>Ga0172367_10006384_pt1 | contig 13898 bp, 7 predicted proteins | sample Lak10m_FD_114542 | JGI IMG/M metagenome (GOLD analysis project Ga0172367, IMG submission 114542) | Freshwater microbial communities from Kabuno Bay, South-Kivu, Congo - kab_022012_10m | ecosystem: Environmental > Aquatic > Freshwater > Lake | place: Democratic Republic of the Congo: South-Kivu... | reverse complement strand
GGCCGGGGCGGGGGCGGGGGCGGGGGCCGGGGCGGGGACCGGAGCCGGGCGCGAGCCGAGCCGTGTCACCCTGGAGTTCTCGGTTACCGATACCGGAATCGGTATCACCCCGGCCCAGCGGGCCCGTCTGTTCCAGCCCTTCAGCCAGGCCGACAGCTCGACCACCCGGCGCTACGGCGGCAGCGGCCTTGGGCTCAGCATCTGCAAGCGCTTGGTGGCGATGATGGACGGCACGATCGGGGTGGCGAGCGAGCCCGGCTTTGGCAGCCGGTTTCACTTCACCGCCGTGTTCGGGCGCACGCCGGAGGCCGGCCGTCGCCCGGCGCTGCCCAAGAACCTCAGCGGCCGGCGGGTGCTGGTGGTCGACGACAGCCCCGCGGTCCGAAGGGTTCTGGCCGCCATGCTGTGGGACCTTGGTCTGGTGCCGACAGCGCTGCCTTCGGGCGTCGAGGCGATCGCTGAAACCTTGCGGGTGTCGCTCGGACAGGTGCCGGCGTATGATTTGCTGGTCATCGACTGGAAGATGCCGGAGCGCGACGGCATCGATACCACCCGCCGGATCGCCGCGGTGCCGCGGCTCTCCCGCCTTCCCGGCGTCCTGCTGGTCCCGGCCGGCAGCCACGATGAGGGGGAACAGCAAGCCGCATTCGCCGGACTTGATGGCGTGATCGCCAAGCCGGTGCGGCGGGACGCCTTGCGCAACGCGATTCTTGCCGCCTGGGGCCACGCACCGCCGGCGGTTGGGGAGGAGCGGGAGCGCGTGGGCCAAGGGGGGCCGCGGCCGGATGCTCTGGCCCGCCTGCGCGGCGCCCGCGTCCTGCTCGTCGAGGATCACAAGATCAACCAGGAGGTCGCGCGCGAGTTGCTCGAGCAGGCCGGCATGGTGGTCGAGGTGGCCGACAACGGCTTCGGTGCCCAAAAGAAGGCCCTGCGCGGTGCATCCTACGACGTGGTGCTGATGGACCTCCAGATGCCGGACATCGATGGCTATGAGGCGACCCGGATCATTCGCCGCCGGCTGACCGCGCAGGCGCTGCCGATCATCGCCATGACCGCGAACACCCTGGCCGGCGAACGCGAGCGCTGCCTTGGCGCCGGCATGAACGACTACGTCGCCAAGCAGATCGACCTCGGCCAGCTCTTCAACGCCCTTCTGCGCTGGGTGCCCTCGCCTGCACGCCGGGCGTCGGCCCCCGCCTCGCAGCAAGATGCCGGAGCGCCGGGCAATGAGCGTACCGGGAAGATATCTGCCGCCGGTACGGGTGCCGGCACAGACGCGGCGACTGATATGTTGGCCGGCGGCGATGCCGGTACGGGTGCCGGCTTCAATGCCGGCACCAAAGCCGGTACAAGTGCCGGCTTCAATGCCGGCGCCAACGCCGGTACAAGTGCCGGCTTCGATGCCGGCGCCAACGCCGGTACAAGTGCCGGCTTCAATGCCGGCACCAACGCCGTTACGGTGGCCGATTCGAATGCCGGCGCCTGGGCGACCGCCACGGCCGAGCATCGGCAGCCACCCGGCCTGCCCGAGCGTTTGCCCGGGTTCGACCTCGCGGCCGGCCTCAAGCGGGTCAGCGGCAACCGGCCGCTCTTGCGCCAGCTTATTCTGGAGCTGGCGCGCGAGCACGGACAAGCGGATTCCATTTTGCGCACCACGCTGGCGGCCGGCGATATCGCCGCCGCCCGCCGTTTTGCGCACGGGGTGAAGGGGGTGGCCGGGAACTTGGCGGCCGAGACCCTCCATCGCACCGCAGCCGAGCTCGAGTCGATCCTCCGGACCGGGCCGATCGGGCCGGAGCATGACGCGGTCGACCGATTCGCGCGCGCCGTCGCGGAGATGGTGGCGAGTGCGGCGACCCTTCAACCGGCGCCGTCCGACACCGTCGCCACCGACACCGGGGGCGCCACCACGCCGCTTACGGCCGACGGCATTACCAGATTGCAGCGGCTGGCGACCTTGCTGGCAGTCAACGATCTGGCGGCGATGACCGAGATTGATGCGATCAAGGCGATGCTGGCCGCCTCCGGATACGCCCCGGAGGGGGAGGTGCTGGCAACCGCCGTCAACCGGCTCGATTTTGCGGGGGCCCGCCAGCTTCTGGGCTGCCTCATCCCCTTGTCCTGAGTCCGCCCGGATGGCCTGAGCGTGCTTTTGGAAAAAAGAGGAGGGGTCTGGGGGGCCGGTCAGGCCCCCCAGTCGGGGGGCTTTCGGGGGGCGAAAGCCCCCCGACGCCGCTCTGCGGCCTATGCCGGCTGGTCGCCGGCCGTCGGGGGACGCTGTCCCCCGACACCCCCTGCCAAAGGCCGAAAGGCCTTTGGAAACCGGTTATAGGCTCAATAAAGGCCTCCGGTTCCGAGCGTGGTCGCCGGGACACCGCCGCCGCCGGCCCCGAAAATATTGCCGTAAGCCGTGTTGCCGCTGCCATCGAGTACCGCCTGGCCGGCAACCTCGGGTTCGGTATCCGGCAGAAACGCCTCCCAGATCTGCAACCGATCGCCGGCCTGCGCCGTACGGCCGTTGTCGTGATTGACCCGTACCAGCCGAATACCGGGCGGCTGCCGAAACGGCTTCGGCGGGACCCCGGCCAGCGCATCGCCTATCACCTGCTGGAAAATCGGCGCCGCCAGCGACCCACCGGTCTCATGCCCGCCCAGCGGCTGCGGATGATCGAACCCGACATAAAGACCGACCGCGAGATTGGGCGTGAAGCCGACAAACCAAGCGTCCTTAGCGTCGTTGGTGGTACCGGTCTTGCCGGCCACCGCCTGCTTGAGCGCCGCCAGCTTGGCCGCGGTGCCGCGGGTGGCGACGCCCTCAAGCATGGAGACGATCTGATAACATACGCGCGGATCGGCAATCTGCGGATGATCGTCGGCCAGTTGCGGCGGCCGCAGGCCCGGCTGCCAGCCGCCCGTACCGGCCTCCTGCCCGCCGACGCCGCCGATCACCCGGCACTCCGGACAGACGCGGCGGTCATGGGCATAGATGGTCTTGCCGGTCCGGTCCTGAACCCGGTCAATCACCGTCGGCTCAATCCGGCGCCCGCCGTTGACAAACATGGCGTACGCCGTGGTCATACGCAACACCGTGGTTTCGGAGGCCCCCAGCGACATCGCCAGCACCGGATCCAGGCTGTCGACCACGCCGAACCGCTCCACAGTCGCCTTGACCTTGTCCATCCCGACCGAGAGTGCCAGCCGGACAGTCATCAGATTGCGCGACTTCTCCAGCCCGACCCGCAGCGTGGTAGGCCCCAGATAATCATGGGCATAGTTCTCCGGCCGCCAGACCGCCTGGCCACCGCCGGGGTGATACTCGAACGGCGCGTCCATCACCAGGCTTGAAGGGGTGTACCCATTTTCGAGCGCGGTCAGGTACACGAACGGCTTGAACGAGGACCCCGGCTGCCGCATCGCCTGCGTCGCCCGGTTAAAGGAGCTGACCGCCGGACTGAAGCCGCCGACCAGCGCCAGCACCCGCCCGGTGTGGGGGTCGACCGCAGCCATCCCGCCCTGCACCTCGGGAATCTGACGCAGGCCGTAAGCGGCGTCCCCCCCGGCCCCCCCACCCCCTGCCCCACCACCGGCCGCACCACTGGAAAGGGCCTCGACCATGATGACATCGCCCACCTGTACGGCATCCGCCGGCCGCCTGATCGGCGGGCCGAGCCGGCCGCCCTCGCGGATCAGGCGGGCCCAGGTAAGCTCGCTCAACGGGATGAAGCCGGTGGCGGCAACCGGATCGGATGTGGGCGCGGCGCCGGCCGGACGATCGACCAGACCGATCCGGGCCCCGGCCTTGCCGCCGGTGTCGATCACCACCGCCAGCCGCCAGCCCTCCCCGCCGGGCGGCGGCACCAGCTTGTCCAGCTTTTTCGGCCAGTCATCGATACCGGGCAACTTGGCCACCGGCCCCCGCCAGCCCCGCTTGCGGTCGTAACCCATCAGCCCCATCCGCAGGGCCCGACTCGCGATCTCCTGCAAACGCGGGTCCATGGTGGCGCGAACCGACAGGCCGCCTTCGTAAAGGCGCGTCTCGGCATCGGCCGCGCTGGCAAGCTCGGGCACCATCTCGGGCAGGAGACGCAGGAGCTCCCGCCGAACCTCCTCGGCAAAGTAATCGGCCACCGGCAACTCGGCCTGGTCGCGCCGCCGGACCGTCAGTGGCTCCTTCACGGCCGCCGCGCCATCCGCCGCCTCGACGTAGCCGTCCTCGACCATGCGCCCGATCACCCAATTCCGGCGCGCAACCGCCGCCTCCAGCCGGTTGATCGGATGATAGTTGTTGGGCGCCTTGGGCAGCGCCGCCAGATAAGCGGCCTCGGCCACGGTCAACTCATCGAGCGCCTTGCCGAAGTAGTTGAGTGCGGCCGCGCCAACCCCGTAGGAACGAAAGCCAAGGAATATCTCGTTGAGGTAAAGCTCAAGAATCCGCTGCTTGGTCAGCGCCTGCTCGATCCGCACCGAAAGCAGGACCTCCTTGACCTTGCGCTCGATCGAGACCTCATTGGTCAGCAACAGATTCTTCGCCACCTGCTGGGTGATGGTCGAAGCGCCGACCGGCCGCCGGTCCTGCCCCATGTTCTGGAAATTGGTGAACGCCGCTGCCGCGATCCCGGGCAGATCAAGACCGCGGTGCTCGAAGAAGGTCTTGTCCTCCGCCGACAAAAAGGCCTGCCAGACCACCCGCGGAATCGCCTCGAACGGCACGAACACCCGCCGCTCGCGCGCGTACTCCGCCAGAAGACGCCCGTCCCCGGCGTGGACGCGGGTCGTCACCGCCGGCTCATAGCCAGCCAGCCGCTTATAGTCCGGCAACTCCTGGCCATAGCGATCCAGCAGCCACAGTCCCCCGGCTACGCCGAGCACCCCAAGACTCACGACGCCCATCAGCGCCCGCAGAAAAAAACGCATCATGTGCCACCGAATCGATTGCCAACCATCTTATACCCGCGAGCCTAAAGTTTGACCCATTGCCCTTATAACCGGTTCCCAAAGGCCGACTGGCCTTTGGCTGGGGGTGTCGGGGGACAGCGTCCCCTGACGGCCGGCGCGAGCCGGCGACGCCGCAGGCAATGGATCAATCATTACGCTCGCTGGTATTACAGGTGCAAAGGAAACACCCGAGCGCGCGCCCCCTTCGCGCCCACAACCAAGCACGCCATCCTATAGGGTGCGGAAGGGCTTGGGAACCGGATATGGATACGTATATGGACCGGGGAGCGCGGCGGCCCAAGGCGGCGAGGCCGCGGCTGCGCCCCTTGTTGCATCGCAACTCTCGCCCGGTCGGTCATTCGATGCAGCCGTCTGTTGGGGCATCCCGCCCTCCTTGCCCCCCTGCCGCCAAAACCCAACGTGCCGGCACAGGCGCGGGCGGCGACCGTCAGCGCCGTCCGCCCCAGGGGCCCTCGGCACCGCACCGGCGCGCCTCGTCCCGGAGAAACTCGACCAACTCGTGCATTCGGGTCGACGGTTCCGCCCTCCCCTCCCGCGCCCGCGCCGCTGCAACCCGCTTGCTGGTACTGATCGCACCCTCACAGCGCGTCTCCAGCAGCGCATAAACCCCCGGCATGGCGTCGGTGTATCGCGCAAGCCCCGGGAAAGCTTTTAAACGCGTGATCACGTTCTGCTTTGGCGTACGGCTGGCAGGCTCATCGAAGCACGCCGACACGTCCTCAAAATGCATAAGCAGCCACACCTCGAAACATGGCCAGGAGGGAATAGCCCGCAGGCCACTCCTCTTCGCGCTCGTCAAGGCATCATCGAATCTCGAGTGCCGATCGCGATCAAACACACAAAATACATCCTGAAAATCGTCATCATGCTTTCGCCGGGCGCCATAGTTGACTATGGACAACGGGTCAGTTCCACTGACATCTCCAGGAACAATACAGACATCTCCACCCGCCGCGTCGACTTCAACAGCCGTCAAGCCAAGTGCCTTCACCATATCCCGAATATAAACCGGCTCCGTCTTCTTCCCCTCGCAGACCGCCAAAATTCTGGCTGCCGGCGCATACCGGCCCCCCTTGGGCCGCTGGAGATTGCCTCGCGCGCGCTTTCTCTGGAATAGCTTATCACTGCTGGCCGACATGACAAATATCCTGCAAGCGCGGAACGGCGCCAAGACGCCCCTCCAGATACATTTTTTGAAAAGCTTCAAACTCACGCACCTTAAAGTCTGACGCCGGAACCAACAGGCTGGCCTGCCGCGCTCCCTTGTCCATCAGCCAGATCTGGTCGCGGTGCAGAAAACCGCGGGCCAGAATCGAGGTGTCGTGACTGGTAAAGACCAACTGCGCATTGTGCTTGTTATAATCGGTATTGTGGAAGAGCTGGATCAAGTGTTTTAACGCGTGTGGATGCAAACTCCGATGCAGCTCATCAACAACAAGCGTCAACCCGCGCTCCAGCACGTCCAGCAGCGGGCCGGCAAGCTGAAACAAAACTCGTGTGCCGTCGGACTCATCGTCGAGGCTAAACACCCGCCGTCTGCCATCAGAGGTTGTATGGATGGTTGACACACTGTGAAGGACGGCCGACGACAGTTGGGAACAGATGTCGTCTGCCATCGCATCCGGCAGGTCGGGCGGCAAATCCTTGCGGGAAAACGGCCGCTTCTCCACCTCGACGTCCTGGAAGGAAAGATCAAGGGCATTCAGAAATGCGAGCACACTTCCCCTGCGGGCCGGATCAAGGCACCTATCCGCGGTGACGGCAAGCGGCAGTGCCTCTGCGGCCGGCAAAGGGCGCAGCGAGCGGGTGATCCAGGCGAATGGCGGCGACAGCGACTCGGAGTTCCGCATGACCGCTGTCGAAAGAAACAGGGCGTTGTCGCGGGTCTCCGCTGCCCACCGCTCCCGGGCGCCCTTGAGCCGCTTTGCATTGAACCTGTACTTTGTCTGCCCGCTCTCCGGATCAATCGCCCGCCGGAACACCTCGGCCGTGCGACTGCGGGCCGCCGGCTCGGTCACATACAGCCACTCCTCATGCACGCGGGCGCGGTCGGCGGTAAACCCATACTGATAAAGAATCCCCTCGTGGACGAAGGCCGCAGCCAGCTCGGTGGGGGCCGCCTCACCGACGGCGCCCAGCAGAAACGGCGTGACCTCGATCGGCTCACCCTGCTGCCGGTCCTTAGCCGAGGACGCCACGAACCAGCGGAAGAAGTACATTGCCCGGACCAGATTGGACTTGCCGCAGGCGTTGGGGCCGAAGATGCAGGTTGCAAGCGCAAGGTTGGGGGCGGCGGGATGGCCACTGCCAGCACTGCGTAAACGCCCAGTGGGGTCCTTCAAATCGCGTCCAACCGCCAGCGACAGGCGCTGCGGCGCGTCGAACGATCTGAAATTGCCAACCGTAAAATCGACCAGCATGGCGCTCCACCCGTTCGGCTCCGGTCTCTCTCAAAACCACTTTCGTGCGCTTTTTTGCATGAAATGGCGCCGAACGGCGAGGAGAAACGTATCTGGCTAGGCAGGCTGATCTGAAAGTGATTGAAAAAAGACGGGGCCTGGGGGGGCCGGTCAGGCTCCCCAGTTGGGGGGGCGGCGACCGTAGCCCCCTGACGGATCGTCGCGCCCCGTTCTCGGAGGGCTTACCTCCCAAGGAAAGCTCCCTGATCCGGGGCCTGACCGGCCCCGGACCCCTCCGTTGTTCTAATACCAGCGAGCTTAAAGTTTGATCCATTGCCTTTATAACCGGTTCCCAAAGGCCCTTCGGCCTTTGGCTGGGGGTGTCGGGGGACAGCGTCCCCCGACGGCCGGCGCGAGCCGGCAACACCGCAGGCGATGAATCATGAATATACTTTCGGGACAGGCTCTAAGCCTGGGCGGCTATTGAGCGCCTTATAACCCGGCGGCGAACCGTGATCGGGCGAGCGTCTCGTGGTAGATGGCCGCGACTTGGCGTCCCCCCTCTTCCCAGGAAAAACGCGCCGCCCGCTCCAGACCCGCCTTAACCAGATTCGCGCGCCGGTCCGGATGTTCGACAAGATCGTTCATCGCATCGACCAGGCTGTCCGGCTGATGCGGGTCGATCAGGATACCGGCGCCATCCAGAATCTCGGGAATCGAACTCACCCGTGAGGAAATCACCGGCGCCCCCAGGCTCATCGCCTCGATGACCGGCAGGCCGAAACCCTCCCAGAACGTCGGGTAAACCATGGCCCAGCAGTGCCGATAGAGCCAGCACAGCTCATCCTCGCTCACATACCCAAGTATAATTACATTATCTGCGAGGCCAAGCTCGGCGACCAGGGCCGGGAAATGCGGCATCATCCACCCGAGCTTGCCGGCAATCACCAATGGCGCCAAGGGGGTGGCGTGCGCGCCGCGTCGGGCCTTGAGCGCGGCATAAGCACGCACAAGTCCCTCATAGTTCTTGCGCGGCTCGATCGTTCCCACCGAAAGCCAAAAGCGGCCGGGGACCAACGCCTCCAGGCGGGCCGGACGAGGCGGCACTTGACCCGGGTCAAATCGGCTGGCCAGAAGGACCGTCGCGGTGCGGTCGGCCGGATAGTGGGGGAAGGTGGCGAGAAAATGGCGGCGGGAAAACTCGGAGATCGCAACCACGAAATCGGCCGACTGGGCGGCCTGGAACACATTGGCAAAACAACCAATGCGGTTCGCCTCCGTGGTCCAGTCGGGGTTCTCCAGAAAGCTCAGATCGTACAGCGTATAAACCAAGCGGGCGCGGCTGAGGCCGCGGGGACAGAAAAAATTATGGGAGTGAATAATATCAGGGGCACCAAGGACAGCATCGATATCCCCCGCCGGCTGGTGCCAAAAACTCCGGGCTGCCTCATGGTCGGTATGATGGAACCCCCGGCTCACGTTGGGCCGGTCCGGCAGAATCGTATCCTGTGCCCAGTTCGGGTCCCAGTAAAAGTCGCCAAAGGTCGGGTAGAACAAGAACGAGTCGGCCGCCATGGCCCCAGGCAGGGTGCGCGCCAAATTATAGGCGACAAAGCCGCAGCCGGCCTTGTCGGCGCCCGTCTGGCTGACATCAAAACCGATTCTCACCGGAACACCTCTCGCAGACGGGGAAAGCTCTGGCCGAGCGCGCCGCGCAACCAGATCGCAGCCATCCGCAACAACGGCCGCCCAGGCCAGCCGTTCCAGCGCAGGCTAGCCAGAAGCAGGCGCCAGACCATATGGTAAACAAACCGCGGACGATCGGCAGACGCGATGCCCCTGTCCTCGACCTCGACATGCGCGTAGGCGGACAGCCAGCGATCCGGCACCCGGCCCCGGTGCCGCTTCAACATATCGTTGATCTCGGCGTGGACCTTGACCCGCTGCCCCAACGTCTTGGTTTCGGCGTAAAGGCGGGAGCCGGCCAACACCTGGGGAATGTGGGCGAACACCGCGCCGCCGGCCCCCAGCCGCAACCAGTACTCATAGTCCATGCAAAAGCGCAAACTGTCGTCAAGGACGCCAAACCGCTCCACCACCCGGCGGCGGAAGAAAACGGCCGGCTGACACAGGTAGCAGACCTCCACCAGCCGCTCGAAGTTCCAAGTCTCGGTATAGTACTCCTCAATGAACCGGTCGTCCGCGTCGATGTGATGGGCATGCCCGTACGCAATATCAACCTCGGGATGCGCCGCAAAGAAAGCCGTCACGGTCTTGAGCGCGCCGGGAAAGTAAATGTCGTCGGAGTTGAGCCAGCCGATCAATGGGGCGTCGGTTCCGCGCAGGCCCTTGTTAACCGCATCGGTCTGGCCTTGGTCGGGTTCGGATACGTAACGCAAGCGATCCCGATAGCGGCGGAGAATCTCGATCGTCTGATCGGCAGAACCGCCGTCGACGACAAAATAGTCAAGACCGGGAATATCTTGATCAAGGACGCTGCGGATGGTCCGCTCGATAAACCGGCCCTGGGCGAACGACGGAGTGATGACGCAGAACGGGGCAGTCACGTTCGAGTTCCCTATGCCTGAGGGGGCGGATGCACGGATGTCATGAGAGCAGGCGAGTGCCTTGAGTTCGGGCTCCCCCTCGCGGGATCGGGGGGGGGGCGCGGCGGCCTCATCGGGCCAGGACACGCCGGACCGCCCGGGCAATGATCTTGACAAAAGGAAAGCGACGGGAGATCGGCGCCCGTGCCTCCTGCATACGGGCCCAGACCCAGCCCGCGACGGCCACGTTGACAAACTGCATACGGGCCCAGCCCCAGCCCGCGACGGCCGCTAAGAAGCCCCGGACATTCCGCGTACGCAGGAGGTAAACGGCGGTCCCGACTGCGCGCCGTACGCGACGCACGCTGCCCTCCATCCACCGCCGCGCCCGCCGTTTGATCACCACGCTGAAACGCCGGTCCGCGGCCACCACCTCGGCAAAGATCGCGAGATAGGATGCGGCCATGGAAGCGGCGGTGCCGAGACTGCCTGCCTGCTGCCGCCCCCGCGCTGCCAGATCGGCGGCAAGCCCCGGCGTGGTCTCGATCGCGGTGATGGCGGCCACAATATCGGTCGGGCGCCGGGGATCAAACATCAAGGCGGCGTCACCGGCAACCTCGGGCAGACTGGTGCGATTGCTGACCAGTGCCGGCACGCCGAGCGCCATGGCCTCCAGCACCGGCATGCCGAAGCCCTCAAAAAGCGATGGATAGATCAGCGCCCTTGCCCCGGCGATCAAAGCGGCCAGATCGGGCTCGGACAAAAACCCGGGAAACAGAAACCGCTCGCCAAGCCCCATCCGGCCGGCCGCGTCGATGAGACCCTGGCGGGCCGCGCCCTCACCGGTACCGACGCATACGATCTTGAGGTCGCTGTCGCACTGCCGCGCGAAATACATGCCGGCTGCGGTCAGCAGCATGATGTGGTTCTTGTGCGGCCAAGTGTTGGCCGGATAGATCAGATAGCGCCCGGGGGTAACGCCGAGCTCGGCAGCCAGCCCGGCACTCCCCGCCGGGTCTGCCGGCGGCAGCCGGTCCGGCAGACTGATATGGACACGGACGACCCGCTCTGGCGCCAGCCCGGTTACCCGCAAAACATGCTGGCGCACGTAATCGGAGATACAGACCAACCGCTCGGCGACGCTCACGGCCTGCCAAAAATTCCCGCTTCGTTCCTGTACCTGTGCGGCGGCAAAAAACTGCGGGTACTCGATGAACTGCAAATCATAAACCGTAGCGACCGTGGGGACCGCCGGATGAGCGTAGAACGGCGCGGTGAACGGCGCATAAAGAAGGTCCACCGGGTTGTCCTTCGCAAACGATGTCAGTCTGAACGGTGCCGCCGCCTCCTGCCGGTCGCGCCCGATAACGCAGATGCGCGCCATGGAGGGAAACATCTCGGCCAAAAAATGGTCATTGTCAGCCGTAGTCAGCAATGTCCAGCGCCATGCGCCGCCGAGCCGAGCCCACTCACCCAACAAGGCCAGCACAAACCACTTCGCGCCCCCATTCTCCCCCCCAGGCAGCATCGGCGTCAGGTCGATCACCACGTGGCGCGGGCGGGCAGAGGTTGGCAACTGAAGGGGCATCAGCTTCTCCTGAGTCGGAGCTGCGAGTATTCCAGACAACGACGTCTCGCACAAGGGGCGCACATCCGTGGCCGCCTCATTAGAGTTGGGGGTTCGGGGGGCGAAAGCCCCACCGATGGACTGCGTGTCCCTTTGTCGGGGGGCTTCCGCCCCCCGAAGCCCCCTGATCCGGGGCCTGACCGGCCCCGGAACCCCCTCTTTTTTTATATGACAGGGGTACCTGGGCAGTTACAAAAAAAGCCCTCGCCCATCGTTTACGGGAGTTGAACCGCCGACGAGCGGCCGGCCGTCCGGATGAGCACCGGTTGCAACAGTCGGCCCGCCAGCATCGCCGCGCGCCGCGCCGCATGCTGGACCAGGGGATGGTCCACCACCAGCTCGGCCCGGGCGCGGAGCCCGGGATGAATCAGGCCCAGGACGCCAAGGCCCCGTACACCCAACGCCCGCAGCCCTCGGACCGCGGCACTGTTCCGGACCATCAGTTCGGCAAAAAAGCGCGCTGCCCCCGCCGCATCGCCATAGGCTCGGGCGATGGCCGCCCACTCCTGCACGAAGCCCCCGCGGTACTCCCGGGGCGGCCCGTCCGTCCGGCAGACCGCTATCAATTCGTCGCAATGGAAAAACTTCGCCTGCTCCCGCCGGGCCCGGAACAACAGCTCGTGGTCGGCGGTCAGCCGATAGCGGGGGTCGAACCGCAACCGGACCAGCAAGGACCGCCGCGCCGCGGTCGCCTGCTGCGCGGGAAGTCGGGCCAGCCAGTCGTCCCCCAGTTCCCCCCGATGCAGCCGGGACCAGGCGGTCTCGTACTCGGCCGCCGGTCGGAACTGGTCGATGCCCTCGCCGCTCCGGATCAGGTGATGCCCATAGACGATGTCGGCGTCGGCGGGGACGGCAGCAAACATACGACGGAGGGCCTGGTCATCAGCAAACGTGTCCCCGGCGTGCAAAAACAGCACCCAATCGCCACGGCACCGGGCCAGCGCCCGGTTCATCGCCGCATAGCCACCATCGTCAGGAACGCCACTTGGCGTGTCGCCCTCCGGCCCCACCTGCTCGAGCGTAAGACCTTGCTGGTCCAGGACGCTCCGCAAGGTCGCGTCCGGTCCCGCCAGACCGGGCTCCGGGCCGGCACCGGGGGTCATAATGACCACCGAAATTACCGGAGCCGGGATCGAAGTCGTGGCCAGGGAAGGGGACGGGGACGGGTGCGAGGACGGGACCGGCACGGCTGGGGCGCCGTCCGCCGGCAGATGTACGCCCCGCCGGCCAAACGTCGTCCGCTCCAGACATTCCATGGGGGTGGCGATGAAATCCAGCAGCCGCGGCAAGCCGCCAAGCCAGCGGTCCCGCCCCCGCACCACGCTGTCCCGGGCCCGCAGCCCAATCTCCCGCGCATTTGAGAAATCCAACGGGGCGGGGCGGCCGCGCGCGGGAAGGGGGTATAGAAGGCCGGTGGTCCCGTTGGCAATGTACTCGTTCATGGTGGGGGCATCGGGCGCCACCACGCACTGCCCCAGGGCCATCGCCTCCAGGACGCTCATGCCGATGCCCTCCAGCGGCCGGGGGGCGAAAAACACGTTGTGCCGGCTTAAGGTGTCCAGGTAGTCGCCGCGGGTGGGAAACCAGTCGCTCATTACCAGATCGCAGATGTGGGCGGGCGCCTGGCCGCCGGTGCCGCCGCCATGGCTTGGGTCCGGCACGTTGTGAACCGTAAAACGCTCGAACACGTGATTGCGGCAGAGATCGAATACCGTATCGGTGCCGATATCCTGCATCCGGTACCAAAAGAAGCCGCGCAAGCCCCCCCCTTCCGCCGGCGGCCGAGCCTCCCCCGGCTCGGGATAGTACTGAACGTGCAGCCCATGGGGGGTGTACCTGGCCACCTGCTCATGAAGCTTCCAGCAAAAGGAGAGGATTTTGGCCTGGGCGAACCGTGGATGCCAGTAAAACTGCCCTCGCCAGACCATGGCGTCGTACATCGGAATGAACGTGATGTTGGGATGCGGCGTGGTCAAGCGATGAAAAAAATCACGTACCTGAAAAATGATGATCGCGTCATATCCGGAGGGGTCGAAGGGGCTGGTGTCCGCAGCGGCCGTCGGGTCCCAGGAATGATCCAGGATAAGTTCAACATCCCAGCCGGCCTCAAGCGCCTCCAGCAGGAATCGCGAAGACTGTGTCCTTTGATGAAACGAATGATCGACGAAAGCAACGCGCATAGCATCAGCCCAGCCGGCCCAACGAATTATAGAAACAGGGGGGGGCCGGGGGGCCGGTCAGGCCCCCCGGTTGGGGGCTTCGGGGGGCGAAAGCCCCCCGATCGGTGCCGTGTCCCGATTCTCGGGGGGCTTCCGCCCCCCGAAAGCCCCCTGATCCGGGGCCTGGCCGGCCCCGGAACCCCCTCTTTTT
>Ga0172367_10006383_pt1 | contig 13899 bp, 6 predicted proteins | sample Lak10m_FD_114542 | JGI IMG/M metagenome (GOLD analysis project Ga0172367, IMG submission 114542) | Freshwater microbial communities from Kabuno Bay, South-Kivu, Congo - kab_022012_10m | ecosystem: Environmental > Aquatic > Freshwater > Lake | place: Democratic Republic of the Congo: South-Kivu... | reverse complement strand
TCATTCCTCATTCCTCATTCCTCATTCCTCATTTACTTTTCCTCCGCTTGTCCGCCTGTGTTCATTCTGGCATCAAACTCCTCCTCAAACCGTTTCACCAGGTAGTCGCATCCATAATTGAATGAACGGTGGGGATTGTCTTCTGTTGTGTAGCAGAGGGAGAGTTTCTCGGGCGGCATCGCTTCATCCGTCTGCGGCAGGAGGCGAATGATCTCGGGAAAGACATCCTCCCGGGTTTCCAAGCCGTTCAGTCCGAACTGTTTCAGCAGGCCCAGAAGCTGGCGGATGGAATCGGTCGCCGGCCGCGAAGGGAGCACCTTGTCAAAGGCAAGGATCACCTTTTGCGTATTGGAGAAGGTTCCTCCGATCTCTGTCGGGAAGGAGGCCGGCAGGATCAGGTCAGCGGTTTTGGCGGTACCGGTCATGAAATAATCCTGCACCACCTTGAACGGGACCTGGCTGATCATCCCGGCAAAACGCCCAGTAGTGTCGCATCCCACCGGGTCTTCACCGAAGATGAAGAGGTTGCTGAAGGTTCCTTTTGCGAGATTTTCCTCCATTTCTTCCGGCAGGGCAGCCGGGATGGAGTCCACCTGCCACACCTCTTTCAGTTTGTTCACAAAAACGGGATCGGTGAAGGGTCTGCCACCGACTCCGAACCCGGGATCAATGCCCATGTCGAACAGTCCCTGGGCGTTGTTTTTCTCTTTCAGGACGATCAGGCCATTGGCCGTTTTCCCGAGTTTTCCCGTGATCGTGGCCAGGTTCATCAGGGCCAGTGCCCCACTTCCCGAGATCTCCTTTTCAGCATATAGGATGATCGCATTGAGATGGTTATTGTATTCCCTGGCGAATTTTCCGATGACCTCTTCCATCACACCGGCTTTGGCCGCCAATCCGGCGAAATCCTCCGTACTTATCCGTTCCCTGTAATCAGCCAGTCCTTCCACGCGGTCGCGCAGGAAGAGGGCGTTCTCCAATCCGTGCTTCAGCAGGTAGTGATTCACGGCCTTGATGAAATGGTAGTAGGATTTCACCCGGATGATCTGATCCGCTTTATGTTCCATCGAGCTTTTCTCCCTGGTGGTGACCAGGATGACAGGGATCTTTTTCATGGCCCGGGCATTGCTGACCATGAACCCTGCCACGGCATTGTCGCGGTTGATCTCCGAGCCGATCAGGTAGATGGCGGAGGCCTCTTTGATCTCATCCAGGGAGGCGTTCATGGATTCGTCGGTGCGGTAGCCTTCTCCCCGGCCGAGGTAATGGAAGCTTGCGATGTTACCTGTGCCAGCGCCGGCGCGTGCCAGCTTCTGGATCAGGTACAGCTCTTCATTGGTGAGGCGCGCGCCGGCGAAGAAGGCGTTCTGAGCCGGCTCCACTCCGCCGATCCTCTCCCGGATGATCCGGAAAGCCTCTTCAAAGGTGATCTTCTCAAAAGTTCCGTTGATCCGTTTCATTGGAGAGGTGATCCGGCTGTTGTCATTCATGTAGGAGTAGCCAAAGCGCGGGTAGCGGCAGATGTTTCCGTCGGTGTTGATGATCCCGTGGTTCCCGCTAACCTTCATCACAAAACCGTTGACGTGGTTCAGGTTCAGTGAGCAGCCGATGGAGCAGTAGTTGCAAATGGTCTCGGCCGGTGTGGTGTGAACGGGGCTGGGTTTGAAAAGCACATTCTCACTGATGGCTCCGGTGGGGCAGGCCGAGATGCACATCCCGCAGGATTCACAGGAGGTCTCCTGCAGGGAATCCCCCAGGCTCGGGGCCACAAAGGTCTCAAATCCCCGGTTCACGAGGCCCAAGGCATTGGCGCCCACCACCTCCCGGCAGATCCTGACGCAGCGCGAGCACAGGATGCATTTGTTGTTATCGATCTCAATATAGGGGTGCCGGAAATCCACCCGGTACTCTTTGAAGTTCCCGGGGAATGCCTTCTGGTCGGCATGGTATTCCGTGGCGTGTTTCTGAAGGTCGCAGTCGAAGAAGGCCTGACAGCCGCATTCGAGACACCTCCGGGTTTCGTGACAGGCAACCTCCTCTCCGGCGTAACCCAGTTCCACCTCACTAAAGTTCATCCGCTGGTCTGCCTTCAGCACCGGCATCTCCTCCCGTAGCTGGGAGGCGTAGTGCCCGGTATAATCCTCCCTGACCTGTTGCTTGAAGTGTTCCCGCCGGCTGGTGAAGGGTTTTGCCGCCGGAACGATCGATTCGCCCGACAGGTACTGACTGGCGCTGTGGGCAGCGATCTTCGCCTGTGCGATCGCTTCGATGATGGTGGCCGGGCCCGTCACCCCGTCTCCGGCGGCAAACACCGACGGAATGCCGGTCTGGAGAGTATGGGCCACCGTGTCGATGTTGCCCCATTTGTTGATCTTCAGCTCGCCTTCGGAAGTGTTGGCATTGATGTCGTCAATGAAATTAACATCGGTCTTCTGGCCGATGGCCGCCAGCACATAATCGATCCGGATATCAAACTCCGATCCCTCCACCGGCACCGGGCGGCGGCGGCCGGAAGCATCGGGTTCGCCCAACTCCATCCGGATGCAGGTCATCGATTCCACCTCACCATTGGCGTTCTTGTTGATCTGCTTCGGCAGGGTCAGGAACATGTATTCCACCCCCTCCAGCTTCGATTCGTGGATCTCGATGGGATTGGCAGGCATCTCCTTTTCGGTGCGGCGGTAAATGACATATACCTTGTCGGCGTGGCAGCGAATGGAGGTTCGGCAGCAGTCCATGGCGGTGTTCCCTCCGCCCACCACGGCAACGGTCTTTCCCCTGAAATCATATCGCTGCCCGGTGATCTCCATGTTTTTAAGAAAATCGATCCCCGAGAAGACATTCTCCGCATCGTCGCCTTCGCAACCCACCCCGGTCCCTGTCTGGGAACCGATCGTCAGCACGGTGGCATCGTAGTTTTCCTTCAGGTCCCTGTAGCTCAGGTTCTCTCCTAATTTTTTGTTGTAGAAGATGTTGACCCCCAGGTCGGTGATGTTCTTCACCTCCTGATCGAGGATGTCGTTGGGCAGCCGGTACTCGGGGATCCCGTACCGCAACCATCCTCCCGGATGGGGAGCGGCTTCATAGATGTCGGCCTGATGCCCCTGCACTTGCAGAAAGTAAGCGGCGGAAAGTCCTCCGGGGCCCGCGCCGATCACAGCCACCCTCTTCCCGGTAGAAGGGGAGATGATGGGGACGAACTTATCGCGGGAGGCCAGGTCCATGTCGGCCGCAAACCGCTTCAGGTAATCGATTCCTACCGGGACTCCTTCGTCGAGCAGGTTCCGGCGACACTCTTTTTCGCAGGGGCGTACGCAAACGCGGCCGCAGATGGCGGGTAACGGATTCGTCTCTTTGATCACTCCGATCGCTTCGGAGTACAGGCCTTTTTCGATGAGGGAGATGTAACCCTGAACGTCAACGCCGGCAGGGCAGGTCTGCTGGCAGGGGCCGATACAGTCGGCATAGTGGTTGCTCAGCATCAACTCCAGCGCCATCTTCCGGGATTTCCTGATGGATTCGTTATCAGTAGTGATCTTCATTCCCTCGGCGATCTTTGTTGAGCAGGAGGGTTGGTGCCCCCGCATCCCTTCCACCTCCACCACACAGACAAAGCAGGAGGAGTAGGGTTCAAGCCGCTGGTCATGGCAAAGGGTGGGGATTTCGATCCCGTGCCGGTTGGCCAATTGCAGGATCGTTTCGCCGGGGATCCCTTTCACGATTTTTCCGTCGAGTACAATGTTCAAATAGTTATCGGACATGCTGATGTTGGTATTTTATGGAAGTTATGTTAAAATGATCGCATCGAATTTGCATTTTGAATAGCACACCCCGCATTGGGTGCAAAGATCCTGGTTGATGAGGTGCGGCTGTTTCCGTTCGCCCGTGATGGCATTGGAGGGGCAGTTCTTCAGGCACACCATGCACCCTGTGCATTTCTCAGGATCTACGGTATAGGTCAGCAGGGGACGGCAAACCTTGGCCGGGCATTTTTTATGCGTGATGTGCGCTTCGTACTCATCCCTGAAATACTTGATGGTGGTCAGCACCGGGTTGGGGGCGGTTTGACCGAGGCCGCAAAGGGAGTTGTCCTTGATCTCGTAGGCAAGCTCCTCTAATTTTTCGATGTCGCCTTCCCTTCCCTCGCCATTGGTGATCCGTTCGAGGATCTCTAACATCCTGACGGTCCCGATCCGGCAGAAGGTGCATTTTCCGCACGACTCCTTGCAGGTGAAATCCAGGAAGAATTTGGCCACATCGACCATGCAGGTGGTTTCATCCATCACCACCATCCCCCCGGATCCCATGATGGCGCCGGTGGCGTTCACCGAATCGTAATCGACGATGGTGTCGGAAAGGTAAGCGGGGATGCATCCTCCCGATGGCCCTCCGAGCTGCACCGCCTTGAACTTCTTGTCGTTCTTGATCCCTCCTCCGAGCTTCATGATGACGTCGTGGATGGTAATGCCCATGGGCACCTCCACCAGTCCCGAGTGTTTCACCTTCCCGGCGAGGGCAAAGACCTTGGTCCCCTTGCTCTTCTCCGTCCCATACCTGGCAAAGGCTTCCCATCCGTGGAGAACGATCCACGGGATGTTGTTCAGGGTTTCGACGTTGTTGATGTTCGTCGGTTTCTTCCACAATCCCGAGGCAGCGGGGAATGGCGGGCGTTTGCGTGGCATCCCGCGTTCTCCCTCTACCGAAGCGATGAGGGCGGTCTCCTCGGCGCAGACGAACGCCCCGGCCCCCTCCTTGATGTAGATGTCAAAATTAAAATCAGGGTCTCCCAGGATCCCTTTTCCCAGGAAACCACGCTGACGGGCCTGGCCCAGTGCAATGTTCAGCCGCTTGATGGCCAGCGGGTATTCCGCCCGGCAGTAAATCACCCCGCCGGTGGCCCCGATGGAGTAGGCGGCAATGATCATGCCCTCCAGCACCGAGTGCGGATCCCCCTCAAGGACACTGCGGTCCATGAAGGCGCCGGGGTCCCCTTCGTCGGCATTGCAGATGATGTATTTCTCGTCGGAAGGGTTTCCGCGGCCGAATTTCCACTTCATCCCGGTAGGGAACCCTCCGCCGCCGCGGCCACGCAAACCCGATTTGAGGATGGTGTCAATGACCTGGTCGGGGTGGATCTTCTCCCCCATGATCTTCCGGATGGCTTTGTACCCGTCGCGGGCCTCATACTCATCAATTGATTCGGGATCCATGTACCCGCAGTTCCGCAGCACGATTTTCACCTGTGAGTTCAGGAACTCGTTCTCCGCAGCATCAAACAGGTCGGTGTAGACGATGTAGTCCCGGATGGGATCATTTTGGTGGATGTGTTTCTCGATCACTTCAATCGCCCGTTCGGAATCCACATCGCCATAGATGTAGGTTCCGGTGTCGTCGACGATCTCCACCAGCGGTTCGCGGTAGCACATCCCGATGCAACTGGTTTTCTTGAGGTTGAAGTCGAGGTTATCCGCCTCTTTCAGGGCTTTGATCTTCTCGTAGGTTTTATTCGCGCCGGCAGCAATTCCGCAACTTCCAAGTCCGACGGTGACAGTAGTACTCATACAGGGTTATTTTTACTGTTAATTTCTTTTTTTGTTGGCGGATGTCCGATCACTCTTCTGACATCTCTCATCTCATATCCCAAATCGCATATCTCCTATCCGGTTTCAGTTATTCTCTGCCAGCCGGATGTTCTTGATCACCTTGACCGCTTCATTGCCGGTGAGCTTGCCGTAGGTCTGGTCACCGATCATCATCACGGGGGCCAGGGAGCAACAGCCCAGGCAGGCCACCGACTCAAGGGTGAAGAGCCGGTCGTCGGTGGTCTCCCCGTCTTTCACCTTCAGCGCCTCCTCCAGGGATTCGGTGATCTCTTTGGCATTCTGCACATGGCAGGCGGTCCCGTGGCACACCTTGATGATATGTTTCCCCACGGGTTTCAAACGGAACTGGGCATAGAAGGTGGCCACCCCGAACATATCGCTGAGCGGGAGCCCGGTCTCCTGCGAGATCCTCTCAAAGGCGGCACGGGGAATGAACCCGTAGATCTCCTGAGTGCCCTGCAGCAACGGGATGACATTCCCCTTCTTGCCTTTGTACTTGGTGATCAATGGTTCGAGCAGACTGAGGTCGATCACATCGGCAGCGGGGACGGCCTCTTTTTGGTAAACTCTTTTGATTCGCATAACATCAAAGATTGGTCTTATTGTGAGGTTGTTGGTTTTCCATTTTCCACGGTGATCACCGCGATCCGTTTCTTCCCGTCCATCCTGATGGTCAGCGGCCCATCGAAGCGAACGATGGAAAAATAGGTTGTTTTCCTGATATTTCGCTGTTGTTTCAGGAGGTCATACCGGATGAAGCTCCCGGAGAGTTCGGGCTGAACGCTGAAATAGCCCACGTTCATGGAGATGACATTGTGAAAGAAGTGGGAGCCAGAGGAGGCATCCAGGGGAAACCCTTCCAAGCTGGTCTCCACGATCACCTTCGCCTGGGAGATCTGAGGCCATACGATCGGGATCCCGATCCAGCGGTCGCGTGTGCCCCATCTTCCGGGCCCGATCAGGATGTAGTTCCGGTTTTGCCTGATCATCTCGGCATTGATCTGCCCCATCTCCTCCGCCATCTGCGTCGTCATGGATTTATCGAAGGTATCGGGATCCACGAAAACCACATCACGGATATCATCAATCAGGCCGTTGCCCATCTCCCTCTCCGAATAAAGCAGGATCTGATCCCGCGGGATGGATTTCATGTTGATCTCATAATCAGCGACATTGCCGATCATCGGCTTGATCTGAAGGAGGTAGAAGGATGCCTTGTTCTCGTTGTCCTTGTTCAGGTCCACCGCGAATTCAATTTCCACCGGAGTGCCCATGGCTTCCTGCACCACATCCAGCACCACATCTATGGTTTTGGCGAGGGGGATGTAGTTGTATTTCAGGATGTCGGCGAAATTGATCACCCTGGGCCCGGGATTGCGCAGTCCGGGAATGATCCGGTTATTCTCTGCGCTGTAAACCGAAGCGAGATGCTGGAGGGTCCCGTGGCGCTCGGCATCATCGATGTCCAGCTTCCGGAGCCCTGCATCTTCGCCCTCCAGCAGGTTTAAATCTTTCTTGGCAAGATCCACGGCATAGAACTGAACCTGGCTTCCCTTGTACTGGTCCTCGGCCGAGTTGATCTCCAGGGTCGGGTAGCGGGGGGCAAACCGGAAGGCCCGCTCGCCTTCCACCACGGCCCTTCCCAGTCCGAGTGCGATGACGGCGAACCCCTCTTCGGGTTTCATGTGGGCGAAGGGGTAATAGTTGTACGACTGGGCCACGCCGCAGATATGGGGATAGAAGAGATCCTCGTGCTGACTGCCAACCACCTCCTGGATGATCACTGCCATCTTCTCCTGTTCGATCCGGTAGTTGACCGCTTCGATATAGCCTTTGGCGGTGGGCGAGTAAACCGAAGCATACACGAGTTTGATGGCATCCTGCAGCTGGGCAAGCCTGACCTTGGGATCCGGATGGTCATTGGGGATGAGGTAGGTTTCAAAGATCCCGGCAAAGGGTTGGTTCAGGGAGTCCTCAAACAACCCGGAGGAGCGGATGGCAAGGGGTTTGGTCAGCAACCGGATCAGCACTTTCAGCTTGCGGATCAGTGTCTCCGACAGCTTCCCCTCCACAAACCACTGCCGGATCAATCCGTAATCCGTCTCCTGAACCGCGCGTTCCCTGAGATGGTTCCTGTCGAGGAAGTATTCAAACTCATCCGTACCGATAATGGAGGTCACGGGGGTCAGGATATTGATGTTGGGCACATGCCGCGCGAAATCGTAGTTGTATATCAGGGTATTGACAAAAGCCAGTCCGCGCCCTTTCCCACCCAGGGCCCCTTCTGTCAGGCTTACGATGTTGGTTGGGTCGGTGATCGCTTTCTCCTCAAAGGGGATGACTTTTCCTTTGCTTTGTTCATTCCTGAAGTGGGAGATGACCGAGATGAGGTATTCCCGCAGGCTGTCGGCATTTTTGAAATCGGTGACCTTCGCGGGGTTGAGGATCTTCGCCGCCTGGATCTCGCCGCGGGCCATCAGCCAGAGGGAAAAATGGTCTTTCCTGGCATGATAGATCAGCGACTCCTCCGGGAGGGTCTTCAAGCGGTCTTCAAACTCCTTGAGGGAACGTGCCAGGCCGATCTGCCTGCCCTCGTTATCGCGGTAGATGAAATTGCCAAATCCCAGATAGTGCGTGATAAAACTGCGAAAGTCGCCTAACAGGGTCTCCGAATTCTTGTTGATGAACGAGGCCTTGATCTCATAGGCTTTAACGGCATTGGTGTCGTCTGACGACTGCAGGACGATCGGCAGGTCCCTGGCCTCCTTGCGGGTTTGGTTCACCAGGCTGAATCCGGCCGTTTCATTGAGCTTCCCATCCTTCTTGAACTTGACATCCGAGATCAGGCAAAGGATGAACTCCTTGTATTTATTAAAGATGTACATGGCCTCCTCATAGGTGGAGGCCAGCAGTATCTTGGGCCGTGCCTTGAGCCGGAGGATGCGGTAGAGTTCATCCGTGGTGACATCCTCGATGATGTGCTTGGTTTGCTCCAGGACGATATTGTAAAGCATTGGAAGGTAGAGCGAGTAATATAGCGGGGAGTCCTCCACCAGCAGGATCACACGCACCATTCCCAGCCTGGTATCGTTCTCCACATTGATCTTGTCCTCGAGGTAGTTGATCATGGCAAAAAAGATCCGGGTGTCGCCGTTCCAAACAAACAACCGGTCGATCCAGCTCAGCCGGCCGGGTTCATTTTCAAACAGCGCCAGGTCGGTATTGCTGTTCAGCAGCACAAATACCGGAATGTACTGAAACTCCTTTTTGATCTGGGAGCTGAGATCCACGGGAAACTGCTTGTCGGTCCCCATCATGATGATCACCAGGTCGTAATGCTTGGCATGAAGCTGCTCCATCACCTCCTCCATGGAGGAGACCCCTGTGATACGGGGCATGGTGCTGAGGCTCAGCTGGTAAAACTGCCCGAGCACATGTTCCGAGAACCTTCCCTCCTTCTCAATACTGTAGGCGTCATACAGATTGGCCACCAGCAGGATCTCCCTCACCTTGAACGGCATCAGGTCGTGGTAGACGTCGCGGTTGTTGTTGGTCCGGTTGAGAAAGGATTGCAGGAGGTGCCGGTTGGAATGCCTGTCGTCGCGTCCGGCTTCCTCTTTCAGCGGTTCCTCTTTCCGTTGCGTGCTTTTTTTCAGGATCGCTTTCCCTTTGATCGAGTTCAGGTATCCCGAGATGAGGTTGGCAAGGTTGATGATCAGGTCACGTTCCTCCTCCAGGAAAGGCCCTTCATAGGCCTGGGGAAATGCTTTCAGGTAACAGATCTCGATCGAGCCTGCCTGGTTGTCGATGGTCTCAAAGACCTGGACCTGTTTCCATTGGGTATCGCGGTAATTGGGTGTCTGGAATTCAATCTTACCATAGGTGATCCGGCAGGCCGTTAAATCGGGATACTGCCATGCCCTCGGCAGGATGAGGCAGATCTGGTGCAATGCTTCGTCGGGAGGTGAACCGGCACGGAGGATATTGGTGGTTTGGTTGATGGCGGAGAGCTCTTTGAGCCGTTCGGTGGTCACATACCTTCCCTCCCTGCCCTTGATGGCATTCAGGTATCCTTCAATCAGGCTGGCGAGGGTGTTGATCAAATTCCGCTCCTCCTTCAGGAAAGGGCCTTCGTATTCAGCGGGAAATTCCCTGAGGTAGAAGATCTCCAGGGAACCTGCCAGGTTATCAATGGTTTCAAATGTCTGTTCCTGTTTCCACCTGGTTTCCCTGAAGTTGGAGGTGGTGCATTCCATCTCGTCAAACCTGATCCTGACGGCGGTGTACTTCGGGTATTGCCAGGCTTTGGGAAGGATCTTGCAGATCCGGTCAAGCGTATCCGGAACGGATCGGCCCTCCTTGATGATGGAGGTGGTTTGGTTGATGGCGGAGAGCTCTTTCAGCCGCTCACGGTTGAATGAAATAAGTCTCTCCAATTCGTCGGGGCTCGCTGAAAAGGCTCCGGCGCGCTTTTTATCTTCCTTACCTGGCATGGTAAAACGGGGGATGGTCGTGCCAAAATTAACACAACTTTCGTAACGAAAAAAAATAAAAAGATGCAAAAGAGCTCCATAAGAATTACACCGAACAGCGTATCAGTAAAACACGTAACCCCCCCTCAGAAAATCTCGTAAGTTGTTGAAAATAAGCAAATGAAAATAAAAAAACAACGAAAAAATTTTGTCGGGACTAAAATCTTTTCGTTAATATTGTGAAAATTTTCACACAATAACATAACCAAAAAACTTCTGTATGTCTTACGCGTATCAACAACAACTGGATGAGTTCATGGCGAAGATCATCGCCAAGAACCCGGGTGAAGCTGAATTCCATCAGGCTGTCCTTGAGGTGGCGGAGTCGCTGATTCCCTTCATTGAAGAGCACCCTGTTTACAAAGCGAACAAGATCCTGGAACGGATTGCCGAGCCTGAACGGGTTATCATATTCCGTGTACCCTGGCTGGATGACAAGGGAGATATTCAGATCAACCGTGGTTTCCGGATTGAAATGAACAGCGCTATCGGACCTTACAAAGGCGGGTTGCGTTTCCACCCGACGGTGAACCTCGGTATTCTGAAGTTCCTGGCCTTTGAGCAGGTATTCAAGAACAGCCTTACCACCCTCCCGATGGGCGGCGGAAAAGGCGGCAGCGATTTCGACCCCAAGGGAAAATCAGACAATGAGGTGATGAAATTCACCCAGAGTTTCATGTCGGAGCTCTTCCGTTATATCGGTCCGGACACCGACGTTCCTGCCGGTGACATTGGCGTTGGCGGCCGCGAGATCGGATTCCTCTTTGGCCAGTACAAGAGGCTGAAGAATGAATTCACCGGCGTGCTCACCGGGAAAGGCATTGACTGGGGCGGAAGCCTGATCCGGCCGGAAGCCACCGGATACGGACAGGTCTATTTTGCCGAGGAGATGCTGAAGACCCGCGGAATGGATTTCAAAGGAAAGATCTGCACGGTATCGGGTTCGGGGAATGTTGCCCAGTATGCCACCGAAAAAGCCACTCAGCTCGGCGGCAAGGTAGTTTCCCTCTCCGATTCAGAAGGATACATCCATGATCCGAAGGGCATTGATGCCGAAAAGCTCGCTTTCGTGATGCACCTGAAGAACGTGAAGCGCGGACGGATCAAGGAATACTGCAGCAAATACCCCGAAGCGCAGTTCTTCCCCGGCAAACGTCCATGGGAGGTGAAGTGCGACATTGCCCTTCCGGGAGCCACCCAGAACGAGATCAACGGAGAAGATGCCAGGATGCTCGTCAGCAATGGTTTCTTCTGCGTTTCCGAAGGCGCCAACATGCCGTCGACGCCGGAAGCCATCGAGGTATATCTCGACAAGAAGATCCTCTACGGTCCAGGTAAAGCTGCCAATGCCGGCGGTGTTGCCACATCCGGATTAGAGATGACCCAGAACTCAATGCGTCTGAACTGGACCCGCGAAGAGGTGGATTCCAGGCTGCACAACATCATGATCGCTATCCACAAGAACTGCGTGAAATACGGCACCGAATCCGATGGATTCATCAACTACGTGAAGGGCGCCAACATTGGCGGGTTCGTCAAGGTAGCCGATGCCATGTTAGCACAAGGACTCGTTTAACTCTCACCAACTCACTTAAATCCCAGACGGGCTCCTCTGATATTCGGAGGGGCCCCTCTTTTTTTTATCCGGGAGGTACCAGAAGAGCAGCGCGTTGAAGAAGGCATAGAAGACACTCCCCGCCTGATTCTCAAACATCGATTCGGTGAGGATGTTCATCGCGAAGAGCAGAACAAAAAAGAAATAGATGTAATCTTTCCGTTTCAGCGCCAGGATGGCGGGCCAGACCAGCATGGCGACCAGGAGCAGAAACCCGGTGATCCCCACCGAGAGATAGGTCTGCAGGTACTGGTTGTGGGCATCCAGGTTTCTTGAGTAGGCTGTGGTGATTCCCCGGGCAGCATATTCCTCTAACAGCGCATCCTTGACATCACCGGTCCCGACACCTAAAAACGGATGATGCCGGATGATCTCCCAGGCAGACCGCCATACCAGGATCCGTTCGCCGGTGGATTCCCCGTCATCCGGTTTCACGGAACCCATGTTCTCCACCACATTGGTGGACCGTTCCACCCGTTCCATGGTCTGGGGAAGGGAGAACAGGAAAACAAAGACGGTAGCCATCATGACCAGCGGAAAAAGCGTTTTCCGGCGGGTGGTCCTGCTGAAGAAAAAAATCACCGACATCAGCGCGTAGGTGACCAGCAGGCTGAGAATTCCCATCTTGGAGGAGAGCAGCACCACCATCAAATTGAAAAAGAGCACCAGCAGGGTGATCAGCGCCTGTTGCCACCGTGTGAGAAGAGTTCGGTTGTTCAGCGCAAGAAACACGGTGATGACGATGGCAAAGTTGATGAACATGGCCAGGTAACCCGAATGGTGGAGAATCGAGAGATGGGTATAGAAGAAGAGGCCTGGGTCTCCGGTATCCAGGTACCCGATGAGGGCGTGAACCAGGCAGACGACAGAGGCGGCAACAGTTCCGATGATGTAGGTGATGAAAATGTAGTTGATCTTCAGGAGGGAGAAAACCCGGCCGTCGATGGTGGCAAACAACAGCGGGAAGACAAGCAGGGAGAGCTTCACGGTGATGTCGAAGCTGGCGTATTCCATGTTCCGGGAGTAGAGTATCCCGGCCAGGTAAACCAGGTATAGGATGGTAAAGAGCAGGATCCGCTGCCGGTGGGGATCCTGCAGGATCCGTTTGAGCTTGGCCCAATACCGCAACTCCGCCACCCAGTTGATCACGATGAATCCGATCACCCAGGTCGCCACGCGGTTTTTATAGGGGATCGCAAAGCCTAACCCGAGAAAGAGCAATAGATAGACAATCCGGTGAAATAGGGCAATCCAGTCCCATAACTGCCACCAGCTGAATTTTTTATCTCTTTCCTCCTCCATCCAGATTGGATTGAATGAACTGTTGAAACTCAGAAAAGATCAGGTCTCGGTCAAACCTCTGCGAGACGTAAAGATAGGCATTTCCCGCCAATCCGTCGTACAGCTCCCTGTTTTGGCCCAACTGCCTGACGACTTCCGCAAGCGCTCCGTCATCCTCCGGGGGGAAGGCGAGCCCGCAACGTCCCTCATCGATAAAAAGCGTTTTGGCCTCCCCTTCAACGCCAAGCAGGAGAGGTTTTCCCATCGCCAGGATCTCAAAGATTTTCGAGGGGATCGCTCCTTTGAAGAGGTCGAGCTTCCGGAGGGGAATAACCGATGCATCAATCTCGGAGATCACATCCGGCATCCGGTTCTTGGGATAGGCCGGAAGGAAGTTGACATTGGTGAGCCCCATATCCGCAGCCTGCGCCATCAGCTCCTTTTTCAGGGGCCCCTCTCCTGCAATGACAAACCGGATCCTCTCCCCGGCCGTGAACCGGGCGGCTGCATTGAGGATCACCTCCAGCCCCTGGGCATACCCCAGGATCCCCCCGTAGAAGAGGATGAAATCCCCGGGGTCAAAGCCACACTCACTACGCCAACCCGGGTTTCCCTTTCCGGGGGAGTAAACCGAAAGGTCTACCCCGTTCTTCAGCCAGAAAACCCTCTTCTCAGGCATCCGGGCTTCAATATTGGCCACAATTCCCTGGGTTTGTCCGCTGATCAGGTCAGAGCCACGATAGAGGGCCTCCTCAAGCTGCCTGGATATCCGCAGGAAAAACCGGTTGGTGACCAGTCCCAGTTTCTCGGCGCTTTCGGGCCAGAGATCCGAGACATTGAACAGGAGTTTGGCCCTTTTGGCTTTCTT
>Ga0172367_10006382_pt1 | contig 13899 bp, 22 predicted proteins | sample Lak10m_FD_114542 | JGI IMG/M metagenome (GOLD analysis project Ga0172367, IMG submission 114542) | Freshwater microbial communities from Kabuno Bay, South-Kivu, Congo - kab_022012_10m | ecosystem: Environmental > Aquatic > Freshwater > Lake | place: Democratic Republic of the Congo: South-Kivu... | reverse complement strand
TGATGATTTTAAGGCATATACAATTAAAATTTATAAGTGGGAGTAAAAGTGGAAAAAAATAATCGATTAGATGAATATAATAAACTAGCGGAAGAATGATTATATATGAAAAGAGATCCTGATGCAACAAAAGACGAAATTGATGAATTAAACATTAAATTAAATGATTTGTGAAAAAAACTTAAAGTAAAAGAACAATATGAAGCAAATAATTACGTTGCATCAATAAAGGCACGATAGCGATTGACTTATTGGATTTGGTTACGTACCTTGTGGAAAAAGGAGATGTTATATGAAGATCGACGATGCTTTGTACAATCAAATTCTTCAGGAATTCGACGCTGGATACATTAACATCCAGCGTCATCCAACTCTACCTCTTCGAATTTTTAATTATTCAAAATCTACCCAATTTGATTGGCGCTGGAATGAGGCTACTTCAATCTGTCGTGGTCTAATTCTTGATGATCAAAATAATATCATTGCTCGTCCATTTGAAAAGTTTTTTACTTATGAGCAATGTAAAGATATGAATATTCAGATTCCAAATGAGTCGTTTAGAGTATTTGAAAAATTTGATGGTTCTATGGTAAGTTTTTCTGTGTATAACAATCAAATCATTTTAGCAACCAGAGGATCTTTTTGTTCAGATCAAGCAATTATGGCTTATGATATTTTGGATGACTATCCAAATGAAGCAGATTGGTTTAAAGAAATGTGTAAAGCAGATGGTTATACTTTTCTGTTTGAAATTATTGGCCCATCAAATAAAATTGTGGTTCCATATGATAAGAATGATTTGGTTCTTATCGCTTGCATTGATAAGAATGGAAAAGATGTTGATATTGAAAATTTTTGGTTTAATTGGCCCAAGAAAGCAAAGCGATATAAGCAATTTGAATCTGAATCTTTTCAAATGATGAAGGATATAGATTCTTATGGAGAAGAAGGATTTGTGATTCTTTTTGAAAATGGTTTTCGCATGAAGATCAAGTTTGAGAACTATCTAGAGCTTCATAAGATGTTCTGCGGTCTTTCGAATCGTATGATTTGGGAAAAACTATTATCAGGCATACCAGCCGAGAAGATTGTCTCTGATTCTCCAGATGAACTGTATGATTGGACAAAAAAGGTCGTATCAGATCTTCAGCAACAATATATGAAGATTTATTGCGAAGCCATAACTGTTTTTAATAAGATTGAAAATATTGAAGACCGAAAGTTATACGCACAATTTGTTCTACAAAATCACAAGGAATTGTCTGGAATTCTGTTCAGCCTTTATGATAATAAGGATATCTCAAATATTATTTGGAAAATGATTCGGCCAAAGGAAATTGAAAAGTTTAATAATTTATAGAATATGGACACGAATATAGACATGGCGTCTAGATTGATGAAGATATAGCGATTTGTGTATGAAATCAAGACATGGAGGTAGAATGTCATTACAAAGATTAAGAGAATGTGTTAATGAGTTAAACACAACAAATAGCTCAAATGCTAAGATGGAAATCTTAGCAAAATATGATGATTGTAAAAAGTATTTTTATTATGCTTTCAATCCTTATTATAGATATGGAGTAACATCAAATAGTAAAGATAAGGAAATTGGAAATAAGCAATTGTTTAATAACTATAATGTATCTATTTTTGAATTACTAGATGATTTAAAAGATAGAGTTATTACTGGTCATGATGCTATATTTGCCGCTAGATCATTTGTTGAAGAAAATAAGGAATATGAAGATCTTGTTTATATGATTCTTGATAAGAATATAGAAGTAAGAATGGGAGTTTCTTTAATCAATAAAGTGTGGAAAGATTACGTTCCAGAGTTTAAGGTAGCTTTAGCAAATAAGTATAGTGATAGAGTAGACAAGGTGTTTTTTGATAAAGACACTTATTATTCAAGTCGTAAAATTGATGGAGTAAGAACTATATGTATAGTAAACGAAAATGGTAAAGCAAATTTTTATTCAAGAGAAGGTAATGAATTTACTACTTTAGATGTATTAAAAGAAGAAATCGAATCATTTGGTATTAAAAATATCGTACTTGACGGAGAATTGTGTATTGTTGATAAAGACGGAAAAGAAGATTTCAAATCAGCGGTAAGTCAGGTTAAAAAGAAGAATTATACAATTCAAAATCCAATGTATAAATTATTCGACATTCTTCAATTAGATGATTTTCAAAGAGGATATTCTTCTCAATTATTTTCTATTAGATTGGAAAATATGATTGAATTTATGAGGACGCATAATCCAGAACATATTCAAACAGTAAGACAAATTAAAGTAACTTCGGTAAATCATTTAACTGAAATGATGGATTACGCCATCAGTCAAGGATGGGAAGGTCTAATTATTAAAAGAGATTCTCCGTATGAAGGAAAACGATCAAATGATATGTTAAAGGTTAAAAAGTTTCATGATGCTGAATTTGAGGTTGTTGGAATTGAATTGGATAAGGCGAGAGTTATTAGTCCAATAACCGGACTAGAAGAAACAGTTGATCTTTTGGCAAGAGCGAATATTCTTTATAAAGGAAATGTTGTAGGAGTTGGTTCTGGTTGGTCATTGGATCAAAGAAAGAAATACAGGGATTTCCCTAGTCTCATTGTTGGAAAAACGATTACGGTTCGCTACTTTGAGGAATCACAAGATAAGAGCGGAAAATTATCATTAAGGTTCCCAACTGTAAAACATGTGTGGGAAGATGGAGAAAGAGATGTCTAAATCAAAAACACCAAAAGTTGATAGATATAGAAAAATGTTAGACAGAGTTTTTAATAGATTGATAAAATTCAGTAATATGGATAATGTCATGCTTGGAAATAATGATCATTTAGTTGCTTATGATGGACGGTGGTATAACGAAGAATTTAAAAAATTCAATAAAATTAAAAAGGAGAATTAAGATGAAGACATTACAAGAAGTTATTGATAAAATTTCAAGAAATGATTATCCGATTTATTTTGAGAGAAGTAATGGTTGTGCTTTTGTATTAATTCAAGACTATCTGGATGATATTATTTTGTTTGATAGTGAAGGATTTTTTTCTAGTAAATTAGATGGATTTTATTTTGATGATATTGTGTATGTAGAAAAGAATTATCCAATTGACAACGCAAGAGGTTCTTTTATGAGTTTAAGCAGTGATCCAGAAAATATCAATATTGCTTATGATTGCAGAAAAATTGAGAATTGTATTACAAAAAATATTGTTAAACAATATGTAGAAGATTGGTTTAATTATGAAGATGAAATTATCACAACATTAGACATTAAGAATATACTGAGAGAAAATAATTATGAAGTGAACCAAAATGAAGTATCTCAATATATGAAAGAATTGTATAATGAAGGGTTTTTAGACAGAACTTACAACGGAAAGTATTATGAATACACAGAGTCAGCAGGGGAAGAAGAGGAAATTGATGATAATGATGATACAAACTGTTCTTACTCAAATTGTGTATGTTCTCCTCCAAATGATGATTGGGTGGCTTATTTTGATAAATATAACTATATGTTTGTTGATGGTTCGTTAACAAGAGATAAGGCAAGAGTTATTGGTGGTCATAGATTTGGTTATAATCATGATGATATGAGAGCTTGTCGTCATAAGAATTTCGTAAAAAAGAATTGGTAATATCATGAAAGTAGCCAGTTTGATTTATGTTGAAGTTAATGACGGAAAGACAAATCAGTCAAATAAATACTATAAAATGACTGAAATTGGTGGCTCAACATTTAACGCAGAGTGGGGAAGAGTTGGATGCTCTTCTCCCTCTACAAAAACTTATCCAATGTATGATTGGGATAAAGTTTATAAATCAAAGATTAAAAAAGGCTATAAAGACGTAACTTCATTAAGAGCAGAGAATAAAATTGTTCAAAAATTGATGAATGTATCTAAAGAAGTAGAAGATTTCTTTAGTTTAATTCAATCATATTCTAGTAACTCAGTAAAGGATAACTACATTCTCTCATCAAAAGATGTAACTCCTCAAATGATTTTAGAAGCTCAGAGAATTGTTGATGAGTTATCAAAAAGAATTAAAACAAGATCTGGTATTAATGATCTTTTATTAGAACTTTATAAAGTTATTCCAAGGAAGATGAGGGACGTAAGAGATCATCTTATTTCAAATAATTGGGATGAAAAGAGAATTGAAAAATTAATCGTTTCTGAGCAAGATACTCTAGACTCTATGGCTGGACAAGTCTTGGCACAGAACGTTGATTCTGAGGGTTCTGGTGGCTTACTAGAGGCATTAGGATTGAGTATTGAGCATGTATCAGATTCCAAAGAGATTGATAGAGTTAAAAATATGATGGGAGACAAGTCAAGACATTTCTATAGATTATTTAAAGTCACAAATAAAAAGACCAAAGATAAGTACGATCTATTTAAAGAAAGAGTCAATAATGAACAATTGCTTTGGCATGGATCAAGAAACCAAAATTGGTACAATATTATTCAAACAGGTTTATTAATTAGACCTTCTGGAGCTATCTATACGGGGTCCATGTTTGGAGACGCGACATATTTCTCTAATATGTGTAGAAAAGCTATGAATTATACAAGTCTATCTGGATCTTATTGGGCAAAAGGAAGTGACAATAGAGCTTTTATGGCTTTGTTTAATGCAAAATTAGGAAAACAAAAACATATTTATAAGCATGATCATTCGTGTTATTCGTTAAATTGGGATAAAATTAATAAAGAAGGATTTGATTCTGTTTATGCTCACGGAGGAGCGGATTTGATTAACGATGAATTTTGCGCTTATAGAACAGATCAATGTACGATAAAGTATATAGTGGAGCTTAGGTCGTAATCCGCTTGCAAGTTAGAGAGGAGATTGCTACATTGTAGCCATGAATAAGATAATCAAGATCGCAATCGAAGAGGCTTTGTCCTCTGAAAGTAATTTTATGGTAGGGGCAGTTGTCCATAATAAGAGTAAGATTTACTCTTCTGGATTTAACTGTGCCTATAAAACACATCCAGAAGCTCAGGTTTTTGAGAAATATAATCGTGGTCATCATGCAGAAATGTCTGCTCTAATCAAAGTTCGCCACTATGATTTGAAGAATCTTGAGCTTACTGTAATTCGAATTTCTAAGAAAGATGGCTCTTTGCAAATGGCAAAGCCATGTGAACAATGTATGGAATTGATTAGTAACTTTGACATTAGGAAAATTCATTATTCAGATGGAACTGGCAAGATTATTACTCTTTATCGTCCAAATCATCGAATTGTTGATGAAGAAATTGAGAGTTTTGCTAAGTCTATTTGGATACAACGATTTTCTTCAAATAAGGGGAATAAATGAATTTATTAGATCATATAGATCTCAGTAAAAATACATTATCAGTAACAATTTTAACAATTTTAATGATAGGATTAAAGATTATAGGAACGATTACAATTCCTTGGATTGTAGCATTTTCTCCAATAATTGTTTTGTTGCTTTATTTTATGTATTCAATGCATTCACTAGCAAGGTGTTTTTGGAATAATGTAGACGAAGACCAAATGAAAGAGATTTCAAAAGAACAAGAGTTTTTAAATTTAAAGACTCTGTATGAAAAAAAGCAATATATTAGAAGTTGATGTTTTAAGGAGAAAGTTGATGAGTAAGGTATTTTTTGTATCAGATACACATTTCTCACATAAATCAATCATCAAGTACTGTCCTCTAACAAGAGGAAAGTATATCGATGAAAATGGAGAACCAGATGTTCATATGATGAATAAGGATATTGTAAACAATTGGAATAATATTGTATCTATGCTTGATACAGTTTATCATCTTGGAGATTGGTGTTTTAATCATAATAAGAGAGTTGAGTTTATTAAGAAGCTTAATGGAACAATTAAGTGGGTAAAAGGAAATCATGATAAACATCCAGGTATTGATGGAGATGGATTTTATCTAGGAAGATCTTCGTTTATTATTGAAGATGGTTATCTATATCTTTTAATTCATTCTCCGTATGATTCGCATGAACTTAAAGTTATTTATAAAGAAATGAATCTACCAATTCGAGTTATTTGTGGACATGTTCATGAAAAGTGGCAATTTAAGAAGCCGGGAGAATATATTTCAGAATATAATACAGCAGAACATCGGGAAAAAGGATTTGTAACAACGCTTCCTATTCTGAATGTTGGTCTTGACGCAAATTCTATGAAGATTCTTTCTTTTGAAGATGTTAAGCAAATTTTTGAGGAGAATATGTAATGAGATTCGCTTCTAATGATAAATCGAATCCTTCAATTGGAGATTTAAGAATTGTAAAAAAGTTTCTTTTATTTCCAAAATATTTACAAAATTCTGATGGTTTTATGGAAGCGAGATGGTTTGAAGTTGCATCAATTGAGCAAATTTATGAGGAAAGAACGGATTATGATTGTCCATCTGCCGATGCGATATATATGAGTTCTACTGTTGATTGGTTTGATAATAGGTGGGCAAATTAAAGGAGAATAATAATAATGTCAACAGCAGTTATTAAAAAAATTGATAACATTGAGCCAATTGAAGATGCAGAATTTTTGGAGAAAGTTGTTATAGAAGGATGGTCTGTAGTTGTAAAAAAATCAGAATTTTCAATTGGTGATAAGTGCGTTTATATTGAAATTGACTCTGTTTTAGAAGAAAGACCTGAATACGAATTTCTAAGATCAAAGAATTTTCGTATCAAAAGTTGTAAAATTAGAAAGTGTCTAAGTCAGGGGATCGTTTTCCCAATGTCAATTCTTCCAGATGGAGAATATAATTTAGAAGATGATGTTTCGGAAATTGTAGGTGCATCTCATTATGAGAAACCAATTTCAGCAACAATGTCCGGAATCGCAAAAGGAAATTTCCCATCATTTATTTCAAAGACAGACGAGACAATGATTCAATCTGTTAAGTCTGTTCTTGAAGAACTTAAAGGAATTCCTTATTATATTTCAACAAAGATTGACGGATCATCTTCAACCTATTTTTATCATCCAGAGAAAGGTTATGGAGCTTGCTCTCGTAGACTTGAGGTGTGCGAAGGAGATAGCGTTTTCTGGCTTGTAGGAGTCAAATATGGGCTTGCGGATAAGCTAGAGAAGTACTATCTTGATCATGGAATCTATCTATCGATTCAAGGAGAAATTGCTGGGCCAGGAATTCAAAAGAATAGATTGAAACTATCAGATCATGAATTGTTTGTATTTAATGTTTATGATAACAAAGCAGGAAGATTTTATGATTTTCATGATATGCTAGATGTATGTCAAGAACTTAATCTACAAACAGTTCCAATTGAAGAAATTGGTGGAGGTTTCAATTATACATTGGATGAATTGCTTCAAAAAGCAGATGGATTGTATAGTTCAGGAAACCTAAAAGAAGGAATCGTAATTCGTCCACAAAAGGAAATGTATTCTCAAAGATTGCATGGAAGATTGAGTGTGAAGTGCATCGGCAACAAATTTTTGTTGAAAGAAGGAGAATAACTATGTGTTTAGAGCATAATTCAAGACGCACAAAGAATTATAAGAGACGTAAGACTCCAATTATCGCATATAAAGTTTGTAAATTGTTTAGGGGTAAGCTTTATGCTCCATATAGAGATGAGTTGATTTATATTGATCCAAATACGCTTGAGTATTCTACAAAAAGTTCTGTTGGCGCAAAGAAAGATAGTGATGGATATTGGAATGAAGGAATTCATGCATTTCTAGAAAAACAAAAAGCAATAGATCTGATATGTGAGGATAGTTTTTTTTCAAAATTTGTAGCAAGAAATGGTCAAATTTTTAAAGTTAAAATTAATCCAGAAGATGTATTGGGAGTTGGAAAAGATGGAGATATTGTAGCAAAAAGAATTTATTTTTACAAAGAGGAGGTTGAATAAATGTGTAAAAGAAAGCTATTTCATGATTGAGATAAGTGAAAACAAGAACGGATTGGTGATTTAGTTATTAAAGAAATAAATGTCGGCTATTATATGGTTCAATGAAGAGTATGTAAAAGATGCGGCAAAAAACAAATAGAAAGGATTAATTTCTAATGGCTATTAAGAAGTGTACATGTAACAATAAGTTCCAAGATCAAATTCATGGTAAAGGAATGCGCGTGGCAAATGAATGTAAATCAACAAAAGATGCTACAAGAAAGAAGTTTCGTTGTACTGTTTGCGGAAAAGAGTTGGAGTAAGACTTAATGAAATTCTATGAAGATAATAAATTCACTTTATACTTAGGTGATTGTATTGAGCAAATGAAAAATATAGAAGACAATTCTATTGATTCTATTGTTACAGATCCTCCATACAATTTGAGCTTTATGGGAAAGAAGTGAGATAATGTAGGATCAAATTTAGAGTTTCAAAAATGATGCCAAGAATGAGCAAAAGAATGTTTTAGAGTATTAAAGCCAGGAGGACATATTTTGTCATTCGGCGCACCAAAGAATTTTCATAGAATGACTTGTGGAATTGAAGATGCTGGATTTGAGATCAAAGATACAATCTTCTGAATGTTTGGAAGTGGATTTCCAAAGGGAGTAAATATAAGTAAACAAATTGACAAGAAATTAGGAGTTGAGCAAGAAGTTGTTGGAACAAAAATAACAAATGTTGGGATACAGGGAAATTCTTATAATAAAGACGGAGCTTCAAAAACAGGAGAAGTTATTGTTACAAAAACAACATCTGATTTGGCAAAAAAATGAGATGGATGGAATACTCAATTAAAACCAGCATATGAGCCAATAACTTTGGCAAGAAAGCCATTGTCAGAAAAAACAATTGTTGATAATGTTCTAAAGCATGGAACTGGAGCTATAAATATTGATGAATGTAGAATTCCAATTGATGAAGATCTAACAAAGACAATAAAAAGAGGAATAAGACCAGAAGAAAATGGCTGAGGGATGAATAAAAATCAGAAAGAAGAAGTTCCTCTTTTCAATGAAAATGGTAGATTTCCTGCAAATATAATTTTGGATGATGATGTAATTATTTACAATGAGAAAAAGGATGTTTCAAAATATTTTTATTGTCCAAAAGCTTCAAAAAAAGACAGAGATGAAGGACTGGAAGAATTTGAAGAAGGAAATCAGGCAAATTTAGGAATAAGTAAAATCTGTTCAAAGTGTGGAATTTCTCAAAGACATGCCTATGAGGAAGAAAATTTGGGAAAATGTGATCATGAATGAACTGATCCAAAAAAGAAAAATACTCATACTACAGTTAAACCTACTGCTCTTTGTGAATATCTCATTAAGCTGATTACTCCAAAAGGAGGAGTTATATTAGATCCATTTGTAGGTTCTGGTTCTACCGGAAAAGCGGCAATGAGAATGAAAAGAGATTATAAGTTTATAGGAATAGAAAAAGAAGAAGATTATATTAAAATAGCAAAAGCAAGAATATTAAAGGAGAGTTCAATGATTCATCATGTTCAAGGAGACTGTTTAACATTTAAGCACAGAAATCCAGATAAGAAAGCTGTTGTAATTCATTGCTGTAACAATATTGGAGCATGGGGATCTGGATTTGTTCTTGCATTAAACAAGAGATTTGGAGATGGCCCAAAAAATGCTTATCTAAACATGAATTCTATGTATTTGGGAAAAGTGTCTTATTGGAACTCAGATGAAGATAATTGTATTGTTTTTAATATTGTTGGTCAAGAAGGTGTGGCTTCTCCTACAAATTTACGTCCAATTCGATATGATGCAATATATAATGGTTGTGAAAAGGTATTTAAAGCTGCAAATAAAATCTTTGGAAATAAATGGGAAATTCATATGCCAAAGATGGGAGCAGGATTGGCACAAGGAAATTGGTCAATTATTGAAACAATTATTAATGAAACAATTGCAAAATTTGGAATTGACACATATATATACGAATATGAACAAACCGAGGAGAATGAATAGATGCAGATTTATCTAGATATGGGTGATTTTGGAACTTATGAGATTTCAAATGATCAAAATGATAAAACAATATTGATCCAAAGCGATTATGAATTTCCAAGCGTAGCTCAAACTTTTGGATGGGATGGGGAACATGACGATATTGATGGAGCAATTACTTTCTTAGATGAGTTGGCAGGATCAGGAGAGAGTGTAGAAGATCCTGGATATTTTGATCTAGAAGATGGTGATTTGGCCGATGAGGATGAAGAAGAGTATGATTTCAATGATATGGATTCATATTCAAAACTTTCAGATAATTTTAATGAGGATGATGAACAAAATCCTTATGGATTCTAATATAAAAAGGTGCTGTTAGCATAACAATTCACATAAGACGGCTTCTTTTGAGAGTCAGCAATTTATTCTTTCTTGCTAACAGCACCTTTTATTTATCGAAGTAAAATGAAAAAGTGCAAGAGTTGTAAAAACACAAAATCTGTTGATGAATTTAGAAAAGGAAGATATGTTTGTATAGATTGCGATAACGAAAAATGATCTAGAATAAGAAAAGAAAAAAAAGAATTGTTATGAAAAATTAAAGATAAATTGAGTTGTGTTATTTGTAAAGAAAAAGATTCTATATGTCTTGATTTTCATCATAAAATAGGTACTAAAAAGAAATTTAAGATAGCAAAAGCTGATCATAAACCATGACATTTAATAATCGAAGAATTAGAAAAATGTGTAGTTTTATGTTCAAATTGTCACAGAAAACTTCATTATTATATAGATAATAAAATTGATCATGATCTTATAAATCAAGTAAATTTAATTTCATCTATTTCTAGAAAAGATTTAAGGTCAATATCAAGAAAGAAGTGATGAAAGGACTTGACAAAGCAAGAGAAAAGTGCTATATTGGATGATGAGATGAGGGAATCAACGGAACGAGGATAAAGGGTAAATATACCGACTTAGCATAATGGTAGTGCCATCGCCTTCATTAGAATTTGAAGTTGGCAAATAAGCATAAGCGAATTCTAATGAAGCGATTCGGTGTGGGTTCAAGTCCTACAGTCGGTGTTAAATAATCAAAAGGAGTTATAAATGGAACTTATAGCATTTACAGAAACAGTTGTTGGTGTTCAATGTGATTTTTGTGGAAAAGATCATCATACAAGCTCAACAACATTTCTTACATTCCAAGGAAATATTTATAGAGGAATGAAAGGTGGCTTAATAGGCCCATTTGAATTGGATAAAAATGATAGACATTATTGTTATCCAGATTGTGTAAAAGAAGTTTTGTATTTACGATAATGTCAAAATTCATAGATTATATTTATAATGCTGCTCCAATCTTATCAGTAGATAAGCCTTCGAGAAAAATTGGTGGATTATTAAATGACGGAAGTTACTTTGAGTTAGGTATTTCTCTTAAGAACTGGAAACCAGATAATAATATTCCAAAAAAGAAAGATATTGTTGGATCTGATATCAAATTCGATTATGATGATCTTGACAATGATACTTGGGAGTGTTATATTGGAACCATTCAAGGTTATCGATTTATTGATAGCTATAAGAATGATTTGATTCTTGAAATAGGAAATTGTAAAAAGAAATAAAGCCTATATAGTTACTTAAAATATAGGAATTTTGCAAGACGGGAGTCTGATTTCCAATCAGATAATCATCGTGAGTTCGAATCTCACATGCTGCATTTTTTATTGAATATTGAATTGATTGTTGTTAGGATGGATGACCGGAAGAAAGATGGTGTGATAGCTTGACAATGACAATGGAACATGCTATATTGGAGGCGTGTTCAAGGACAACCAAAAGGATAGATAGAAGGGAATATTTGAAATGTCGAAGACTGAGCGCAGGATCAATTATAATCCTGAATCGCGTTATGCAAAGAAGCTTCGTTCTCTTAAGGAAAACAAGAAGAATGGAACGAAGAATCAAAGAGTTTTAAATGCTCTTCGTGAAGAAGAGGAAGATGACAAATTTGAGGATGAGCTACTTGACAATGACGACGAGAATAGCTAGATTATAGGCATGATGATTGACAACATAGGGTCGGAGGAGCAATTGGAAGCTCCAGCAGCAAGCACGGCTGCCGAAGAAATGAAATCCATTTCTGCAAAATGATCAAGCCTAGGAAACGGATCATTTGAAGTATTGTCTTGGAGAGTAAGAGTATTCTATTGTAGGTTCGAACCCTACCGTCCCTGTTACCGAGTCGTTCTAGAAATTGCGTCAACAAGTGCGAACGGCTTTCTTTTGACGGAGAGAAGCGGAGAGCAACGGTAAAATTGACAACAATAATAGGGTGGAGTAAGAGCAATTAAGCTCTGAGGGAGTTATGATTCTTAGAAGGCAACTAGGAATGTGATATTTGAAAACAAGGCATGAAATTTTTTCATAGGCAATCTCCCTCGCATGATTGAAAAATGTACGTCGAATTCTTACCTACTATTCATGCCATGCCCTTTCTTTGTTCTCTTTTAGAATTTAACAAAATGTCAAAAGTGAGAAATCAGATACTTCAAATACAGCCAAAATAAAAATTTAGAAACGAGCTGATTTCAATTTTTCTTTGATTATAATCTGGATGTAGCTCAATTGGCAGAGCGCCTGCTTTGGGAGCAGGAGGTTGGGAGATCGTGGCTCTTCATTCAGACTGCCGTTTCGATGATTATCTTGCCTCCGGCGGCTAGGTAAATATATAAGATAATCATCTTTCTTTGAAAATCAATTTCAGAAGTGATATAAGAGTTACTTCAAATACTGGAAAGTTTTAGGTCGATGGTGCAACTCCATCTCTCCCCATTAAAGGAGATAGCTCAGTTAGTAGAGCGAAAATTAAAAACAAAAGCACTCTTATGAATTTTCTCTGAAATTATTTATTGCAGCTTGTGGCAGAGGTTAGCCGCTTGGCCTCATACGCCGAGAGTCATTGGTTCGAATCCAATAGCTGCTATTCCAGAGGTGATGCTTTGGAACGTTTGAAGAGTTCGGGTAAAAATTCTTTGACTAGCAAAGGGCTTGACTTTATTCTTTTTCAATATGAAGAAAGGACGTTTCTGACATGTTCGAAAAAATATGTTATTAGGAGTCACTTGATCCCTATAAAGTTTTGCAAAACTTTGAAGTCTCCACATCAAGACAATCAAGTATTTTAAAACTTATAAAATGTCGCAAGCTGTAGTTTTCAGGAGCGCTTGACATTGACATTGGGATATGCTATCTTAGTCCTTGTGATTGAAACGGAAACCAAAGTTACAAAAAGGAGATTGAAGTTATGAACAAGAAGCATCAGCAGCAAGAGAAGCTAAAGAGTCTTCGTCCTCACGTTGCTTATTTGGATGTAGTTATTGATGATGTGGAATTTGAGATGGATTTTCCTGTTTATAATTATCGACTTGTGAGGCGAAAGGAAAATTTAAGTAAGTCAAATCACATTGTCTGCATCGCGTTCAGCGATAGCCTTAGCACAATTGGCTGGTGCGTGAATTCAGCCAATGATGGCTTTAATCGAAAGAAGGCATATAATTTGGCGACTGGTCGATTTTTGCAAGCGCATAAACACGAAGTTCTTGCCAATGGACCAGAAGTATTTGGAAATTATTCGTTTCGTGGACTTTCGGAAAAGATTGTAACATTTTTACAAACAGAGTGGAAATTTTAGTCAGAGTATCTTGGAATTTTAGGTTGAGCCGATTTAAGTTGCCAGACCCAACATTATTCTTGTAAAGAATCGGCAAATTTTTATTGGGGTCATAGCTCAACTGGTAGAGCATCTGCCCTGCAAGCAGAAGGTTGTGGGATCGTACTCCATTGACTCCATTTATAGAAGTGATGTAAGAGTTACTTCAAATACACTGTAAACGTACACTTGACTCACAAACTCTTACAAATTTTCTCTATAATCTTTGAAAAACTTTGCGATAGTGACTTAAAGCG
>Ga0172367_10006380_pt1 | contig 13900 bp, 8 predicted proteins | sample Lak10m_FD_114542 | JGI IMG/M metagenome (GOLD analysis project Ga0172367, IMG submission 114542) | Freshwater microbial communities from Kabuno Bay, South-Kivu, Congo - kab_022012_10m | ecosystem: Environmental > Aquatic > Freshwater > Lake | place: Democratic Republic of the Congo: South-Kivu... | reverse complement strand
TCGCCGGCGGGTACGCCTCGAGGACGCGGTGGACCTTCTCCCCGAACCGCTTCCCGCGCGACCGGTCGTGCAGCTCGGCGAGGGAGACCGGGGGGGGCGACGGATCGGGTGTCGGCGCGGGCAGGGCGGGCTCCACCTCCTCCCCGGCGATCGGTTCCGCTGCAATCCCCGGGGAAGCGATGAGCACCGGTGGGCGAGGGGTCTCCTCCCCGACTCGCGCCGAAGCGATCGACGGCGCGGCCATGAGGGATGGCGGACCCGTGGCATTCCCACTCAGAGCCGACGTCACCGACACGCGGAGCATTTCCCCGCCCGCCGGTCCGGCCCCGCCGGATTCCGCCAGCCGCAACCGCTCGCCGGTAAGCCCCGTGACGATGCAGCGGCCCTCCCCCGCCGCCGTCGCTCCGCGGATCCCTTCGAGCAGCGCGTCCCGAACGGTCGATCCCGCCCCCTTCCCGCCGTCGACGATGTAGAGCCGGTCCTTCGCCCGGGTGGCCGCGACGTATAGGAGGCGGCGCTCCTCCGCCACCATCTTCTCCTTCTCCCACTCCTCGAACGTCACCGGGCGACCCGCTCCCGGCACCCGCCGGAACGCCGAATACGTCCGGAACCCGGGGAAGATAACCGCGGAGAGACCCCGCACCCGGTCGGCTCGCAGCCCTTCCGGCCCTTTCCGGCCTCCGCGGGAGATCCCCCCGAGGATCACGACCGGGAACTCGAGCCCCTTCGCCCCGTGGATCGTGGAGAGGCGCACGGCGTCCTCCCCCTCCTCGAAGCCGGGGACCTCGTCCTCCTCCCTCCCCTCGGCGGCCTTGCGGCGGATCTCGGCGAGGAAGAGCTTGAGGGAACCGGCGCCGCCCCACTCGAAGGCCCTCGCCATCTCCGAGGCCTTCGACAGGTTCCGGACGATCCGCTCGCCGTCGGCGATCCGCGCAGCGACGAAGTCGACCCCCGTCTCCGCGTACAGTTCCGCAATAAGATCGGGCAGGGAGGCGCTCCCCTTCCGCACGGATAGGCGGGCAAGAAGCGCTTCGGCATCGCGCGCGCGGGGCGGAACCGCGGCCGGGTCGTCCCCGTACAGCGGGAGGATCTCCTCGTCCGACAGGCCGAAGAAGATCGTCTTCAGCGCGGCGTGCCGCGCCGACCTGTCGGCGGGGACGTCGACGGCGGATAGCGCCACCCGCAGGTCCTGGATCTCCTGCCGCAGGAAGAACCCCTTGCGCGAAGGGACGACGTGGGGGATCCCCGCGGCCGAAAGAGCCGCGCGATACCCCGACAGGACTTCCCCCGAGGCGTCGGACCGGTAGAGAACGGCGATATCCCGGAACGACGCGGGGCGGTCGACACCCCCGCGATCCCGGACCTTTACCGATCCGGCGATCCGCCCGACGAGCGCGGCGAGGAACTCCGACTCGTCCACGGCGGGGTCGAGACGGTATAGCGAAACGGGATGACCCTCGCCGGGATCGTCCCGGTTCGCCACGACGGGCGCGTAGGCCGGGGAGAAGTCCTCCCCGCCGGAGAGAACGCGGGAGAAGAGGCCGGAGAGCGTCGCGAGAAGGTCGGGGCGGCTGCGGAAGTTGCGGGCCAGCGGAACGTCTTCCCCGCCGGCGTCGACCATCCCCTCGCGGAACTTCCGGTACACCTGGATGTCCGCGCGGCGGAATCCGTATATCGACTGCTTCGGGTCCCCGACGACGAAGAGGCGCCCCGGGACCGGGTCGGCCGCGATCGCGCTGAGAACCCCCGCCTGCAGCGGGTCCGTGTCCTGGAACTCGTCCACGAATATGTGCCGGAACCGCTCCCCGAGCCGCCGCGCCACCGCGGGATTGCCCGCGAGAAGGTCGCTCGCCCGCAGCAGCAGGTCCATGAAGTCGAGCCCGCTCCCCTTCGCCGCCTCGTATCGCGCGAGGGCGGCCCCGGCACGCGCCACGAGGAAGCGCGCCGCCGCGTCCCCCTCCGGAACCTCGCCGACCCGTTCCCAGAACTTGAGCAGCGCGTCGCGCACCTCGGACAGCTTCGGCCCCTCGGGACGGGGGAACTTCTTTTTGCTCGTCGACTTCCGAAGATCCAGCGAAAAGGCCGCCGTCCCCTCCGCCGCAAGCCCGGCAGCGGCCGTGAGGTCCCCACGGGAGACCGCATCCCAGGCCGGCTGGAGGATTCGGAGCGCTTCGCGGAACTTCTCCGACATCGGGTCGTCCTCCGGCGCCAGGATCCCGGCGACGAAGGCGCGGAAATAGTCGACGTCTGGACCGTGTTCCCGGACGAGGAAGTCGAGGAAGTCCTCCGGGGACCCGAAATCGGGGGCCGGGGCGCGCAGCAGGTCGCGCTGGAAGATGCAGAGGCGGCGGATCACCGACCACGCCTTGGACGGATCGGGAAGGCGGGAGAGGATCCGCTCCCACTCCGGGTGAACCTCCTCCCCCCCGAACTCCCCCTGCAGGAACTTGCGGAACGCGGCGTCCCACGCGTCCGCCGACGCCCCCTCCGGGAACACCTCGAAGAGGGGGTCGACCCCCGCCTCCGCCGGGAAGGAGCGGAGGACGCGGGCGCAGAACGAGTGGAACGTAGTCACGGAGAGGCGGCCGACGCCGTCGACCATCTCCTCGACCCGCAGGCGCAGCGCGGCGAAGTCCGGATAGGACGACGCGGGAACGCGGGCGAGCGGGTTCCACGCCGCCGCGCGCCGGCGGACCTCGTCCGCGTCGTCGGTCTCCTGCGTCGCCGCGAAGAGCCGCTCCCACCCCTCCGTAACCCGCGCCTTCATCTCCGCAGCCGCCTTGTCGGTAAAGGTCAGCAGGAGGACGTGGTCGGTGGAAAGGCCGGGACGGGCGAGGAAAAGGTTGGTGACCCGCGCCACCAGGGTGGACGTCTTCCCCGTACCCGCGGAGGCGTCGACGGCGAGGTCGCGCCCGAACTCGTTGGCCGCCTTCTCCCGGTTCTCGAGCAACGACTACTCCTTCCCGGGCCGGTGGTCGGCCACCGGACGCAGCGACGGTTCCCGGGCGATCCGCGCGGCAAGCGCGCCCGGGCCGATCTCCGAGCCGTCGAAGACGGGCGAGACGCGGCAATGATCGCGGAACGGGCAAAAAACGCAATAACGGGGCGACGTCCGCCCCGCGCTGGTGAACCGGTGGTGCGGCAGCGGCGGGAACGCGCCCGACGCCGCGATGGAGAGCCAGCCGGCGAGCGCGGCGGCCCACTCTTCGCCGATCTCGTCCCACCCCGGCGCCTCCTCGACCCCGAACCCGCCGCGAAGAAAATAGAAGGCCGCCGAGACGGCGGACGGCGCGGGAGACAGCGACGCCGCGAACGCGAGGTAGACGGGGACCTGGTGGGAGAGCCCGTGCCTGATCCGGTCCGGGGAGATCTCCCCGCGGACCGGGTCGCTGTACTTGTAATCGATCACCCGGGCTTCCCCGGCGGGCCCGCGGTCGATCCGGTCGACACGCCCGCGGAGCGCCGGAAGGAGCGGGGCCGCGGGGAGGGAGAACGCCTCCTCGACCCGGTCGACACGCCACCCCGGAAGTTCCGCCTCCCGGATCCGCTCCCGCTCCGCCAGGCGCGCCACGTCCCGCTCCACGCCCCGGCACCGGATCCGGAAGAGGCCGGGGAGGCCGGTCGGGTTCTCCCGGGCGAAGCGGTCCACCGAACGTCGCACGGCGGCTTCGACGTCCCCCCATCCCTTTCCGGCCGCGGCATCCCGACCCAGGCGGCGCAGGATGTCGTGGGCGATCTCCCCCAGCTCCGCGGGGGAGAGCGCGAGAGCCTCCCCGGGCTCCTCCGGCGGATCGAGGCGGACGACCCGGCGAAGGAAGTACCGGTACGGACAGCGGGCCAGCTCCTCGAGCGCGGAAGCGCTGTGGAAGGCGGGGAGGCGGACGCGCGGATCAGGGCCGGGAAAGATCCCTTCACCCGCCGACCGCGCGGACCACGTGGCCAAGATCCCGCGCACCTTGCCCCACGGGACCCCGCCGGCCGCGTCACCCGGATCCCGTCCTGCGCGCCACGCGCACAGGGCCTTCTCCCGAGCGCTACGAGGCCCCTCGCCCTCGAGGGCGGCGAACGGAGACCGTGGGAGTCGGAAGACGACGGCGCCGGAAGCGGCTTCCCACTCCTCGGAAAAGACCGCGGGCCCGGCGAAGCGAGACAACAGGTGGAGCAGGTAACGGGAGGGCCGCCGGGCGGCCCCCGACGCGTCGGCGCGCAGGACCGAGAAGGCGATCCCCTCCCGCACGGAGGCGGCGGGAAGGGCGAACAGGAGCTTCTCCTCCGCCGCGTTGCGCCGCCGCAGCGTCAGGGCGTCCGGCAAGTCCGCCTGCCGCGTCCCGCGGTTTATCTCCTCCCGGTCGTCGTCCGGAAGCAGCGGGTCCTCCTCGAGCTGGGCCGGCACCGCGTCCTCGTTCACCGACAGGACGATCGCCCGGTCCGCCGTCACGCCGCGCAGGACGACGGCGTCCCCGAGCAAGACCGCGCCGGGCCTGCGCATCCCCCCCCGCTCCCCGACGAAGAGCCGCTGCGCGGAGAGGAGGGCCGAAAACCACTCCGCCCCCTCCCGCGACCCGGGCCACGGCGCTTCGCGGTCGGGGATCGCCTCGAGGTCGTCGAGGATCGCGAAGAGCGCCTCCACCGCCCGGCGGTCGCGCTCCCCTTCGGGTGTGCCGCCATGAATCCCCCCGAACTCCCGGACGAGAAGATCCCGCACCGCCCTCGCGAAAGCGGCGTACCCCCGCGCCTCCGCGACGGGCCTCAGGGAAACCCGCAACTCCCGCACCCACGACCGGAGCATGGCGAGCTGCGCCACGCGATCGTCCGCCCCCGATTCCTCGTCGTCCCCAGCACGGCGCCTTCCCGGAGGCCGAGCGAGCCGCGTTTCCCAATCGGCCCCGGAAACCACCATGAGCTCCTTCGAAAGGAGGTCCCACAAGTCCGGCCGCGCTGCGGCGCCGTCCCCCCCATCGCCGATGAAACGGCGATACGGGGACGAGAGGACGTCGATCACCTCCCGGCGCGGGAAATCGTCCCGTGCGACCGCGATCATCATCAGGATGAGGCGCACGAGGGGGATGGAAGAGAGGGGGACGTCGAGGCGCCCCGCCGTGTCGATGCCGTACTCCGCGGCGATCCGTTCCCAGTCGGCCGCCATCTCCGGGGTCACTTTCCGCGCGACGAGATAAACGGACGCCGCGGGGAAAGCGTCGAGCCACGAACGGACCTGGCGGGCGGCGAGCCGCATCTCCCCTTCCGCGTGCGGAGCGGAGAGAAGAGCGAACGGCACGGGCGCCGTTTCCGCGGGCGGTGCGGGGGAGAAGATCCGCTCGCGCACCGACGCCATCCCCCCGGAAGGAGCGTCCGCCAGGAACTCCACGTTCCCCTCGAAGGCGGCGCGCAGGCGATCCCACGCCCTTGCGGCGTAAAGGAACGAGGGGCGAAGATTCCCATCGCCGTCGAAGAGACCCGGGAAGTAGACCTCGTCCAACAGGCCGGAGGAGAGGAGCCGCTCCACCAGCATCCACTGGAGCCGGGTGAAGTCGTAGAAGCCGTACAGGGTGGCGCGGAACGGGTAGCCGGGCTGCTCGAACCCCGCCACCGCCTCGCGGAATATCCGGCGCCGCGTCTCCCCGCCCATCGCCCGCACCTTCCGGCCCGCCGACGCCCGCAGCCGCCGCCACTCCGCCCAACGCGCCGCCTTTCCGGCGTCTCCCCTTTCCTTCGCCGCCCTTTCCGTCGCCGCGAGCTCCGCGTCCCCCACGCAACCCTCCTCCAGGTCGGAAAGGGTCCGGGCGAGTGCGGGGACGAAGCCGGGCGTCGCGGAGATCCCCCCGAAATCCCCGCCCACCGGATCGTACGTTTCACGCACCGCCGCGAGGATCGCCGCCGCCATCCGCGCCGGCGGCAGCTCCGCCGGGAAGACCCCCCGGTGTTTCAAAAGCCGCACGGCGAAGTCGTACAGCGTCATCACGGAAGCGCCGGCGAAGACGGAAGGCGTGCCGGGAATCGACGCCAGGCGCTTCAGGAGGTGCTCCCGAAGTTCGTTCGACGGTATGAGGAGGACGTGCTCCAGCCCCGGGTCCCGCCCGGCGCGGGCGAAATACCGACCCATCAGTCGTTCCTCCAGAGCGGGGAACGGTCCGGCGTACAGTCTCGAGATATCGGGGAGCCGGTCCGGCATACCACCATTGTATCCCCGCGCCCGGCCTTGTCATCGCCGGGCCCACGGGAGAAAATGGTGACGGAGGAAGCGCGGATGCCGTTGTCACCGAAGGAGCTCACCCGGTCGGTATTCGGCCGCGTCGCATCGAAATACCGGTGCAGCGCCGACCACACCGACGTGGAGGATCTCGACCTGCTCTTCACCGGCCTCGCGCTCGACCCGGCACACCGGGTCCTCGACGTGGCCACCGGAGGAGGGCACACCGCCATGGCCCTCGCCGGGCGATGCGGACGGGTGGTCGCGTCGGACCTGACCCTCTCGATGCTCAGGGAGGCGCGGATCCTGGCCGCGGAGCGCCGGGCCGGCAACGTCGTATTCGCGGCAGCCGACGTCGATGCGCTCCCGTTCCGGCGCGCCGCCTTCGACCGTGTGACGTGTCGCATCGCGCCGCACCATTTCCCGGACATCCGGACCGCGCTGTCCGAGATGGCCAGGGTGACTCGCCCCGGCGGGCGGATCGGCATCATCGACAGCGTGGTCCCAGGCGAACCGTCCCTCGACGCCTTCCTGAACGGGGTAGAGAAGGTTCGCGACCCGTCGCACGTTCGCAGCTACCGCGTCGAGGAGTGGCTCGAATTCCTCGCCGGGGCGGGGTTCGTTCTCCTGCAGGCCGCCTCCATGTGGAAAACCCACTCGTTCCCCGAGTGGGTGGCGCGGACGGCCCGCCCAAAGGCCGTGCAGCGGGAGGTCGAGACGATCTTCCTTTCCGCTTTTCCGCTCGCGCGGGAGACGTTCCGCATACGCACCGAAGGGGGACGGATCGTATCCTATTCCGACGAAAAAGCCGTCTTCGTCGCGAGGAAGTCCGGCGGCTCCCCCGGTTGATATCAGATGGCCGACCCGAAACCGCATCGGAAAAACGCGAGAGAATCCGGTAAGAAACAGAACCGGAGGGAGCGGGAGAGGACGACGGCGGCCGCATGGAAAGGGCTGGGGGCGTCCCTCCTGCTGCACCTGCTCGTCGGGGCGGCGGCGATCGCGGCGCTGTCCGGCTCGCAGAACATCATCCCGCCGGTGATCGACCTCACCATGGCGGAACCTGCCTGGGAAGGCCCCCCGGCGGCTATCGGTACGAAAGAAGCGCGCGTGCGCCGTTCGGACGCTCCCGTCGCCGCGACCCTTTCCGAAGAACCGCCTGCCACCGGCCCGCAGGCTCCCGCACCCTCCGCGCATGTTTCGACCGAACCGACGAACGCGCCCGGGACGCCGGTCGCCCCGAAGTCTCCCGCCTTTTCCGGTTTGCCGACCCATCCGGACAGGATCGCCGCGATAACGTCGACATCCCGGTCGGACACGGCCAGGGAGAGAACCGCCCCGGTCGGCCCCCCGGTCGGTTCCACGCCCGGTGAAGGCGGCAAGGCGACCACCGGAAATCCCGGCGTAAATAACGTCTCCAGGCACCCTGAGGGGAACTTCTCCCATATCAGGGACGCGGTCCAACGCGAGATCGCCTACCCGGCGACGGCGCGAAGGATGGGATGGGAGGGGAAAGTCGTCGTGGCCTTCCTTCTCCTTCCGGACGGCTCGGTGCGGGACGTGCGGGTCGTGGAAGGTTCCGGTCACGCAGCCCTGGACCGCGGAGCGATCGACGCGGTCCGAAACGCCTCACCGTTCCCACGGTCCCAGGCCGGTGCGGAGGTCATCACCCCCGTCGTCTATCGGCTGACGCGCTGACGCGAAAAGAGTAAAGAAGCCCCCAGGTTCTTCCGATGAGACCCATCGGGCCACCGAGCAGTGACGGAGCCGCGATATGATGTGATTCCAGGGGGATCATGGCGTGACGCTGCTGACCGATCTCATCGTCAGGAACGAGGACCGCCTGCTCGGGCAGGTCATCTCCCTTGCCGAGGAGAACGGTTATTTCCGGTTCGTCCCCGGGACTCCCGAGGCATGGCGCGTTACGCTACGCGGGCTGTCCGGCTCCCTCCTCCAGTCGTGCCGGGCCGACCCCTCCCCTCCCTCGCTCTCCGCCGACGACGTCGGCCGCGACGACGGGATCTCCGCGTTCGGCGTCGTCGAGGCCCGCAAGCGCCGCCGCGACGGGATGCATCCCGCGATCTTCCTCGGGCTCGTCAAATGCTTCCGCCAGTCGTACCTCGACCTGGTCCGGACCGCCGGGCTCCCGCGCGAGGAGGAAGAGGGACACATCCGTTACATCGAACGGTTCTTCGACCGGAACGAAGTCGCCGTCTGCGTGTCGTGGACCGCCGAGAGCGTTTCGGGGGGGGTCGCGGAACTGCGGGAGGAGCGAGACGAGCTTTCCCGCGTGTACAACCTCGTCGCGACGGCCAAAAAAGAGTGGGAGGGAACGGTCGACCGCGTCGACGACATGCTCTTCCTCGCCGATCCGGACCGCAGGATCCGGCGGTGCAACGGTACCTTCCGGGATTTCCTCGGGCTTTCGTACGCCGGGATCCTTGGGCAGCGGTTCGACCGGCTCCTTCCGGAAGCCGGCTTGAACGTAGAACCCTCCTTCGAAGGGCCGGTGGAATGCTTCCACGAGCCGACCGGCAAATGGTTCGTGGTCAGCCACTACCCGTTCAAGGAAACCTCGAGCGGCGAGACCCGTGGGACTATCGTCACGATCCACGACTCGACGGAGCTGAAGAAGGCCGCCGAGGAGCTCACCCGGAAGAATCTCCGGCTCAACGAAGCGCTCGCCGAGCTCAAGCGAAGCCAGGCAAAGGTCCTCCACCAGGAGAAGATGGCGTCGATCGGTCAGCTGGCGGCCGGGGTGGCCCACGAGATAAACAACCCGATCGGATTCATCAACAGCAACCTGACCACGCTCGCGAAATATCTGTCCCGCCTCTCCGGGTTCCTCGCCGTCCAGTCCGGGTGCATCGCCGCCGGCGCGCCGCCGGAACAGGTCGAATCGGTGCGGCAGCAGCAGGCCCGCCTCAAGATCGACTACATCGTGAAGGATCTCGAAGACCTGGTCCGCGAATCGCTGGAGGGGGCTGAGCGGGTGCGGAGCATCGTGGCGGACCTGAAGACCTTTTCGCGAATGGACGAAAGCGGATACAGGCAGGCCGACCTCAACGAGTGTCTCCGCAGCACGATCAACATCGTCTGGAACGAGATCAAGTACAAGGCGACCCTTAAAAAGGAGCTCGGGGAGATCCCGCAGACCCGCTGCTCCCCCCAGCAGATGAACCAGGTCTTCATGAACCTGCTGGTCAACGCCGCGCACGCCATCGAGCAGCAGGGTGTCATCACCGTCCGGTCCTGGGAGGAGGGCGGGTTCGTCTGCGTCTCCGTCGCCGACACCGGCCAGGGGATCCCCGAGGCGAACCTGAGCCGGATCTTCGAGCCGTTCTTCACCACGAAGGAGGTCGGCAAGGGGACGGGCCTGGGCCTGAGCATCACCTACGACATCGTGAAGAAGCACAACGGGGAGATCACGGTGCGGAGCGAACACGGAAAGGGGACCGAGTTCATCGTGCGGATCCCCTTGGTGAAGGAGGTTTGACGATGGGAGAACCGGTCCGCATCCTTTGCGTCGACGACGAGCAGAACGTCCTCAGGTCGCTGACGCGCCTTTTTCTCGACGACCCGTACGAGATCCTGACGGCCACCTCAGGGGCGGAGGGGCTCCTGACGCTCGATCGGTGCGGAACCGTGCCCGTCGTCATCTCGGACTACCGGATGCCCGGGATGAACGGGGTGGAGTTCCTGAGCGAAGTGCGCAAGCGGTGGCCCGAAACGGTCCGCATCGTCCTCTCGGGATACGCGGACACCGGCGCTATCGTCTCCGCCATAAACGAAGGGCAGATCTACCGGTTCGTCGCGAAGCCGTGGAACGACGACGAGCTGCGGGTCACCGTCGCCAACGCCCTCGAACGGTACGACCTCGAGCGCAAGAACGACGAGCTCGCGGAGGAGCTGCGGCGGAAGAACGACGAGCTGACGACGCTCAACCGTGACCTCGAGCGGCGCGTCGTGGAGCGGACGGAAGCCCTGACCTCGCAGAACCGGCTGCTGACGGAGTCCCTCGGGATTCTCGACAACCTGCCGATGGCGGTGGTGGGGATGGACCCGCAGGGAACCGTCTTCCAGTGCAACAGGAAGGGGATGGTTTCCTTCGGCAGGCGCATCGGACCGGTGATCGGCGCGAACCGCCGCGACGTCCTGACCGACGCCCAGAACAGGCTGGTGGACGAAGTCCTCGAGAAGAGCCGCGCTGCGGGGGGCGGGAGCGCCACCGCCGTCGACGGATCGCACCAGGCGGTTTACGAGCGGAATCCGTACGCAACCGACTGCGTGATCCTCATCGTGCACGAGGAGCCCATCGGTGAATGACGCCGCCGTCCTCCTCGTAGACGACGAGGCGAACATCCTGAACGCGCTGGCGCGGCTGTTCCTGGACCGCGACGTGCGGGTCCTGCGCGCCGGGAACGGCGAGGAGGCGCTCGGGATCGTGCGGAGCGAGCCGGTGGCGGTCATCGTCTCCGACAACCTCATGCCGGGGATGCGCGGGGTCGAGCTGCTCTCCCGGGTGCGGGATATCTCGCCCGACACGGTGAGGGTCCTCCTGACCGGGTACGCCGACCTGTCCACGGCGATCGAGGCGATCAACCGGGGGGAGGTGTTCCGCTTCCACGTGAAGCCGTGGGTGGACGAGGAGATCGTCCGCACGGTCGACGAGGGGGTGCGGCGGTACCAGGTCGTGCGCTCCCTGCGACGGGCGGACGAGGCCACCCTGCGCTCGATCGCCCAGACGATCGAGCTGAAGGATCCGTACACCCGCGGGCATTGCGACCGCGTGGCGGCGTTCGCCCTGAAGATCGCGGAGGCGCTGAACCTGCCGGAGGGGACGCGGCGGTCGATCAGGCACGGGAGCTGGCTCCACGACTGCGGCAAGATAGGCGTGCCCGAGTCGATACTCAATTTCCCGGGGAAGCTGTCCGCGGCCGATTTCGAGGTGGTCAAGAAGCATCCGGGGTGGGGCGCCGAAGTCGGTCGCCAGGCGAACCTTCCCGAGGAGGTCATCAACATCATCCTCTACCACCACGAACGGTTCGACGGCCGGGGGTACCCCACCGGGGCGAAGGGCACCGAGATCCCGCTCGAGGCGCGGATCGTCGCGGTCGCGGACGTCTTCGACGCCATGTCGACCGATCGCCCGTACGCCAAGGGGTACGACCGGGCGGAGGCGATGCGCGTGATGGGGGTGCTCAGGGGCGCCGCCCTCGATCCGGACCTGGTCGATATATTCCTGGCGGGCATGGCCAAATGATCGAGTACGACTCCGAAGAGCAGCGGATGGTCCTGAAGTTCGTCTACTACGGGCCGGCCCTCTCCGGGAAGACGACGAACCTGCTGCGGCTGCACGACCTGCTGGCGAAGGAAGGGAGAGGGGACCTTATGGTCCTGGACACGAAGGACGACCGGACGATCTTCTTCGACCTCCTCCCCTTCTTCCTGGTCGCTCCCGGCGGGCTCAAGATAAAGGTCAAGGTTTACACCGTGCCGGGGCAGGTGCAGCACGACGCCACCCGCAAGGCCGTGCTCCAGAGGGCGGACGGGGTCGCGTTCATCGCCGATTCCCGCCGGTCGGAAGCGAAGAACAACGCGGAGAGCTTCGGGAACCTCGAGCGCAACCTCTCCTTCGTCGGGATCGACATCGACAAGCTCCCGCTGGTGATCCAGTACAACAAGCGCGACCTCGCCTCCATCGTCCCCGAGGAGGAGGTGCGCCGGGTCTGGGGGCCGACCGGATTCCCGGTCGTACTTTCCTCCGCGCTCGAGGGTTGGGGCGTCGTGGAAACGTTCCGGACGCTGGCGGAGCGCGTTTACGACGCCATGAACAGCCGTCACGATTTCGCCGGCAGGCACGGGTTGACGCGCGAATCGTTCGCCGAGCGGCTCGTCCGCCGGACCGGATAACGGAGGAAGAGATGCCGACGGACAGCGAGGGCCGCAAGAGGATCGTCTACTGCCTGGGGGAGGAACGGGCCCTGCGCGACGTCCTGCCGGAGTCCGAAGCCGCGGCGCTGGTCGCGGCGGCCTCCCGGGCCGGCCTTCGAGGCGTGCGCGTCGTCGACCCCGGCGGGAAGGCTTTGTGGGGAAACGGGGACGACGTTCCGCCGCCGGGGGATGGGGACCCGCAGCGCCCCATCCTCCTCGAGGGCGAACCGGCGGGCCGCGTCGTCCTGCCGGCCGGTGCGGCCCATGGAGAGACGCAGGACGCCCTCCTCGCCCTGCTCGCGGAAACGCTCACCGCGATGGCGCACAACAACCTTAAGCGGATGCTCACCACGGAGACGCACACCGAGGTGGTCAACCTGTCTTACGAGGAGCTGCTGGGGGCGAACCGGTCTCTTTCGGCGTCCGAGCAGAAATATCGGGAGCTCGCGGAGACCCTCGAGATCAAGGTGCGGGAGCGGACCGAGGAACTGTCCCACGCCATGGCGCGTCTGGTGCAGCAGGAGAAGATGGCCTCCGTTGGCCAGCTGGCCGCGGGGGTCGCCCACGAGATCAACAACCCGCTCGCATTCGTCACGAGCAACCTGCAGACGCTGAAAAAGTACACGGAGCGGTTCCTCGACATCATCGCCCGGTACCAGCGGGTGTTCGAACAGGGCGGCGTGGCGCAGCAGGACCGGGACGACCTGCGAAAGCACCGGGAGACGCTGCGGGTAGACGCCATATCGGCGGACGTGGTCGACCTCCTCCGTCAGACGCTGGAAGGCACGGAGCGGGTACGGAAGATCGTGGCGGACCTGAAGGGGTTCTCCCACATAGACGAGGAGGGCGAAGCGCCCGCGGACATGAACCGTGAGATCGACCGCACCCTCTCGGTGATGACGCACGAGATCCCCGAGGGAGCCGCGATCGTGCGGGAGTTTTCCCCCCTCCCGGTGATCCAGTGCCGGCCGGGGGCGTTCAACCAGCTGTTCCTCGGCCTGCTCCGGAACGCGTTCCAGGCGCGGAGCGAGGGGTTGCGGTTGACGATCCGCACCGGCGTATCGGGGGACCGGATCCGCATCGCCTTCGCCGACAACGGCCCGGGGGTGCCCGCCGATATCAGGACGCGCATCTTCGATCCCTTCTTCACCACGAGGGACGTCGGCAAGGGGAAGGGACTCGGGCTGACCGTGGCGTACGACATCGTCACGGCACACGGTGGGACGATAGACGTGGAGGACACCCCCGGGGGGGGAGCGACGTTCGTGTTGCAGATGCCTGTGCGGAGAGGAAACCATGACCAGATACGCCGACCTGTTCCAGAGCGCTGAAAACCCCGTGGCGGCCGGCCCCGCGGGAGGAGAACCCGGGGTGGGGACGACGGAGCGGTTCACACTCCTGTTCGTGGACGACGAGGAGTCGGTTCTCCACGCCCTGCGCCGCATCTTCATCGAGGAGAACTACGAGATCCGCACCGCCCGGGCCGCCGAGGACGCAATACGGATCCTCGAGGAAGAGACGGTCCACCTGGTCGTCACGGACCACCGGATGCCCGGGATGACCGGGGCGCAGTTCCTTCGCGAGGTCAAGAAGCGGTGGCCGGAAACGATCAGGATCATGCTCACCGGCTACGCCGACGTCCAGTCGATCCTCGGAGCCGTGAACGAGGGAGCCGTCTACAAGTTCATCACCAAGCCGTGGAACGACGAGGACCTCCGCCTCTCCGTGAGCCTCGCGCTTCAGCAGTACGTCCTCATGCAGGAGAACAAGCGGCTA
>Ga0172367_10006379_pt1 | contig 13901 bp, 14 predicted proteins | sample Lak10m_FD_114542 | JGI IMG/M metagenome (GOLD analysis project Ga0172367, IMG submission 114542) | Freshwater microbial communities from Kabuno Bay, South-Kivu, Congo - kab_022012_10m | ecosystem: Environmental > Aquatic > Freshwater > Lake | place: Democratic Republic of the Congo: South-Kivu... | reverse complement strand
GCAGCACTCATAGAATCTATAAGAATTCTTATTCCCGAATGACGAATAGCTTCAAAATCAATAAGAGGTTCAATTGATTCATAATATTTGCCTCTAATATCAACCTGGTGAATAAACTCATCGTCAGCTTGAACTAAAGATTCACCAAGATAATTTTCTATTGAGATAGAATCTGCACAAGAAAATGGGCCGCCGTAATAATCCTTAAATTTTATACCATTGTAGTCGTGGGATTTATGCCCCCCTGTAATGATCACACCTGCATTCAATTTATTTGATCTCACATAGTTAGACACAGCAGGCGAGATGCCTGATTTTTCTGATAGAAGTGAAACAATTGAATTGCCGGAAAGAATTCTCGCGAACAAAAGAGCAAATTCTTTAGAAGTTTTTCTTGTATCATATCCAACAACCACTTTAATCCTTTCCCTCGATTCATTGCGCTGGAATAAATAATTTGAAAATGCCTGTGCAATTTCTGCGATGGCATTATTATTCACTTCTTCCCCAATTTTCCCTCGCCAGTCTTCCAATCCATATTTAAGTTTAAGTTTTTTCATTTTTAACTGAATATAAATATTGTTTAAAATTGACTGTACATAATTCGTTTTGAAATACTCTATTTAAGTTAATAATAAATTATTTATATTTCATAAAACATTACTGATTAACTAAAATTTATTTGACTTTGCTTATGGAAATGCAAAAGGATATGGCTCTAAAAGAATATAATACTTTTCATGTGGATGCTGTCGCCAAATATTTTATTAAGGTAAAAAACTTAGAAGATGTTCACGAAGTAATCAATTTTTCTAGCAGCAAAAAACTAAAAATTCTTGTGCTGGGTGCTGGCAGTAATATACTTTTCACAAAAGATTTCGAAGGCTTGATAATAAAAATTGAACTTGATGGAATTGAATTGATTTCTGAAAATGAAGATGAAATAATTCTTTCCGTTGGAGCAGGAGTTTCGTGGGAATCATTCGTTGATTATTGTACAGCTAGAAATTACTGGGGTGTGGAAAATTTGGCTTTAATTCCTGGCAGTTGCGGCGCCGCCCCTGTTCAAAACATTGGGGCTTATGGACAGGAAATAAAAAATGTTTTTCATGAAGCTTGCGGAATATCCGTTGATACAAATTCTGAAATCAGAATTTCCAGAGATGAAAGTAAATTGGAATATCGAAATAGTATTTTTAAAAGTGATCTGAAAGATAGATTTATGATCACTAAAGTTACTTTCCGCCTTTCCAAAATTCCAAATCCAATAATGTCATATAAGGCGGTGGTAAAAGAAGTGAAGAAGCGAGGCTTAGAAACACCCACTGCTGTGGATATGAGTAATATTATTAAAGATATCCGCCGTTCTAAATTACCCGATCCATCAATAATTGGAAATGCAGGTAGTTTTTTTAAAAATCCTATTGTTTCAAATCAGCATTTTGACAAGATCAGAAAAAAATATCCGCAGATTGTTTTTTATCCCGAGGACAAAGATTTTATAAAAATTTCTGCAGGCTGGCTCGTCGAAAACTCAAATTGGAAAGGGAAACGTGTCGGTGACGCAGGTGTTTTTGAAGATCACGCATTGGTATTAGTTAATTACGGTAATGCAAGCGGGAGGCAAATTCATAACTTGGCTAAACAAATTAAATTATCAGTTAGAGATAAGTTTGGAATTAAACTCGATGAAGAAGTGAATATTGTGTGATTTAATAAGTTTGGAAAAATTTTTGTCTTTAGAGCTATAAATAATAGTTTTATTTTTCAACTAAAATTAAATCCATCTAATAATTAAAGGATTACAAAATGAGTGAACGAAAGCAAGAAGATTCTGAGTTTCTTTCCGCTTATGAAAAAGCGGCAAATGATGGAATAGACCCACGATGCATTCCGCTGCGGCTTACTGGAAATGTTCCTATTGATGATGAAATTGAGTATCCTGATTATCCAGAAAGTGATCATGAGACTTGGAGCTATCTTTTCGATCGGCAAATGAATTTTCTTCCAAACAGGGTTTGCTCTGAATATCTTGATGGGGTAGATAAATTGCACTTCACAAGAAAAAAAATTGCTTCGCTTCGAGAACTGAGTAAAATATTTTTCAACACCACCGGATGGAAAATTGCACGAGTGCCGGGGCTTATTCACGAACAGAATTTTTTTGAATTACTTAGAAGTAAGGTTTTCCCTTCTACAGATTACATCAGGGGTGAACAGGAATTGGATTACACTCCTGCGCCGGATTGCTTTCATGATATGTTCGGGCACATGCCGCTGCTTACAAATAAAAACTTTGCTTCCTTTTATCAAATGTTCGGCGAGGCAGCATTTAATGCGAAAGGGATTCATAGAAAATATCTTGAAACTTTTCATTGGTTCACTGTTGAGTTTGGGTTAATTAAAAAACCTGAAGGATTGAGAATTTATGGAGCCGGAATTATTTCATCTCATCAGGAAGTTCAACATTCTCTTTCTAATGAGGTGGTGGTAAAAGAATTTATTCCTGAAGAGATGGTTCTTCAAGATTATGATGTTTGGCATTTGCAACCAGTACTGTTTGCAATCGAATCTTTCGAGCAGCTTGAGGAAGGATTTAAAGAATGGGCTAAAAGTATCGGAATTTTGAATTAAATAAAGCTAACACGGAGACCCAATTATGTTAAGTATTTCTAAAAAAGCACCAGCATTCAAATTATTTGATCAAGATGGTAAATCCATTTCCTTAAAAGATTTTTTAGGTGAAAATGTAGTGCTTTATTTTTATCCGAAGGACGATACCTCCGGCTGCACTGCCGAGGCTTGCAGCTTCCGGGATGATTTCCCCCAATTCAAGAAAGTTGATGCGGTAATATTAGGTGTCAGTCCCGATTCAGTTGCCTCACATAAAAAATTTCAACAAAAATATTCTTTGCCGTTTACATTGCTGAGTGATGAAAGCAAATCTGTACTTGAGAAATATAATGTCTGGAAGGAGAAAAGTATGTACGGCAGAAAATACATGGGAGTTGAAAGAACTACAATTATCATTGATAAAAAAGGGGTGGTACGAAATATTTTTCCAAAAGTAAAAGTTGCAGGTCACAATCAGGAAGTTCTAGCGGCATTAAGTGAGCTATCCGATGTCTGAACCCATTGCCTATGCAACCAGACGTGAAACATTCAGCGCCGCTCATCGTCTTTTTATTCCAGATATTTCTGATGAAGAAAATTTAAAATTATTTGGCAAATGCTCGAACCCAAATTGGCATGGACACAATTACGTTTTAGAAGTTACTGTTAAAGGTACTATCAACCCCACAACTGGTTTTGTTATAGATTTAAAGTTATTGAAGGAAATTATTATTGCTGAAGTCATCAAAAAAGTAGATCATAAAAATTTAAATCTTGATACAGAATTTATGAAAGGAATAATGCCAACAACTGAAAATGTCGCAGTTGCAATTTGGAAGCAGTTAGTGAATCAAATACCAACTGGAAAATTATACTCGGTTAGGCTTTCTGAAACAGAGAATAATTTTTTTGAATTTAAAGGAGAACAAAATTGAATCTTAAGCATACTGAAAAAATAATCAACGAGCTGCTTTTGGAAATCGGTGAAGATTCACAGAGAGAAGGACTTCTTAGCACTCCTAAACGCGTTGCAAAAGCATACGAATTTTTAACAAATGGTTATCAAAAGAAAATTGAAGAAGTTTTAAACAACGCAATTTTTACTGAGAAATACGATGAGATGGTTTTGGTAAAGAATATTGATTTTTATTCTTTATGCGAGCATCATATGCTGCCGTTTTATGGAAAGGTGCATGTGGCATATATTCCGAATGGAAAAATTGTCGGCCTAAGTAAAATTCCGCGTATCGTAGATGTATTTGCCAGGCGCTTACAAGTTCAGGAGAGAATGACTCAGCAAATAGCTGATACAATTCAAAAGTATCTTCACCCTATCGGTGTGGCAGTGGTATCTGAAGCTTATCACATGTGTATGATGATGCGGGGGGTGGAGAAACAAAATTCTTCAGCAACGTCAAGTGCAATGCACGGTGTATTCAAAGATGATTCAAAAACAAGAAGTGAATTTCTAAATTTAATTTCGAATAAAAATTTATGATCGAAAAAAAGCCTTCTGCTGTTTGGATTACAGGTGCTAGTTCGGGTATTGGGAAGGCTGCATCAAAGCAATTTGCAAGGGTGGGAGCAAATGTCTTTGCTTCTTCACGCAGACTTACTGAGCTTGAAAGACTTAATAAAGAATTGAGTGAGGAAAATCTTCAAGTAGAACTACTCCCGTGTAATGTCGCATCGGCAGCCAATATTGACCAAGCAGTAAAAAAAATTCTTCTTGAAAATAATATTGAATGCCTTATAAATAATGCAGGGATTACTTCATTTAAACCAGCTTTAGAAAATTCTAATCAGGAGATTACTGATATTATAACCACAAATTTACTCGGTGCTATTTATTCAATAAAATCTGTTTTGCCTTCGATGATAAAAAATGGCGGGGGAAAGATTATCAATATTTTATCGGTAGTTACTCACAAAATATTTTTAAATAGCAGTGCTTATTCCGCCTCCAAGATGGGCTTATTAGGATTTACAAACGTTCTTAGAGAAGAAGTGAGAAATTATAATATTAAAATTATTAATATTATTCCGGGTGCCACCGAAACACCAATATGGTCTTCTGAAATAAGAAAGAAATATTCTGATAGAATGATGAAACCGGATGAAATTGCATCGCTTCTTGTGTGGATTTATTTAAATAAAGAAAATATGGTTACAGAGGAAATAGTAATCCGTCCGATGGAGGGGGATTTATCTTAGTTCAAAAAAATATGATTAAATAAGAGGCTGTCTCAAAAGTTTATTATTGTCACCTGGAACTTTTGTCAAGGTCTGTCCGTCAGCCTACGGATAGTAGTGACAATACTTCTGAGACAGTCACCTTTTTTAATTCTTAGAAGTTACGATTGAACTTATATTCATTTTCCCCGCGAAATTTTTTCATCTCATTGAAATTATGAAACTTCTCCTGATCTTCATTCCATGCTTTTTTCTGCTCAGGAAATAATTTCTCATAAATATCCATACGATGATTTTCTTTCAGTAATTCGATATTAGCTTTGGAATCATTTACCTTTGTAACTGCTGCCACCAAATCCTCGCGTGAATAGTCTAGATTACTTTTCAGCTCTTGCAATGCTAGTTCACTTTTTTGCAGGTCTGCATTTGCTTCAATCATTTCATTCTGATGTTTGAAGTGGAGCGCTCTGAATTGAGTTTTCTGCTCTTCGGATAGATTTAATCTTTTCATTGGACTGAATTGCGTTTGATTAAATCCTTTCCATTCTGGTGGAAATTCTTGAGCTATCGTATTTGAGTTTGAATTCATGAATGAGAGCACAAAAAATACGAACACAAATAGTTTATTCATTTTATCCTCTTTTTTTTACTATTAAAAAACGATGATATAAGGCATTCCCCATGAATTACTTTCTACGGGGAATGTATCATCGAGTAAAACTTGTTTCGGAATAACATTTACAATAGCATGATAGAAACCAGGAAATTGGTGAGCAGTAAATGTCTGTTCGTAAACTCTATTCCATTTTACTCCATCCCACGTTGAAGAAGTCATAATAAATTTTTTCTGTGCCATGTGCAGAGCACTACCTAAACTACCATAAGTTAGTGATACAAAATCGGAGTCAGAATAAGTGCTTGTTAATTCGACTCGAAGTGTAACAGAGTCATCAAAGTGAAGTTTTGGTATAGGATTATATGCCCCGGTGTTTAGTGAAAAATAATATTCATTCGGAGAATCAATTTCTATCACTTCTTCATCAGGTAAAAACACTGTAAGTTTTTTTATTTCTACATTTGAATTTTCGGTGCCGCCTTCTGGCATGGAAATTCCAATAATTTCCCAGTTATCTAATGGGTTGGAGGAGTTATTAATTCTTTTAAAGATAACATTTCTGGTAATTGTATTGGTAAAAGACTTTTGAATTAGTGTATCCGGGAAAATACTTGTCGAATCAAAAGCTGCTGCAATAAATAAATTACTTTCAAACGTTTTTGTCAATACACCCACTGCGGAATCCCCTGAGATTGCAATATCTAAATTTGACGAAACAAGAATAGCAGTTCTCCAAACTTTTCGAGGATAAATTTGAGTCTGCACTTTTGATAGGAAATCAATATTTTCATTTTCGTTAAAATTATTATCGAATGAAAGAACCACAGAATCTTCAAGGGCAATTTTTTGCATCGCTTGTTCATCTGTGAGAAATACCGTTTCCACCGCCGCCTCATCTTTACATCCAATAATTCCTACAATCAATAACAACATAAAAAACACCAAGAATGCTTTGATTTGAAAAGCCGTTTTAACCATTTTGAACTCCTTATTGTTGTGAATAATTTTGTTTGTGATTTTGACAACCTATCATCAATCTGGGTTTAAAATGATTGATATAAAATAAAATAAACAGTTATGGTTTTGTCATTTAAAATAATTTTTAAAATTGTTAAACCATGAAACAACTGCAATTGTCAAATAGTAGCAAAAGTATAAATAAGAATGACCGATAATTCAAAAGATTTTGAACTGGTAAATAAATACCTAAGTGGTGATGAAATAGCTTTCAATAGAATTGTTAATAAATATTCAAAAAAAATTTATTGGCATGCAAGAAGAATGACAGGTAATCATTTTGATGCTGATGAGATTGTTCAAGATGTTTTGATGGTCCTTTACCGCAAACTTGATCAATTTAAATTTAATTCTTCTCTTTACACTTATATTTATAAGATAACAGTAACTCGAAGTCTTAATTTTATAAAAAAAGAGAAAATTAAAAGATTATTCTTTATTGATAGTAAACTAAACTCAATAAATAATTCCGAACATGATATAATAGAAGGAATTTTAAATAAAGAAAAACTTGAAAGACTTGATAAACATCTTCAGAAACTGCCTGCTAAACAACGAGAAGTTTTTATACTTCGGCACTTTGAAGAAATGAGTTATGAAGAAATTGCAGAAATTACCGGAAAATCAATTGGGGGACTGAAGGCGAATTATTTTCACGCATTGAATAAAATAACTAAAATGATGAACTATGACTGATAAAAAATTAATTATAAAATTTTTAAGTGACAATCTTACCATACGGGAGAAAAATATTTTCGAACAGAAATTAAATTCTGATTCTAATTTTAAAAATGAATTTGAAAAATTAAATTCATCATTGCTGACAATGAAAAATTGTAATAATATTTCTTTCGATGAAACTTATTTTATCAATCTGTTGGCAGGTTTCAAGATTAAGACCGGGAATAAAACGTATAGAATATTTAAGCCGGCACTGACACTTGTGAGTACTTTTACTATTGCGATTATTGTTGTTTTAATTGTTGGGCAAAACTCGGATCAGCCAATTATAAATCCCAAATTATCAGTAAGTGATTTGACCGATCAAGAAGTTAGCTATCTTGTTGACATTTCCCCCGAAGAACTGTCTAATGGAAAAAATAGCTATAAAAATATTAATGAAAATTTATCGAACCTGTTAACAATTGAATTGGAAATTAGCAGCGAGTCCATTGCATTGTTTTATGAAGATGTTGAAACAATCGCTTCAAGTATTAGTGTGAATGAGGCTGAACAAATTTATAATGAATTAATCAACAAAGAATTCTTTCAATGAGGTGTAAAATGAAAATATTATTGATGCTTCTTGTTTTATTTGCCGGCAAAATAAATTTTGCTCAGGAAAATTTCCCATTTATCCCATCAGATCCAAAAGGGAAATTGGCACAATTGGAAAAAGTAAAGCTAATTGAAACACTTAAAATGGACGAAGAAACTACGCTTAGGTTTTTTGCACGCCGGACAGAATTTTTGGATAAAATTCAATCGTTAAATAAAAACTCAATGGATCTAATTGATAAGCTTGAAAAATCATTTGGTGAAAATAAATTAACAAAATCCGAGTATAAAAATCTGATAAAAGAATTTAATAATAACGATGAACAGATGTTCAAAGAAAAAATGAATTTCATAAATTCACTTGACGATATTCTTTCTGAGGAGCAAATTGCAAAAATGATAGTTTTTGAGAAAAAATTCAAAGAAGAGATTAGAAAGATTTTAGCAAAAGGCAGGAACCATTAATTGTGTTAAAAGAATTGGGCTATTCATTGCAAAATGAATTATAAAAGTGTTGATTTTATGAGTAAGTAAGTTTATTTTTGGCATCAAAAAAAAAGCGGAAGTGGTGAAATGGCAGACACACCATCTTGAGGGGGTGGCGCCGAGAGGCATGCGGGTTCAAGTCCCGCCTTCCGCACAAGATAGTATTCTTTCAGTAATCTTAGGGAAATATTTATGACCAGAATTCTCTTTATCGTATCCATGTTTTTTATAATTGCTTTTTCATCTAATTTCGCTCAGGACATGAATCCTGAAGCCGGTAAACTGTACAACGAGGGTAACAGCCAGCTTAATGCGGGAAATTACAACGGAGCAATTGACAACTATAAAAAAGCATTAGCCATTGAAAAGGATTATCGAATCTATTATCAACTTGGTCTTGCAGAAAAAAAGGCTGGAAAGTTGGAAGACGCAAAAAATTCTTTAGAAACCTGTCTTCAATTGAAAAACTCTTTTGAAGCCGGGCACAATGCTTTAGGCGGTGTATTTTTTTCAATGGGAAATTACCAGGCAGCTATCGATAATTTTCAAAAAGTATTAAACGAAAGCAATAACAGTCAAACTAAAACTAAGGTGAAGAAGAATATCTCTTTCGCTTATGCCAAATTGGGCAACCTTGCTGTTACAAATGGAGACCCAACTAAAGCAGTTGAAATGTATCAGAAATCAGTTGAAAATAATAATTACGATGCTGCTTACCTTTCTCTTGCTAAACTGTATTCCGAGCTTGGTGAGTACGATAAATCTATTGAGGCAGCAGAAAATTCTTTAAAGTATAGAAATTCAATTAGCAGCGGAGGAGCGTATTATTATATGGGAATTTCGTATAAAGGCAAAGGCGACATCACAAAAGCAAAAGAGATGTTGAACAAAGCAAAGACCGATGCAACCTACAAAAAAACTGCTGAGTATGAACTTGGCACTCTAAATTAACAAACAATAAATTTTACTACCCCCGAATGCCGGGGGTTTTTTTTTAATGGTAAGAAATGACCAAAGTAACTTTAAGTAGCTTGAATGAGACCGAATTACTTTCACTTATGTCTGCAAGTGCAGCGCTCCGAAAATACAAACTGCTTAAGATGATATTCGTTTTGCTGAAAGAACGCAATATCAATTTGTTAAAAGTATATGAATCATTATTACAAATTTATCTCTTCGCAGGCTATCCTAACGCCTTAGTGACGTTTAAATACGCCGGCAAGTACTTTCGATTTGATAAAATAAAATCCGAAAAAATTATTTTTAGCAATTTGTCAAAATGGGGGGAACATACTTCTCGAAAAATTTACGGAAAAAACTTAGAAAGGCTAATAGCTAACATTAAATTGCTTTCTCCGGATCTTTCTGAATGGTTTATTTTAGAAGGGTATGGAAAAGTATTAAGTCGGAAAAATCTTTCACTCAAGGACAGGGAATTACAAATTATTTCTATACTGACATGCCTTCGTTACGAAGATCAATTGCTTTCACATATTATTGGAGCTCTGAGAAATGGAGCTACAAGTCTTGAAGTTCGAAAAGTTATTTTAAATTTACGAATATTTAATTCAAACAGAATCGTAGAGTTTGGTACTGATATTCTGAACAGGTACATTCAAAAGAAAGGATAATATTTTATCTTGAAAAGGGAGTGTAACTTATTTTAATTGTCAGGTGTTAAAAAAATAGGGGTTTAACATACTGCTTTAAGTAAATCCTGATATTTCATTTAATGTCTTGACTTTAAGAAAATAAAGACGTTATTTTGAAACCATAAAACTGTTAAAATTAACAAATCAGTATGCTCGAATATTAATGAAAATTAAAGTTTCTTTTTTTGCGCTCCTGCCCCTTCTACAACTTCTGTCTCAATCCACGGCTGAGCGATTTGACGTGGCGATGGACTATTTCAACTTAAAATTATTCGAGCAGTCAAATGAGAAATTCGAACTGATATTAACCGAACATTCACTCTCTGATGAGCTATATGCTTCGGCAAAATTTTATTCGGGCGAATCGTTATTTAATCTTGGGAGGCGAAGACAATCATTATCAGCATTTGAATACCTAAAGGAAAATTTTCGGTGGACTGAATTTCGAAGTACAGCCTTGTATAGGTTAGGGATTATTTATTTTGACCTGGAGGAATATGAAAACTGTCGTGAAAATTTAATCTTGCTTTTGGATTCATATCCACAAAATGAGAACACAGGATCAGCCCTATTCTGGATAGGGGAATCCTACTCAAGACAAAATAAATTAGAAGAGGCGGTAAAATTTCTTGAAGAAGCTATTAGCGATAAAAGGAATAATTCGTTTATAGATTATTCACTTTTTACACTTGCTAACATATATGAAAAAATAGGCGACTACGAAAGCGCAGTAATCTATTATGACAAACTTTTATCCTACCATAAAGACAGTCCACTTGCACTGACGGCGCAAATACGCATTGGGATTTGTTACTTCAATTTGAAGGACTACCAATCTTCCATTCTGGAATTGAACAACCCCCTGTTATCAGATTTGCCCGAGGAGCTTTATTCACAAAGCCTTTATTTATTAGCTAATTCGTATTATCGCGTTCAGGAATATGCTAATGCAGAAAAAAGTTATCTTGAAATTATTAAAGTTTTTCCCGGTTCAAATATTATTTCTGAAGCAAAATATGGATTGGCTTGGAGCTACTTCCAGCAAAAAAAATTTAATGATGCATTCAAAGTATTTAATTTTCTTTCTGAAGGAACCGATTCAATTGCCGAAAAATCTTTTTACTGGAAAGCTGAAAGTAAAAGATACGCAGGACAGGAACTCGAGGCATTTGAACTTTTCACTCAATTCATAAAGCAATATCCGCAAAGTGCTCTTGTTCAGACTGCCCAATACCAGATGGGGGCGCTTTATTATAATAGTAAAAACTACGATTTAGCTTCTCGTTATTTGATAACCTCAACTTCATCTGTTGATCCGATCATTCGCGCTCGAGCAAATACCCTGCTCGGAGAAATTGAATTGAACAAAAAGCAGTACACTTCCGCAAAAAATTATTTCGAACCTGTACTTTCTATTACAGACAATACTTCTGATGTTCAGAAAAGAGCTTTGCTTGGATTGGGTATTGCGCTTTATAATACAAGTCAATATTCAAATGCGATTGAGCATTTGTCCGATCTCGAAATGCTCGATCCACTTTTTGAAAAAGACAAAGTTAATTTTTATCTTGCAGAAAATTATTACTCGCTTGGTAAGTTTAATGATGCTATAAACTATTTTCAAAAAGTTGATATTCAAAATTCTGATGTTGGTAGTATGGCTTTATATGGAAAGGCTTACTGTAATTTTAACTTGAATGATTATGAAAATGCTGTCTATAATTTTCAGGATTTTATAAAAAACTTTCCAGTCGATGATCGAGTGATTGATTCAAAACTTAGATTGGCCGAAAGTTACTACGGTGGGAAAAATTATGCGGCTTCAAGTAAAGTTTATAAAGATTTGTTCAAACTTGGCGGTTCGGTTATAAATAACGCAGCCGTGTATTATCAGTATGCTCAAGCATTATATAAGGCGAATGAAACTCAAGCTGCATTATTAGAATTTCAAAATCTCCAACAAAAGTTTCCATCCTCAGAATTTGCTGATAAATCTTTATTTACCGTCGCCTGGATTTATTTCCAAGATGGGGATTTTAAGTCAGCCATTGATAAATATAATAACGTGTTGATGAAGTATCCCAAATCTAATCTTGCTCCGATTGTTTATTATTCTATAGGGGATGCGTTTTTTAATCTTACCAGTTACGATTCCGCCATTGTTAATTATGAAAAGGTGGTAAGTTTTTATCCAAACTCAAGTTTCGTATTCGATGCTATCAATGGCATCCAATATTGCTATGTGGCGCAGGAAAAACCCGATGAAGCAATTAAACTTATCGACGAGTTTGTTAATAAAAACCCATCCCTTTCTTTTTCAGATCAAATTTATTTTAAGAAGGGTGAGATTTATTACAGCAACCGTGAATACGAAAAAGCAAAATCAAGTTATCAGGATTTTATTGTCAAATTTCCTAAAAGCAAAATGATTGCAGAGGCTTATTACTGGCTTGGTAAAAGCGCTCAAAACCTAAATCAGAATGACGAAGCTATTATTTTTTATAAAAAAGTTTTTGATTTTTATCCGCTTAGTGAATCTGCTTCCGGTGCTGTTATTGAAATTGGAAATATTTACAATCAATTGAGAAATTATGAGGCTGCTTTTCAGATTCTTAATTCTGCAGAAGATAAACTTGCGAAATCGCCTAAACTCGCAGAAATAAAATTTATGAAGGCATTAACATTAATTAACTTAAATGATTTAAAACAAGCCGGTAATGTGTTTGATGAAGTGATTCAAAATTACGATGGAACTATTTTCGCTGATAAATCAAAACTCGAAATGGGAATTTTAGCCATCACAACCAAGCAGTATGAGGATGCTGCATTCTATCTAAAACTATTAGTTGATAAACGAACTGATGATCTTGGAGCTAAAGCAGCTTACTATCTTGGAGTTTCATTATTTGAGCAAAATAAATTTAATGAAGCAATTCTTAATCTTGATAAAGTTCGGGTTTCATTCTCAAGTTATGACGAGTGGGTTACTAAATCACTGCTGCTTCTTGGTGATTGTTATGCGAAGATAAGAGATATTAATAAAGCAAAAGAAATGTACCGTGAAGTTGTTATCAAACATCGTTCGGATGCATTTGGTCAGGAAGCTCGAATCAAAATAGAGGAGCTTGAATAATGAGTAAATTGTTTTTGACCTGCTTTCTAATTTCGGTGTCACTTTTTGCTCAGGAAAAAGAAGGTACTGATCCTTCGGTGGAACTCCCTGATTTTGTTATCACTGGGAAATATCAGACTTCTGTGCAGCCAGCAAAAAAACTACCCCCTGATTTTGTTTCAACTATTTCCGAAGATTTTCTTAAGCCAACGTATTCTCCGGAAAGAATGGAGATTAAAAATATTGAAAACCCGATTGAGAAAGATCTCCAGCTTTTAGATTCGTTAAATTTTCTTCAAGGAAAAATTGATGTTGGGATAGGTTTATATTCTATACCGGTTGCTTCACTTTCTTACGCCTACCTTTTTGAAGATGACATTATTGAAGGTCATTTTGGAGGAGAATATCAAAGAGCATATATCGATCAAAGCAGCCGCTACCGATTAAACGGCGGTGCAAAAGTTCAATATATCATTTGGAAAAATTCCGGATTCTTTACAAACTCAAGAATGACTTTAAACGGTGATTACTCTACAAAATCTTTTATGTTTTTCGGTTCGTCAGCCCCTGATGAGAAAAGATCACTCAACACGGGTTATATCAATCTTTCACTCGATAACTATTCTAATGAAAATTTTAATTATTTATTTAAACTTTCTGACACTTCATTAACTATTTCAGAAGAAGTATTTTCTGAAAATATTTTTAATATGCAGTCTTATACAAAATTATTGCTTAATCATTTTAATTTAAGCGTCGATATAAATTATCAAAATCAAACCAAGAATGACAGCATTGGTGATGGAGGGGAGTCGTTTTTATTCATCAGACCAAAGTTAGAGTTGAGAGTCGCTGATTTTGCGAAGGTTGCATTCGGATTTACTTATGAAAACTCCGGTAATGAAAATTTTACATCACCTTATGCGGCGCTTGC
>Ga0172367_10006378_pt1 | contig 13901 bp, 14 predicted proteins | sample Lak10m_FD_114542 | JGI IMG/M metagenome (GOLD analysis project Ga0172367, IMG submission 114542) | Freshwater microbial communities from Kabuno Bay, South-Kivu, Congo - kab_022012_10m | ecosystem: Environmental > Aquatic > Freshwater > Lake | place: Democratic Republic of the Congo: South-Kivu... | reverse complement strand
GCTTTTGTGTCCATATTGCGGCTAAAATTGCCTCTCACACTCTACGTCTTTTGCTTCGTCGCCGTTTTGGTATTAATGTTCTCACTTTCCAGTCTCAACCTATTTAATTCACATTAGGCGTGATTTATCAAGCCACAGCCCTATCCGATGTCGAATTAACCTCAATTTACGTAGCCGAAATAGCAGTAAACCCAATGTTGAGCCATATTCTGTTACCAAAAATCAATCAACGATTACAACAAACAGAATCTTTTCTAGTCATTGTTGGTAAACGACGAGTTGAAGAGAGACTCTACCATCTATTGCAACTTTTAAAACAACAAATTGGTGAGCCTGTACCAGAAGGAACTCGCTTGAGTGTGCGCCTAACTCATGAAGATATCGCTAGTGCCTGCTGTACTACCAGGGTTACAATCACCCGATTGATGGGCAAATTACAACAGGAAGGTTTAATTACTTTTGACGCAAAAAAATATATTATTTTGAAAAACTAATTAATTTCATTGTATAAACGTTAATTATTTGTAGATTTGAGTAGGTTTTATATAACGGATTGCGTGCAGCAGACATTTACAGTTACCCTCAGATGTGGTTACACCCAGAAGTCATGGGCTATGTTGGGATGCGTCGTGAAGACCGTATCCAATTCAGCATCGATTGGACAATACAGTTCAGTTAAGCATAAAAGTCAACGTCTACAGAGGTTTGGTTGAGGAAGGTAGCTGCGGCTTACTGTTTGAGTAAACCAACATTTGGGGACTGGAATTTGCTTAACTGAACCGTTTTGGGATGTGAATCCAAAATCTAAAATCTAAAATCCAAAATGGAGTTGAGGAACTTCCCACCTCCCCACTTCATCTCCCTCTACTTCCCTCTAACATGAACTTTGAATCCCAGGTGTAGAAACCAATTTTATCAGGTACTCTAGAAAATCGCCCTGTTCGATAACCTCGTGATAGTTCATTGAGCACCTTTGTTTTCACCTCTCGAATTTCCTGCTCATTTAGTTCTCCATAAATACCAGTGATGATTTCCCTCACACTGAAAATTCTGCCGGAGTGTTTTTCCAAAAAGTCAGAAAGAGCATCTATCAAAAATTTACCTTCAAATTCATCAAGCATCGGGATCACATTTGTATGCGGAATCGGGAGCAGTTTCTTCTTTTTGTATTTGCTAGTCTGAGAGTAACCTTTGGTCTTATTAGACCTGACCAAACCTAAATCAAGAGTGTAGCAACCAGGCTCGTCAGGAATACTTGACCAAACACGCCTTTCTCTACCCTGTGTTAGCGACGATTGGACTCTACCTTTGACAACTTTGAAAGTGTGTATGTCTAAATCTCCATAAAGCGATCGCACAATAAAATCTATATGACAAAAAGTACCAATATGTTTGCGCAAGAGATTTTTGATAGCTTCCATCCGACTTTGATTTTGATATTCAGGAAGCAAGGGAATATCCGGCACCTTGATTGATTCATCTTCACTGTCTATAGAAAATGTAGCTGACTTTTGAGGATCTTGAATCTCCGTCGTTGTACTAGCTGAATTATCTATGTGCAAATTATCTGAGTCTTCAAATTCATACTGGTCAGAATCCACAGTTTCATCAGGTACAGATAACAATGAATCTTGTTGAGATGAAGAAGAAGCCTGTGGAAGCATCTCCAGCTTTGGCATATTGCCGTGATCTTCTGACGAAGACCAGTTAGACAATAAAGAATCCACATGATTTAGCTGAGATAGCGCCTGTGTATATAAGCTTTGATACTCTTTTACGAGGCGAGCATAGTATTCTCGTAATTCCAATAGTGGAGGAAGAAAAGCTTCAGGAGGTTCTAATGGTAAGTGATTATTCATCAAGCTACAAATCATCCTAAATTGGTATCACTTTTGTAAGTCATTGGTCTAGGTTTTGCTTTTTGAGATGAGTGATGGGATTTTTTCGGTGGTTGTGGTGGTCGGCATTGCTCGCAATATAATGGACGAGGGCCGAATGTCTCGCGCTGTGTAGTCTGGTTGCATTGCTTACAGACAAAATGGAAAACACGAGTATGAATCTGTCTTTTATGCGCCCGGACAGTATATTCTCTAACATCAATGACTTTACTAGGCATAATCCAGAATTGTGAATTTTATTCCTATCAATATAGCTATTCAAGCAAATAAAATGTCATCCGTGTACGTTCAATTGTAAGTTTTATTCAAATCATTGATTTTGATTCAACGTAACTTGCAAGTAACCAATAGGCTATGTTCTTGAGATACACATAGTTAATTATCACCATTTAAGCGTCTATGGCCTATATCCCTCTGGGGTACTAAATAGAGAAATTAACAATGTTTCTATAAAAATTTATGTCAAATTGGCTATATTTTCCACATTGCATTTAAAATCTCTAGTTTTTATGTCGGTTAGAAAATGTGATAAAAAACCGCCCCACAATAACAGAAGGCGGTTATCTCATTCAACCGTATTGTCTAATAGCCAAATACCTCTCCCATGACAAGGCCATGAGAGACAGGGAATTTGTCTTTCAGCTCAAGCCGATCAATTGGGATACACTATGTAATCACTATCCCACAATTGCTAAAATTTCCTTTTCATTCACTAATATGTAATCTTTATTACCTATTTTAATGTCAATTACTGCGTATTTAGAATAGAGAACTTGATCGCTTACATTAACCCCTATCGTTTAATATGAGCCATCCTCATTATACCTGCCAGGTCTGACGGCCACAACTTATCCCATTTTGGGTTTTCTTTTGCCTTGTCGGGAATGGGAATTCCACCAGGGTTTTTGACTTCAGATTCACTGATTTTAATTAACACGGGATTCCGCAAAGGGAGGTTGAGACATACCCTTGTCATTTGTAATTCTCCAGAACCTTAAAAACAAAATTTATTATTATTCAAAAATAACCACATCTTTTCTCAAGATGCTAATATGTGATTGAGTATTTTTAGTTTCGGGTATACTTTTACCAGACACTATAAAAATAGTTCTATTATCCACCGGAGGGCATACATTGTGATTTAGTTGAGCTAAAAAAAAACTTTGCTGTCAGATTTTTTACCTGATGCAAAGTGGTGTTTTGTACAAATTCAACCTAAATTCAACCTAAAATTGATAACTAATTAACGAGAGGAAAGAGATTATCTACCACTACCGCGATTTAACTTTATTGGCTCAAGCAGATGTAATTTCAGGCAATTTAAACAATTACTGAAACTGCCAAATTTAACACTGACTTCCGTATCAAAACAAAAAGATTGGTTGTTCATATGCTGAAATTAAGAGTCTGGATTTTCATTTTTAGTAACTGAGCTAATAAAGTCATAAATTGAATTTATCAGAGCTATATGTTCTTCATAGCTAAGATAAAAGTTCTGACAAGATTCATTTAAAAAAGAGATAATTGCCCAACTTGTAGATTCTAATTTTGCTCTTTTCCTAGCTGCTCTAACAGCTTGATATAATTTGGGACAGATATGGTTATTGCTAATTGCTATTTGCTCATTTGGCATCCAATAGTTAAATGTATAACCTTCAAGCAATAGTATTAATTCAATTAACCAACCATCATATGAATCTTGCCATTTCATCCACAATTCATCTCTTAGTTGGATTATGCAAGTAAAATCATATAACCCATGTATGCAATCAATGTGCAGAATTTGTGTAGAATTTGTGCAGAAAAATCTCTAACAATTTTTATAATTTATTAAGTATAAAGTAAAACAGCAAATTTGCATAAAACCCAATAATTACTATTTCAGGCGATAGCCCAGTCCGTGAACCGTTTCAATCAGATCTTCTGGCGCACCTAAAGCTCTCAGTTTTTGTCGGAGACATTTAATATGAGACCTTACAGTTTCCTCCACAGGAGAATCATCCACAGACCAAACCTGCTCAATGATACTAGAACGACTCAACACCCTTCTGCCATTAGCAACCAACAATTCTAAAATTGCGTATTCTTTCGGAGTTAGTGTTAAAGATTCACTATTATAGGTAGCCTCGTAGGTACTGGGGTTCAGGTGCAGTTTTTCCCAGGATAAAGTTACTGTACTTGCAGAACTACCCCGTCTGAGTAAAGCACGTATACGAGCCATCAACTCTTCTAAATCAAATGGTTTAGCCACATAATCATCGGCTCCTGCATCCAACCCAGCTATCTTGTCAGCGACAGTATCACGAGCAGTTAACATTAACACTGGTGCGCTGCAATTTTGATGTGCTGGATGATTTGTGCCAATACTACGTAAACGTTGACAAAACCTGATACCATCTAGTTTTGGCAGTGTTACATCCAGCAGCACTAAGTCATATTTGATGGATTCTGCTGAGTTCCAAGCTGCTTCGCCATCTTTGGCAACATCTACTACATACTGCCGTCCACTTAAAGCTTCTGTTAGTATCTCTGCCAATTGTATATCATCTTCAACTACAAGAATTCGCATAATATATCCTTCCTTTAGTCAATAGAAAAACTTACCCATACTTGACTGAATAGCTTAAGAAATATTGCAGCTTATTCAACGGTAAGCAATGGCAATTATAACGATTAAATGAGTGATTTTTTGCGAAATTTATCTAACAAAAATCTATGAAATGGTGTCTTCAAGGAAAATGGATTGTTAGCGGGTTCAGTTTAACGTTGTTACTGATGGGTGTGGTCACCTTTACTTCATTCAAGAACACAACTGAAATCCGACAGGGAGCTAATAGCGTGCAGAGGACTTATCAAACCCTCAATACTTTGACAAATTTTTATGCTGCCATGACAGCAGCGGAATCGGCACGGCGAGGATATATATTTTTAGGTAGCAGTCAAGATTTAAAGCAATATCAAAATGAAATAGCAAATATGCAGTCTGAACTCAAGCTGTTAGGGGAGCAGATACACCCTAGTTTAAATCAGAAGAAGCGATTTTTACGGTTGAAGTCATTGGTAGATAAAAGATTAAATCTTTTGGCACAATCAATAGAACTTTATCAGAAAGATAAAACTGCATTAGAAGCACAACATAATATTACTGAACACAGCGTAAATATCAGAGAAAAAATGCGGCCGTTTATAGCAGATATTAGAGCAGAAGAACAAAGTCATCTGCAACTTACTCTAGGGCAATCTCATAATAGTATTAATTTCCGAATTTTCATAGAAATAGTGGGGACAATTTTAAGTCTTGTAGTTATTTCTAGTTTATCTATTATTCTCGAACGTCAATGGATAAAACGCGAAAAAATTGAGTCATTAGAAGTTTCTCTAGCTCAAGCAAAAGAATTTAGTGAATTAAAACTTCGTTTATTTGCAATGATTTCTCATGAATTTAGGACGCCGTTAAGTATTATTTTGCTGTCTTCACAATTGTTAAGTGAAACCCTCACCGAATCGGCAAACAAGCAGCAATTAAAAAATCTCCACCGGATTAAATCCTCAGCTAAATTAATGAATCATTTCTTAACAGATGTATTAACTTTAACCAGAGCAGAAGCAGGTAAACTAGATTTCAAACCTCAATTGATTAATGTGGAAAACTTTTGTTTAAATTTGTTAGAAGACTTACAACTATTTGGGACAAAAACCCATATCCTAGAATTTAGGAATTATGGCCAGTGTTTTCGTGCCAATGTAGATGAAAAACTTCTGTACTCTATTCTTAGCAATTTACTATTGAATGCCATTAAATATTCCTCTGCCGGAAGTAATATATACTTGATTTTAAATTCTTCACCAGAGGCTATAATTTTTCAGGTAATAGATGAAGGTATAGGCATTCCACCAGCAGAACAAGAAAAAATTTATGAACCTTTATACCGATGTAAAAATGTGGAAAATATTGTTGGTACTGGACTGGGATTACCAGTTGTTAAAAAATGTGTAGAACGACATCAAGGAGAAATTAGTATGAAAAGTGAAGTGGGAGTAGGAACAACATTTACGGTGATGATCCCGCTCCATTTAGCAGCATATATAGAGGTTGGTCAATAAATAGGATTTGCTCAAATCACAGTCTATCCTGAATGAGGATTGCAGTGACAGGAGAAAGCTGTGAGTCATCTCGGCAAAAAAAGATTAGACGTTGTTTTATCCATCGCGCTTTGCCCAATGGCTAGGCTGCTGAAAAAGAACCGCAATCACTTTAAAATTTTCTCCCGCTACACTGCACAGTGAGCATAAGTCCTCATACTGGTTAACAATATCAATTCAACTCTCAACTCAGCACAGGGGATTTTTTTGTACCTTCATTGACTAAAAACGGCACTAAACCACCAGCGACCACCACAGCACCATCCATAAGACCAATAGGAGTAATCTTTAAAAGATTCCTCAGTGGGGGAATAACGGTAACTAAGAGTTGCATACCAAAAGAACCCATCATGGCAGCATTTAAGTAAGGATTTACGGGTAATTTATCTCGACTGAATATGCTGTGGTGTTCGGAACGGCAGCTAATAGTGTGCAGTAATTGTGCCGTTGTTAAGGTCATACAGGCAACAGTACTAGCTTGCGCCCCCACACCATACCTGAGTAGCGCATAGCTGTATGCTGCTAAAGTACTGACCGATATTGTCCCTGACTCAAACATAATTCTGCCGAAGTCAGAATTTTTGATAATTGGTTCATCAGGATTGCGGGGTGGCTGACTCAACACATCGGGTTCTGGTGCTTCCATAGCCAAGGACAAACCAGGGAAAATATCACTAACTAAATTCAGCCACAAAAGTTGAATAGCATTCAAGGGTTCCCCTAAACCAGCACCTATAGCAGTAGTCATCACCATAATTTCGCTGAGATTCGTGGCTAGGAGGAAATGCACAGATTTTCTAATATTGTTATAGATAGTCCGCCCCCGACTGACAGCAATAATCATAGTTTCTAGTCTGTCATCTTCTAAAACAATATCTGCAACTTCACGCGCCACATCAGTTCCTCCTTTACCCATTGCTACACCAACTTGTGCCGCTCTCATTGCCGGTGCATCATTAATACCATCACCGGTCATGGCCACCACTTTGCCAGCTGCTTGAAAAGCCTGGACAATTTGCAGTTTATTACTAGGACTGATGCGGGCAAAGACGTTTACTTTGTCACTAACTGCTGTCAGTGCTTCTGGAGTGAGATTCTGAAGGTTAGTAGCATCAAGAACTTCCAGTTCGCCAGTGCGACTCAATTCTAATTCTTTAGCGATGGCATAAGCAGTTGAACTTTGATCTCCAGTCATCATTACTGTATCAATTCCAGCTTGATGAAACTCGCCAATCAATTTTTTCGCCCCCCTTCTAATGGGGTCTGTCATCCCCACCAAACCCAACCAAATCAAGTTTGCTTCATGATTATTGCTATTGTCATCGTCAATATTGTCATCATCAATATAGCTATAGGCTACCCCCAAGACTCGCAGTGCCTTTTGTGCCAAGCGCTCATTTTCCCTTACCATCCCTTGCCTGTCTTTTGGCGTTAAAGGCACTACTTCTCCATTTTTCATCCACCATTGACATATAGAAATCATTTCCGCTGGGTTACCTTTAACTGCAATCAACTTGCGGTGATTCTCAGTGTCATGAATTGTACTCATGACGTTACGGTTTTCGGTTCGCAGGTTGGTTTCCAACAGTTCATATTTTTGCCTCAGTTGTATAACATCCACCCCAGCGCTAATTGCCAAGTGAATCAAAGCATTTTCCGTTGGCGAACCTGTCACCACATACTCACCATTAGGCTGTTGACTGACTTCGCTTTCGTTACATAGCACGGATATATGAATCAGCCTTAACAATTCATCCTTCCTGTAGGGGTGAATATTGTCTTCCCCCACTCTAATTTTTTGGGTGGTTGTAGATATTTCCACCACTAACATTTTATTTTCTGTAATTGTCCCGGTTTTATCCAGGCAAATTGTCTGTACAGAACCCAAAGCTTCCACCGCGCTGAGACTGCGAACCAAAACATTATTCTTTCTCATCTCGCGGATGCCCAAGGTTAGGGTTGTAGTGGCAATCGTCGGTAACCCTTCTGGAACCGCAGCTACAGCCAAAGATATAGATGATTGCATCATTCTTAATAAACTATATCCCCGCAGCACTCCCAAACCAAAGACAAGACTGCAAATTCCCATCCCCATTAAAACCAATTGACCTCCCACCTGGTCTAGTTGTCTTTCCAGGGGAGTGTCTATAGACACAGCCTCATTCACGAGTTGTTGGATTTTGCCCATTTCTGTAAATTGACCTGTAGCTACAACTACAGCCAGTCCTTGACCACTAGTAACCAAAGTCCCTTTGTACACCATATTCACACGATCAGCCAAGGGGATATTTTCACAAGACAAAGGCGCAGTAGTTTTCGTGCTGGGGATACTTTCACCAGTCAAAGCAGATTCGTCCACACTCAAGTTATCGGCTTCAATCAGTCGAGAATCTGCTGGTATATAACTACCAGGTTTGAGAAATAAAATGTCTCCCATCACCACATTTTCCGCAGGTATTTCCACCTGTTCACCTTCTCTAATTACCCAAGTTAATATTTGCTCCCAATTTTTGAGAGATTGAATTATTCTTGCTGATTGGCTTTCTGTCATGTATCCAATCACCGCGTTCAAACCAACAACACCCATAATCACAACGGCATCTATCACACCGCCAGTAATAATGGCAATTCCCGCCGCCGTCACCAGTAAAGCAACTGGCAGAGATTTAAACTGCTCAATGAAAATCTTGGCGGAAGAACGAGTTGGTACTTCAGATAAAACATTAGAACCATACTTACTCAGGTTGACTATGACATCTTCATGAGATAATCCTTTTCTTTTTGAAGTATTTAATCTATCTATAATTTTATCTGTTGTCATCAAATGCCAATTATCTATTTGTTGTTTTTTATCATTATCAACAGCTAATTGCTGATTAATTAAAGATTTTGATAGCTTTTTACTTGTAGATAAACTAGTAATTTTTTGATAATCTTTTATAGTTTGCTGAATCAGTAAGCCAATTTTTTTCCAGCTCTTTTTCGGTTCAAAACAAACTAGAACATTACTTGTTAATGGATTTGCCGAAACATAAAATATTTCCGGTTTATTCGCCAGAGATCGCTCTAAGTATCTTTGTAATAATGGCGAAAGATAAAGTTGATCAACTTTGTATCTAGCTCTCCCTTTCACTCTCGTGTGTATTGCTTTAATCACAGCAAATTTTGCTCCCATAGCACCCCCAATAACTGAGGGTATTTTAGTTTATATACTCAATTGTTATTCTAGTAACTAGAGTCTACCTGTTGAATGAGCATACTATGAAGACTTGCAAAGCTCCTTATACTCTACTTCCCTAATCTTAATTCATTTTCATTGTTAAGTCTCACAAAGCTATCAAAGGCAAACCACGCTAATATATACCAAGAAATTTCTTCTAGCCTTAGCCCCTGTTTAACCAATTGGGCGATGGCAAATAAACTCAATCCCAGAGGCACTAGTAACCGCAAATCCACAACACCGTTTGTCATTCTATCAACATCGGCATTGAAATCAGACATAATATTTACCAAGTCCTGAGCCACAACGGATCTACCATCTCTGACATACTGAAAATCTTGCCCTGTTTCTGGGTTAAAATCGGTATTTACTTGTCCTGCCTGATTTTCAAATTCATCAATTGCTTCTGTCACTACTTCTTTGAACCTTTCCGATAAAGCCATACCTTCTGTTATCGTAGTTCTAACTACAGGTTGTTTGACAACATAAGCAACAGAAAGAATCAAAGATGAAGAAATCATTGTTGCCAAACTATCGACAATTTCAAATATATTAACTTGTTGCCAGTGACAGGTAGATGTCATTTGCCAATTTTCTCCCAAACTAAGGCATCAATATATTAAGACTGATAAAATTTATTTTTATTTACATCAGCCTATAGTCTCAAAACTATATCCTGATGTAGGGAACAGTCAACAGTCATAGGAGTCCTATAGATAAAAGAATAATGACAACTTCTACACAGCGCGAGCAACAAATTCACAAACTGGGTGAACTGATTGCACAGATTACAAGAGTCCCCGGGCTTCTACCTGTGGGGAGTGTCAATCAAAGTGAATATTAACAAAGTTGACTGTTGGGATAGTTCATCAACCATTCACCCCCAAACCATTGAAGTTTAAACCAATTTGCCCTAAGGAAAACTGCAACATGAACATATTTAGCTTAGTGCTTAATTTTAATTAAGAAAAATCCACAGCACCTTCCCTAGCATAGCGTCCCATCAGTTCTACAGCCTCTAAAACGTGGCCTTTCATAGCTGCCAGGAGTTCAGTTTTGCTTGCCCTTGGTGGTAAGCCCAAAAATTGATCCAGGGCGTAAAGTTTAAAGAAGTAGCGATGAGTTCCATGAGGCGGACAGGGTCCACTAAAACCCAACTCACCAAAATCATTCATCCCTTGTACACCACCATGAGGTAAATGAGTTTGTTTTATCATCCCTTCTGGTAGGTGGCGCAAATTAGCAGGTAAATCGTAGACTACCCAGTGAGTAAAAGTTTCTTTTGGCGCATCAGGATCTTCCATTAGCAATGCAAAACTGACTGTACCTGGCGGTGGGCTATCCCAAGCTAGGGGAGGAGAAACATTTTCGCCATCACAGGTGTATTTAAAAGGAATGGAATTGCCGATGAAAAAAGCCAGACTTTGAAGTTCCATCAGTGAATTATAGTGAATAATTTAGTGTTTTTCGTTTACTTGGACGGCAGGCGATGAGGGTCTTCTAGGTGTTGGTTTAAACTTTCAGCCATCTCAATGGCCACAAGAATTAATTGCTGTTCCATACGCCCATTGCCGCCCTCATCACTAACTTTTGGGTAAATATGGGGATTTGATAGCATCGCGGCTAACAATTGAGATGCAGTTTGTTTCAATTCATTAACTTGCGTGTTCACACCCTTATTCCTCCCACCCCAACGGCGGTTCAATGATGGTCTGCTCGGACTTGCCGACAGGAGGGCTAGGCTTATCAATAATTTTAACTGTGCTAGCTTGGGGGCCTTGTTCACCTAGTTCTTGGGTCAAATGCACAGCCGTACCAATTTGTAAGCGCTCAAAATCGTCATGTAATACACTATTACGGTGAAAGTAGATTTCCCGACCATCTAAAGTTCTCACGAAGCCATAGCCCCTATCTTTAAATAGTTTGGTCACAAGTGCTGTTGTTGCCTGTAATTCTTCTTGATTTTGACGGCCATTGCCTCCGGCACTGCGCTTTGCACAATTGCTTTCATGTTGCTGTCGGTTGAGTTCAACTAGTTGCTGACGTGCCGCGTTAAAAGTATCCCGAATCACCGCATCTAAAGGATCATATTGGTTACTTTCTGCCGGATTTCTTTCTGCGACAATTTCGTGACCCGGTGGCACAGTGATATCAATTCGCACGCGATAAGGTGAACCACTCCGGGGACGATGATGTATCTTTTCAATAGCAATATGGCAACTATTGATTTGATGGCAAACATGCTCTAATTTGGCAATTTTTTCATGAACTAAAGTATCAATCGCATTTGTTTTTTCAACATTACGATAAGTAATTTCTGGTGGTAGTTTCATATTTTTGTCAAATTTCCAATGGGCTGCTTGAAAAAATCAATTCATGAACTAGTATGGACATTTTCAAAGGTCTAAGCTTATCTATGCACCCAAAGATAACGGTTGATAACCAGTTTGAGCTTTTGCTAACAGATCACGCACTTCATCATCTGTAGTTTGGGGAAAGTCTTCGTACCATAAACCCACACTGTAAAAAGGCTCAGGTGTGGCAGCACAAACAATTTTATCCACGCCAACTTCCAACTCTCGGCAAGTTGCGCTAGCAGCCACAGGTACAGCAATAACAATTTGTGCCGGGTTCTGTCGCCGCACAGATGCCACTGCTGCCCACATAGTAGCGCCTGTGGCTAAACCATCATCCACTAAAATCACTATGCGTCCTTGTAAATCGGGGAAAGGGCAATGGCCTCGATAAAGATTTTCTCGACGTTCTAATTCTCGTTGTTCTTGGGCTGCAACTGTGGCAATTGTTTCTTCGCAAATGTTGGCCAACTTAACAATATGTTCATTTAGAATCCGCACGCCACCGGAACTTATCGCCCCCATTGCTAGTTCTTCTTGCTGAGGCACACCCAGCTTACGTACCACCAGGACATCTAGTGGGGCATTTAACGCTTTGGCAACTTCATACCCAATGGGTACACCCCCCCTGGGTAGTGCTAGTACAATGACATCTGAACGATTAGCATATCCTGTTAATTCCCCGGCTAAAATTTGACCTGCTATTGTGCGATTTTTGAATAGCATGGTATGGTTCTCCTGGTATTTGTCTGCAAAATGAGCTTTTATTTATTAGATAACAACCATCTTTTCTCAACTTGCTGTGTTAAACAATGGATCATATTGTGATGACAGTCGAGAGCCAATATTTTCCATGTCACCCTCACTAATCGCCTTATTCAAAAGCTCCACACCGCACTGGTATGATGAAGACCATCGGCAACTTCTACCTTTTGTGGTTAACTGATGCTCTGAAAAAGTTCATCTAAACAAAAGGTTTCTCCAGCATTAGCACGTTCAGCAGAACCTGCAAGGAGAGCACCGACTAAAACCTCACCCAAGGTTCCTAAAGTCTCAGGGGTTGGGAGTTCTGCTTCACCGCGCGAGGGGAGGTGCGCATGATTCTGCACCTGTGCAATAAATTCATTATGTTGCATTTTTGGTCCAGTTAGATTTATTGTCCGTGGCTAACTAGTGATGGTGGTTAATACCAATCATCCAGTCTTGCTGCTGTTTCTGAATTGATCATAGAAAGCTATAAGTTGCATTACCTCTGACTAACGAGGCGACATAATCAGTTAACCTATCTATCTAATGGAGGAGAAAGAGGTAGGGAGCAGGAAACAGTGAAAGGGGAATAAGGCTTTTAGTATGTACGGAGTTATGGCTACGCCACCAAAGCTATTAAAAGTCAAATAGGACTCCTATAGTTAATTGTTCGTGCTATACTGGAAAGGTATGCATATGTTCAAGATGACACTTTTGTATAAATAAGTGATTATTTTTCTTACCTATCAAAACATAGTGGGAGCGTGAGAACCCCCACGCTTTAGCTAGGGGATGAAACGCAAGTCAAGGGGATTTATCCCCAAAATTAGAGATTTTTTTATGCTTGATATGACAAAATTGTCGCGGCAAATGCAGGGTTTAAGTCAGCATCTTACCTTAGAAGCTGCCGCCAGTAGCCAGCGTTTGGAATTAGCGCAGCAACATTTAAAACAAGCTTATCAATGTCAACAAGATTTAATTAACCTTCAGGAAAAATGGCGCGATCGCATTCTCTTTGCTTATCCTACGCCCATTGAGCCCCTAGACACCTCTATTGATATCCCCGTCCCGCCCAAAGTGCATACTGTCATTGCTACTGATGGTTCCCAAATTGCCCCCAACCATCATGAAATTGCCTATTGCTATCTTTTGAATATTGGCAGAGTAGTTTTACACTACGGACAAAATCGCCAACCGTTACTTGATAGTTTGCCAGAGGTATTTTATCGCCCGGAAGATTTATATGTGCCTCGCCAATGGGGGATTAAAACCGAAGAGTGGATGGGTTATCGCCGCACTGCTTCAGAAACCACGGTTTTGGCAGAACTAGCTTGTGCGGTCAAAGGAGAAGCACCAACTTTAGCAATGGTTGATGGTTCCTTAATTTACTGGTTCTTGGAACAGTTGCCCAATGATGCTCGCGATCGCATTTTACCGCCCATCCTGGAAGCTTGGCAAAAAATGAGTCAGGCGCAAATTCCTCTCATGGGCTATTTGAGCGCGTCTCGCAATGTTGATTGTATGAACTTCTTACGGTTG
>Ga0172367_10006377_pt1 | contig 13903 bp, 11 predicted proteins | sample Lak10m_FD_114542 | JGI IMG/M metagenome (GOLD analysis project Ga0172367, IMG submission 114542) | Freshwater microbial communities from Kabuno Bay, South-Kivu, Congo - kab_022012_10m | ecosystem: Environmental > Aquatic > Freshwater > Lake | place: Democratic Republic of the Congo: South-Kivu... | reverse complement strand
GCAACCGTCTTCGGGCATCCAACGCATCCAAGGCAAAACCAACATTGTTGACCAAGGATTGCAGAATGGTCCCGACTTGATCCTGAAAGAAATTTGGCCAAGCGTTGTAAACCGTAAATACGGCAAAGATTTTCCCTGCTCTGAATAACGGAAAGCTGGCACTGGAATGCCAACCGCGACCATTGGCCATGGCTACCCAAGGCGCCATGGCCGGGTTATTCTGAAAATCGTTATTGATTTGCATAGTTTGTTCGCGCCAGGCGGTTCCGGTCACTCCCCGGCCTTCGGCTAGGTCGACATTACTGGAAATCCTGATTTCATCCAGATAAGTACCCACATCCCCAGCACTATATTTAGGTGAGATGAAATGGGTTTCAGGATCTTCGACACCGATCCAGGCCATTTTCATCATGCCGCTCTGCACCGGAATCTGGCACAACTGCTGCAGCAATTCAGCTTCGCTGGTAGCTTGTAACAGGACTTCGCTTATTTTGGTTAAATCCCGGTACAAATTTCGAAAGCGTTTGACACGCTGTTCTTCCAGCTTTCTGTTTGTCACATTCAAGCCGATACCATCCCAAACCACAGAGCCGTCGTTTTCTCTGTGCGGTTGGGAATTGAATTGCAACCATTTGGTTTGTCCGTTCGGCAGATTGAATTTCAGTTCCTGGGAAAATGTGCTTAAGCCGCTGGTGCTTTGGGTCTCTGCACGTTGGTAATCCAGCATCGACTGATCGTCGATCATGGAAAATACTAGGTTGGGATTTTCAACGGCCTGCTTGGGCTGTACGCCGAGCAATTTCGCTAAGCCGGCGCTAATATAATCAAAATGACGCCGCCCCTCGGCTGATAGCCGAAAGCGATAGATAAAGCCCTCGGGAATATTATTGCCCACCGCTTCCAAGCGTTTTTCCGCCTTGCTTTTCTGCGTTTGGAGTTTTAACGCAGCCAATCTGTCTTGTTGTTTGAACAACTGGAAAATGACAGCGCCAACCGCCAGAATGGCCAACAGAGCAATGCCGCTAAGCCACATCAAGGTATGATAGAGCGGTTTAAACATTTCCTTCCGATCGACTTTAGCCACCAATTGCCAGGGCGTTCCTGCCACATGGGTATGGGCAAACAGCACTTGTTCACTGCGATAATCCCGGCTCATGCCCTTACCTGAACCGATTTCCGCACTGCGCTGCAACTCGTCTTCCAAAAATCCCGACTGTCTGGGGCGCCGAAGCGTCATGCGGGGAAAAGGGGCATTAAGGTAAAAGGTTTCGTCGCCGGCGTCCTCTACTAACAAAATTTGCGCCGACTGACTGGTAATTGGCCAGGATTGAATCTCCGGGAAAATAAAATGATCGGCGTCCATGCGGAGGATGACAGCGGCAATTGGCAATTTTCCTTCTGTCTCGTCAACGAAAACAGGCGCAACCCAATCCATATAGATTTTGCCCGAAGCAGAAAGGTAAAAATCCGAATTTGCTATGTTACCGCTGGTCAATACCTGTTTCAGTAAATCGTCTACTGCCCTTGGTATTTCAGGGAGGGGGTTGGTGGTGATGAGCATTTTGCCATTTCGATCAAACAGCATGGCCGCTTCATAGTCATAGGCTGAGAGCATCAATGCCAGACGGGACTGCAGAATATTACGATGTTCAGGATTATCGGGTTCCTGCAACAATTTCTCGACGCGAGCGCGGATATTTTGCGAATCCCGAAAAATCAGACTATCACCGTAGCGCTCCATAATCCAACGGCGAATATGAGCTGACTTTACCAGGACGATGTTTTCCAGGTTTTGAAAAGTCTCACGCTCAATCTTGACGGTTTCTATCTTGTAATAAATCGTCGCAAGGATAGGAATCAGCAAAAAAAGTACTAAAACAAAAACGGCCAATCGTTTATTCATCTTAATCAACCCTTATGCGCAGTGTTTTATAGCGACTAGAATTTATGCCTTGTGTGCTGACTGCTCTTGGTCAGCATAATGGCTGGCAATCCTGCGAAAATCTTCAATGCGTCTGCTAAAAGCCGCCACAATTTCTGGGTCGAAATGTGATCCGCTGTTGTCCTGGATGATCTCGCAAGCATTTTCAATACTGAAGGCCGGTTTGTAAACCCGGCAGGTGATCAGCGCATCAAACACGTCGGCCACAGCCATAAGCCTGGCGGATAACGGAATATTGTTACCAGCAAGGCCATTAGGGTAGCCACTGCCATCCCATTTTTCATGGTGGTTCCTGGCGATTTCCATGGCCACACTCAGAAATTCAACGGCTTCCTTATCCTCTTCGTCCTTGATGGCGCGCCAAATGGCGTTAGCACCGATTTCAGCATGGGTTTTCATAATATCCCACTCTTCCGGAGTGTGTTTGCCGGGCTTATAGAGAATATGATCAGGAACGCCGACCTTACCAATATCATGCAGCGTGGCTGCCTTGGTATAGGATTCTATGATATCGGGCAGCAGAACCGCCGCATAATGAGGAAGTTTGGCCAGTTCATCGGCAAGCACATTGACGTAGCCTTGGGTACGCAGAATATGATTGCCGGTTTCATTATCGCGGGCCTCGGCTAGACTGGCCAAAGCCCGCATGCTGGCGTTTTGGATTTTTTGATGCTGTTGAAGGCGACGCTTAACTTCGGTTTCAAGCCAGGCGTTTTTATCCCGCAAGAGATCGCGAGCTTCCTTAAGCTCCAATTGGCCGCGTACCCGCGCCAGAACGATTGGAGGATTGATCGGCTTGGAAATGTAATCCGTTGCGCCAAGCTCCAGACCGCGCACCTCTTCCTCGGATTGATTCAGTGCAGTGATAAACATCACCGGAATGTCCCGAGTTTGTCGATCTCCCTTCAACCGTTTCAAGACTTCATAACCGTCCATCTCGGGCATCATGACATCCAACAGAATCAGATCGGGGTGCGGGTCGGCCACAGCAATGGCAAGAGCTTTAGCACCTGAATTAGCCGCGCGAACGTTATAGTGCGGCATCAACAATTCCCCCAGTATCGCCAGGTTAGCTGGAGTGTCATCGACGATAAGGACAGTCATTTTTGACTGAGAGGCATATTCCGCCATTTGCTATTCCTGATAACCTGATCTCTCAGTTGAATATACCAGAGATTTTATATATGGCATTTTCCGCTTACAGGGTTTTAGCAATGTTCCAAAGCCTTGCATGCAAGACTTTTAGTGTCACCCTCAACTCTCAGTGTTGCAGGAAATGTCCTTTTAGGTCGGCGAGAATAGCGATTGTCGGATCTCATACATTTCATTAAATATGAGATTTGATTTCACAATTGTGAGATTTTTTTCATCTATTTTGAGATCTGACAACAACACTTCTTAAACATCCAAATTGGTCACATCCAACGCATTCTTGACGATGAAATCCCTACGCGGCTCGACGACATCGCCCATGAGGGTGGTAAAGATTTCGTCGGCAGCAATGGCATCAGCAACCGTTACTTGCAACAGGCGACGGCTGTTGGCATCCAGTGTGGTTTCCCACAATTGCTCGGGATTCATTTCACCCAAACCTTTGTAGCGCTGAATGTGCTGGCCTTTTTTGACTTCTCTCATCATCCATTCGAAGGCTTCCTTGAAATTGGACACCGGTTGTTCGCGTTCGCCCATACGCATTAATGAATCCGGGCCGAACAGGCTCAGGGTTTGTTCGGCATAGCGGGCAATTTTTTGGTAATCGCTGCCGCTGAAGAAGGTGGCGTGCAAGATGAATGTTTTGGTAATGCCATGCAGACGCTTGTTGATGGTGACGTCGAAATCGTCGCTGCCGTTATATTGCAGTTCGGTGCTGAAAACGGCTTTGTGATCGGCATCATTGAGCTTTTGTTGCAAATCGAGAAACCAGGCTGTCAGTTTTTCCTTGTCACTCTTGATGCTTTGATCCAAGGGTTGGGCATAGGTCATTTGCTCCAGGTACAGGTCGTCGTAGCGTCTGGACAAGCGATTGATCACGCTGGTGACTTCGGCAAACTCGGTCGCCAGTTTTTCCAGGCCTTGGCCCTGAATGACCGGGGTATCTGCGTTGGTTTGCAACTGCGCCTTGTCCAGCGCCAACTGAATCAGATATTGGTTCAAGGCGCTGTCATCCTTGACGTAATGTTCCTGCTTACCCTTTTTGACTTTGTAGAGCGGCGGTTGGGCAATGTAGATATGACCTCGTTCGACCAGCTCCGGCAATTGGCGATAAAAAAACGTCAACAACAGGGTGCGAATATGTGAACCGTCTACGTCGGCATCGGTCATGATGATGATGCGGTGATAGCGCAGTTTGTCGACGTTATATTCGTCCTTGCCGATACCGCAGCCCAAGGCAGTAATCAAGGTGCCGACTTCTTCGGAAGAGATCATGCGATCAAATCGGGCTCTTTCGACATTCAGAATCTTACCTTTCAGCGGCAGAATGGCTTGGGTGCGACGGTCTCGGCCTTGTTTAGCGGAACCGCCCGCCGAGTCCCCTTCCACGATGAACAGTTCGGATAAGGCCGGGTCTTTTTCTTGGCAATCGGCCAGTTTGCCGGGAAGGCCGGCAATATCTAGCGTGGTTTTGCGACGAGTCATTTCCCTCGCCTTTCTGGCTGCCTCTCGAGCTCTAGCGGCATCGATAATCTTGTTGACAATGGCTTTTGCCACTTGCGGTTGCTCGAGCAAGAATTCCTGAAGCTTTTCGTTCATGGTGGATTCCACCAATGGCTTGACTTCCGATGACACCAGTTTGTCTTTGGTTTGCGAGGAAAACTTAGGATCCGGCACTTTCACAGACAATACCGCCGTCAAACCTTCGCGGGCGTCATCGCCGGTTGTCGCAACCTTTTCCTTTTTCGCCAAGCCATTGCTTTCGATGTATTGGTTAATGGTGCGGGTCAATGCGCCTCTAAAACCGGCCAAATGCGTGCCGCCGTCGCGCTGCGGGATATTGTTGGTATAGCAAAAAACATTTTCCTGATAGGAATCGTTCCATTGCATGGCTACTTCAACGGTTACGCCTTCTTTCTCGGCCTGGAAATGAAAGACTTTTTCGAATAACGGGGTTTTATTCTTGTTCAAGTGCTGAACGAAGGCACTGATGCCGCCTTCGAATTCAAACACATCCTCTTTGCCGGTTCTTTCGTCGCGCAAGGAAATACGGACGCCGGAATTCAAGAACGACAGCTCGCGCAACCGCTTAGCCAGAATATCGTAGTGAAATTCGATATTGGTAAAAATGGTCGGGCTGGGTTTGAAGTTGATATAGGTACCGGAGCCTTCGGCATCGCCAATCACAGCCAGCGGTGCAACCGGTTCGCCAAGGACATACTTTTGCATGTGCAACTTACCGTTCTTGCGGATTTTCAAGGTCAGCTCTTCGGATAAGGCATTGACCACCGAAACCCCGACACCATGCAAACCACCGGAAACCTTGTAGGCGTTATCGTCGAACTTTCCACCGGCATGCAAGACAGTCATGATGACTTCCGCTGCGGAGCGACCTTCTTCCTTGTGAATATCTACAGGAATGCCGCGACCGTCGTCGTACACCGATACAGAACCATTTTCATGAATTACCACATCGACACCTTTGCAATAACCAGCGAGGGCTTCGTCGATTGAGTTATCTACGACCTCGAATACCATGTGATGCAGGCCTGATCCATCATCGGTATCGCCAATGTACATGCCTGGACGCTTTCTAACCGCATCCAAGCCTTTAAGTACTGTGATATTCGAACTGTCGTATTGTTCACTCATGGATTTATCCGTAGTTTTGTGGTGTACAGCAACGTAGCGTCAGCTTTTGCAAAATAAACAAAAGGAAAATGAAGAAACATGCTTGATGTAGATAGCTGTTTCACGTGAAACACTAAAGCTGGTTAATACAGCCTTGTTCCACGTGAAACACTTTGTAATTATCAATTCCGTGTAAATCGCCAAAATCAGCTAACTCAGTACTGGTTAGAAAAACCTGACAACCGAGCTCATTCAGGTATTTTAGCAATTTTGACCCGTTAACAGTATCCAATTCGGCAGTGAGGTCATCGATGAGCAGACAACAGTCATTCTGGCTATGTCTGCTCAACAAACTCACTTGTGAAATTATCAATGCCAACACCAGTAGCTTTTGTTGACCGCGAGATAGGAAGTCTCGCGCCAGTCTTTTGTTATGGTAGGTCAGGAAATCGGCTCGGTGAGGGCCACTATGAGTAAAACCGTAGCGAAGATCTTTTTGCAGGTCGTTAGCTAAAACCTGTTCCAGGGCTTGTTGATCATCCCAACCGCGGACAAAACGTAAATCCAGCTGATTCAAACCGAGAAAATGCTCCGCCATTTGCAAAAACACTGGTTGCAGTTGCTCGATGTAATTCTTTCGAAAATCATTCACCTCCACACCAAACTCTACTAACTCCTTATCCCATGCCGAAAGTTGTTTGACTTGCCTCGTCTTCAGCAGCGCATTGCGTTGTTGTAAGGCCCGGTTGAATTTGCGCCAACTGGCTAAAAAGTTACGATTATGGTTAAAAATCCCCCAATCCAGAAATTCCCGGCGAATTTGAGGACCCGCATCCAGAAGGCGATAACTTTTAGGATGTATCAGCTGAACCGGTAAGGCATAGGCTAAATCAGCCTTTTTCTTGTTTTCCTGATCAACACGAATCTGACAACTCTTGCCATCGACTTGAATGCCGATAGTACTTAACGAACCCGAGGACAGTTGCTTTTGTCCTGCGATAACTAATTGCGCTTGTTCAAAGCCAATCGCCTGTTTGATGTGGTTGGTTCGAAACGAACGCGAACGGCCCAAGATAAAAATGGCTTCCAGCAACGAACTCTTGCCACTGGCATTGGCGCCAATAATGAAGTTGAAATTTGGGGATGGCAACAAGGTTGCCGATTGGATGTTTCTGAGTCCAAAAACATCCAGCTTTAGCAAGCTCATGTCAGCGCTAGATGCGCATCGGCATCACAATAAATTTGAACAATGGTTGTTCGGGCTCTTCTATAAAGCAACTGCTGGCATTACTGGCGATACTCAACACGGCCAGTTCAGAATCCAAGTTGGAAACCGCGTCCAACATGTATTGCGAATTGAACGAAATACTGAACGGTTCGCCATGAAAATCGATGATCAATTCCTCCTCGGCTTCGTCGTGTTCAGGATTATGTGTGCTGAGTTTGAGTGTGTTGTCGGCAAAGTCAAAGGTCACGCCCCGGTATTTTTCATTGGATAAAATTGCCACTCGAGCCAACGCATCGCGTAAATGCACTTTTTGAAGCATCAACGGCGTCATGAAAGGCTGATTAAAGGCTTTGCTGAAATCAGGAAACTTGGCATCAATCAGTTTCGTCGAAAACACTACATCCTTGTAATAGACCTTGAGATGGTTGCTGGAGAATTGGATGTTCAACTCAGCTTCGTTATCGTCCAGTAGTCGTCCAAGTTCCTGAACAGCCTTTCTTGGAATGATGATCCTCGCCTCATAACCTGTTGCCACACCAATATCGTCTTCAAAAATAGACAATCGATGGCCATCGGAAGCAACCAATTTCATTTTCGAATTGCTGACATGCAGTAGTAAGCCATTCAAGTAATAACGTACATCTTGATTAGCCATGCAGAACAGGGTCTTGTCCAAACCTTTCTTGAATTTTCCTGCATTCAACAAAAACTGGTATTCGAATTGCGATTCGCTGAATTCAGGATAGTTTTCAGCGGGCAATGTACTCAAGGAAAACCGGCTACGGCCGGAAGATAATTTGGCTTTGTCATCATGAAGCTCGAATTTGATTTCCGCTCCACTGGGTAATGAACGACAAATGTCCAAAAACTTACGAGCTGGCACGGTTATGTCGCCTTGTTCTTCAATGCCATCCACAGCAAGATTGGAAACGATCTGAATTTCCGTATCGGTTCCAATCAACACCAATTTTCCGGCTTCGGTTTCCAACAGCACATTGGAAAGGATGGGCATGGTCTGGCGTTTTTCGATAACGCTGACGATTTGCTGCAGCGAAGGCAAAAGCTGGTCTCTGCTAATAGTAAATTTCATATAAATATCTTTTATTTTTTATTATTACTAAGTCAGTAAATTTCTGTGGATAACGTTATTTTTTGATTAAAAAACAATCTATTATATGACAAATAGTTTTGTAGTTAAGCCGGCATCTTCCTTGTTGGCAGGTTGTGGATAATCGCGGTTGTTGAATCGGCACACAGCTTGTCCACATTGTTTGCCGATGGTTACCGACATAGTTGTTAACAGACCCGGAATTATAGTTCCTTTGCCAAGGTGATGTGCTATCGCATCCGGCGTCGCACACAATGATTACGCATTTCTAATACTATCTAGTTGTAAAATCCTAAGCTTCAACACAACCCTATATATAAAGTGAACGCTTCCAAGAGACTGGCGATATTCGACCGCCTTGCCGATGCTATTCCAGAACCTACTACCGAACTCGTATTCCACTCGGCTTTCGAATTGCTGATTGCCGTGGTGTTATCGGCGCAAGCTACCGATAAAGGCGTTAACAAAGCCACTGCCAAATTATTTCCGATTGCCAATACGCCGCAAGCGATTTTGGCTTTGGGTGAAGAGGGCCTAAAGCATTACATCAAGACCATAGGTCTGTTTAACAGCAAGGCCGCGAATATCATCAAGCTGTGTGAAACCTTGATTGCCAAGCATGGGGGAGAAGTTCCGCAGACCAGAACAGAATTGGAAGCATTGGCGGGAGTTGGACGCAAAACTGCAAACGTGATTTTAAATACGGCTTTCGGTCAGCCAACGATAGCGGTTGATACGCATATTTTTCGGGTGTCCAACCGAACCGGTCTTGCACCTGGACATACTGTGCTGGAGGTTGAAAACCAACTGAACAAACATGTTCCAAAACAACACAAACTGGATGCCCACCATTTGCTGATTTTGCACGGCCGATACGTTTGTGTGGCACGCAAACCGCGTTGTGCGGAATGCTGCATCGCCGATTTATGCGAGTGTAAAGAAAAAACCATATAAATGCGGTAGACTGGACCATCAACGGATAGACGCGGTCTGGGCTTTGTGGATGTAGGAAGACACTTAAATAAGCCCAATAATAATTACTAGATACCAAGAGGAACACTATGAAAAAACTTAGCAAAACACCATTGGCTGTCGCAATGGGTACAGCCGTGCTTTCCGGGGTTGCCGCTAATGCCAATGCCGACAGCAATCCGTTTGCAATGACTGAATTATCGAATGGTTATATGCAAGTCGCAGTCAAATACGATGCGAAACAAAGTCACGGTGCGTGCGGCTCTAATGCCACAGATGCCAGCGGCAATCCAGCAGGTAAGGCAAACACGAATACCAAGAAAACTGAAGGTTCTTGCGGTGAAGGTATGTGCGGCGCCATGATGAATGGCGGCAAAATGAAAAAAGGCATGGAAAGCGCTTGTGGTGCCATGATGAAAGGCAAAGAAGGTGCTTGCGGCATGAAGCACGGGGATGACGACAAAGCCCAAACCTCAAAAGGCGAGGAAGGTAGTTGCGGAGCGATGATGGGTGGCGGTAAAGGCGGAGAAATGTCTTGCGGCGCGATGATGAAAGGCGGTGAAGGCAGCTGCGGCTCTAAAGTCGATGCCGATAAAGCGGCCGGCAAATAATTTTTATTGACTATTAAGCACTCTGGACATGGATTTACAGCAACTTATTTCTGATTACGGCTACTTGGCGCTGTTCGTCCTCACTTTTCTTGAAGGAGAAACCGTTCTACTCATTGCTGGTTACCTGGCGTTTCAAGGAAAACTGGAGTTATCGCTGGTTATACTAACCGCGTTTTTGGGCACTTTTGCCGGCGATCAGACGTTCTTCTATCTGGGTCGCTGGAAAGGCATTGCCTTTTTGGAAAAACGTCCGCTTTGGCACAGTAAAACCGATAAGGTATTCGATTTGCTGCACAAGCATCAGCTTAAAGTCATATTGGGATTCCGCTTTCTCTACGGCGTGCGTAACGTCACGCCGTTCGTAATCGGGGCTAGCAGAATCCCACCTCTAAAATTCTTTTTCCTCAATGGTTTTGGCGCCTTGATTTGGGCGGCGGCATTTGGTTATCTAGGTTATAAATTAGGTAACATGGCCCAAGCGCTATTGGGGCAATATGATATGTATGTACTTGGGGTCGTTGTTTTAGTCGCCATCTTGCTGTTTTGGCGTTCTACCCATAAACGGGAGCAGTAATCGATGGACAGTGTTTGCAATCTCGTACAAGGCGCAGGTCTGGGATTGCGACGCTCTTTCATCGGCGAAGTCGCGGTCGATGCGCCGGACAACGTCGATTTTTATGAAGTTGCCCCTGAAAACTGGATGACCATCGGAGGTAAGTTTGGCAAGCAATTTCGTGCAATGACCGAACGCCATGCTTTCGTTTGTCACGGTTTATCGCTGTCGATTGGTAGTAGCGATTCGCTCGATGAAGTCTTTGTCGGCGACCTGAAAAAATTCATGGCCGAACACGGCATCAAGTTTTATAGCGAACATTTGAGTTATTGCAGCCATGGCGGTCATTTATACGATTTGATGCCGATGCCGTTTACCGCCGATGCGGTAAAACATGTTTCAGCACGGATACGCCGGGTTCAAGATATTTTGGAACAACGCATCGCTATCGAAAACATTTCCTATTATGCAGCGCCTGGACAGGAAATGTCCGAAATCGAGTTTTTCAACGCTGTGGTCGCTGAAGCCGATTGCGATGTGCTGATCGACATCAATAATATTTACGTTAATAGTGTCAACCACGGTTACGACGCCGAAAATTTCTTGCGCGCAATGCCCGGCGAGCGCATTGCCTATGCCCACATCGCCGGACATTATGTCGAAGCCGAAGACTTTCTGGTCGATACTCATGGCGCTCCCGTGATCGATCCCGTCTGGCGGTTGTTGGATAAGGCTTACGAGTTATTCGGGGTCTTTCCGACCTTGCTGGAACGCGATTTCAACCTGCCGCCGCTTGAAGAACTGTTGAAAGAAGTCGATACCATCGCCAGCATTCAACGGCTTGACGAACAGCGCCAGCGCAAACAGGTTGCCTGATGGCTGATTTCAAGGCCAAACAGGCTGAATTCGCAGCCTATATTCGCAATCCCGAGCAATCGCCGAGGCCTAATGATGTCGCCGCAAACAGAATGGCGATGTATCGGGAGTTGTTCTTCAATAACATCGATAGTTTTCTAAGCAGCAATTTTCCGGTGCTGCGCAGCTTGCTCAACGATGAGCAATGGCAGGCCTTGGCTCAAGATTTTTATGCCGTGCACAGTTGCACGACGCCGTATTTTTCCGAAATTGCCGAAGAGTTTCTCGACTATTTGCAAAACCAAAGACAACAAGCCGAAGACTATCCGTTTTTATTGGAATTGGCGCATTACGAATGGGTTGAAATGGCTTTGTCGATCGCCAAAGACACACCGGAATTTGGCGATGAAGGATTCGCTGCCGAAGTCATGCAACGACCGCTGAGTTTATCGCCGCTGGCTTGGCCGTTAGCGTACCGGTTCCCGGTACAACGTATTTGTGTGGATTTTTTGCCGGTTGAGGTGCCTGAACAACCAACCTATCTGATCGTCTACCGCGATGCCGATGACGACGTACATTTCATGCAAACCACGCCCTTGACCTTTAGTTTGCTGCAACTCATCGAGCAAAATCCCACCTTCGACGGCAGTGCCATATTACAAGCATTGGCCGGTGAAATGCCGCAACTATCGTCGCAGCAGTTATCTGAATTTGGTGGGCAAACCCTGCAAGAGCTGGCGCGTAAAGGTATTGTTATTCCGGCTGACTACGCTTGAAGCGGTGCATCCACACCAGGCCGTCATCGTTCCATTGCATGTTGCTGTGCATACTTAAAATCAACTGTTTATAGACTTCCAGATTCGGATAGCCTTCGGCTCTGGCATTGGCGTCGGTCATATCGCCAATGCGCTCGCGGACCACATCGGTCACCACAAACTCAACCCCTTCCAGTTCAAAGCGCTCGCCGGGATAGGCGTAGATGCCGTCGCGGCGCTGTTCGGTTTTTTGGCCGCTTAACGCAGCGGCAACCAGTTTGGGATGGCGAACCAAACGGTCGATTTCACAGTTTTTAGCAGGGTATTCGGTGGTCATGTTTATTCCTGTGCTTAGAGTTTATACAAGGGTTCCAACGCGGTATCCGTCGCCGGCGTTTTTTTGTCCGCAGCCTGACGCAGTTTATTGTCGACGAAGGCCTGCCATAGGGCCTGACCTTCCCAGTCTTGCGGCTGAGATGAATATAAATAGCTATTCAATGACAAAATTTGTTTTGCTAGCGGCTCAGGGCAGTTGTTTGCCAAACTGGTCAAACTGCTGCTGTTAAATTGCATTTTGCCCCATTGCAGCAAGGCTTGCTTCGCGGCTTGCCGGTCATTGTTGGCGCAAGCCTGCTTCAAGCTTTTGTCGATGGCGTTGGTTTCTCGTTGTAAGGTACTGACGCCGGTATCGCCTGCCTTAAGCGGTGGTATTTTGCGCATAAACCAAACGACGGTCAGCAACCAGCCGCTTGCCAACGCCGCCGATAACCATTGCCAGAAATGTGTGTTATCGCCGGCTTCGCTCTCTGCAGGAGTCTGAGCCGTCGGAGCGGTTTGCTGTTGTGCTGGATCTGGCTGTGCGGCAGGCGTTGGTAAAGCGCTGCCGTCGTCGGCCGTCGCCAGCGCCTTGATGGTAACCGCAGGTAATTGGCTGGATTCCATTTTGCCGGTTTTGGTATTGAACCAGTCGATATGAATGGCCGGCAATTGGTATTCGCCCGCGGCGGCGGGGATGTAGGCAATTTTTTCCTGGCGAAAGGCGCTCAAGCCGTCACTGGTTTTGTCTTCGCGTAGCTGCGGTTGGTCTGGGTAACTTTTCATGCCGTCGATGGCGGCACTACCTGCCAATTCCGGCAATTGCCCGACGGTGGTGGCCTTGGCGGTCAAGGTCAGCGTGCGGGTTAACGGTTCGCCGACTTTGACTTGCAGACTGTTGTCCGACCAAGTTTCCTTGAGTTCCATGGCTTCGGCACTCAACCAATTCGATTTTGCGGCTTGTTGCGGTACCGGCAAGACATTGAGGGTAATCGCCTTAGAAGTAACGCGCCTGGTTTCGGCAACTTGACGGTTGAAGAAACCGTTGAAAGCGGATTGACCACCGGAACTCAACACCTGGGCAACCATCGTTAACGGTGCAATGGTGCTTACCCCGCTTTGCTGCGGAAAAATGGCATATTTGCGTTCGGTCACCAAATAGTCGACATTGTTGATCTGGGTGTTGTAGGTATTGTCTTCCACCAGTTTTTCGATAACGGCATCCTTGATTTCCGGTTCATTCAGCGTAGCTTGGGTAATTTGCACCCGCCGGAACAATTTCACGGTATACAGTACTTGCGATTGCACGTAGGCTTGTTCCGGGCTGGCTTCCACCTGCAGAAAAATCTCGTCGTCGTTTTGTGCTTGTTGCGGGTTGTCGGTGACTTTGATGGTGATGGGCTTGCTGGTGTCTGCACCGAATGCGACCGGCGGAATCAGCAAATCGCCGCTTTGTTTGGCCATCACCTGCAAGATCCATTGCTCGCTAGTGCTGGCTTGACCGTTGACCCACGATGAACTGCTGCCGTGCTGCTGACTGAGAATTTCGAAATTGTCCCGCAATGGCGTAAAGTCGGGTTTGTCGTCGGGGTCTTCATAAGCAGTGAAGGTAATTCTGAACGAGTCGTTGATACCGACCGGATTGCGGTCGACAGCGACCTGAATCTCCGCGGCATAGGCTGGGTTGGAGATGAATAGCCAGACTAACGCGAGTAAGCAACTTTTTAAAACCATAAGTGTTTTGCTATTTAATGAGGGATATTGGTAAGTTCCCGCTTGTC
>Ga0172367_10006376_pt1 | contig 13903 bp, 11 predicted proteins | sample Lak10m_FD_114542 | JGI IMG/M metagenome (GOLD analysis project Ga0172367, IMG submission 114542) | Freshwater microbial communities from Kabuno Bay, South-Kivu, Congo - kab_022012_10m | ecosystem: Environmental > Aquatic > Freshwater > Lake | place: Democratic Republic of the Congo: South-Kivu... | reverse complement strand
TTATTATCGAACGACGAATATTCCGTGACTTCGACTTGCACGCCAGGGGTGAGTCCCAAACTGTCGAGGTGGCGTAGCAGGTTTGGGTCGTGGGCGTTGACTCGCAGAATCGTTGCTGTTTGGTCGGGACGCAGCGCCGCCAGCGGAGTCGAGTCGTCGGCGGGCATGGTCAGGTCTTCGGACGGAATCAACTCTCCGTGTGGGTCGCGGGAGGGATGTCCGAGCGCAGCGGCAATCCGCTGTTCCAAATCCTCCGAAATCACGTGCTCCAGTCGCTCCGCTTCCTCGTGGACTTCATCCCACGAATAGCCGAGGGTCTGCACCAGCCAGGTTTCGAGCAGGCGGTGATGGCGGATGACTTCCAGTGCGGCGCGTTTGCCAGCGGGGGTGAGGGTCACGCCCTGATGTTTCTGGTACATCACCAGCGCGGGCTTTTCTGCGGCGAGTTTTTGAATCATCCCCGTCACCGAGGCGGGCTTGACCTTCAACTCCCGCGCCAGGTCGTTGGTGCTGGCGGGGGAGCCGTCTTCAGTCAGGTCATAAATCCGTTTGAGGTAATCCTGTGCGGATTGGGTGGTTGGGTAATATTTAGTCATGCCTAAATTATTTTATAATTAGAACTAAAAAATGTCAAGGTGTTGGGCATGTTTTCGAATATTTTTTTGATGTTAAAATCAACAGACTGAAAGGCAGGACTCTATGAAATTTCATCTTGACACAGCCGAGGTTTACGTTCCCGATAACCAGTCCCTTGAACAGGCGCTGTCTCGCACGACCCACCTGTGTTTTTCCGCCCATCAGGACGACATTGAAATCATGGCGGCGCAACCGATCTTGGAATGCTTTCAGCAAGCGGACAAGTGGTTCACGGGCGTGGTCGTGACCGACGGACGCGGCTCTCCGCGCAACGGGCTTTACGAAAATTACAGCGATGACGAGATGCGCCTTGTCCGCTTCAAGGAACAGCGCAAGGCGGCAATCGTTGGGGAGTTTGCGGCGCAGATCATGTTGGATTTCCCAAGCAACGTGGTCAAGGATGCGGCGCGGAGCGAACCTGTCGAGGACATCCTCGTTATTTTGCGGGCGACCAAGCCGAAGTTTGTCTACACCCATAACCTTGCCGACAAGCACGACACGCACGTGGCTGTCGCCCTCAGGGTGATTGAAGCCCTCCGCAGACTGAATCAGGCTGAACGTCCAGAAAAGGTCTTTGGCTGTGAGGTCTGGCGCGCATTGGATTGGATGGTCGATTCCGACAAGGTCATGATGGATTTATCCGAGCATGAAAATCTGCAATTTGCCTTGCTAGGTGTTTTTGATTCGCAAATCACAGGCGGCAAACGTTACGACTTGGCTTCGATGGGACGCCGCCGCGCGAATGCCACTTATTCCGAATCGCATGGGGTGGACAACACAACGGGCTTGTCCTACGCGATGGATATGACCTCCCTGATGAACGACGCGAGTCTGACGCCTGCTGACTTCGTGCAAGGCTTCGTTCAGCGGTTGTCGCTGGATATTCAAGAGCGAGTTAACAGGATGAGTTGAAATCCTGAAAAAATTGGAGAATTAAAATGACCCTGCACGCTGAAATTACCGAACAACCTGACCGAATCAAATCGCTGTTATTTTCACAGCGCAAAACCGTCGAACGGATCGCCGCCGAAATCCAAAAGCGCGACATCCAATATATTTTTCTTTCCGCACGTGGCACGTCGGATAACGCGGGGCGTTACGCCAACTATCTGCTGGGCGCGATGAACGGGCTTCCGTTGGCGCTGGCGACGCCTTCGCTTTTCACCTATTACAAGCAGCCGCCCAAATTGAAGAATGCGCTGGTCATCGGCGTTTCGCAGTCGGGGAAATCGCCTGATATTGTCAGCGTTTTGGACGAAGGGAAAAAGCAGGGTTGTTTGACTCTTTCCATCACCAACGAGCCGAATTCTCCGCTGGCGCAGGCTTCGGATTTTGTCTTCGATGTACAGGCTGGCGCGGAGCGAGCTGTCGCCGCGACCAAGACCTACACCGCCGAGTTGATGGCGGTGGCAATGCTGTCCACTGCTTTGCATGGGACGAAGAAAGCCTGGGTCGAGTTGGCGAAAGTCCCCGCATGGATGACACAAGTTTTGAAACTCGACAGTTTCATTTCACAGGCGGCGCAACGCTACCGTTACATCGACCAGACCGTCGTGCTGGGGCGCGGCTTCAACTATGCCACCGCTTTCGAGTGGGCTTTGAAGATGAAGGAACTGACCTATATAATCGCCGAGCCATATTCCTCCGCCGACTTTGCGCATGGACCGATTGCGATGATGGTGAAAGGCTATCCCGTCTTTGCCGTTGCGCCGAAAGGCAAGGTATTTGACTCGATGCTGGAAATGCTCAAACGCCTGGGCGAGTTCTCCGCCGAGTTGGTTGTGATTTCAAATGATAAAAAGGCGTTGTCGCTTGCGCAAGTTCCATTGACCATTCCTACCGATGTCCCCGAATGGCTCTCGCCGCTGGTGAGTATTTTGCCCGCGCAGTTGTTTGCCTATCATTTGACCATTGCCAAAGGATTCAACACCGAGCAGCCGCGCAGTATCCGCAAGGTGACGGAGACGACATAAAGTAATTGGTTGATTGGGAATTGCTAATTAAATGCAGAGGCACGGAGATAATGGAAATCTCCGTGCCTCTGTGTCTTTCAAAGTTGCCCTATTTATTTTCTATGTTCTCTTTTTGACGAAGTAACCCGCCACCGCCATCCCAAAGCCAATGAACGCGATTCCCAATCCCTGCCAGAGGACGGGCATGAGCAGGGCTTGGAGCATGGCAGAGGCGAGGTCGTTAGCAAGCCCAAGCAGGAGGGCGGGCAACTGGTTGGAGAGAATCCCCCGCAGCGCGGCGCCAAAAATCGGCGCGCCGACCAAGCCCATCAACGCCGCCAATCCGCCTGTGATGAAGAGCGGAATTCCCCACCAATTCAACCAGTCTTTGAGCGACCTGACAGCGACAATCGTCAGCAGCAGCAGAAATCCCAGCGGCAGGATGGGACTGAGTCTCATCGCCATGCGGGCGGTTTGCAGGGTTTGGCGCGGGTCATCTTGCGGCGGCGCGGTCAACAGCGGAAGTTGGTCGGGGATGGCAAACGCGGCGGTTTGCATTTGTCCCTGAATCAAGGGCGTCATCATCGGGAGCAGTTCGGCGGGCGGGTTGCAAAATTGAATCTCGTTGCTGTTGAGCAGGTTCATGGTGGCTTGCGCGATTTGTTCCAGCGTGCAGGCGGGTTGGGTTGCCAGCAGCGCAAATACCGCCTGCGTCCCTGCCTCGCTGACCATGCTGGCTTTGAGCGGCAGGAGCGAAACCTGCACAGAGTTCGTCTGCTTGTCGAGGTAGGCAAAGACCGAGTTCAAGGTTTCGTCGCTCATCGCCTTCAATGTCTCTTGCGGCAGCATGGCGCGGAAGTAGCCCTCCCACGCCTGCTGACTCATGCCGCGCATGACGACGGGCAACTGGCTTGGGTCGGTGGTCGTCGCCAGCATGGACTCCGCCATCAGCGCGGGAAGTTGGTCGTAAAAATTCGAGCGGGCAAACGCCTGCTGGTAGGTCTCTGCGGTGAAGGCGCGACGGTCAAAGTTGAAGAGTATTAGCGCAGGCACAGCCGTCAGCACAAAGAGAAGGGCAAGGAAAATCCCGAAGGGTTTTTTGATTGAATTCATTTTGTCTCGAAAAATGTTTAACCACAAAGGGAACAAAGGGTCACAAAGGTTTCCTTCGTGTTCCTTCGTGACCCTTTGTGGTTGAATCTTTTACGCCGTCAAAATCTCGATGTAGTCCTGTGTGACCACTTCCGCGTCGCCGACGCCGAGCAGGTTCAACAACTCGTTGACCAGTTCCGCTTTCAGGTCGGCGTCTTTGCGGCTCCAGGTGCGGCTCTTCACTTCAAGGAAGGTTCCCATGTCGGGCTTATTCACATAGTCGAGGTTGACGAAAAACTCAGTCTCCTTGTATTCGATGTGCCAGCGCATACGGTCTTTTTCAATCGAGACGACCTGTGCGGGTTTGAAATATTCGCGGTAGAAGCGCGAGGAATGCACGGCGGGCGCAAGGAAGCGACTGCGTGAGAGTAACACGTCATGCGTGACTTCGCCTTCGCGTTGTTGCCCAAGCAGGGTCAGGCGCGAGCGCACATTTTCCACAACGCCCTTCGCATTGATGAGTTCATCCTCGCGGAAGCGCAAGCGTCCCTGGGCGGGATCGTCGAAGAGATAATATTCATCGTACTGGTGATAATGCTTGTGGGCGTTGATTTCGATGTCGGGTTGTTTCATCTTTCGGGCGAGTTGGTTTGGTTCCGCCACCTTGACCTTGACCTGCACCTCAAACGATTCCTGCTCCATCGAGCCGCCCAACGCAATCAACTTGGAAAGCACCGACTGTTCGCGGGTGATGAGGAAGGCGTCGATTCTTTGCGCCAGTTCGCGGGCTTGATTCAACAACTCGGCTTCGTTCAACGTCAGCAACTGATGTCCGCGCATGAGCCATTTTCCGTTCACCATCACGTCGGTTACGTCGGTTGATTTTGACGCGAAGACCAGTTGGGCGTAGGCTCCGTTCGGGTTGCGGCGGAAGCGGGGCGAGTTGTGAACGGGGGAGGTGTCCACCAGAATCAGGTCGGCGCGTTTGCCCACTTCGAGCGAGCCTGTGATGTCGCCAATGTGCAGGGCTTGCGCGCCCATGCGGGTCGCCATCAACAGCGCCGTCGCGGCAGGAACAGCCGTCGGGTCGTTGCTGGAGGCTTTCGCCACAAACGAGGCGAGGCGCACTTCCTCGAACATGTCGAGGTCGTTGTTCGAGGCGGGACCGTCGGTGCCGATTCCCACGTTCAAGCCGTTGTCAAGCATTTTTTGGACGGGGGCAAATCCCGAAGCCAGTTTGAGGTTGGAGGACGGGTTGTGCGCAACGCCCGCGTTGTAGTGTTGCAGGGTTTTGATTTCGCCAATGTCGATGTGGACGCAGTGCGCGGCGATGACCTTTGCGTCGAGCACGCCCTGCTTTTTGACGTATGGCACGACGGGCATTTCCTGTTCCTGGCGCATGGTTTCCACTTCAAACGCGGTCTCGGAAATGTGGATGTGCAGCGGCACATCGAACTCTTTGGCGAGCTCGGCGCAGGTCTGCAAAATTTCGGGGGTGGTGGAGTACGGCGCGTGCGGCGCGATGGATGGGACGATGAGCGGGTGTCCCTTCCATTTTTTGATGTACTCGCGGGCGTATGCAAGCGAGACTTCAAACGAGGGCGCGTCGGGCGCGGGATATTTCATAATGCTCTGCCCGCAGACGGCGCGCATTCCCGCGTCGGCGGTGGCTTGGGCGATGTCGTCCTCGAAGAAGTACATGTCGTTGAAGGTGGTCACGCCGCTGCGGATTTGTTCGGCGCAGGCGAGCGAGGTTCCGAGCCGCACGAATTCGGGATTGACGAACTCGCGCTCGACGGGCAGCATGTAGCCCATCAGCCAAACGTCGAGACGCAGGTCGTCTTCCAGTCCGCGCAGCAGGGTCATCGGGACGTGGGTGTGCGCGTTGACAATGCCAGGCATGAGGATTTTGCCGCCGCAGTCAATCGTCTCGTCTGCCGCATACTCGCGGACGAGGTCGGCTTCCGCGCCCACCGCGACGATTTTGTCGTCCCTGACGGCAACCGCGCCAGGGTCGTATTGATTCAGTTTTTCATCCATCGTCAGGACGATGGCATTGGTGAATAGGGTGTTTACTTTTTGGGTCATTCATGCTCCTTTTGGAAACAGGCGGCAATGAAGCGCCGCCTGTTGGTTATGGGTATTCTTGACGAGGGGAAGCGTTTTATAATGCGCGGCTTCTTCATCGAAAGTTGCGAACTATTTTTTGCGCCGAAGTTTCTTTACTTCCTTGTCGAAGTCGCTTTCAAAGTTTCTGTCTTGTTCCACGCGGAATTTTTCGTATTCTTGTTCTGCCAATTCCCTGGCGATTTCATGACTGACTCCGCCCGCATTTTTCAAAACATCATATTCGTTGAATTGCAGGAAGGCGTCCAACTTTTTGACCCATTCGGTCATTTTCATTGGGATTTGACGCGCGGCTTGATTTTCGGCGTAATCCAGGTACATGCTGACGATTCTTTCCAAGCCTTTGATTTCGTCCTCATCCAGGTAGTTTTTTGCAACAGAGACATCAGATTTGAGAATTTTTCCGTTGGGGGCGTTTTTCCAGGTGGTCAAGCCCATGTGCGGCTTTTTGGCGCTGGCGCGTTCCGCCACGATTTCGGCGGCGGTTTGACCTGTGATTGCCCAATGCAATTTATTTTGCACGGTCTTGAAAAACAATTGCGTGACTTCGGCGTCGCGGTCATAGTCAATGCTGCATTGCTGGTAAATATCGGTGATTTTTTGGTAGAAGCGGCGTTCGCTGGCGCGGATTTCGCGGATTCGTTCCAGCAGTTCGTCGAAATAGTCCCTGCCGAAGCGTTTGTTTTGTTTCAGACGCTCGTCGTCCAGCGCGAAACCTTTGATGATGTATTCCCTGAGCGTTTGCGTCGCCCAAATCCGAAAGCGCGTGGCTTGTTCCGAGTTGACGCGATAGCCAACGGAAATAATGGCGTCGAGGTTGTAAAGGTTCGTCAGGTAGGCTTTCCCGTCTGCGGCAGTTATTCGAATTTTTCTAATAACTGAATTCTCCAGCAATTCTCCGCTATCGAAAATATCCTTCAAGTGGTAATTGATGGTTGGAATTTCGACATCGAACAATTCTGCCAGTTGCTTTTGCGTCAACCAGACCGTCTCGCCTTGATAATGGACTTCCACCCGCTTTTCGCCGTCGGGCGATGTGTAGAGGATGATTTCGTCGTTCATGGCTTTGGCTTCCCTTCGGCTTCAATCATGTCGGCATTATAGCATGGTGAAATTACCGCCCCCAATTCAACAGCACATCCAGCGCTTTGAGGTTTTGCTTGAAGTCGGTATAGGTGTGGGTCGCCAGTTCCATATCCACCGAGACCGCGCCGCGTTCGACGGCGTAGTCGGCGAGAGTGCCAGTGAAAACACAGCCCGTATCCAGTGGCGGAAATTTGTAATCGGTGACTTCCGCCAGCGCCTTGGCGAATTTTATCGAATTTTTCTCCCAGGGTTCGCCGCCAGGGAAAACGCCCAGCGCAGCGCTATGATAACTGATGAGCGCTTCGATTCTGTGCGACTGCAAAAAAGCCACCAGCGCCTTCGTCTCAGGCTCCGAGGCGGGACCTATGCCGCCGGTGGTGGGACCGTAATCCCAGCAGCCGTCGCGGTCCCACTCCGCCGCCCAGTTGGTGGGGAAGTTGCGATTCAAGTCCACGCCGTGGTCGTTGACCCGCCCATCGTAGCCGTGGTCGCGGGCGTCGCCGTCGGGGTTGAGACTGCGGAGGATGTACAACGTCACGTCGCTGGGGATGGTTTCCGGGTTTTCGTTGATGTGGGTGATGAGTTCATCTGCCAGCGCAATCGTATTCCACTCGTAGCCGCCGTGGATGCCAGCCACGATCATGCACTGTTTTTCGCCGTTGCCGAAGGTGTACACTTCGATGGGTCTGCCTGAAACCGAATAGCCGATGACCGTTCGTCTTGTTCCCGTTCCGCTCATCAAGACAAAGGGCGTTGGGCTTTGCACGACAATCAGCGTGGAAAGTGGGTTGGGGGTGATGGTTGGCAGGTACAGAATTTGATTTGGGTCGGGGGTGTAGGTGGCGGGCAGGGCGGCGGTGGAAATTGGTTTGGGCGCGGCGGCAGAGACGGGGTTCAACGCGACGTAGGCAATCCCTACCAGCGCAATCCCTGCCAAGCCGAGCAGGTTCAAGCCCCATGCCAGCGTCTCCCAAATGGATTCTTTCTTCTTGCGCGGCGCGGGCATTATCCCATTTCCTCCAGCGTCGTGCGCAGCCAGTTCAAGGCGAGGTTGGTCGCCCAGCGCGGCAGACTGCGCGGCGGTCCGCCGTAGGTGATGTGATGAGTCTGCTCGCCGGTGGGAAGAATCATGACCATGTCGGCGGAGCGGGTTTCGACATCCGCCACCACGCCGAGAGCGGATTCGGCTTGCGAGTCGGCTTGGGCGGCGCGTAAGGCTTGGGTCAACGAATCAACTGACAGGGCAGAGAAAGAAGCCGTGTGAGGAACGCTGCGGCTCAGGCTTCCACCCAAACCCGATTCGATGGCAACCAGTTTCCAGCCGCGTTTGGCAATTAAATCCAAAACGACATCTTCCAATTTTTCTTCATCCACGCCGAAGACGACCAAGCCGAGTCTTTCGCGCGCCTGATTTTCGACTGCGGCAATCATGGCGTCGGCTTCGCTTTCGGTCTTTGCCTTCGCCGCAATGCGAATATCGACCACGCCCGTGTGCGCCGCAAGCCCGACGGTGGGGTTGCTGAGTTTTTCGAGGTCGCCGATTTTTTCGTCAATGCTGCCTTCGCCCAGCCCCGAACAATGCAGGACGCGGATTTTGATGATTTCGTTCAGGTCGAAGCGTTTTTGCAAATAGGGGATGATGGATTCGTGCAGGATGTGTTCCATCTCGTTGGGCACGCCTGGCAGCGAGATGACCGCGTTGCGTTCGGTTTCGACGATGAAGCAGGGCGCGGTGCCGACGGGGTTGGGCACGCCGATTGCGCCTTGCGGGACGTACGCCTGCCGCTTTTGATTCTCGGACGGGGTTCGTCCGTAGCGGGCGATGGTGGCGACGACTTGTTGCCAAAGGTCTTCGCGGAATTCGGTTTCCACGCCGACAGCTTTTGCTACTGCCTCACGAGTGGGGTCATCGACGGTGGGACCCAGCCCGCCGGTGGTGATGACGATGTCGGCGCGGCGCATGGAGTCGCGGATGGCGTCTGCGATGCGCTCTTTGTTGTCGCCGATGGTGATGGTGCGGTAGAGGTCGATGCCCAGTCCGCGCAAATTTTTGGCGAGGTAGCGGGTGTTGGTGTCCACGATTTCGCCGAGGAGAATTTCGGTGCCGATGGTGATGATTTCTGCTGAGGTCATTTCTAAGATTCCTGTGGGTGAATGTTTCCCCGATTTTATCATCCGCAGGGTGAAACAAGAAACCCGCTGGTGAAAGCGGGTTTCAGATGTCGTATGATTTTTTGGCGATTACTCGACACCGAGATAGGTTTTTTGCACCATGTCGTTGGTCATCAACTTCTTGGCATCGTCTGCGAGGACGATTTCGCCCGTCTGCAAAACATATCCGCGGTTGGCGATGGAGAGCGCTGCCAGCGCGTTTTGTTCCACCAGCAAAATGGTCGTGCCTTCCTCGTTGAGCTTCTTGATGATGTCGAAAATCAACTCGACGAGGATGGGGGCAAGACCCATCGAAGGTTCATCCAGCAGGAGGATTTTTGGCTTTGCCATCAGGGCGCGTCCCATGGCAAGCATTTGCTGCTCGCCGCCGGAGAGGGTTCCGCCTTTTTGGCTGATGCGTTCCTTCAAGCGCGGGAAAAGGGTAAAGACGTGTTCCAGGTCGTTCTTGTACGAGGTCAGGTCTTTGCGGGTATATGCGCCCATCTCCAGGTTTTCCAACACGGTCATGCGCGGGAAGATCATACGACCTTCGGGGCTTTGCGCCACGCCGATGGCGGCAATTTCGTGGGCGGGGAGTTTGTTCAATTCCACGCCGTCCAGAACCACCGAGCCGGAGCGCGGCTTGTTCAAGCCCTGAATGGTGCGCAGGGTGGTGCTTTTTCCCGCGCCATTGGAGCCGATCAACGTGACGATTTCGCCGTCATTGACCGTCAGGGAAATCCCTTTCAAGGCGTGGATGTTGCCGTAGTAGGTGTGTACATCTTTTAATTCAAGCATGTGTTCCTCGCCTCTTGTTATTTGGTCGAAGTGTTCTTGCCGAGGTACGCTTCGATCACGCGCGGATTCTTCTGAACTTCAGCGGGCGTGCCTTCGGCGATTTTCTCGCCGTAATCCAGCACGGTCACGCGGTCAGAGATTGCCATCACCACGCGCATGTGATGCTCGATCAACAGGATGGTCAGGTCGAGTTCCTTGCGCAGGCGTTGGATGAAGTTGGTCAGGTCGATGGTTTCGTTGGGATTCATGCCTGCCGTGGGCTCATCCAAAAGCAACAACTTGGGTTTGGAAGCCAGGGCGCGGGCAATTTCGAGGCGGCGCTGCAAACCGTAGGGCAGGTTCTTGGCGGTCACTTCGGCATCGCTGCGTTTCAAACCGACGAATTCGAGCATGTCCAACCCGCGGGCGCGGGCATCGGCTTCCTCTTTCATCGTGCCGGGGGTGTGAAGCACCTGCCCAATCAGGTTGGAAGTCAGGCGGCAGTGTTCGCCGACCAGGATGTTTTCGATGGCGGTCATGTTGGCGAACAGGCGGATGTTCTGGAAGGTGCGGGCAATGCCCAGCGTGGTAATGTTGAATGGCTTCAACCCGGCAAGGTTGTTCCCATCGAAATACATGGTGCCGCTGGTGGGTGAATAAACGCGGGTGATGGTGTTGAAGAAGGTGGTCTTGCCTGCGCCGTTGGGTCCAATCAGGCTGGCGATCATGCCTTTTTCGATGTTGAAGTCCACCTTGTTGACCGCGATGAGACCTCCAAATTGCATGGTAACTGCTTGTGCGTCAAAGAGTTTCATGGCAGTCTCCTAACCTTTCTTTGCAGAGGTATTGCCGGCGGCGGTGACTTCCTCGTTGGAGTGGAACTCAGCCCGCATTTGCGCGCTGGGAATCAAGCCTTCGGGTTTGACGCGCATCATGACGACCAGGGTTAAGCCAAACAGGAGGAAGCGGTACAAGATGGGGTTGGCGTTTTGGGATACGGCATCTTGCAATCCGGGGTTGGAGGCAAGGGCGGGCAGGATGGAGTAGTCCATCAGCCCCTTCAAGAAATCCTTGAGGGCAGGCAGGAAGAGGCGGTCAGCCGTCATGATGACCAAGCCGCCGACGATAACGCCGTTCATGTTGCCGATACCGCCCAGCACAACCACGCACAGGATGATGATCGACGCGCTGAAATCGAACACGCTGGGGAAGATGGCGCGGATGTATGCCGCGTAGAATGCTCCGGCGAAGCCCGCAAATACGGCGCCGAGCGCGAATGCTGCCAACTTGGTCTTGACCGGGTCGATGCCCATCTGAGCCGCAGCCAGTTCGTCTTCGCGGATCGCCATCCATGCGCGTCCGAGACGGCTCTTGTGCAGGCGCTGGATGATGAAATAGGTCAGCATGATGATGGCGATGATCAGGAAGTACCAGGGGGTGGTGTTGTTCGACTGGAATTCATACCCGAAAAGGGTGGGGCGCCCGATGGGGTTGATGCCCTTTTCACCCGCAGTCAAATCCATGTGACTGACGAGGTTGATGCAGGCGACGGTGTTCGTCGCGCCGAACAGGCGTTGAATGCCGGGGATGATCCAGCAGGTGAGTGGTTCGTTGATAGTGACGTCGATCAGGTTTTTGAAAACCACCGGGATGATTTCGCCGAATCCCAGGGTGACGATGGCAAGGTAGTCGCCGCGCACAGGCAGGGTTGGCGCGCCGAGAATGAATCCCCATAGGGCTGCCATTGCCGCCGCAAGCCAGATCACCAGCCAGAAGTTCATAAAAATATCATGCTGCGGCGAGGAGAGAATGCCGGTGGTGTACGCGCCGATTGCGAAGAAGGCTGCGTAACCGACATTCAACAAGCCGGTGTAACCGACCACGATATTCAAGCCCAGCCCCAAAATCACGAAGATGAGCGCAAAAATCAGGTTCGATGTCCAGCGCAGGTTGGTGAAAACGTCGATGAAGGGGAAGGCAATGACAAGCGCAGCCAGTAGGATAATCTTTGCCTTTTTTTCTTTTGCTTCCTCTAGTCCGCGGAAGGAGGCGGTCAGTGCGGAAAGCCCAACTATGGCGATGAAACCGATGATGTTCGCGATGATGACAATGTTGTAGGTCGCGCCGAATTTGCCGATGGCTGGTTGAATTACAAAATTTTCAATCAGGCTGAGGGCGACGAGTATTGCTCCTGCAGTCAATCCAACCGGCAGCGCCTCTTTTGCTTTCGAGAGCGGGGCGCCGCGTTCAAGCTTGTTTTCGAGGGCAAGCCCAAGCCCGGCACCGGCGAAGATTCCAAGCATCGCCACAGACCAACCGCCAAATAGGAAGGTAAACAAACCCGCCAGAACACCGAATGTGACACCCGTTTTGATATGTTGCATGTGGATGTTCTCCTTTAAGCCTTTTGCCCGGTTTGTTCGCCGAGTAAGCCATTGGGGCGGAATAGCAGAATGAGCACCAGGGTGGCAAACACCCAGGCATTTGTCCAGCGGGCGTTTAGGTAACCGTCGCTGAAGGCTGCCAGCAAACCGATCAGGAAACCGCCGAGCATGGCGCCGGTGATATTGCCAATGCCGCCCAGCACTGCTGCCGTGAAGGATTGCAAGCCTGCGCGGAAGCCCATGAACCACCAGGCATTGTTGTTATAAAGACCAGCCATTAGACCCGCCGCGCCAGCCAAACCACCGCCGATGAGGAAGGTGGCGGTAATGACCCAGTCAATGTCGATGCCGAGCATTTTAGCGGCATCACGGTTTTGGGCGGTGGCGCGCATTGCCTTGCCGAGTTTGGTGCGCTGTACGAACAGGCGCAACCCAATCATCAAAACGGCGGCGAGCACGATCACCAGCAAATCCTTAATGGTAAACCTCAATCCCAAGCCAGTGTTGGCAAGCAGGTCAGGGTTCATATTCATGTTAACGAACATGCGGCTGAGCAGGTCGGGGAATTCCTTTTGCGCGCCGCCGCCGGTGGTTCCAAAGCTGGGTACAAGCCAGGATTGTCCAGCCCAGATCAGACCGACGTTTTCGACAATGAAGGACATGCCGATGGCAGAGATCAACGGCGCGAGCCTCGGCGCATTTCGCAAAGGACGATATGCAAGACGTTCGATGGTCGCATTGAGTGTGGCGCATACCAGAACCGCAACCACCAGGGAAACAACGATTCCCAGAGCAAGATGCGCAGGATTTTCACTTTTCAATGTTCCGGTCAGCGATAGCGTGGTTAATGCGGTAAATACGCCGATCATATAAACGTCACCATGAGCAAAGTTGATCAACTCGATGATGCCGTACACCATGGTATAACCCAGGGCGATGATGGCGATAATGGCTCCATTCGCCAGCCCGATAATTAAAAATTGTAAGAGTTGACTGGGATTTTTCGCTATGCTGGCTGCAATGACTGGAATATCCAGTGCGGCAATCGGACCCAGCAACAGAACAAGGTAAATCGTAATGATTGCGATGATGGGCCGTGCGAATTTTTGAAGTGTGGATTTCATTTTGACTACTCTCCAGGCTCCGCAAGGACTGGTCTGAAAAAAGTCTTTGCGTTTTCAAGGTAAGATAGAAGAGACAGGAGGGCAGTTCTGCCCTCCTGTCTTTACTTACATGAACGGGTTAGGGTACGAAGGTGCCAAAATCAACGTAGGCGCCATTCTGAACCTGACCAACCAGGAAGTAGGGCAGGGTGATGTCGCCGTTCTCATCGAATGACCATATGCCGAGCGCGCCATCGAAGTCCTTGATGGCAAAAACAGCCTTGGTAACGGCAGCGCGGTCAGTGGGGTCGCCACCAGCGGCGCAAACGTCTTCGATCGCCTTGAGGGCGGCGCCCATGGAATCATAGCCCATGATGGCGTAGGGTTCTTTGGTTTCGCCGAACTTGGCGGCATAGTCTGCATAGAACTTCTTGCCGGCTTCACCGATGTCCTTGAACGCGAGACCAGGGGTTGTGGCATAAACGCCTTCGGCGACGTCAGCGCCAGCGCCTTCGATCAGGGCGGCGGTGAAGATGCCATCAGGTCCTACGAACTTGACGGTTTCATTGTCGCCCATGATGGCAACTTTGTCTTT
>Ga0172367_10006373_pt1 | contig 13910 bp, 16 predicted proteins | sample Lak10m_FD_114542 | JGI IMG/M metagenome (GOLD analysis project Ga0172367, IMG submission 114542) | Freshwater microbial communities from Kabuno Bay, South-Kivu, Congo - kab_022012_10m | ecosystem: Environmental > Aquatic > Freshwater > Lake | place: Democratic Republic of the Congo: South-Kivu... | reverse complement strand
CGCGCAAAGCCATGTTGCCGTCAGTTTCGAAGAACCGGAATACACTGCCAACTCTGATGGTCTGGGCGCACTGCGCATCCTCGAAGCCATCCGCATCCTCGGCCTGGAAAAGAAAACCCGCTTTTACCAAGCCAGCACTAGCGAACTTTATGGCTTGGTGCAAGAAATCCCCCAGAAGGAAACCACCCCCTTCTACCCGCGCAGCCCCTACGCCGTCGCCAAGCTCTACGCCTACTGGATCACCGTCAACTACCGCGAGGCTTACGGTATCTACGCCTGCAACGGCATCCTGTTCAATCATGAAAGCCCGGTTCGCGGCGAAACCTTCGTCACCCGCAAAATCACAAGAGCCTTAGCCCGAATCAAGCTCGGCCTGCAAGACACCCTGTATCTGGGCAACATGGATGCCAAACGCGACTGGGGTCACGCCAAAGACTATGTCGAAATGCAGTGGCTCATGCTGCAACAAGAAACTCCCGAAGACTTCGTCATCGCCACCGGCGTGCAATACAGCGTCCGAGACTTCGTCAATGCTGCGGCCAAAGAGCTCGGCATGGAAATCCGCTGGGAAGGACAGGGCGTCGAAGAGAAGGGCTACGACGCACACGGTAAGTGCATCGTAACCGTCGATCCTCGCTACTTCCGCCCCACCGAAGTAGAAACCCTACTCGGTGACCCCACCAAAGCCAAAGAAAAGCTCGGCTGGACACCTAAAACCACCTTCGATGAACTTGTCGCCGAAATGGTCCGTGAAGACCTCAAGTCCGCCGAACGAGACGAACTCGTCAAGCACCATGGCTACAAAGCCATGGATTATCACGAATAAACGCAGTCCCGCCAGCGTCTACTCAAATGAGCCGCCGATCCACCGCAACTAACAGTTGAACACTCGCTTGCGGAGCACCATTGAGAAGTCAGCGAAGAATTCGCTTAGTGGATTAATTGTAAAAGCTAATCTTCAATTGTTTTGTCAAACTTCTTCCGCTATCAAACAGCGCAATTAAAAAATCACAATATGGGAGACACATTGAATATTGTAGTGCTAGTAGACTCTCTCCAAAACTCTTACGGAACTGAACGTGCCGCAGTTTCACTTTGCAATGAATTATCCAAATTCCATACCGTTGCAATTATCAGCATCGAAAAGCAGAAACGTCAGTGTAGTTTCAAACTCGAGCGGCTTGTTAAGGAGTTAGACCTTGGCATAACAGCACGACTAAAGTTGACAAAGTTTTGTCAAATGGCCTGGAAGATTGGTGGATCATCTGAAATACGCAATGCAGATGTTGTTATAAGCACGCTGACTTATATTTCTATTATTCTCTTATCCATACCAAGAAAAAGCAGAATAATATGCTGGGAGCATGCTTCTTACAGCTATTTTGGGCGAATAGTTAATGCCATTAGAATTAAACTCTACAGAAAAGCGCTGGTAGTGATTACACCAACACGATCCGATAGTGATGCATTTCGGTCCAGGAATATTAATTCTAAATCTATCGCAAATATTGTAAGTACAGATACGGTATGTGATCCATCAACAAATAGAAATAACTGTTTTTTGTTTGTCGGTCGATTATCCGAGGAAAAGGGAATCAAAGAGCTACTTGAAATATTGCAATTATTCTACAGGGATGGTAATGAAATCGCATCTGAACATAAAACATTTATTGTGGGAGATGGGCCACTTTTTGAATCAGCAGAATGGACAATTAAAGAAAGTTCATTAATGAATCGAATAAAAATGGTTGGGAGAAGCGATGAGATATCTAAGTACTATCAAAATGCGGACTTGCTGCTTTGTACTTCAAAAAGTGAGTCATTTGGCTTGTCAATTATAGAGGCAGCCCTTCATAACGTACCTACAATATCCTTTGATGATTGCTTAGGCCCAACGACTTTGATAACTAATAATATAAATGGATTCTTAATAGGTGCTCGTGATGTAAATGAGTATGTATCTAGGTTGACCGAGGTGCATAAAAATTTCGATCTATTAAATGATATGGGTTATAAAGCAAGAAATATGGGCAAGGTATACGACAAAAACCAAACAATCGGAATTTGGCTTGATCTTCTCGGTGCAAATGATAATGCTTAAAAGTATCCCACTTGTTGGTGGCTTTGGCCTACTCTTAATAGCTTTCGAGACGTTGCAATCGATATTGTTTTTTGCGTATGTAACCGCTTTGTTGAAAAACAAGGACTTTAGTGAGTTGGTTCCTTTGGCGCCATCGTTAATTCATGAGAACCCTTTGTTATCACTTGCGTTATCGACGACTCTGTTGTTTCTGTCATCATTCGTGTTCTATACAAAAGTACAAACTTGGGCCGCAGTTGAGCATGCGAACACTATTAAAAATCAATTCATACAATCGAATATCAGGGAAGCTTCAGCAATATTAGGGAAATACTTCAACGCTCAACCGTATGAGATCATGCAAAGACTAGGCCTTGGTTACGTAGGTTCAATAAGTCTTCTGATAACCAGAATAGCATTCGTTCTGGGCTCGCTTGTTTATATTTATGTGGTGAATCCAAAAGTTTTGCTTTATTTGCTTGCTGCTGGATTTATCTGTGTTTTAGCTGTCTTCGGCATAACCCATGCACAAAGACAATTAGGAAAGGCAATAAGTGAGTGGAGTGAAAATTCAGCTAAATACAGCTCCCTCGCAACGGCAAATCTTATAGTGAGAGATTTAGATATAAGCAGTTATCTTCCACTTATTAATAAAATACTGATATATCCAAATGCGCTATCGCAAAGTTTAAGCTCATCAACCAAGCCAATTATAGAGATTTTGTTACTTATAACACTAGTGTATTTAAATACGGCAGAGGTTATAAACATATTATCAGACCCTGCAACTTTGGCTGTTATTTATCGAATTTATACAAACGCTATAACGATTTCTTCGTTGATAAATTTGGCAAGCTATAGCCGGCCAGCCTTGCTAAATATCCAATCAGGTATAACCCAAGCATTCACCTTAAACACTGCATTTGATAAACGATTACTTCAATTGTTAGTGAGTGAAGCAGTATCTAAACAAGGTTTCGAGATTCGGGGACCTAGTGGAGCCGGCAAGACACTATATCTTGAAAGTATCGCGCATGAATTACGATCAAAAGGTAAAAAGGTTTTTCTATGGATGCCCTCGATGAACTGTAACAGTGTCACGATAAAGGATTTTGAGAAGATAATAGCAAGTAGTGTCAGTTCGTCAATAATAGAAACCTTTAGAAATTTTAATTCGTGCGTTGACTTGGATCCAAATTGTTTAATCGAGAGTTTATCACTTGGACAAAAAGCTTTGCTGGGAATTTCGTCCGCCATAAATACGGATTGTGACATAATTCTACTGGATGAGCCGCTCGCCAATCTAGACTCAGGTACGAAGGAACTGGCAGTAAGGTTAATAGCAGAGCTGGCAATAACAAAAATTGTTATTATAACAAATCACTCTGACGAAATAAATGGATTTGAAAAAATCACATTTAAATGATCAAGTACATCCGTGAACGTTCATGGCAAATTCATGACTAAGAGACGCCTCGACAAAGCTAACATTCAGCAGTCAGCAGTCAGCACTCTAAGAATTAATGAGTAAGAATTCTAGTTCCAACGAATTCAGGGGTTTCTCGAGGCACCTTCAATATATCAACACTTATCAAAGGAAATTAAAAGTGCGAATTACTGGCTCAAAACTAATAATAGCAATCAAAGCTAGATTTGACAGAATAAAACTCGGGGGGGGGTGCATTTCTACGATCGTAGCGATATTATTGGTAAGGAAATTGAGAGGTTTCGGTTTTTTGAATATTTTCAATTATATTTTTGTAGCCGGTTGTTGTCAAAGGTTAAGCCTATAAGTAAAAAAAGAATCTTTGTAGATATAGGATCAAATATTGGTAATCATGCATTATATTTTTCTAAGATTTTCGATTCATTATATTTGTTCGAACCCAATCCTGTAACAAGGGGGGTTCTTGCGGCGAACGTATGGGCGAATAGCGACTCACGTAATAAAACGAAAATATATGATTATGCATTATCGGATAAGAATGGTACAAGTGCGTTTTATTCTCGCAGACCGAGCGCAAATAAGGAACTAACTAACCTTGGAAACTCAGGTCTGGAACAGGATTTTATAGGAAGCGAGTTTGATAAAATCACCGTATCAACAATACGGGGGGATGAAATTCTTGAAACAATAATTCGATGCGCCGAAGATTTTGTGTTTATTAAAATAGATGCAGAAGGCCATGAAGTAAAAGTATTTGATGGATTGAGCGAATCAATAGCAAAGTATCAACCAATTTTTTGGGTTGAGATTGGATCGGAAATGATTTTCTATGATATCAATAAAAGATTGACAAGTTTTGGTTATCAAGCTTTTGGCATTGAAGCTAGTGGACCGACGAATAGAATTCTACGCGCTATCCTGGGATTCCCTTATCGCTTAATTAAGATATCCAAAATGACACCAAAAATATATGCAGATGTGTATTTTGTTCCGCCGAAGTATATTAAGCCAATCTCATCCTGATGCAGGGTTATAGCACTCGGTCATCATAACGCTACTTTAACCCAATGAAAATATCGTTTACAGTAATAGTCTTATCCAAACGCCTTGTGGACCCATTGAAATTCAGCTCTACTCTCGTCTTTTGGACGCAGGGAATGAGTCGACTTTCTGGAGCGAAACTGATGGACTGTATGAGCGAATTGGACGATCCACGCGGAGCCAGCAATGGCACGCGGCATGATTTTCGTGAGATTCTGGTGATCAGCATCTGCGCCATGCTCTCGAATGCGGATACTCGATGTTAACTTTGGGGAGGATGCGAGTACGGTGCGGAAGGACAACGCGTCCCAGAATTTGTCCCTACTGAAGAAGATTGTGCTCACATTGATCCGCAATGACACGACCGATACGGCCAAGGCCAGTTGGCGCCAGAAGCGTAAGCAGGCCGCGTGGGATGACGATATCAGGATGAACATGCGCGGGATTCAGCCATTATGATGTTCGAGTGCGAAAGCCCTGCATCCTGATGCCTTTAAGTGTTTCGTTAAAATTTAGTTCAAATTAAAAGTCTTTGATAACAACGTTAATCATTAACCGGCAGTGAGAAATAGTTTCTCTTTACCCAGTATATTTTTATGATGTCAGCATTAGCATATACAATAATTTTTCTTTCTATAGCGCTATCGAATCGCTATAAGCTTATTTCATCCTTAATCTTCGGCGTTACATTTGGATTGGCATATCAAATTGGGCATGCCGATTACATAAGTTATGTAGCGCTGTACGAAAGTCTGATGGAGGAGAAAACCACAGGCTTGACTGTGGCAGCACTTACGGGTCATTATGAACCGATATATATTAGCTTGGCTATGCTTTCGGCGAGCAGTGGAATGGAATTTTATTATTTCCGCTTCCTGTTATACACATTATCTTTCTATGCATTTTTGACGGCTTTGAGGTATACGTCAATTTGCGACAAAAAAACATTCATTCTATTATTTTTGGCTTTTACCGGTTTCACTCATATTTTTTCGGTAGATAGACAGGCTATCTCTTTGCTTTTAATTTTGCCCGCCCTTTATTCGGGTAGTCTAATACTTAAATATCTCCCGATAGGTTTCCATTTCAGTTCGCTGGCGCTAATCGTGCCTTTGGTGATCTCGAAATTAAAAAGATCAACAATATTTATTGTTATTGCAATAGGGGGAGGGTTGTACGCATATAGCGATAAATATCGATATTTGATAGAGGACATAAATATTAGTTCGATTTCTATCACTAATATTATTATCCTAGTTGCTCTATTTGTTGAGTATTTATTGGCTATACGAGCGAAATCTGTGAGAGACAAACAAATCTCAACTTTGCTGTTATTTTGTATTGCTATTGGTTGCGCAACAGTAGCTTGGACAGCAATTTTCTATAGACTAAAAGCCTTTTTTTTGATGATTATTTTGATTAGCTTTTTTTCTAGGAGCCGAAAGTCACGCATGGACTCCAATCTTAGATTTTTCATTGCTTTGTTATTAACCCTTGCTATTTCAGTATTTTATGTGTTGGGCGATTCACTAGCATTTGATCCTTATCAAAATGTTTTACTAAACCCCTATCTCAACTACCAAGACAAAACGAACTTATGGTGGGAAATATTTCGCGACTGACTATTGTTACAGCAGTATTTGGACGTCCTGATGAAGTACGTATGAATATTAAGGCTTATGTTCTTGCGATAAAGAAAGTTACAGAACGCCCCATTCGGCTTTTCGTATTTTCGGAGCATCCAAGTCTGAATCTACAGAGTTTTAAAGAAATTCTCACGCAAGAGATGGATGGCTCTACTAAATATAAGATAATTTGCATCCAGCCTAGCGGAATTTATAATGCGCTTAATAAGGGAATTCAGAATGTAGACTCTGAATTCCTAATTTTCAATCATTCTGATGACTGTTTTACACCAAATGCCTTTGTTCATATTAGTAGCGTCGATTTAACCGAAAGCGATGCTACATCTTTTGGGATCATAACAGCGACTAAATTGATTGTGCCGAATATTAATAAAGTATTTCCACATGCTGCCATAGGAATTAATCATTCTGCAACTATTTTTAGAACAGAGATCCATAAGCTTTATTGCTACGATGAGCATTTGAAGTACTCTGCTGATTGGCGGACAATTATATCTATGTTTGAAAATGGCGTTTCTTTTGCTACTTGCGATTCAGTTATTTGCAAATTTTCTGAAAATGGTGCCTCGAATTCAATATCTAAATCGCGTCTTTGCGAAGATGTTAAAATTTTGCTTGATTCAATCAAAAAAGGCAAATTAAGATGCCATTGTATTCAGCGTGCTGTACGGGAAGTGCTCGGTCACCTTGTCAACTTAGGAAGAGTGAATTTGAAAACATTGTTTAAAAAGATTACGAGAGCACATAATTTATGAATAACAATAATAGCGCTGCTTTTTTATCGGTTATTATTACCTACTATAATGATAATAAATATATTAAAAATATACTTCGGAACGTTACTTTATTGCAGTCAGACGTGCGCGTAAGACAAATTATCATTTGGGATGATGGTTCATGTGATGATCAGGTTTTAGATACGGAACTATTTGATTGTTATGATAAAACAACATGTTCCGGGACATTAGATAACCAAGGACCTTATGCGAGTAGACTGAATGCATTAAAATTGTCTACTTCAGACTTTGTTTGGTTTGTCGATTCTGATGATGAAATTATTTGCATACCCTCGAAAATTGATGCCGATATTGTTGTTTATGACTTCAATGGAAAGCTCGAGCATTCTAATGCTTTAAGGTACGAAAATGGTATGCTCGATAATTTAAAAGAAAATGTAATCCATGATAAGTCGACGTGTGTTGCATGGAATAAAATATTTAATAAACATGTAATTGAATCATTGCCGAATCATAATTTTAGAAATGGAGACGATCTTTTTTTGTCTCTATACGCTTGCAAGAATGCTAGTGTTATTGTTCATGAGGCTACCCCAATATTAAACTACGTAATAAGAAATGATTCGCTCTCTCGAAAATACCGAAAGGGGCGATTGCTCGACATTTCCAGAGTTATTTCTGGCCTCAGGAGCGAAAATGTCATTACTCTAAGGGAAAGTTTTGCATTATTCCACAACTACTTGTTGCGTAATTATGCCAGATCTATTGTAAGGTCCCGGAATCCATTTTGGAATGAGACAATCGAATTATTGCAGGGTTTGAAATGCCTATTTTAAGCGTGGTACTTACAACGTTTAGAGACTTGAATTTATTCCTTGAGATAAATAAACATCTACATGAGTCGCTTTCAGAGCTTTCGGAAATAGAACTGATAATAGTAGATGATAGTCGCTCATTTCAAGAAGCATGGAATCAGTTGAATGCAATTGCAAATATCGCTGAATTGAACTTTTCTGCCTTCTGTACAATCAATAATTTACGCCAGGGTGGTGCCCGTAATTTAGCTTTGCGAGTTGCGCGCGGGGATTACATCTGGTTTATCGACTCTGATGATCGACCACATTTTAAATCAGCGCTTTCTGCTTTATCTTCTGCAGATGTAGATATTGTTATTAACAATTTTTGTTATGAGAATTCAGATTTCGCAAGTTCGCTCGAAGCTGACAGCACTCAGGCGAGAAATAAAGCCGAATACTTAAAAATTAATGGGAGTCTATCCCTGGGTCAATCAGACATTCTATTTTTAATGAGTATGAATGCTATTTCCACTGCTTGCTGGCCTTATTTCTATAAACGTCAGTTCTTGTTGGATAATAACATAGTCTTCCAAGAGCGCGTTTATTTTGAAGACCTAATATTCAACATCAAATGTTTCTCCCAGAAGTCGTTGACGACTCATTACACTGGAATTTCTGTTTATAATCATATAAAGAGAGAAAACTCTTCAAGCACAACAAAGTCATTAGAACGCAAAATTATGCGATTTAAACAATCATTGGTTGCTGCCACTTTATGTTTGAAATCGAATTCTCGTTTCAAAATTATTTCGGCATTCATCTTTGTCTTATATCACGGTATATGGGCCTCAAAATAATATCTATTACGCTTTCAAATAACACTGGTCAGCCTGCAATGGCTCTTGCGTTAAGCAATGCATTAGTGCATTATTCTAGTGCAAAAGTATTGCGATTGCAAAAGCCAACTGGTCTTAACCGATTTGTTATTGCTTTAATGATTGGGTTTAGGCTTCTCAGAGGGAAGAACAAATATGTAGTTCATTTGGGACTTGAAGGTATAATTGCACGCTGCTTATTCCCGCTTCGTGGAAAAGTGGTATTTGTGAATCATGGCATATATAAGTTTTCAGTTCGGAGTAATGTCTTCAGATTTATTTCGATTAACATTGAAAGACTTGGTAACATAATAAATGATATTTTTTATGTTAATCGACAGCATATGCTTGCTTGTAAAAGCAATCTATTCTTTCAGAACAGCGCAAATTTGGAAGGCCTTTCGTTCAAAAGTCGTACTATAAATATCAATTCTAATATTGGATTTGTTGGATCTTTATCGGGTCAGAAAAACTGCGCCGTTTTAAGGGAGGCTGTTAGGTATTTTTCAAATTCAAAATTCTTTCACTTGTCCCAACAATCTGCTGATGCTTATTTTGGATCTGATAATTACGTCTATTTGTCCAGTGAAAAAAGGGAGGAATTTTTCAGATCGATTGACGTATTGCTAATACCCAGCATATACGAGAGTTACTGTCTTATCGCTTATGAGGCTGCGTACTGTGGTGTTTATGTGGTACATTCTGGCGTAGATGGACTTGCCGACTTCCCTTATCAGTCATTCATTGTAAAAAATAATTCGCCGATGGCGTGGATTGATGCGATTAATACGGTTTTAACGAGGAATTATACAACAGTCAATTCCTACAATAACAACTCGGATGCAATGAAATTAAATGCACAAAGAATTGTCTCGCGATTTTATGATTAGTGTCATTACGCCGGTTTTCAATGGTGGCAATTACATTCACACTCATTATAATAGTGTATGCATGGCGCTTGATAACTATAATTTTGAGGTGATTTATTGCGATAATAACTCAACTGATAACTCCAAGTCAGTTCTTGCTACTCTTTCTCGATCTGACCCTCGTGCCGTTTTTATCACCTGTGAGAAGCAAGGTGCCTCTAACGCACGTAATGCATGCATTGATGTTGCGAAGGGTAATATTATTGCTTTTGTTGACGTTGATGATTATGTTTTTCCAAACGGATTTGAGGATCAGATTAATCTCGCTCGTCAAGGATTGGCTTCTTTCGCATCATCATTGATAGACTCCCCGTCTCCGTTTTTGTACCCTGTATGGAATACTGAAAAAAAATTAAATTTTTGGTTGTCTTTTGGAAACCAAGGTACATTAAGCTCTTTTGTTACACCGAAAACTTCAATCAAGTTTAGAAATGATCTCACTAGCAGTGAAGATTGGTTGTATGTTGTTACCGTCCGGCGTCAGCTAAAAGCTCCAATTGCTCTTGTCAATTCTGTAAATCGAATTTATGACGCATCCAGTGGTTATTCTTCTCATCTAACTTCCTTTATACTAGAAAAAAATCATTTGACTGCGTTTGTGGATCATTATGGTTTACGCACATCTTCAGCGCGTTCTCTTTATAATTTTGTTTTTAAGCAAAGAGTATCGCTAAAGTCCAGCATAGTTTTACTTCGACTCTTGTGGACTGAATATTACATTACTCCGAAATTTTTAATCTTGCTATTTTTTATTGTTGTACTGAATAATTTCAAAAGGCATCGTTAACTGCATGCTCAAAAACGCTATTGCGCCTTCGGCTATTAATTGCTGACGATGCAAATATTTCCGCGATATTCCCTTTGCTGTCCTCCTTTCGGCTTTCCGCAGGCGGATTTCTCACTATCACATAGACAATCGCCAGCCGAACAGCGTCCCCATCCGGGTAAGGTTGTAACAAGCGAATTTGAAGACCGTTTGCGCCTTCACTTTCGCCGAGTCAATAATGCGGGTTTCGCGCAGACCGCCATCGTCTTGCTCCACCCAAAAATCCCTTTTAACCAGCTTGCGCTTTTTCACGCTGAGAGCATAGCCCGCATGCCGGGTTGTAAGACCATCGAACGCCGAGCCGGTCTGCTTCGCCGCCACATGAGGCGTCACCTTCAAGCCGCGCAGCGATTGCACGAAGTCGGCGCTTTCGTAGCCCTTGTCCGTACCCAGCGTGCCGTCCGCCTTGATTGTCCGGGCTGCCATCTTCAGCGCCGCTTAGCGCTCCGCCTTGCCGGTGGCCAGGGTCATTTCAACATCAACCACCAAGCCGTTACGATACTCCATCAAGGCGTGCTCCACGTAGCACTGGCGGGATTTGTCTCCTGCACTCTTCTTGAGGAGCCGCGCATGATCATCGGTCGTCGAGGTGTTGGTCTCATTGCTACGCTTTTCGCCTTTGAAATCCACCGTCGGATTCCTGCTGCCCCCCTTCGGGCGGCTTGCCCGAACTATCCTTGGGGAGAAAGCTCTTCATCGAGACCCAGGTTTCAATCAGCGTCCCGTCGACCGTGAAATGCTCATGCGAAGTCAGCTTCTTTCACTGAGCCAGGGTAACCACGTTGCCGAAGAACTCACGCATGATGTCTACGATAAAGAGCTGCTCCCGGTTCTCCGTAAAGCTGGTGGCTGTCCAGACACTTCCATCCATCGACAGACCCACAAACCAGCGGTACAGCAGGTTGAATTCAATATGCTGCACCAGTTGCCGTTGCGAGCGGATGGAAAACAGCACCTGAAGCAAACTTGCACGCAACAAACGCTCCGCCGGAATACCGGGGGGGAACGTGTGCGAGTACATTTTGGCAAATGTGCTATTCATCGAACCGCGAATGCCATCAAACAGCACGCGCAATTTTCGCAACGGATGGCCTGCCGGTATCCGCTCCTCCAGACTCCGGTAGCTGAACATCGCTTGTGTCGTATCCGCCGCTCCCATCTTCTTCAATATCATCCTGATAACCACGCCATTATCTTACTGGCATCGGCTGGCCAGAGTTTTTGAGCGGTCTGTTAAATTAGGGGATTTAAATGTCTAATCTTGTCAATCATTCTTCATTTGAATGTGATCATTCGTTTCTTATTATAATCCCAGTCTATAATTCGGCAGAATATTTACCTCGTCTTATTGATCTTTTGGATCAAGATCTTCGTTGCGATAATGTTAGCGTGGTATTTGTTAATGATGGATCAATAGATTCGTCATTAGATATTATTGTTGGTTTTTCGGGCTCAAGAAAGAATATTTCTGTTCTTGATTTTGAAGCAAATCGCGGTCAAGCCGCTGCAAGAAATGCAGGGCTTGACTTTGCAAAGAACAATAATTTTGATTATGTGACATTCCTCGATGCTGATGATACTTTCGATCTTGGGTATGTTAATCATTTGATCAAAGCAGTCAATCCTCGCGTTGATATTGTCATAGGCTCATTTGTAAGTATTTGTGATGGCGTTCGTGATGAGCTTAATGGGCGCGGTTATTTGCTCGACGATTTTGTCGAAAGTACATCTAGCGAAATGCTTACGCTCCTATCTAAAGATGAGGCGACTGTTTCTCCATGCAATAAATTGATTAGAGTTGCAATATGCCCTTTCTTTCCAATTGGCGTTAGAGAGGAGGATACATTATGGGCTTTCAGTCTTTTTAATAGCCCTAATCTGCATGTCGTACGCTGCTACGGACCTGCATATATTTATTGGATACACTCCACAAGCAGTACGAGAAAAGCTGATTTGCGTGTTTTTGATTCATTCTGGATAATGAAACAAATTGAATCGTTGCTTGATCGCAACAATGTCCCAGCGAGGCATTTTCGTTTATTCTGGATTTCAAATGTTATAGCCTATAGACTTAGAGGCTTGTCAATAGCGACACGTGTTTTGTGGTCTCCAATTTGGTTAACTAGAATTCTTATCTCTAATATTGGTTTTTATTCGAAGGCTAGAACAATTGCCAAAGTATTCTATAGTTTGCGTTAACTATTTGTGGAATGACTGTACAGCGTTTTGCAGACATCTCTTGGTGCCCTTGGTGACTTCTTCGACTTTAAATTAGGTAAATTTTAGAGTGGATATGTTGTGGATTTAAAATTTTTTTGGAATTAAATATGCAGAACGTAAATGTAATTGGCGGTAGTGGGTTCATCGGAACGAGATTAGTCCGACGCCTTTGTGGCAGAGAGAAACTGTCAGTGCAAATCACTGATAAGGCTCTGAGTAGAGCGTATCCAAATTTAGTAAATTTGGGCGACGTCAGGTCAGTTGAGCAGCTAAGGGCGTCTATTGCTAATGATTCTTTAATTGTCAACCTCGCTGCTGAACATCGAGATGATGTTAGACCATTGAGTCTTTATGGCGATGTCAACGTTGGAGGCGCAAGAAATATTTGCACGGTTGCACGCGAAAAAAGTGTGCAGACAATCATCTTTACCAGCACCGTTGCAGTGTATGGTTTTACCCCAATCGGAACAGATGAGTCTGGAAAAATAACCCCCTTCAATGACTATGGTCGCACTAAGTACGAAGCTGAACAGGTTTTCAAGGCTTGGCAAGCTGAAGCACCTAGCGAACGTACACTGGTGATCATTCGACCAACCGTGGTTTTTGGGGAACAGAATAGAGGCAACGTATTCAACTTGCTCCGACAGATTGCTTCAGGGAAATTTGTGATGGTGGGACATGGGGAGAATCGCAAATCGATGGCCTATGTTGAGAACATTGCAGCATTTATCGAATACAGCATGAGCTTCAAACCTGGTGTGCACATCTACAACTTTATCGACAAGCCTGACTTCACGATGAACAGCTTGGTCGCAAACGTCAATCGCATACTGGGTCGACCAGAGAAAATAGGCTTCAGGCTTCCCTTTGCTGTTGGGTATGCGATCGGCAAAGGCTTCGATCTAGTTGCGTCACTGACCGGCAAACGATTTGCTATCAGCTCGATACGCGTCAAGAAGTTCTGTGCGAACTCTGTTTACAACACGGCCATTGATCAGACGGGGTTTGTTCCGCCGGTGCCACTCGAACAAGCCCTCGCTCAGACCGTTCGATATGAATTCGTTGAATCGCATGAGCACGAGGGAGTGTTCTACACCGAATAAGTTTTCCACGAAGCTTGACTCTGTCCCAGGGCCAAATTTCTTCGTCCCATCGGTTTTTGATCTTCCGCACCATCTTCTTGGACAGCGTGTCGGTGATGCGGTCTACGGCACTTAAGGACAGGCACTTAAATTTGCCCTTTTTCCTCCAAACCGCTATCCTCAGCCCACACAACCTCAAGTAACAGGAGCCTCCCATGACCCGTCGTCGT
>Ga0172367_10006372_pt1 | contig 13911 bp, 13 predicted proteins | sample Lak10m_FD_114542 | JGI IMG/M metagenome (GOLD analysis project Ga0172367, IMG submission 114542) | Freshwater microbial communities from Kabuno Bay, South-Kivu, Congo - kab_022012_10m | ecosystem: Environmental > Aquatic > Freshwater > Lake | place: Democratic Republic of the Congo: South-Kivu... | reverse complement strand
TTTAAAGATATTTTTTTGGAGCCTTTTCAAATTATACTAGTCTTTATAAAACTCAATGAATATATTTTACATACTTAAGAATACATACCTTAGAATACTCAATAAGCGTATCTTTTATAACAAAAATGATGTAAAACAATATGTATATGTTAAAAATAATACTTGATAATCATATGTAAAATCACAAATATAATATAGATTAGAATTGCTAATACGTCTATATACACACATTTATAAGGCATTCTACGCTTAATGAAAATTTATGATGTATATATCACAAAAAAATAAAGGTTGATGTAAGACCAATTCTATGGTCTAAAAATTACTAATACATTAATCTACATTAGTGTATGAATAGTTTTAAAAAAATATCTTTATATACTATGGTATTTTTGATATTGTGGTGGAAGCATGTTTTTGAATGAGTAATTAGCTCCATCAGGTTGAGATTGTAAGGCAGGAGGAAGTGTGAATGATTGTTCTAACATAGAGCCTTTACCACGGATTAAGTTTAAATCGTGAAGATTTCTATTTATACCTGTTCCTCTTGATATAGGACCATTTACATCATTCCAATAGCTTTTAATAGGTGGTTGATGTGTAAGAGCATGAACGAATTTTTCACTTAAACCAGCAGTTGATTCACCTAGTTTATGAACACCTTCTGTTGCTCGTTTTAAATCAAGAAAACCACCACCTGCATATAAACCACTACCAGCATATAAACCATAACCGGCTTGTTTAACACTTTCCTTACCTGCTATTTTGCCAATTTTACCAGCCATTTTAGCTCCTTGTTTATCATCAGGATTGTAATATGAATATGCAGCTTCAGCTCCTTTACTTGCTAATTCAGGACCAATTGTTTTTATCAATGCCCTTGTTACAGGGTTTTCTTTTGTAAATTTGTAAAATTTTTTTAATTCTTTATTAATAATTTTACCTAATCCTTTACCTGCATATATACCGGTTCCTTCAATAGAAGATAAGCTGCTATCTAATTCAGCAGCTTGTTCAGGAGAGATATTTTTATTCATATTCATCTCTTCACTACTAAGAGAAATTTGAGCTCTTTTATTTACGGAAAAAGCCCTTGAAACAATATTGTAATTACCAGGATTGACTATTAGGTTAAAACCAGTTCCTTTTTTAACCCTTACAACATGCCCGTTTCGTAATTTTGACAGTTGTCCTTTGCTTAAGTCTATACCCACTATATGTGTCATTATATATAAATTATACATATATAACTTATATTTAAATTAGTTGCTAATCATTTAAACACGTGCTCCAGTCCATAAATCAATTTTAATTTCAGATTCATATTCAACAAATACCCAGAAATTTAAATTTTGAACTGATGTGTTTGTTCCTAATATTTGAACGGATTTAGGAACAGAACGTTCGACAGGAAGCATTCGTTCAACATTAACGTAATAAAAACATTGGGATTTTTGGAATGATAAATAATCGATTAAACCACTTGTTAAACCATCGGTTAAACCACCGTTTACAGCGTTTTGACCGTATAATTGATTTACAAATTCTTCATAATTATATCGTTGAGTGTTATAGATGGCGTTTTGACCGCTTATTTGAACGTTAAAGTTATTTAAAAATACTAATGGTGCAGTTGTTCCACAACCAGCAGTGTCGAATGGTGATTGCCATTGATTACCAACAGCAGCAGCAGTTCCACCAATGCTTACGATTTTACTTAAAAATGGAATGATTAGAACGGATTTAATGTTTGCGATACCGTTGGTTATTAAATTGTTAAAAGAACTACCAGCAGCTATATCAAGAACTTGGTATTGATAAACATCAGTATATTTAATTGATTTAGGAGATGAATCTAAATAGGCTTTTTCGAATGATGGATTGAATGTATATGCAGGAACATATAAATATATGTTTTTAGAAATATTACCTGTGCTAACACCTGTAATTCCCTTAACAGTTGAGTCTAAACACACATCACCTACAGATAAATTGTAATAGAATGTTGGTGCGGCAGTATATACAGCAGAAGCTTGTGTCATCCAACTGCTACCAGACCCAATAGATGGAACAACTAGTGGGAATATACCACCAGAATATACATTTGTTGTATATGAATTAAATACGGTAATATCAGCAGCATCAGAAACCACAGAAGCTGTTCCGTTATTTAAGTTCATTGTCATTTTCATAAAAGCTCCTTTTAATAAAGGAGAGAAATCAAAAAATGAAGTAATATGTTTTAAATATATAATAGCCATGACAGAAATTTGTTGGACGGGATATTCAGTTGCGATAAATGTTTTGGCGTAAGCTCCTCTAACAATATTAGAAGTCCAAGATTGACTGGCGGTTTCGGTTGTCATAAATGGTGAATATACAGCTCCAACCTCAAAGGCGATATTTTTTGTTCTTAATGTTAAACCATTATTACCTGCGGAATAAATATTTGTTGTAAATTGTGTTGTTAAGTTTGCGTTTGTAATCATTATGTTATTATACACACCGACTCCATATGCGGATGCAGCAGTGGAATATCCAAATGAAGTTGCATCATCTGGATAAAACCCAATTACTGAACCTTGTGTTATAATGTCGTTATAACTTAAAGTTGTTAATAACTTAAACATATTCCACATATTAATGAATGGAGTTTGTTGGATAATGGTTGTCCCGTTATAATCTAATGTAAATGAATGTATTACAGAACCGAACCAATTTTTTAAACCAATAGCATAATCATTAATATTGGTTGTTTTGGTTGCAGCTAAAGCAGTTGAAGATGCCAATGTTAAAAGCAATGGAACAGCTAAATAAGCCTCTCTATAGTTCATCCATTTATTTGAATTGGATAATTGAGAGGTATCTATAACCGATTGGTTTGATTGATAATTGCCGTTCATGTTATCTAAAATATTAAGCCAGTCTTTACGGATGAAAACATTTGGAGAGCCTTCAACTTCTTGACTTAAATCGAATACTAGTTTATCACACATACTTATATATAGACATAAGTATTTGCATATATTTAAATAGGTTTAATACCATTTAAAAGTTCATTTGAATGTTTTTTCTTACACCACGGCTAACATCCTTCCTAATGTCAAGTTTGCCTAAACTATCACCTATTCTATCAGCTAAGCCTTTACCAACATTTTTTTGTATTGGTTGCTCTCTATACACTTTATTAGTTTTTAAATCCCTACCAGTTGTGTTTAAGTAATCTTCTTCACTCCAGTATGATGATTGACCTCCAAATCCACCATCTAATAAAACAGTTCCTATAGACCCACCAACTACTTTTTTTACAATAGGCTTATATTGTAAGCCATTACGTAATCTAACGCTTGATACACGAGACATAATGATATATATAACGATATATACTCTTATATCCTTTAAGTTTTTATTTATCACTTGTCTCTTCTTTAACAACAATATTCATTAGAGCCCAATACTCGCGTTGTAAAGCATTCAATCTCTTTAATTTTAAGTCGTCAAATTTGGTTGATTTACCATTCTTTATGGTATTGCATATTGCTTGACGGTCTCTTTCTACATCATCGATGTTTTGAATAATTTTTTGTTTTGTTAGTTCCATTATACTTGTAAATAATGGATAATGCTTAAATATTTTTTATCTATTTCGAACCCATTGCTTCATCCTTATCCCTAATTGTAAGTAAGATTGTCATATTAGGGTCTTGGATTACGATTGGTTGGTAATTCAATCCTAAAATTTGTAATCTTAATTCCGTATAGGTTCCATCAATCAATTTGTTCCACATAAAATTAGGAGGTCTATCAATGATTTGACTACCAATAGCTACACTTGGTTGTATTGCGTATATGATTGAGCTTGGAATAGCATAAGGATTGTTGATATTTGATAAACTAATGTATACGGAAGAATTAGGTTGAACTTGTGCTGCTGTATTGGATAAATACGACAATGTGTTTAATCCATTTTTAGACACCCAATAGTTAGATGCGGCTGCAGTTGGAGGTGTATAAGCTCCTCCAACATTACCATTTGATACAAATACAACTCCGTTAATTGGTGCATATCCAAGGATTGAACTCAAATATGTTGGTATTGTTATAACAGGATTGAACGATGTTGTTGGATATCCTACAAAGTTAGATGGAGCTGAATATCCAGATGGTAATGATGTTGGAACATAGTATGTATTAAGTTGGACTGATAAACGGTTAAGATTGATGACAAGCTCAGCGTAATAAACATTATCTCCTGAACCATTTATTAAATAGGTTCCGTTTTGAATGAATGTAAATTGTAAATAGTTGTTGATATCACTAACTTCATAAAGTCCATCAGGTATTACAACGGTATATGTCGTTGTTGTTGAACCAACCGTCCAAGTGTATGATAAAGTGTTATTGTTTAATAGTGAAGAGATATTGAACCATGAATAATACATTGATACGGATGAAACGGCTATGTATTTATTTGTTAAACTTACTGAATTGGGAAATTTATAAACAAGCGTTGAATTTTGTCCGTTTTGAACTACATTATTTGAGTTTAATGCTATGATAAACATATTTATATATGTTTAACATATTGACGTTCATTTAAATAACTTATATTCTCCTATTGACAGGAGTTATCAACTTGCTTCTATTGACTGTTGGTAATTGTATTTTTGGATTTACAACCCTATTGGAAACAATTGCTCCTCCACTGATTTGATTAGCATCACTTTTGATGTATAAAGGAACTTGAGAACCACCAAAATAAAATGGAGGTTGGAATCCACCGCTTTTCATTTGGACGATATCATTAGGCATATTAGGATATAGGACTTTAATCCAATTGTTATAGACCCCACTCATTGTATATGTATATAATGGTTTCATTGTTTTATATACTTTAATAACCTAATAGGGTAAGGTTTTCCATCAATGCTAAAACATCCGTTTTAGGAAGTAATCCTTGGTTCATAAGTTTTAAAGTTAAAAATTTGAATTTCTTAATCATTTCCTTACTGTCATTACCACTCATTATTTCTCCCTTCATAACTTCAAATGCATGTATATCTTTTTCTTCTTGGTCTTTTGAAGGAGCTGGAATACTCAATTTGCTTTGTAAATCACTCTTATTGATAATTCTATTCAAATAGTTCTTTTCATCATTATCAAGTTTTGTTAAATCTTCAAATTTTGGAATACCTCCTCCTACTATTGATTTAAATATATTTTGTAAATTTGAAGACACTCTTTTAGCAGGTATATCGTTGATTGAAGATTTTGTATTTCTACGAACCTTCACAATACCTGAACCTAATAGTTTATTGTTGATTTCAAGAACACCAAATTTAGAATACACTTGAGGTTTTTCCAACTGTATTTTTTCTTTAGGCTTACATATACCTGACCCTTTTGGTCTTCCTACACGTCTTTTACGTATTCCATGACCTTCAGCTTCAACAGTTGGTGAAGGTGGTGGTGGAACAATTGTGCGAACATTAACAGGTTCTGTTTGTGGATTTATAACATATACTTTTTGGGCATGTTGAGCTTCTCTTTCAAGGTCATTTGCTTGTTTTATATCTTCTATAAGTTGATTGTTAGATGTTATTTGAGCTCTTTTTACAGCTTCTTCATTTTCAGCTAAAAATCTATCGTAATATGCTACTAAAATTTCTAAATTACTTGGTTCGTATAAAGGACTTATGTATGAATATATGTTATCAATGCATTCGCGTATAACTCTTTCATTAGGCGTGTGATATTTTGTATTAATTTCCTTGTTTAGTATATCCAATTGGGTAAAGATAATATTCGGTTTAGGTAAGTTTTCTAAAATACTAAATACTGCTGCTAAATCTGTGTCATTATCTATCGAATTTACTGGTAACATCTCTATTGTTTCAATCATTTTGTTTAATACCTGTTGTGATGGTAATAATTTTTTGATATATATAAAATCACGTGTTAGTTTGTTGATTTTTTGTATGCTTTGTTCGCTTATAATGGGTATTTTGTATGCGTTTGTGCTAATTATTCTTAAACGCTTAATCATATCCGTTAAATTCATTATAATAGCGTCTATATCATTCACTGCTAAAACATTAGATTTAGTATTAGTTATATTGGTTGTCGATTTAGCGTAATCAACAACACTTTGCATGTTAGCTTTAGTATCTGTGAAGATTGTGTTAATGAATTGAACTAATAGAGCGACATCATTTTGGTCTCCAGCTATACCAAATTTGTATTTTTTACTAAGTTGGTCTGCTATTTGAGGAGCATTTTGTGCCATAAATCTTATCAACTTACCGTCTATGTTTAAAGGACTGTTTTGAATACCATCTACTATAGCATATGCGAATGAAGGTTCTGCGACTACGGATAAGTCTTTAACAATTGATTGTTTTAATAGCTCAAAGTCTTCAAGTTTTTCTGTTGTTGTTCTTGTGTCTTGCATTTGGGTTGAAGCTGGAAGGGTTCCACTATTGGTATATTGTCTGTTTAAATCAAAATTTTTTCTATTTATGTCTATCTGTTCGTTTAAAGATATCAAGTAATTTGCTTTGGCTTTATTGATATCTGCTTGTGTTTTACAAGGAATACCTACACTCATAATATATAAATGAGAATTGGTATCTGTTTAAATTAAATATCATATATAGGAAGTCTATGTATATCACAACGGTCGTGAAGTATTTTACTATTTACAACAACTGAAAACTCCGATTCTATAGTCTCTACGTTTAAATTTTCATATGTTCTCATAATTGATTGAAGCTTTTCTTTTTGTGATACGGTTAATTTAGATACGTCTGTTAAAGGGTGTAAATTCATTTTATCTAAACTCAACATAATGACTATTTTAGTTAGTTCTTTCAGTCTGTTAGATGTCTTATTTTCATTGCGCTTGTTTTCATCAAGTTTTAATTTACGTAATTGGGCTTCTGTTGTTAATATTCCATCAATTGTTAAGTCATCTTTTGTGTGTTCGAAGCCTTCTTCGTCTGTTATAGATTCATGACTTGGTTCATTTATGTCATTTGATGGTCCACTGTCTATTATGACGGTTGTCCTTGGTTTTTTTACGTTAAATGTGATATCCATTATATACGTATTTTATATATATATTCTTAAATATATTCATATAAAAAATGTGGTATAAGAGCATATTGTATAAGAACCTATGACAAAATATGTATTGTAAGTAATTTAAATTTTAGATGATATAAAAGTCTATACAATGAGTAATTATTTACCACCTACATCAAATGTGCCTATATTCGATACACTTAATTTTAACGCAGGAAGTGAAGCATTGACATACGACAACGCTAAAAAAAATTTTCTAACATTTCCTACAGCCCAAGGAAATGAGACTCTCTTAGACATAACAGTTGGCGGAACTGCTACATTCTTAGGAGCAGTTAGCGTTAATGGAACACTAACTCTAAATGGTAATGTTGTGTACGCGGAAGACATTATAATAGCTAATAACAAGAAGATTATTGGAACATCAACCACTGCTAATATAACTAATCAATTTTTATCTTTAGATGACAGTGCTAATAAAACAACATTACAATATGGAACAGGAGGTTTATACATAAACAAGAATGATGGAACCCAAATTTTAAATATTGATAATACTGGTTTAACAACTGCTTCTAATAGCATTATTTTAGCAACACAAAAATATTTCGGTTCAACGACATCAGGAAGTAATGCTTATTTTGTGTTTAACAATGGTTCAAATATATCAACATTCTTCTACGCTCCATCTGGTTATTACATCAAAAGAAATGACGGAGTATTGATATGCTCTTTTGATTCTGTTGGTAATATGGGTTTAACAGCAAATCTAAACCAAGCGGGAAACATAACCCTGACTGGATCTTTTACACAAAGTGGTAATTATACAATGACAGGAACAAATATGACTTTAACAGGTGCAACATTGGACTTAGATAACGGGAAGGCTGTTAGGGGTAAAGATACTTCTGCGTCTTTTTCTACAAATATGGTTCCGTGCACTTCAACAAATTACTCCCAAATAAAATGTGGGTCTAATGGTTTAGTTATATATAACAATGCAGGAACATATTCAGGAACAGTAAACAGCTCAATGCAATTATCTTTTGGAAGCGCGTTATTTATGGGAATTCCGTCTTCTTCAGGTGGTTATATACGTTCAAGGGGATATAGTGGTGTTGGGTGCTATATCGATATGATAACGGATACATCAACAAATGCAACATACGATATAAGACTTCAAGTTCAAGGTGGAAGTTCTGGAACACCAGGACAAGGTTTATTGAAACTATCACAATCTACACCTGCTGCATCTGATAACTCTGCTACTGTCGCAACTACTGGATGGGTTCAATCGGCAATAACAGCTTCTGTTTCTACATCATTAACACCTGATTCAATAACCATAACATCATCACCATTATCAGGCAATACTGGTATTACAAATTATTATGGTTCTGGAGGGCGTAAATCAGTAATAGGAACAACTGGTTCTGCAATAGCTGCTTGGGGTGGAGACTATTTTACATCTCCAATTAGACTAACATTTAATACTGGTTCAACACCTACCACAACCATTGTTGTTATCAAACTCGATCACTACTACAATTCATCTACTGCTTCAGGGAACTATACAAATTACATGACATTTTTCCCTAATAGACTTACCCAAGGTAATCAAGGTTCTGCTTCAATAATCTACAATATAAATGGTGATATCAATGGAAGTTCCGCTTTCACATATACCAATGCAACCTACAGTCCTAACGGGCGTCAATATACTACTTATAGAGATAATGGTGTTGGAGTTGGAACACCTTACGGTGTTATGTCTATGACTAATACATATGTTGATATATATATGAAGGTGTGGGGGACAGGAACCAATGAATTATATTCATTTACTGCAACTATTGTTGATGCTCTTGATGCTAAATTACACAGTGAAGCTTGTTATCTATCTTAAACATTTGGTAATAAACATCTATATATGAACGATTGGACGGATGACATTGAGGCTGTTTTAGTAAAGATTAAACTCAATTCTAACATCTTAGAACAAGAACATAAAAAGGAATACTTCAAATGTAAGAATAGCTTGAAGTATTACAGGATACCCATTATAATCATCAGTGGGGTTAATAGCGTAATTAGTGTTGGAACACAACGATATATAAGTCAAAACTATGTGTCATTGATATCTTGTGGATTAGCCCTTATATGTTCTATAATAGGCTCTATTGAGTTATATTTAGGAATACAAAAACGAATGGAATGCGAGTTAGCCGCTTCTAAAGATTACTATTTACTATCAACAGATATCACCAAGACTTTAATTTTATCAAGGGATAAACGTCCATTACCCTCTAAAGAGTATTTAGATAAGTCCTATAACATATACGTTAAGCTATACGAGAACTCTCAAATGCTAAATATGCGAAAACTGCGTGCCGGATTCGATATAAGTGTTGGTTCATTAACACCTCCTAATACCCCTTGTAAGATACCATCAATCTCATCAGTAAGAACTTTATTAGAAAACGAACATGATGAGATTATAGAACTATAGGAATCGACTATTTGTTATAGGTTCTTATAAGATTACACCTTACCTGTTAGACTATTTATATATAATCTAACTCTCTTATTTTTTACCCTTATAGTCTAAGTAATAATGTATATAGAATAAGAACTTATGGCAAATCATTGATTCCTATAATTTTTTTGTATATACTTATACACTAATTATTGTAAAACATTCAATAAGTCAATATACATTCATTTATCAACAATACTAAGGCTTTAATATTATCAATACTCCATCCTTGATTTTTTAGTGATGTTATACAAGGACAACACTTATAAAAGATACGCTTATTAGACATTCTAAGGTATGTATTTTTGAATATGTATTTTTAATTCATTGGGTTTTTTAAAGATATTTTTTTAGAGCCTTTTCAAATTATACTAGTCTTTATAAAACCCAATGAATATATTTTACATACTTAAGAATACATACCTTAGAATACTCAATAAGCGTATCTTTTATAACAAATATAATGTAATATCCTAATGTAATGTATTAAATATTCATAATGTAAAAAAATACATTTAAAGAAATAAAACATAGTATATATTATAGCAATGGACGGAAAACAAACCAATGAAACAACACAACCAACTGAATCAAAAGACCCAAACATTGATTATGAAAAAAAATTCTGCTCTTGTTGTAATGTGTCATTCCATCTTTTAAGTGATATCAAACGACACATTAAAACCAACAAGCATGTGAAGAAATCAATAAACGATGAACCAACCAAATGCAAATTTTGTGATTATGAAACTGCTAATAAGAGCAATATGACAAGACATGTTAAAACATCCCATAGTAAGACTAAACACGAAATAGAGACTAAAATGATATCAGTCGGAACAACGACAATACCTGAAAATGTATTGAAGCAATACTTTACCTTTACTGAAAGTGTCAATACCACATATGCCGCTTTAATGGGTAAAAAACACCGAATAAAGTCTTTAAAGAATAGACATTATTCTAATGATGCAAATGAGGTAAAAGAAGCAATTAAGGAATACAATGAATATGTCAAACATTATAACAATAATGTTAAGATGCTTAAAACCTTAGAAACAACATATCCTCAAATCATAATGGCAATTAAGCCAAGTGTTAATAAAGACACAGATGAAGTCGAAGAGGAAGACAATGATGATAGTGAAGAAAAACAAAAAGAAGCTCAAATAAGAGCAAATAAACTTATTGATTTGGAAGACTTGAAAGACGATTTAGAAGACTTATATAACAAATTGAGAGACAGAGACTTCAAAGACTTGAAAGCTCATAAAGAAAAAATTAGAAACAAAGAAAATGAAATCAAAGAACTTATGAGGGAGATTTATAAATAATCTAAAATTATAACGATAAGAAGATTATATACAATGCGAAATAAGAATAAAAAAAAAAATTTAACCGCGGATGAAGTTGAAAACAATAAAGAACCTAATGTTAGAAAGAAACCAAGTGATGACAACGAGCTTGTAAATTTTTACGACATAATCCCAAAGAAATTTTTAACAAATGCATCTAATCCGAATTTTGATATACATCATTTTGAATTACCAATGCGAATGTGTATTACTGCACCAAGCGGTAGTGGTAAAACAAATTTTTTACTTAATCTAATTCGTGTGTTTAGTAAAGGTCAAGGCACATTCGAAACCATTTATATCATTACGTCAAATAAGGATGAACCGTTATATAACTGGTTATCACAAAACTTCGACCAAATAAAAGTATTAGAAGGAATAAAGAATACACCTAACATGGACGACTTTGATAAAAAATTTAATACACTTGTTGTATGGGATGACTTAGTTTTAAATAAAAATCAAGATGAAATTGAAAAATATTTTATGAGAGCTCGAAAGCAAAACTGTAGCGTCATATATCTCTCACAGTCATATTATGATGTCCCAAAGTTTATAAGAAAGAATTCTAACTATTTAGCAATTCTAAATTTAGGAGGTTCTGCAAGGGATAAAACAAGTATATTAAAACAATGGGGTAGCGAATTAACTGCCGATGAACTAAACCAAATTTATAACGATGCAACCAAAACACATATGAACCCATTGATTATTACTGGAGGTAAAGTTGATATCAATAAAAAATACCGTAGTGGGTTTAACAAGTATTATTCAATAACCGACTTATTTGGCAAGACATAAATGGCAATAAAATATTAATAATTTTATTAATAAAATTATTAATATTTTAAGGATATCACACATTAATATTAATATTAATGAGCGAACAAATTAAAGAAGTTATACACGAAATACCTGATGGAATTGTAGCAACATACATCAAAGAACGAAGACCTGGTATTTCTAAATCTTCATTAAAGACTTATGAAAGCATTTTAAGAAATTTACACGCCAAAATATGGCCCGACGTAATCTTAAATGATATGGAATTATTTGAAACAGATAGTAAAAAAGTTTTAGACTATTTAAAGAATATGGAGCCTAAAAAACGCAAGACAGTCTTATCAGCATTAGTAGTTATAACAGATAACAAAGACTATAGAACATTGATGTTAGACGACATTAAAGAATATAACAAAGAAGAAGCTAAACAACAAAAAACCGAAAAGCAAAAAGAAAACTGGGTTAGTGAAACTGACTTAAACCGCGTTTATGGTGATGCTGAGAAATATGCAAAATTGTTATATAAGAAAAAGACATTGACTGTTAGCGATTTACAACATATACAAACATACATAATCCTAACCTTATTTTGTGGTAAATTTATACCTCCAAGAAGAAGCAAAGACTATGTCAATTTTAAAATCGATAACATTGAAAAAGACAAAGACAACTATATGGATAAGAATGAATTTGTATTCAATTCATACAAGACAAATAAGACTTACGGACAACAAAAAGTTGAGATACCAATTACTTTAAAACGAATAATCAACAAATGGATTAAAGTAAATCCAACTGATTATTTACTATTCGATACATCCTTTAAACAGTTATCAAACGTTAAGTTAAACCAAAGGTTAAACAAAATTTTTGGTAAAAAAGCAGGGGTAAATCAAATGCGTAAGACATTCTTAACAGATAAATATGCCAATCTAATTGACATACAAAAAAATCTTGAAAAAGACATGAAAGACATGGGAAGTTCGACTTTACAAGAGAAAATATATATCAAGTCATAAATCTATTATTAAAATTTAAAATTCTTTTGATATGTATAGATATATCAAAAAATGAACGCTATGATTGATGCTAATGACCCATATTTTTACGTTAATAGTGTATGGGGTAAAATGTGTTATGACCGAATGAAGGGAGGAACGCTTACAGCTTACGATAAACTAAATAAACGTGAGATAGTGAATGACAAATTTGATGATTATATGATTCAAAAGATTGACAACACAAATGACATTACTAAACTGAAAAGATATGAGACTAAATTAAATGATGCTGAAGTCAGTATTATCAGGGATAGATATGATGACGAATATGAAAAAATAAACGACAAAACAAGATTAGACTTTTTAAGAAATAAGATTAGTCAAAAGATTAACACATTACCAAATCCTCCAAATGATGAAGAGGAAGCTGTTGATGAAGAAGTTGTTGATGGAGATGAAGCTGTTAGTAAAGAGGAAAATGATAGTGATAAAGAAAGTATTGATTACGATGATGAGTACGATGATACGAATACCTTTAAGACAAGGGATGAGTATATGGAAGATATTGAACAACAATTGAAGGAAGACATAAACAAATATGAAAAAAAAATTGACTTAAAAGAGCATTCGCGTAAGGACATGAGACAATACATTGAAACACTTTATAGACTATATGGATTGAGAGGAGGCCTATATGAATTGAAAGGAGGCCAAAGTATTATCAAAAAAATAATTGATGCAATAGATAAACATGATAGCCAGTATAGATTTCCGTATGTCAAACATGAAGAAAAAATATTTTCAAAGTATGGTAATTATGTTGATGAAAGTGTTAGAGATGAATATATCAGAGCTACTAAGGCGGACGATAAATTAAAGACTTCTGGTTATGGTTATGGGTTAGCTTTTGAAGATGTTGTTATAAATGATTCACGCTTACAAAAATATATATCAAAAATAACAGGAGATAGTAGCAAATTAGTAAAAAATGAAAACAATGCAAAATTTGAAGATGTTAACACTATTAATGGAGGACCTCTTAGTAAATGGTATATCTATGATTTATCTAACAACAATAATGAGTTTGAACTTAAGTATTACAATACAAATGGTTATAAACCTGAATTAGAAGAAATGAAACGGGGAGGTATAA
>Ga0172367_10006369_pt1 | contig 13913 bp, 10 predicted proteins | sample Lak10m_FD_114542 | JGI IMG/M metagenome (GOLD analysis project Ga0172367, IMG submission 114542) | Freshwater microbial communities from Kabuno Bay, South-Kivu, Congo - kab_022012_10m | ecosystem: Environmental > Aquatic > Freshwater > Lake | place: Democratic Republic of the Congo: South-Kivu... | reverse complement strand
AGATGCACATCTCATGAGCCTGGTGGAGAATATCGCCCGGCGCAACAGCAGTGCCCTGGAACTCCTGCAGAGTATCAAGTATCTGAAAGGTCAGGGGTACACGGACGATGCCATCGCTGCCAAAACCAACCTTGGCAGAGACTATATTCGCGGCATCATCCGTCTGCTCGAAGATGGAGAGGAATACCTGGTCAACGCCGTGGAAAAGGGACGAATCCCGCTATACCAGGCGCTGAATATTGCGGCGGAGGATGATGCTGCCGTACAGACGGCCCTGACGGAGGCGTATGAATCGGGGGCTTTGACCGGAAGAAAACTGGTCGTGGTGCAGAAGATCATCTCCCGGCGCAAACATTACGGCAAAGGGTTGTCGGCTCCGCCACACGAAAAGACCAATCTTTCCGCAGAAGACTTGATCGCGGCCTATGAGAATGGCGCCCGGGAGAAAAAACGGCTGCTGGCCCAGTCGAACTACATCAAGGATGTCCTGGACTACACGGCCATGGCCCTGCGCCAGTTATTGAATGATGTTCATTTCACCAATCAGCTGAAGGCCGTCGGCATGAATGAGATACCTCTGCATGTCACTGATCTTCTGAAAAGGTAGCGGTCATGTCGAACATAATAAAGCAGGGATTCCAGGAAAAACTGATCGAGCTTGGCGTGGAGGAGTTGATCACTACCAAAAGCATTTCCATCTATGCCATGAAATGCAGAAAGTATGGTCAGGTACTTTCCTCCATCCGGGAGGTGGGGCTTATCGAAGCGCCTGTAGTCGCACCGATGAAGAAAGGAAAAGGGTATCTCCTGCTCGACGGCCATCTGCGGATCATGGCCCTGAAGGAACTGGGAGTGGAGCGCGTCTCCTGTCTGATCTCCACCGACGACGAGACCTATACCTACAACAAATACATCAATCGGCTCTCAGCAGTTCAGGAACACCGCATGATACTGAAGGCCATACAGTCTGGGGTCTCGGAAGAAAAACTCGCCAGGGCCTTGAACCTTGACATCGGAACAATTAGAAACAAGAGGAATCTGCTCGAAGGCATCTGCTCTGAGGCTGTCGAACTCATGAAAGACAAGGTCGTACCGGAACATGTTTTCCGGGTGTTGAAAAAAATGAAGGCGCCCCGGCAGGTTAACGCTGTCATGCTGATGAATGACCAGAACAGGTTCACCTTTAACTACGCCAAGGCTCTTTTGGATGCAACACCCGCGAATCAGCTCGTCAACAAAGGCAGACCGAAAAAGGAGACTCCGGCGATACTGGCCCGCCAAGCACGTCTTGAGGAAGAGAGTCTTGCCCTGTCTCGGGAGATCGGCTCATTGAAGGAGCAGTACGGTACTGCAATGATCGACATGACATCCATGCAGGCGTATCTGAAAAGTCTGCTCGGCAATGAAGCGGTGGCAAAATACCTGCGGGAGCTTCATGGGCCGATCCATGACAAATTCAAGGAAATCGCGGAGCTTGACTTCTTCAGACTGAAAAATATGGCGTGAGGGAATTAAACTGGCTAAGCCACCTGTTCTTTCATTTTCTCCAGAATCCTTACCATAGCCAGCGTATCAAGATGGCAGTACTCCAAGAGATCACGCTTGATTTGCTCTTGTTCCTCTATATCGGTTGACGCTCTCATTCTCAACCAGCTTTCGGCAGCCGTCCCCCCATCAGAAATATTCAATGATTCATACGTCAATTCCGGTATTAGCGCAGGAAGAACATACTTGATGGAGTATGACCCCTCAAATTGCCAATGATAAATATGTTTGCTCCGGAAAGGGGGCCATAAGGTCAACCATGTTGTCGAGAACTGACTGAATCCGTTTGCGGTATTTCGGGAATCGTTCAGCTAATGCGCGCAGCACTTTACCTTCGAATGCCTTGTTCCAGGTCAATACACAAGCGTTTTCCGGAATTGCGTCAAGCAAAGTTGTGATGAATTGTTTCTGAGGATCACCTGTGACCGATCCGAGAAATTCGCAATGGTTCAGCTTGCCTTTGGGAGATTTTACCCAATGGAGAGAATATTGGAACGGTACCGATTGAAATGGCCGTGTTCCGTCAAACAGAGGTACCGGTGTCATACAGGTGGTTTCAAAATCCATAAATGCCAGCGGATACCAGAGTGATTCAAGAAACTTCCTGACTTCTTCAGTGTTAAACGCATTCTTCTTATGCAATGTACCATCGTACTGCAACTGCTGGCGCCAGCCGAGTGAATCGCGCGGGACATCCTTCATCTTGACGATGCCCTGATTATAAAGCGTGAAACCGTTGGGCTTCCCGATGTCAGCAAAATCAAATACCGACGGTGAAGGTATATGTGACCAACAATGCCCATGGAAAGAACAGGTGTAAGGATCTGAACAGTGAGGACCGATATCAATTGCCGGCACGTCCTTTTTCAGCATGGTTCTCATCGCCTTTAGCTCTTTGGTCACAGCTGGCTGCCGCTCAAGAATCGTTTTGGTAACATTTTGAATGGCAAAGAGCCCCTGGACATCAATGTCGCCATCACGCACATAACTGTTATCGATGTGGACCAGCGAAGCTTTTTTGACGGTAATTCCGGATCCTGTCGCGATATAGTACTGAACGGCAATATCATTCAGATAGACTTCCTTTGCTTCTGTCGAGCCCTTTACTTCATACAGTTCCCAGCCACTACGCCCCTTGTGGAGGACATCAACCTTGCAGAAGACGTTATCAAAGCTGAAGGCGGCTTCGTAGATAGTCTTTGTACCTTTTTTGATTTCAGCTTGTGTCATGGCCAACTGTTCGGGGACCGACAGACCTTCGAAGGGGATCTCGACACCTCCGGGAAACAGACTTTGAGCAAGGATACCTACGTCGGTACCTGCATCAAAAACTGCCTGTTGTGATGCGCTCACCTCGTCCTGCAGGTCTGGACAGTGGGTCTGGAGCCAAAGGGCCTTGTGACACTGAAGTCCCTTTATGAATCGCGATTTGCTGAGAAAGGGTATGTATTTGTCCATAATAATCTTGCTCTCCTCTGTTCTGAACGTTGTCTGATGGTGCCAACGTATCAGAAGTGAGAGTCATTTCTGGACACAGGCGAGGTAAATATTATTGTTGCGCTCTCAATGCGCAAAGTTCCTTATCGATTGCTTCCGGGGAACGGGCGCCGGCACAATATGACGTATCGCCATATTTTTGGGGCGCCCATGCAGCCACGTACCGGGCAAAAATGTCAGCGAACGACGATTTGAGCTTTCTCAGGCAATTCACCACATCCTCAAACGATATCTGATTGATGGCCGATAGATCGTAGCTCCTGACCTTTGCCATTTCTTCGTCGGTGAACCTGGACGGCTGCAGCATGACGATTTCGCATGAAGTGATGTCTTTCTCTTTCATAGGCTCGATACCTTCTTCAATCAGCCTGCTTACTCCCTGCCTGTTGTCGGAATACAGTTTTTCCATTATCTCCGGTGACATTGAAATTAACCCAAGTTCTTTAGATGCCAACAGATGAAACAGGTGAAAATATTTCTGCTTATCGCCGGTTGCCTTGAATACTCGACGAAGGTCTGTCAGAATACTTTGAAATCCACCACCAGCTTCCTCAATATTTTTCTTGGCTTTGAAAAGATATTCGAATTGTTCATCACGCAACGAACCCATGTCGGTTTTGAATTCGATCAAATAAACCGTAGACAGTGATTTTGAGAACATGACGTAATCAACATTGACAGTGTGGTGCTCATTACCATGACGGAGAGGGAATTCGGGAATTATGACCGATAACAGCTCAACACGGTTACTGTCTGTGGTTAGCTTCTCCTCCATAATCTCTTTCAGATACAGTGAAAAGAAGATGTCAGCCCGGCGCTCCAACTGATATTTGGGCAGGTTCCTCCACCGGGTAAGGTTCTGGAATATTTTTTCAAGCTCTTCAGTATGATCCAAAATAGATCCCCCTTGACTCTCGATGGTGTTTTGCTTGCGGTGTCTCCTTGATCGTTGGATGACACAACTGTCTGGATAGTGCATCAATTTCATTCATGCGGCAAAGTAATTCTCCAATCATCGGACGTGTCCATGATTCAGTCGTAAAATCGCCAAACTCATAGCAGGCTCTGAAATCCTCAACGTGCCGATCAATCTCTTTCAAAAGCCACACTGCAACACATTCAGCGATGGGTAATCCAGAAATATCGGTGGAATGCAACAGAATATCGTACTTTTCACCTTCGAAATCATTGGCCAGGAAAGCTTCAATCTCGATATCCAGGAGATCACTGCAACTCTGGCAAACCGGCTGCTCGATTATCGCGCACCATACTCGAAAGGCGGTTGGATTATTTCCGCATAGCGGACAATATGAAGCTACCTTACCCATGGAATACTCCCATACGCCATTTCGCCCCTGCCCGGCACATAGACAACTCCGGCGTACCAAAACTCGCCTTGCCGAGCTTCCCGGTCGCGTGCAACCGGAGCCGGAAAAAACTCATCGGTTGCCGCTTTCAAGTCCGCATCTATTGCTGTCATGGTTGGACGGTAAAAATGGTATTCGCCCTTGCTAATGCCGAAATCACTGCTCTCCAGCCAATGGATTGAGTCCGGCATACACGCCTCAACAATGCCATCCACATTGGCAGCGTTCTTCTCTTCAACACTGATCTGGACATTGGCAAGCATGACATCGCCAAAACTGCTGAGAATGAAACCATCAATCGAAATCTGGTAATGCGGGATTTCTCCTCCGTTAAGAAATACATTGCATGCCGTTATCTTGATGATCGTTTTCAAACAGATGCCTTCAAGAGGCCATGCTTCTTGGCTCACGTATCCCTCCCGAACAGCACTCCAGCCTTTTTGATACCGCGATATCCGGAAATCACATCCCTCACATCATTTATGCCGGTATGATCCCGTCCGGAAATGATGGCTCGGACTTTGGCCTGTCGGGAAATGAAACCGATCTCCGACAGGTGCATCGGATAACGCTCTACCAAATCAACCAGATCATCATCACTGATAGACCCGCAGCCAATATTTTCCTCCCAATGACGCATCTGCAACTCTTCAGGGGGGTGGGCCAGAGTGATCATCTGGTGGAACTCTACTGGGACCAGGCCGGACTTGACATCTCTGGTTACAAGGCAGAATAACCCCTTGTTTTTGCGCAGCTGATGGAACATCTCGCCGTACATCAGATTGGTGGCCTTGTCATAGCCGGAATCGATCAGTCTCGCCACATCTCCGTTGTAGTCGATGAACAGGGTCATGGTTCGACAGGCAGAACTGTTGAGGAAAGCCGCTACCATCGGGTACATGCGACGCTGGGAGACCATATCCAGCACCTTGTCATCCTCTGCCACGGAGGAAACCCTGGCGATGTCGAAGGCCTGCACGTCCATGCCGATTTCTGCAGCAAGACCGTATGCCGCCTTGATGCCGGTGGTTATATCGCTACAGTTGAAGAGTAGATTGAAACCGGTCTCTTCCCGGCGCAGCCACTGCCAGGCCTGAGCAAGTCCATGCAACTGATCACGCTGCTGACGGCTTACGGGGACGACTTCCAGCGATGGTAACGGCGGGAGCGTTTCGCACAAGCGGCTCATGTCGTTCATGGTTGCGGTCTGAAGTGTCGCTGCGCGCTCCAAGGCTTCCTGTTTCAGTAAGATCGTGCCGTCACTAACCGATGGTAGTGAGGTTACGGCCAACAGGATACTGTTTTTGATGAGCCCTCCGGAAAACTGAAAGCGTTCCGCCAGTGCTTGCAAGTTAACATCAGGTGCAAGCGTTACCTCTGGAGGCAGCAGGGAACGCCACATCAGCTCTCGCAGTTGCACATCTGGAAGCTCAAATTTGACCTTCATGGCCAGGCGGCGTTCCATGGCAGGATCAAGTTCTAGCGGTTTGTTGGTTGCCATGATAGTGATACAACGTGACTTTTCAATCTCCAGCAGTAGGGAACGGCTCAGCCGGGTTTCACTGCGTCCGAAGATATCGTCGCACTCATCAAGAAAAACGATGCCTCCAAGCAGTGTTGCCTCCCGAAATAGCATGGCAAGAATATCCTCGTCGGACATCTGGATTTTGGGCATATCCTCCAAGTTAAGAGACACGAGCGGACAGTTGAGATAATTGGCCAGTCCCTTGGCCAGCATTGTTTTTCCGGTTCCGGATGGACCATGAAAGAGAAACGTCAGGCCGGTTCCGTATCCAAAGAACTCATCCATGCGGTCCAGACTGCCGTTTTTACGACCGGCCAGATAGTGTTCGGCAGTGCTGATCACATCCTGTTTGACGCTGTCCGGGAGTACCACGTGTGACAGCTTGACGGTGGAACGCTCCTGTCGTATGAAACGGAAGGCAGCATGGTACTGGTTCTGATCGCCCAGTATGTGCCGTACGTAGCGCTCGTGCAGATAGACCGACATCCTCAAGATACTGGTGGTGCTGTCAACACACGTATAATCACTGCGAATAATTTCGCTGTTCATCAAGGTACTATGGATGCTGAAATAGCGACGATTATCCAGCTGCTGCCCGAGATTTTCTGAAATTATCGTGAGTAGAGCACCGATTTCCATGCCATTGTCGCAATGGCGTTCAAGTCTGCTCGCCTGGTAAACAGAACAGAAAGCGGGGGATGAAAACTGCATCAGGAGCAGCATGACGATCTGCCGTTCAGCTCCGTCCAGCTCCCGTTTGTTACAAAAGTCGATAAAATTGAGCTGTACCCCATGGTGTCGGGAGACTTCCTCTCTTTGACGGTTCTCTGCTGCCGTAGCCTGGTGCAGACACTGAACCTGCTGTAGGGTTATTCCGCTTGGCAGAAAGGAAAAACGTACTTCCCGATCCGGGCCGTCATCGTTGTCGGCGACAGGGCCGGTGCGGTAGGCAGCCACCGCGACCATCAACTTGGCTTCGTATTCCAGCGCTTCCAGATGATCGTTGCTACTGGCATACGGCACAATTTCAACCTTGCTGTCGCGATGAGAACTCATTGCAATAACCTGGGCCGCATCTGTCGGCATATAGCCGGTCTGCATCATATTTGCTTGCATAGCTCTCCCCCTTATCCCCGTTTCCGAATTGGTTCCACAACATCAGCCAGCCCGAACTGGATGGCCTCATCCGGCGTCAGCCAGGTATCCACATCGCGCAGCAGGTATTTTTCCAGTTCGTCCTTATGCTTGATGTTGGAGTAAGTGAGGTAGTGCTGGAGAATCCGCTCGTGCTCCAGGTCTTCTTCCTTGCGGCTAGCGATGAGCTGGCTGTGGTTGCCGAAATTGAAGGCTGAAAAGCGGTGGGAAAGGATCGAAGTGCGAGGGGTGATTACCCGGCGACCTTTCTCGCCGGTCATGAAGATTAGCAGCCCCATGCTGGCGATCATGCCGATGCCGGTGGTGTAAATGGGGATACGCGACCACTCCATGATGTCGATGATGGAGAAACCGGCCGGGCAGGAACCGCCCGGAGAGTTGATGATCATCTGGATTTGGTTGACCTCGCCCTTGATGTTGAGGTCGATGATCTCCTTGCAGACGCCTTCGGCGGTGCCGCCGTTGATCGCTCCGGAGATATAGATGATGCCGTAGTCTTTGAGTCCGTTGTCTTTCTGCTGTTTGTCGGTGTCTGCTGCCATGGTGTTGCCTCCTTGTGATCGTGATGATCTAGGAGTACACCCGGGGTGTGACAGAAGTGGACGTAAAAGGATTTCATGGAGAAAAAGGAAGCCCGGCACGAGGCCGGGCATTATTACTGGATGGTAGATTCAATTTTCATTCTGAGAAGATACGATTCTGGTTTCATGCCACATTTTATAAATTGGGTTACTAAACCGTTTACCATTGTGGAATCCGGCAATGAGCTGGTGACGTCCATAACCCTGCAGTCGGGGAGTGAGATCAGCCAAAGTCGCCACATAGGGTCTTTTTGGGCGGTATCCATGGCCTTTTTACGCTCATTTTCCGATAGGTGAAACTGTAGTAGTCCGCTGTCAGCATTAACGCGCTTTACTTCAACATGGGAAAACGACCAGGTGCCATCTTTCGAGCATTTTTCCGGGACTAATATGTCAAATCCTGCATTTCCCCACCATGTTGAAACGTGGAGTATATCGTCAAGGGGACCGCGAGCGTCGATAAGTTTTAGAATCTTATCGTTCTGGTTCGCAGCTAATGTTGAGAGCAACTCACTCCAGAAGCCATCCTCATCCTCGCCCACCCATTCAAGTGCTCTTTTTCTGGCCAAGGATAACAGGCTCATTTCAGCTTTGTTACCCTCTATTGCCTTCTGTCGGTCAGACATCATGCGTACTTCGTCATCCATTGGTTTTAGTGGTGAAGTTGAAGCCGTAGCATTAAATTGTTCAGCTGAAATACTCTTACTGACAAAACTGTTTTCATCAATAGGCCATATTCCATCGCGCAGGAAGGTAATTATAGTATTAAAAGCATCATTTTGAATAACACTGCCGGACACTCCTACCAACTGTTCAAGAATTCGAGCTAACTGTTCATCAGTTGGACTCGCTTCATGTAAAGTAGGCGAGTCATAAGATTCAAGCAGGAAGGAAATTTTGTCTCGCTCAAGTGGGAGTTGCTGAATATCATCAGGCGATAGCGTATTAGACACAGCCCTTTGGGCAAGCAAAAAATCAAGTTTTGATTCGGATATATTTTTCAACTTCTGCCTGTTCATTAGAGTAAAATCAACGGCTGGAATAAGGAACTCCCTGCCGGTTGCTATGTCAGACAAGCATTCTTGCAATTTATTTTGTACCAATTGCTGGTTACATGCGACACCTTCCATGAAACTTATCCAGTGTCCCTGAGAAATTGTGCATCCGGCCTGAACCTCAGAACCGCTCAATTCCCCAAAATTACTTAGAGCATTGTATATTCTTTCTTGCCACTGTAGCTTTTCCTCATCAGAAATGACAAACACCTCAATCTGCTTTGAAATATCAGTCAGATCTTCATCGTCAATTCCAAGGTCCCGGCGGAGCCTCTGCACTGAAACCGGCACTTCTTTGCTGTCAATACTGCCAGCATGGCTCCACGCCGTGAGTACCTGACCGAAAACCGTTACGAACGCCCTATTATCGCAGAGTACTTCGGCAAGTGGCACAGCACACTCAAGTAAGAATTGATTAAAATCATATGGTTCTTTCAAGTCAAATATCAGGGTGTTTGATTCATAAAGCGGGAAGATGTTTCCTGATTCTTGATGGCCCAGATGGCCATTTGTGAGACCATCTTGCTGCAACTCCATCCAGACATCATTATAATGCTCAAATTGAATCCTGCCCCATCTTTCCAAAGCTTGGTCTTCTTTGAACTCCGTACTCTGCTGGCTGGATAATCGGGCCGCTGCTATTATGTCTGGCAGGGCACGGGCGATCATTCCTTGTAGACGCTGTTCAATGGCCGGATTTCTATCTCCCGATTTTTGAATTTGTTTCTGTGGATTGAACGTTTTTATTCCGAGTCTTCCTGCAATCTTCTGTTTATACCGGCGAACGCCCCATACAGCTATCTCATCAAAACCAGAAATGTACGTAGTATGTTCACCACTGTCAAAGTAGACTTTTTCATCGGGTTGTGCCCAATCAATCTTTTGCTGCACTCTGTTATTGAAGTATCTGACTAATCGTGGAAGATCACTTGGAACTAGCTCTTCATCGACAACCGACTTAATAAGGCGTGTATAAAGCTCCAAGATATCCTTGGTTTTGTATTTGAATTGTTGGAGATCGCGTATTGCGGTGGATATTTTGCTAACAGGCGCATCCTGTCCAACTTCCACAAGCCTGCACTGCCATGCCCAGTGGGGAATGCGTTTCACGTCTCTGGGGCAAAAGACGGTCAAGTGCTTGTCTCGGAAACCACCAACCTGAGTCCGTTGAAGCCAGATTCTGTGGGGTTCAATATAGGCAGCACTGTATCCATCTGCCATTTTCAGGATGCCGTCAGTTATATTCTCCTCAAATGCTGACCAGATAGTAGGTATCCACTTTTCATTTTCTATTTGAGAAATAAGCGAGTCAAATTCAGGTCGAAGCAGCGGCCCCAGAAAAGAGTCCCATGCGGTTATGATCGCTATAAATACTTTGTTTCGGGTTGCTGTATCAGTCCCGAACCCATCCAACATAAGTGCAGAATCTGACCCCACGAGTAATGGACCGGGGGTGATTCCGAGCAGCCTACATAGCAACTGGGGGTCAGCAGATGCTGCACTCTCGATTTCAGAGGCGATTTCTTTCAACAGCGGAAAGTCAATTATCGGCCATGGCCAATTAACTGTGCTACCATTAGGTTCACCTTCACCAGATTGACAAATTGTAACATCCTTAGCCGGTAACCAGTCGCCGCTGATAGTCGGGACGCAGAGTGAAGATAGTGCAAATGAAGCCCTTTGCAGATTCGTTGCTGTTGTTTTGCTGGTTGACTCTGCTTTCAAAAGGAAACGCCATCCGGGCGTATCATATTTCAAAAAACGATCCAAAACTGATTCCTGCTCACCTCGTTCAGCACGCTCAGTTACCATCTTTATAGCAAATTTTAACAGTTCCAGATGATCCTTGTTGCTCGACCCTGGTTTAAGACGTCCAAGGATTTCTACCCGGTTGTAATCAACCATTCCGCAGTCGGGATCTGACATCCCTTCAGGGCGAAACGAGGTCACATAAGATTTTTGACGTTTGACAACCTCCGGCAGTTCGAAGCGTTCAGCATCAGTCGAGTTAGCCGAACGATAGTAAACATTCACATCGCGACCGCTACCACCTGCTTCAAGCTTTTGAGGCAGAAGGATTGCATCATTAACAAATTTGTTATCGTCCACTGTTCCAATTATAGGGAATACTGCTGTGTTTGAATTGCGGACAAATGCCCAGAACCTCTCCTTCAACTTTGTAAGATTGCTATATTCAATGCCTACAACATGTGTTCTATAACGATAATCGGCCCAGTCGTTAATGGCCTTGAATAGTTCTTTGTAACGGCGTAGTTTCCAAACCTTCCCGGCCGGGAACGATTCTGATACAATCCGAGTAAAATTGACTTGTTGTAGAAACAGTTCTGCAACCTTGTTTTTGAGTTGCTCGCATCTACATGAATTTGGGTTGGCGAGCTGCCAGAAATCTTCTCGAGTAAGCACTCCTTTGTCTTTCCAGAGACCGTTCACGATAGCATTCGCTGCGGAAACCAATAGTGAGCCATTGTAGAACTGGGGCTCATTGCTTTCGCCGAATCTGAACGTAACATTCCTTCTACTGTTATTCAGATAGAAATCGGCATGGATATGGATGCCAAAACCTGCAGGCTGCTCAGTAGGAAGATATGACCAGTAGTAGCTATTGACATTGGAATTATCGTTGTTAATAGCTGGAGGCAAGGCAACTATGACTTGCGCAGTTTCTAGCTCGAGACCAGATTTTTCGCGAATAGATTCATTCAGCTGTAACGGCTCTCCACGCGAAATGATCCAATCTGGAGCAAACCCAATCTCCTTGGACATTGTGTTGCTGTTCGTAGCTCCAATTTCTAAAATATCTATAACTGTTTTCTTCTCAGGATACTTTTCTTGTAAAAAACCCAATGTCAATTCTTGAAGTTGGCAAATTGATGTAGCGATATCCATCGATTTATCAAGATGTTCAGGATTGATATCTGGAAGTATTACTAGGGTCACAAGAGAATATAGGTGTCGTTGCAGAGACTCATCAATCCCAAGCAATTTGGCTAGACTTGAATCGTCCAGGGCATAGTTGGGTGATGGATTATAGAAAGACGCCACTATATCTTCTTCCCAGCGCACATTCTCAGATGGTGTCATGGTGCTTGGATGAGTCATTTCAATGCACCACCAGGTTCCGTCTGAACAGCGGCTCCATACTGCAACTTTACTGCTCGAAGCAAAAACCGAGCGAAATCCGACGCCTTTGTTGCCAATGCTCTCTCGTGCTGATTTCGTACTTGAATGCAACGACAGGAGTGCGTGAAAATCACTTGCCCCCTTGACAGTTCCACAGTCAATAACCCTGTCATGAGCGGAAACCGGAATACCATCATTTCCAACAATGAGAATATTTTTCCCCTCCTCCTTACATAAGGCTATGACAACTTTCTTGTCACACCGGTCTAGTGCGTTTTGCAATAGTTCAAACACGACCCGACCGGAATAATCTCTGATCAACTCTTTCTCTCCACCCAAATCTCTTAGCCTAGCAGACTCGGGTAATAGTTCGTGAGTCACTTTATGCTCAGCAAATAGTCTTTGAATTGTTAATATATTGGGTGCCATATCAGTTTTCATTACATTCTCACCATACCCTCTCAACATACCCCTTATCCATCTGCCCGATTATGCCATATAGCAGCCGCTCCATATCGACCCCGTTGGCCTCCAACCTGGAATAATTATTCGGCCTGATATATTCCAGCAGCGCCGGCTTGAAGCGTACTTCATCAGCATACAACACCCAGTCGCGGTATCCAGGCGAACGGTAGCCAAACGCCCGCTTCATGAGTAAGCTATAGAACAGTCCATTCATCCTGCCTATGGAACTTTGCCACACGCCCCGCTTTTCCTGAATCTTCATCCGCGCCCAGGCAACCGCCAGTGCCTCCTCGATCTTCGGTGTGTAAGACCCGCCGAACATTTCCTGAAGTACATTGATGTTGTAGTGAAACAGCTCATGCTCGTGGGTCTTCATTAACACCAACGCCCAGGCAGCGTTCAGGTCTAGCTTGGTCAGGTACAGCACTCTATGGCGGACTTCCCGAACCAATGCCCAGTAGAACCAGCGCAGATTTCTTCCAAACAGGATTACCTGCCCCGGACTGCGCATAGGAATATACATGCCGAGTAGAAAGGGATAGGTACTGCGGATGTCATTTCCCCAGTCCTCATCCGGGTTCTCAGGCGCATTTGGCATAACATCGTCCGGTGGGTCAAAAAAATCATCGAGTTCTGGAATTCCGGCAAACAGCTCGTCATCCAGAATCACCTCACCTATTTCACCTTCGGGTAGACGATTGATCTCGTTCGCCATTTCTTTGTTCAATTGTTCAATGCTATTGATCATGACTGGCCTCGAATTCTATTTGTAATCCACCGATGTCGACGGTGAAACTTACATCAGTATCAACTAATTCAGCAAGTGAAAAGGCATCGTCCATCCGGGCAGTTTTACCATCCATGACAATCGGCGTTACGCTCTCTCCAACAACAACCGACACCGTGCCATCATTGACAGCCGCGACGAACAAACGTGCACCCAAACTGTCATCATTCAGACTATTGAGGCGATGTGCTGAACCTGACAGACCAAAAAGAGATCTGAACGGTTCATATAGGCAGTGGTCGATAACCTTATTGCTATCCAGAATGCCATTCAATGATTGCCGCTCATCATCAGTCAACAGTTGTTGCCAGAAATCTGCGGCAGACATTGCAAGTGCATCACCAACCCGTTCGTCCGCAAGCAGCCGTTCCTGAACAGTTCGCACAATTTCGGCAACAATCTCGTCATCTTCCGCTTTGAAGCGATTCTTCGAATCCTTCATGTACTTGTCGATCTTGAAGGTTTCACGCTCCAGTTTCTGTAACATCAATCGCTCGCCAGTGTAGATGTCGTTATTATGACTTGCCATAATGCGGACGAACTTTGCCATGCCGTCGAACCATGCCCCCATTGTTCTGATAAACTGCCTGAATTCTGTATCATCTCGTAAGTGTCCCATTGTGTCCCCCCTATCCGTAATTGCTCATACTCTGAATAAAGGCTATATTTAGGCAGCACGGTGAATTTGTTCATACTTTATTTCTGAAGTAAACCAGCAAGTTTCAAAATATGCTGGTCAATTACCTCCTCGTAGAGTAGAATATGCCTCATTCTACTTTACCTGGAGGTTTTTTT
>Ga0172367_10006368_pt1 | contig 13913 bp, 11 predicted proteins | sample Lak10m_FD_114542 | JGI IMG/M metagenome (GOLD analysis project Ga0172367, IMG submission 114542) | Freshwater microbial communities from Kabuno Bay, South-Kivu, Congo - kab_022012_10m | ecosystem: Environmental > Aquatic > Freshwater > Lake | place: Democratic Republic of the Congo: South-Kivu... | reverse complement strand
TTTTCCGCCCACTCATTATATAAAGGCTGAGCACATTGGTAGATCACATCGGCGCCACTGGTTACCTCAATATTCTTTTGCAAATTGTACGCATCGCCAGCCACAACTTCAACGCCAACTGGCAAAGAGTCTGCTTTCCCAGAGCGGTTGACCACTCTTACGCGTTTACCTAATTTGACCAATTCTTGCACCGTCGATTTTCCCAAAGGACCGCTGCCATAAACAACATGAAGTTCGTTTTGCATATTTATTCTCCTAGTTTTTTTTACTGAATTGATAGACTGACTCTTCTTTTCAAAAATATCTTTGAAACAATGGATTGATTCAAAGGGTCACTTGGATTGCATGTATGCTTTGCGCCTTAGCTGCTTTTCCACACCGTACTTTTTTGCTTGCTGACCCCAGCCAAAACCACCCATGAAACGATACAACCAGGAAGGGATTATGGGTTTCGCCAGCAGCGCCGTTGCCTCCAACGGGATGTCTTCTCCCCTGCTCAACGATTTTGCTGCCATGTTCAGCGCTTGTTTAAGCAACACAGACGGACCCCCAGCGGTATCTAATGCTTCCCCGTGCACGATGCCCTCACCAGCGCCCAGCGCCAAGGACCCTGCCCAGACAAAATTCGACTGTCGGGCAAATAATTCACAGATATCCAATGCCACTGCACAGTGACTTGCCTCTGGAAAACCACAGTTGGCTATCGCTGCAAATAACACAGGGCGTTCGCTCACAAAGTCATGCCTGTGAGCTTTTATATGTTCCAGAGCTTCAATCACCGGGGCTGGCAAAGAATCAACATAAAGAGGAAAAGCCAGAAGAATAAGATCCGCATTATCAATCGCGCTCATCAAATTATTAAGCTTTTCCGGAGAGCGCAGCACAGTGTGCACATAGATGGTTTCTGTCTGAATCGATTGTGCCTTTAATTGTTCCAACACGTACCCTCCAAGAGAATTCGAAGTACTCTTGCGCGTACGAGGGCTGCCGACCAGTAAGAGCGCCCGCCGGACTGAGTGGGGTTCTCTGATAAGAACCTCACTGTGCTCGAATATTTTGGCAGAGTTTCTTTCATCCTTACGAGGGGGAGAATCTTGTAACTCGGAAAGCCAACCTCGAACCGCCTCCAATATCTCATCTTCTAATTGGTTTCCAAAAATCACACCGCTGACGGATTTGTTTGAATAGAAATTAAGCGCATTCCGCTGGCAAAGCCTGCGAAATACTTCTTCAGATGGGGGATCTGCTTGCTGCATCCAACCGATAGCAAGAAAATTGGGGTAGCGAGCATAACGTTTCTGGTGATGTGTCTCGCCATCGATTTTTGTAAAAAACGGTGAGATATTCTGGATTTGATGATCCACCATACGTTTCAAAGTCGAAGAATAACCACCGAACGTAACCGGTGTCAGGTAAACCATCAAATCGCTACCGACCAACAACTCAGCAATTCGACGATTATCATCATTGACATTACAAACTCCCGGTGTACGGATCCAACAAAAGAAATCACCTGCGCAATTTCCGATAGTTAGTTCCCTCAAGAGGATATGATTCACTTCCCAGCCCCTGGCTTGCAATTCCTGGCTGAGAACGCTGCAAACACGCTCCCCGGTAATGTCGTTTTTCTGCGACCCATCCAACAATATTGCCTTCATGTGAACCTCTCTTTTCTTCTCGGTACCAGCCCAGAAAACATATCTGATAGAAAAATTCCAAAGAACTATGCTCTGATAAATTGCTTTTTAAGCAAGTCCAATTGGTACAGGTAAAGCGCATCTCCATTCGTGCCAAATGGGGGCATGTTTCCAGCAATTTCCAGCGAGACAAGACCGTGTACCTGGCTCCAGATTAGTATCGCTACAGAAAGACTTAAAATATCAACATCGCCACCATGTTTATTCCATATGGCAAATAACGGTTCGTATTCAGGCGCAACATTCGGAAATTGTTCCGCCTTCAATTTTCCAGCCACTCGCAAAGCTTCAACAACACTTGCCAACACACCTAACGAACGAGCTCCATAAGGAAGGACCTTCTCCATGGGGGCAACATAACCGGGAATAGGTGTCCCAAAGATTAATTGATATCGCTGTGGATAGGTAAGTGCCCAACTTCGATAAGCTAAACCTATCGCGCTCAATCTGCCGGTTAGATCATCCGGCAAGAGTGCGTCCCTGGCCGTGATTTGTGAATCCCCGAATGATGTATAGGCATCAATGATCAAGGCGGTAACCAGGTCATCGCGGCGAGGAAAATAATTGTAAATCGCTGGCGCAGTAATCCCCAATTCTCGCGCGATAGCACGCAGGGACAAAGCCGAGGCTCCGTTTTCCGCAATCAACTTCCAGGAAGTCTCTTTGATAATATTTGGTAAATCAAGATGTTGGGTTGTTCGTTTGGGTCTAACCATGGTTACTCCTAAATAAACACTGTATATTTACGCCGTATAATATACAGTGTTTATTATTCTTTGTCAAGATTTGGCACTGCTTATTATTTCCCCTTATTATTTCCCCTTTGACCTATCACGCGGTTACACGTACAATTGCTTTCGTATGCGCATATGGAATCTTCTCCCCGGCGATCCTCTTCAGCTAACAATTGCTGCTGATGCACGTTTTACAGTGCCTGATTATGCCAATGACCACATCTGGAATCTGGATTTGAGCGGTGGCGATCCATCCGCCCTGGCATTGAGGACAACCTTTGGGTTACGCGCACGTTTGATGCGTATTTTTCCCCGCTTTAGTGAAAATGGCAAGATAGCAAACAACCCACTGGAATTTTCAGTTCCGCCGCATGTCACCGCATTCTACCCCAACCTTCTCAGCGTTGCCTTTTCTCCATTTCCTGACGTAGATGTGGTCGCCGATTTTTGGATAGCAACTTCACAGGTTGCCGCAGGGCGACTTACTATTAGCAACCACTCCAACATCCAACACCCTATTCGTTTTGAATTGGTCGGACAACTCGTGCCGCTGGAAGGTCAGAATATGACGATCAATCAGCGACAGTCTGTAACCACGCTTGAAGGTCAGGTGGATGACCTCCGCCCGGTAATCTTCCTTACTGGCGGACCTCAGCCTGGTCCAGGCCCATACTCATCCCTAGCGCTAATGCTTGACCTGGCTCCTGGCGCATCCAGGCAAATGACATGGGCCTTGGCAACTTTAAAAGATACCCAGGCTTCATTTGATCTAGCACGCAAAACCGCCGCCCGGCCATTTGAAGCGGAAAAAGCCCTCATAGAATTACGCAATGCCAGCGAAAGCCTTGAAATTTACACAGGTGACCCGGACTGGGACGCAGCTCTTGCATTGACACAAAAAACAGCATTAGGCCTTTTCATGGGCCCAAGCGAACATTTACCCCATGCCAGCTTTGTCTTATCTCGCCAGCCGGATCAGGGTTATTCGCGAAATGGCGACGGAAGTGATTACCAGCATTTCTGGAGTGGACAACCAGCTTTGGAAGCATACTATCTGGGCTCATTATTACCGGCATCCAATAGGATGGTTTGTGCTATTGTAAAGAATTTTATCGCAGTGCAGGATGTGCACAATGGCACAATTGATTGCAAACCCGGTCTGGCTGGACAACGAAGCCGGTTCCTGGCAGCGCCTTACCTTGCAAGTCTTGCCTGGAACCTGACACACGCCGGCCAGGAAAAAGAATTCATCATCTTTGTTTACCCTGCCCTATTAAACTTTTTTTGGGCTTGGTTTTCGCCGACGCGTGATCAGGACCGAAACGGGCTGCCTGAATGGCAGAACCCCATCCAGACAGGTTATGAAGAAAACCCGCTTTTTGACGGTTGGCATAATTGGGCGCAAGGCATCAACATAACTACCGTACAAAGTCCAGCACTGTCGGCAGCGCTTTATCATGAGGCGCAATGCCTCATTAAAATGGCTGAGCTGTTAGGGCGCGCGTCTGACATTATCACGCTGAAAGCGCAATCTGAAATCCTGCGAAAAGGTGTTCAAAACTGTTGGGATCCCGGGCGACTGCTTTACTGTTATGCTGATCGTGACAGCCACCTTAGTTTGCCGGGCAAAGTCCTCAGCGAGCGCCTAGCAGCGCCAGTTATTAAAATGCAAAAAGAGTTTAAACAACCTGTAAGGTTAGTCATTCGAATATTAGGCCAGAATGATACGCTAAAACGGCCTCGCGTGATTGTTAGTGGAGAATTGGACGGCCAAAATCAAACTGAAATAATTGAAGCCCGTGAGTTTTCTTTCAGCTCAACAGGAGCTGTCGCGACAACGGAAAAAATCTATACCAAACTGGGTTTTTTTGAATTCGATGGACTCAGCCGGCAGGATCGTGTCAATATTTCAACCGTTGATCTCACAACCTCAGACCATACCTTGATCATACCTCTCTGGGCAGGTATTCCTGACAAACAAGAGGCCCATGCGTTGGTTCATCGCACAATTCTAGATGCCAACCAATTTGACCATCCCTTCGGTATCCCTGCCCTGCCCGGTTTTCTCATTCGTGAAGCTGACCAAGTCAGTAATAGTGTACACTTGCCCTGGAACCATTTAATCGGTGAAGGTCTGATTTTCTACGGCTTTCGACGCGAAGCAGTCCGGCTAACAGCTCACCTCATGTCTGCTGTGATTCAAAATCTAAAACGCTCTCAATCGTTTTATCATGCATACCACGCAGAGACTGGAAATGGGCTAGGCGAACGAAACACACTTCAAGGATTAGCCCCATTGGGATTATTTTTAGCTGCTCTTGGAGTGGATATTACTTCTCGAAACCGGGTGATTCTCTCCGGAGAAAACCTATTCCCTTGGCCTGTTACGGTAAAATATAATGGACTGACAGTGAAACGTCTCATGGATCACTCAGAAGTAATTTTCCCGAATGGGCAAACGGTTAAACTGAATGATCCGACTGATGCCGTCATTTCATGTGAATAAGGAGTCTTTATGACGAAGTCAAATAATATTCATTCAATAATGACTGCTGTAATTCAGGAACAAGATGTCGACTTGGCGTTACGCGCATTGGACCAGATTCACGCGCCAGTAACGCACCTGGCCAGTTCAGGTGGTTTTCTGGGTAGGCGAAACGCAACCCTGCTAATTGGATTAAACGATGGCGATGAAGAGAAAGTGATGACAGCGCTTCAATCCTCTTGCCGCCAAAGGATAGAATATCTTGCCATTCCCCTAGAAGGTTCACCTCTTCCAATGCCAACCCCTGTGCCCGTGACAGTAGGTGGTGCAACTATTTTCACCTTACCAGTCGAACGATTTGAGGAGTTCTAAGCCATGAAGCTAATATTTGCCATTCTTAAGGATGATGACGTAGACGATGTTGTCCAGGCTTTGACAACAGTCAACTTCCGGGTAACACGCGTAGCTTCCACCGGCGGATTATTCCGCAAAGGTAGTACAACCTTGTTGATCGGAGTTGACGATGAACAAGTTGAATCTGCGATCCAAATATTACGAGATAAAACCAAAGCAAATATCCACGATCAGAAACGCGCTACAGTTTTTGTGGTGCCAGTCAGCAGGTTCGAGCAACTTTGATTTCGATAAATTGTATCGAAATTATCGTTCAGATCAACAGGCTCCAAGATTTTTTTGTACGATAAGCGCACTTTTGTACTTATCACCAAATTAATCAACCTGCATGTTGATCTTTCTTTTTTTTTTAAATCAATTCAAGTATCTTCTTTTTTGAAATTCCAGATGAACCAGAGGAAATAAATGGGAAAAATTCTAGAAAAATCCCGTTACATGACAATCGCCGGTGTTCTCAGCCTCTTAGTAGCAGCCCTTGTTGCTTTCGTTTGGGGAATCTTCCAAACCATTCATGCGGCAGTGCTGATCATTGAAACCCAGGGCGGAGATCCTGGCATCACGGTGGCATTGATCGAAATTGTGGATGCCTTCTTAATTGCAACAACACTTTTGATTTTTTCAGTCAACCTGTACGAACTGTTCGTTGCAGATGTGTCAGTACCAGATTGGATGGTGGCACACGATCTCTATGAATTAAAGACTAAATTAAGCAGTATGATTGTCCTCGTCATGGCTGTAAAATTTGCTGAAAAGCTGGTGGAAGTTAAAAATTATTCCGATTTACTTTACTTTGGAACCGCAATAAGCCTTGTTTCTGTGACTTTGATCGCCTTCGGGTATTTCGGCCATAAAGACTAAAAATTCCCAAATGATCCTTCTTTTTACTTTGTCTTTATTCTTTGGAGGATGCCATAGAAAAGAAACAAACTGACCTCCGCAAATTACCGGGCAATGTTTGGGTATTGACATTCACTTCATTTCTGACAGATATTTCGTCAGAAATGATCCTGAACCTGGTACCTCTTTTTTTGGCAAATGTTCTTGGACTCGGTACGGCAGTAATTGGTATGATCGATGGAATTGCAGAGACAACCGCCAGCCTGCTAAAATTATATTCTGGGGCTTTGTCCGATAAGCTTGGTCAACGCAAATGGTTGGCGGTAATTGGTTATGGGCTCTCGACTGTTTCAAAACCTTTTCTATTTTTCGCGAACACCTGGGGCTGGGTGCTGGGTGTTCGTTTTGCAGACCGGATCGGCAAGGGCATTCGCACAGCCCCACGCGACGCTTTACTGGCAGGTAGTATAGAAGAGAAACAACGCGGACTGGCATTTGGGCTACACAGAGCGGGGGATACTGCTGGTGCATTTATCGGCCTTGGCATTGCTGCGCTTATTGTCTGGTTGACCCAATCCAGTCTTTTGCTGACGCGAAACACTTTTCAGATAGTTGTTTTGGTCAGTTTTATACCTGCTCTACTGGCTGTGATCATACTGGCTGGCTTTGCAAAAGAAGTAAGCGTAAAATCCGGGCCGAAGGTGCCACTTTTTAGCCTGCAAGGCTTGGACAAACAGTTTAAAACTTATCTCCTTGCAGCCGTCTTATTTACACTGGGGAATTCATCCGATTCTTTCATCATTTTGCGGGGGCAAGAACGAGGTTTGGACGTAATTCAAATCATGCTTATGCTGATGAGCTTTAACCTGGTGTACAGCTTAATGGCGGGGCCCTTTGGTGCCCTCTCCGATAAAATTGGCCGGCGCAACCTGATCATCTCAGGCTGGCTGGCCTACGGATTAGTTTACATTGGCTTTGCCGCAGCCAACTCCGGCTGGCATATCTGGTTACTTTTCTGTCTCTATGGGATTTATTACGCACTGACAGAAGGCGCCTCAAAAGCGTTTGTGGCAGACCTGGTACCCCCGGAAAGACGCGGAACCGCTTATGGCCTTTACAACGCCGCAATTGCCCTGGCGGCATTCCCTGCTTCCCTGATCGCTGGTATTCTCTGGCAAGGGTTGGGGTCCTGGGGTGGGTTCGGTCCGCGCGCACCCTTCATTTTCGGAGCGCTGCTTGCTATCCTCTCAACAATTCTTTTTGTCCGAATTAACTTTAATGGTAAGACAAAAGTGGATGCAAGTATTTGAAAATATATTACCCCCCATCATCGATATGCACTCGCTAAAAAACTCCCTGAGCAGGTGACCGTGCCCAGGGAGTTTTTTATTTTCAGGGTAAATCGCGATATGACCCTAAAACAGTCATGTAATTGGCTCGCTCAAAGGCGGCTGGCTCTTTCACCGATGCCTGGCTCATACTCCCTTGCATCTGCCGGATCGATTTGTAATCATGCTCTTCCATCCAAGCCTGCGTGGTAGCAAGAATATCAGGAACCCGATCGTATCCATTTTTTAATAATTCGGACGCAATCATAACGACCCTGGCACCCGCCATCATTGACTTGATCACATCTGTGGCAGTATGAACACCACCTGTAAGCGCCAGATCCACATCAACTTTGCCATAAAGAATAGAAATCCAGCGCAAAGATAAGCGTAATTCATCTGAATTACTCAGCGCAAGACTGTGTATCACTTCAAGATTTTCCAGGTCAAAATCGGGTTGGTAGAAACGATTAAATAACACCAAACCATTGGCGCCAGCTTCTGAGCAGCGTTTCGCAAAATTGGGCAGCGCAGTGGCAAATGGGTTCAACTTAACGGAAAGCGGGATTTTCACCTTCGAACGAATTTCAGAGATCAACTCCAGGTATGTGTTTTCTAATTCAAGCGCGGTAAGATCGATATCTGCAGGGAGATAATACAAGTTGAGCTCGATGGCATCTGCGCCAGCTTCCTGCATATGGTGCGCGTAACTTGTCCAGCCACCTTTTGAAACGCCATTCAAGCTACCTATAACAGGCACGCTGATAGATTTTTTTACGGCAGTCAGATGGTCCAAGTATTTCCCAGGCCCCATGGCGTAGGATGCAATTTCGGGAAAGTATGAGAGCGCCTCCGCAGAAGAGTTTGAACCACGGGTTAGATAATGATCCAACTCAAGGCTTTCGTGAATGATTTGTTCTTCAAACAAGGAGTACATCACAATGGCGCCTACGCCCGCATCATCCAGTTTCTTTGCACTTTCAATTTTTTTCGTCAAGGGTGATGCCGCTGCAACGACAGGATTTTTCAGGGTCAAACCGAGATAACGAGTTGTAAGATCAATCATAATTGTTTCCTTCGCTTTTCTGATCAGCTTTATGAGTCAGAGACGCGAGCGTTGCTCGCGTCTCTGGAAATTCTGATCATTTATTTGGTTACGTCACCGATTGGTTTATCGTAATGCATGGAAGCCATTTGCTGATAATATTCCCAACGCTTGTTGACGTCATTCTGAGCAGACTTAAGAAGCGTTTCAGCGCGGGCTTCATCCGTTTGTATTAACATGCGATAACGGGTTTCGTTATAAACATATTGTTCCAGCGGGATAGAAGGTTCTTTTGAATCGATGCTGAGCGGATTCTGACCCTGGGCGATGAGATCAGGGTTGTAGCGATAAAGAGGCCAATGACCTGCCTGAACTGCAAGCTTTTGTTGTTCAAGACCCTTTGCCATATCAATACCGTGCGCAATACAATGTGAATAGGCAATGATAAGGGACGGTCCATTAAATGCTTCTGCTTCAATGATAGCCTTTAGTGTTTGTTGATCACTGGAGCCCATGGCTATGCGCGCAACATAGACATAGCCATAGGACATGGCAATCAATCCCAGGTCTTTCTTGGAAATACCCTTGCCACTAGTAGCAAACTTGGCTACAGCCGCACGCGGAGTAGATTTGGATGCCTGACCACCCGTATTTGAATACACTTCGGTATCCAATACAAGGACATTGACATTATGCCCGGAAGCTAAAACGTGATCCAGACCGCCATAACCAATATCATATGCCCAACCATCACCACCCATGATCCAGACAGATTTCTTTACGAGTATGTCCGCGAGGGTAAATAAATCACGTGATTTCGGATCTTTCTTGCCATCGAGTGCTTTCTTCAGCGCTTCCACGCGTTCACGCTGCTGCTTGATGCCTAATTCAGTCGATTGATCAGCGTTGAGAAGATCATCCGCCAGGCTTCCAAGTTGAGCAGATAATTGTTTGAGCAGATAATGAGCATAATCAGTTTGCTTATCAATCGTTAGGCGCATACCAAGGCCAAATTCAGCATTGTCTTCAAATAACGAATTGGACCAGGCTGGGCCACGGCCTTCTTTATTGACAGCCCATGGCGTAGTAGGTAGATTGCCGCCGTAGATAGAGGTGCAACCTGTCGCATTCGCTACGATTGTTCGATCACCGAAGAGCTGAGAGACAAGTTTTATATATGGAGTTTCTCCACAGCCTGAACAAGCACCAGAAAATTCAAACAAAGGCTGCAGCAGTTGTGAATTCTTGATTGTAGACGGACTGAACTTCGTACGATCAACCTCCGGCAGCTTGTAGAAGAATTCCCAGTTTGCAGCTTCGGCTTCGCGCAGAGCTGGCTGTGGGGCCATATTAATGGCTCGACGACCAACCTGGGTCTTATCTTTAACCGGGCAAGCCTCAACACAAAGCGTGCAACCTGTGCAATCCTCTGGAGCAACCTGAACCGTATAAGCCATACCAGGGAATTCTTTGAATTTTGAATCCATGTGTTTGAAGGTTGCCGGGGTATCCTTAAGCGCAGCGGTGTCATACACCTTATGGCGGATCACGGCATGAGGACACACAAATACGCATTTACCGCATTGAATGCACAGATCGGCTTCCCACACTGGAATTTCCAGAGCGATATTACGTTTTTCCCATTGGGTGGTAGCACTCGGGAAAGTGCCATCAACTGGCATGGCGGAAACAGGAACTTCCTCCCCTTCGAGCGCAATAATGGGCCCAAGGGTCTTCTTCACGAAGTCAGGGGCTTCAGCAGGCACACGAGGGCGCATAGAAATCTGGCTGGTAGGTTTGGTTGGGTACTTGATCTCGTGCAGGTGTGCCAGGGTCTGATCCACGGCTTCAAAGTTCTGCTTGACCACTGCTTCACCGCGCTTACCGTAAGTCTTCTTGATGGACTTCTTAATCTCTTCAATTGCCTGGTCACGTGGTAATACGCCAGAGATGGCAAAGAAACAAGTCTGCATGATGGTGTTGACACGGCTGCCCATGCCTGTTAATTCGGCTACTTCATAGGCATTGATATTGTAAAATTTGAGTTCTTTATCAATAATCGCCTGTTGCACTTCAATAGGAAGATTATCCCAAACTTCATCTGGCCCATAAATGCTATTGAGCAAGAAGGTACCACCAGGCTGGACAAATTTCACAATGTCAAATCGTTCCAGGAAGCTAAATTGGTGACAGGCAACAAAATTCGCCGTATTGGAAGCAATCAAATATGGCGCTTTCAAGGGCTTGGGGCCAAAGCGCAAATGAGATTGAGTTAAGGTGCCGGATTTCTTAGAGTCATAATAGAAGAAACCCTGGGCATAATTCTCTGTTTCTTCGCCGATAATCTTGATGGAGTTTTTGTTGGCGCCAACAGTGCCATCAGCGCCCAGACCAATAAAGACACATCGCACCGTCTCGGGATACTCGACACTGAAAGTAGGATCAACATCCAGGCTGGTATGGGATATATCATCGATGATACCAACAGTAAAGTGTCGCTTGGGTGATGGTTTGTTCATTTCATCCAGGACAGCCTTAGCCATCGCCGGGGTGAATTCCTTTGAAGAAAGACCGTAGCGCCCACCAATAACCTTGATATCGCTGCGACCAGATTCAAACAATGAATTGACCACGTCGAGATACATGGGCTCTCCGCCCGAACCGGGTTCCTTGGTTCGGTCGAGCACAGTGATGGACTTAACGCTCTTCGGTAAAGCCTTAACAAAGGCATCAATATCAAATGGACGGTAAAGGCGAACACGCAGGGCACCGACCCGTTCACCCTTGGCTGCGAGATATTCAACAGTAGATTCGAGAGTCTCACCGCCAGAGCCCATTACAATGACAACTCTTTCAGCTTCTGGATGACCGACATAATCGAACAGGTGATATTGGCGACCAGTCAGCTTTGCGAACTTATCCATTTCAGCCTGAACAATTCCAGGTACAGCAACATAAAATGGATTGACGGTTTCTCTTCCCTGGAAATAGACATCCGGATTCTGTGCGGTGCCACGAATAAACGGATGATCTGGGGATAGCCCACGACGTCGATGTGCTTGCACCAGTTCCATATCAATCATGTGGCGCAGATCATCATCTGTGAGTTGTTCGATCTTGGCTACTTCATGTGAAGTGCGGAAACCATCGAAAAAGTGCAGGAAAGGCAACCGTGCCTTAAGAGTGGCTGCATGCGCAATCACTGCCAGGTCATGCGATTCCTGAACAGATCCAGAAGAAAGCATGGCCCAACCTGTCTGGCGAGCCGCCATCACATCTTGATGATCGCCATAAATTGATAGGCCCTGGGCAGCAATTGCGCGAGCCGCAATATGGAAAACAGTGCTGGTCAATTCACCAGCAATTTTATACATATTCGGGATCATCAGTAACAATCCCTGGCTGGCTGTGAAAGTGGTGGACAAGGCCCCTGTTTGCAATGCCCCATGGACAGCGCCGGCGGCGCCACCTTCAGATTCCATCTCGATCACATGAGGTGTTGTTCCCCAAATATTCGGCTTCGTTTTTGATGCCCATTCATCTGACAACTCACCCATGGTGGATGAGGGCGTAATAGGGTAGATGGCGATTACTTCGCTAACGCGATAAGCAACCGAAGCAGCAGCTTCATTACCATCAATTGTAATAACAGGTCTTTTCGTCATAGTTACTCCTTAATCAAAGGGGGTCAGAGCACGCTCTGATATTTGTGAAAATAGTCGCAAATCCTTCTAATTATGCCACACAAAAGCAAGTTTAGCCCTATTAATTTCTACGAACAAGTAATAAATGACACCTAAAACAACCGAGTCTTGTCATAAATTTGGACAATAACGAGTAAAAAAGTAGACTGAGTTGAGTTAGCTTTTTAAACCAGGAATGGTTTCGCCAGTAAAAGGGCAGCGAGTGATTTCGCATCTTGCATCTGGCCACTTTCAGCAAGTTGCAATGCTGCGGCTATTGGTAATTTCTCCACGCTAAGATATTCATCGGCATCCGGGTCTAAAGGATCATGGGTCAAATCAGTCGCCAAAAAGACATGCATTAATTCAGTAGAATAACCTGGAGCCAGGTAAAAACTACCTATTTCCTTTAAGTTTTTCGCTGCCATACCAATTTCTTCGCGTATCTCTCGAAAAGCAGCTTCTTCTGGTGGCTCTCCTGGCTCCAAGGTTCCAGCGGGCAATTCGAGCAGGTCAATTTCTGCGGCATGCCGATATTGCCGAACAAAGTACATTAACCCATTTTCATCAACAGGCACAATACTGACCGAACCTATATGTTCGATGATGTCATATTTTACTGTGTTGCCATTTGGCGTCAGTAAATGATCACGCCGCACATTAAAAGCTCGACCTTGGTATGCATTTTCTGATTTAATTAGTTCAAATTTCATATTTACTCCACTCAAAACAAACACCCGGGCAAAAAACGCCCGGGTGTACGAGGACTGACTAAAACTTATGGGATCAGGATAGAAGTACCAACAGTCAGGTTGGAGCTTCCGCTCAGGTTATTGACACTGGCAATAGCCATCGGATCAACATCTCCAAACTCGCAAGCAACCGAGTAAATCGTGTCGCCAGCGCGAACGGTATATTGGACAGGGTGAGTTTTGAGCGCGCGAGTCCCGGGGAAAGCCCCACCAGATTGTGGAATTGTGATGGAGGTACCGGGAGCAAAATAACTCTGACTGCTGCTTAAACCGTTCAGTGTCAGGAGTTGGTCTGGGTCAATATTGAAGCGACGTGCCAGACAATACGGGAATTCACCTTGATGCAAGACATATGCTGCAGGTTTTACAATCGGGCCAGCCGTAGGCAGTTGTGCGTGAGAAGTCGGTTCGGGAGTTGTAGCCGTACCTGTAGTTGGTGATGGAAGGGGTGTGGTTGCGGCAAGATTCGAGGTTGTTTCAGGAGATCGAGTCTGTTCAACACCACCCAGAGGTGTAAAAGTTGGCAGAACATCTGGGTTTTTGGTACCAGATTCCGAGCCCACAGATGTAGGCATCGGTAAACCTGCAGTGGCGACCGCAGTCTGAGTACCAGCAATCTCAATGGCATTCATGCCGGAAGTTGCCACTGGTTTGGGAAAATTAGCTTTTGGGGTAGCGGTAGCCGTTGGCGCAGACGAAGCTGCACGGGTACAGGCGCTCAGCGTTAGCACAAGTATCACCAGAATAACCAAATAATATTTCTTGCTCATATTTCTTCTTCTCCTCCAAAAAATGGGCAGGGTTTATGCGAAAAAAGTGTAATTTGTTTGATACTAGCACAGACTTTCTAGTGCGTCAAGTTTTCGCCGGAAGAGACAGCAGTTCTCAATATGTCAAAACTGGCAAGGCCTTTGGCAAGAAAAACTTTGCCATGAGGT
>Ga0172367_10006364_pt1 | contig 13920 bp, 17 predicted proteins | sample Lak10m_FD_114542 | JGI IMG/M metagenome (GOLD analysis project Ga0172367, IMG submission 114542) | Freshwater microbial communities from Kabuno Bay, South-Kivu, Congo - kab_022012_10m | ecosystem: Environmental > Aquatic > Freshwater > Lake | place: Democratic Republic of the Congo: South-Kivu... | reverse complement strand
GAAAGAAGGGCCGAAGCCGGTCCATTTGGGCTTCGGTCAGCCAGAACAGGTTGCTCATCGATCAGGTCTCCTCCACGACCGTGAATCACGGTCGAAGAGCATGATCAATGGGTCCTGACCCTAAGATGTGGTCTGATGATCATGTCCGCACTCCCAAACTTGGCGCCCCGGCACGTTTCGCACCTTCAAATCTTGTAGCAAGAACTCCCGCGAAAAGAAAGTGGTGCTTGACATGGTTTAAGAGCGTGTGGATACTCACCATGTCAGAATGCGAGGCCCACATGGAATTCGACATTTACCGCGAGCCAAGGGACTTCACGGCAGGAGAAGCCGCCGTGGCTTCTGGCGTATCGCCGGCCTTGCAACGTGACTGGCGCCGTCGCGGCCTTCTGGAAGAGGGCAGCGGCGGTTGGGTGCGATATTCGCTTTCCGAAGTCTGCGAACTAGCGATGATGAAGGCATTCTCAGATGGCGGAGTGAGCGTGAAATCTGCAGGCGCGCTTGCGCGCTTCACCGCCGACCCGATCCACACCTTCCTCGAAATGTTGCCGGGTGTGGTCGCTTTCACTGGCGAAGAACTTACGCCCGAAGAACAGCGCGCCTTTCTTGCCGATCACTGGGCCGAAGAAAGCCTCTCTCGCTACATCTTCACGCCGCTTCCCGACAAAGACCGCGACGCTTCGGGCCCGCTGGCCGATTCATACCGTTTCAAGTCCCTTGCAGAGATTGAGGAAAAGGCCGGGCGGGGCTGGTATTTTGGCCTTATCTTTGACCTCAAGGCGCTGGCCGAAGAGATACACGCTCGCGCCGAGCTTCCTCTCGTAACTTATCGCGTTGAGAAGAGGGAGGGCCGCACATGACCCATATTGCAGTCATTGCCCGCCGCCTTGTCGCAGAGGCTCGCCGTCGGCGCGCACTCGAATTGGTGGAGGCCGCAGAATGAGCTTCATGTCTGCGATCACCCGTATCCTGCGCCCAAGCGCAAAGCGTTCCGGCATCGAGGCGGGCGGCGGCGGGCGCCGCCGGCAGGGCGCGCCGATGCTGGGCACCCCGCAACAAGCGGCGCTTGGGGCACGCGGCCCGGCAAAGGCTCGCGCGGCCGGGCTCTACATCAACACGCCCTTCGGCAACCGGATCGTGGAAGCCTGGACAAGCGCGATGATCGGGCGCGGATATCAGGCCCGCAGTCAGCACCCCGACCCGGGCATCCGCCGCCGTCTCAACGACGACTTCGAGGCGCTTGTCAATCCGATCCTGACCCCGCTTGCCCGCGCCCTGGTGCGCGACGGCGAGGCATTCTTGCAGATCGTGACCGAAGAGGGCGGGCTTCACCTCAAGCTGATCCCGGCCGAACAGGTTGACCCGTCCCTGACCCGCGAGCTTGGCGGCGGTGCCCGGATCGTCGCGGGCATCGAATGCGACGCCGGCGACCGGGTGGTGGCCTTCCATGTCCTGCGCGAGGCGCCGGGCACCGCGTTCTCGGCCTTCGGCGAGGCGGTGCGCGTCCCTGCCGCCGACATGATCCACACCTTCGACCTGCTGTTTCCCGGGCAGGTGCGCGGCCTGTCATGGCTTTCCCCGGTCCTGCTGAAACTGCGCGACCGCGACGAAGCAAGCGATGCGCTCTTGATGCAGCTCAAGACGGCAAGCCTGATCACGGGCTTTGTGCGCGACCCCGAAGGCGGGGCGGCGGGCTTCGATGAAGGTGCGAGCGGCGGGCAGGTGAACGTGAGCCTTGAGCCGGGCGCCATGCGCATTCTTCCGCCCGGTGCCGATGTGACCTTCTCGTAACCCGGGCAGGGGCTCGCCCAGGCGGTGGAATTCCTGCGCGCGCAAGATCGGGAAATCGCGGCGGGTGTTGGCCTGACCTTCGAGGCGCTGACCGGCGATCTTGGCGAGGCCAACTATTCGTCGGCCCGCGTGGGCCTGCTGGAATTCCGCCGCCGCGCCGAGATGATGCAGAAGAACTTGATCGAAGCGCAGGTGCTGCGCCCCCTCTGGCGGCGCTGGATCGACACGCAGGCGCTTGCCGGGGCGATCCCGTCCGATCCCGGCGCGCTGGCCGAATATCGCAACGTCCGCTTCATCGGCCCCGGCTGGGCATGGGTGGACCCGCGCAACGAGATCGAGGCCGAAGTCGCGGCGATCGGCGCGGGCCTGAAATCCCGCGAAGAGGTGGTGGCCGGGCGCGGCCGGGACATTGACGACCTGGACGAAGAGCTCGCCCGCGATGCGAGCCGCCCGGCACAAGGAGCGACAGCATGACCATTCACCTGCGCGCGGTGACGCCGCACCCCGCAACACTGGACCCGCAGGCCCGCACCATCGAGGCGATTGTCTCGACCGGCGCCGAGACTGCCCGGCCCGGGTATATCGAGCGGCTGGACCTGCGCGGCGCCGACCTTTCGCGCCTGATCGGCGGGCCGGTGCTGGATGCGCACCGCGCGAGCTCGACCCGCGATCAACTCGGGGTGGTCGAAGTCGCCGAAGTCAGGCCGGAAGGACTGTGGGTGCGCATCCGCTTTCGCAGCAACGAAGCCGCCCAGGCGGTGCTTGCCGATATCGGCGACGGCACGCTGCGCGGCCTGTCCATAGGCTACAGCGTGGCCGAGTGGAAAGAGTCGCGGGACGGCGAACGCCGCATCCGCACCGCAACCCGGTGGACGCCGCTTGAGGTTTCCATCGTTCCTGTCCCGGCCGATCCGGGCGCACATTTCCGTCATGGAGGCAATCAGATGGAAACCCAAGAGCAGACGGCCGAACGCCCGGCCGAGACGGCGCGGCAGACCCGCGCCCAGGCGAACGCCGAGATCCGCACCATCGCCGAGACCGCGGGCCTGTCCCGGGCGTGGGCGGATGAACAGATCGACGCCGAGGCAACCCCCGAAGACGCGCGAGCCGCCGCCTTCGAGGCGATGCGCACGCGAAGCGCGCAGGCCACGACCCGCACCACGCGGGCAGAAATCACCTTCGACCATACCGACCCGACGGTTACAGCCGCGCGGGCGGGCGAAGCTCTGTATGCGCGGGCGCATCCCGGACACACCCTTTCCGAAGCCGCCCGGCCCTTCGCCTACATGACGACCGTTGACCTTGCGCGCGATTGTCTGCGTCGCGCCGGGGTTTCGATGACGGGCGCGGCGACTGAAACCCTGATCACGCGGGCGCTGCATACCACGTCCGACTTCCCGCTGATCCTGGGTGATGCAGTCGGGCGCGAGCTGCGCCGGGCTTATCAGGCCGCGCCGCCTGGCATTCGGCAACTTGCCCGGCAAGGGACCATCCGCGACTTTCGCCCGAAGTGTTCCATCATGTTCGGCGAAGCCCCCGAGCTGGAAAAGGTGCTCGAAGGGGGCGAATTCCAGCACGGAACGATGGACGAATCGGCCGAGCTCTACAGCCTCGAAACCTTCGGGAAGATTTTCGGAATCTCGCGGCAGGCGCTGGTCAACGACGACCTTGGCGCCTTCACCACGATCCCGGGACGCCTGGGCACTGCCGCCCGTGCCTTCGAGGCGATGCAACTCGCCGCAAAGGCAGCGGCGAACCCGCTGATGAGCGACGGGGTGGAAGTCTTCGACGCGGGCGGGCACGGCAACCAGAAAGCCGCAACCTCGACGGGCGCGGAAGTGACCGTGCTCGACGCGATCAAGGCAGACCTTTCCGCCGCCCGTCTTGCGATGCGAAAGCAGACTGGCCTTTCGGGAATGCTTATCGACGTGACCCCGCGTTTCGTCCTGGTCCCGCCTGACCTCGAAACCACGACGGAACAGGCCCTTTCCGAGGTGCAGGCAACGAGCACCGACGAAACCAACCCCTTCGCAGCCTTGTCGCTGGTGGTCGAGCCTCGCCTTTCTTCCTCTTCGCAATGGTATGTTGCTGCTGATCCCGGCACGATTGACGGGCTCGAATACAGCTACCTCGAAGGTGCGCCAGGCCCGCAGATTGAAACCAAGGTGGGCTTCGAGGTGGACGGGGTGCAGATGAAGGTGCGCCTCGACTTCGGCTGCGGATGGCTGGACCATCGCGGCTGGTTCCGGGTTGGCTGATGGCACTCGGGGCTGAGGAAATGGGGGAACTGCGCGACGAGCTTATCCGGGCTCGCGCGCGCGGCGTCCGCGTCACGATGTATGAAGGCAAGCGCCTTGAATACGCAAACGACGCGGAAATGGCGGCCGCAATCGCCGATCTGGAGGCGCGCATCCGGCGCGCCTCTGCACCCCGCCCTGGTGCCGTCCGCTTTTCCAGCTCGAAGGGGCTTTGACATGGCAAACCGTGCTGCGCCCGTGAAGCAATCCGATCTGACACGCTACCTCAAGGCCGCAACCGCGGCAGGGGTGGCCGTGGCGAAGATCGAGGTGGCGCGCGATGGCACGGTGCGGATTTTCAGCCTTGCAGCCTCTTCCAGCGACGATGACCACAACCTCTGTGACCGGCTTCTGAAATGACCCGCCGCCGCAACCCATTCCCAGGTGTTACCCGCGTGACAGACCGTCACGGGAAGGTGCGTTGGCGCTTCCGGCGGCGTGGCTTCACGTGCTATCTGCCGGGCGCCTATGCCTCTGCAGAGTGGCGAGCGGCCTACCAAGCGGCGCAGGTGGAGGCGAAGACACCGACCCCGACCGCACGCTTTCCGCACGGCTCGCTGGGCTGGCTCATCGCCCATTATCTCGCCTCACCACGTCACGCTCAGAAAGCGCCCAGCACTCGCCAGACACTTCGCAATGAACTGGACTGGCTTCGCGAGGTCGCCGGGGACCTGCCGGTGACGGGCTTCCGGGGGCGGCACGTCGAAGCGCTCATGGCGAAGAAGGATGGACCGGCCGCGCAGAATCGCGTTCGCAAAAACCTATCCATGATGTTCAATTACGCGATCCGCCTTGAGATCATCGCGGCGAACCCTGTCAAGGCAACCGAACGCGTAAAGCACAAGAGCGACGGTTTCCACACATGGAGCGAGGCCGAGATTTGCCGCTTCCTCGATCATCACGGGCCGGGGACGAAAGCGCGGCTGGCGTTGCTGTTGGCCTTGAACACGGGCGCGGCGCGGCAAGACCTATGCAAGCTCGGATGGCAGAACGTCAGGGCGGGGCGCATTGCTTACCGGCGCGGCAAGACGGGCGTGGAGGCTGACTTGCCGATCCTGCCTGCACTTGCGGAAGAGATCGCTCGCGTCCCGCGCTCGCAAATGCTCTTCCTTCCGACACAATCCGGTGCGGCGCATTCGGTGCCCGGCTTCGGCAACTGGTTCAAAGCGCGGGCAATCGAAGCCGGTGTGACGGCAGATAGCGCGAACATTCACGGGTTGCGCAAGGCCGGTGCGACCCAGCTTGCGGAGCATGGCGCGACCGAGTGGGAAATCGCCTCTTTCCTCGCCCACGAGGATACGAAAATGGCGGCCGTCTATGTCCGCAAGGCGAACCGGGCGAAGCTCGGCACATCGGCGCTTGCTAGACTTGGCGGGCCGAAAAGTGAACAAAACTTGTCCAACCTTAATCAGGGGTTGGACAAATCAGGCAGAAAAGGAAAGGAATAACATGACGTTACAAAGAGTCATGGTAGGCCCGGAGGGCCTGAGCTTGCGACGGTAATTCAAAGGGTTCCGATGGTGAACCCTGAATTTTCGACCGTTGAAAACAAAAGGGAATATGGGCGCGCGGCGAACCTCTTGCCGTCTGCCGAAATGGAAAACCCCGGAGCGCTGGCGGGCGCAACCGGGGCTGATCAGCTTGGGATAAGCTTCAAGACGGAAGAATACCGGAAGCGGGCTGAGGCTGCAACTGCTTTGGCCCATGCCATTGCAGATTGTCACCCGCAAGACGCGTGCGAAATCATGGCGGCGGCTCTGCAAGACCTGTCAGTCGGAACGCCCTTGCCGGTGTTTGTCTCGGCCATGGATGACGCGCGCTGGTGGGCTTCCTGCGCCTCTACCGCCGAACTCAAGGCCTTTGCCCTGGCCTGCTTTGAAGCCATGCGCCCGAAGGTCCGGGACGCCTTCCTAGGCTATGTCCAGCGAGGGGGCGCATGATGAAAGATCATGACTTCAACGCCCGCGCCTATGGCCTGCCGGATCAATTGCCGGGTGTAATCGTTCCCGGCGTCCGGGATCACGCGGCAGGCTTCTTCCCGGCGTCTGACCTTGCAGGCGCAGCGGTTCCCGAGCGGCAATGGCTGGTCAGCGATCTTTTGCCGTCTGGCACTGTCACGCTGTTGTCTGGCGATGGCGGGACCGGGAAAAGCCTCTTGGCCCTGCAACTTGCCGCTGCGGTCGCCACGGGAACGGATTGGCTTGGCCGTCCCGTCAAAGGCGGGGCTGCGGTGTTTCTCTCTGCCGAAGACGACCGGGACGAACTTCACCGGCGGGTTGCTGATGTGGCGCGGTCGTCGGGTATCAGGCTTGCAGAACTCGGCAACCTCACCCTTCGTAGCCTTGCGGGCGAGGACGCGCTGCTGGCCACGCTGGAACGCGACGGATCACTCAAGCCGACATCGCTTTTCGATGCTCTGGACGACTACCTTGAGGCCCTTGCGCCCTCGCTGCTGGTGCTGGATACGCTGGCCGATCTGTTCCCCGGCAATGAGAATGACCGGGCACAAGCGCGGCAATTCATCGGCATGTTGCGCGGGCTGGCGATCCGCCACCAGTGCGCGGTCCTGCTGTTGGCGCACCCCTCACTGTCTGGCCTGAATAGCGGCTCTGGTATGTCAGGCTCTACCGGCTGGAACAACTCTGTCAGGTCGCGGCTCTACCTGGAGCGGGTGACGCAAGACGGATATGAGGCCAACCCCGACGCGCGGGTCTTGTCCACCAAGAAAGCGAATTTCGGGCGCACTGGTGGCGAAATCAGCATGTCATGGCAGGGCGGCGTATTCGTCGCGGATGCACCCGTCACGGGCCTTGATCTGGCCTGCGCATCGTCCAAGGCGGAACGGGTGTTCCTCAAGCTGTTGCGTGAGGTTTCAGACCAAGGTCGTCGCGTCAATGCAGGCGGCGGGCAGACTTATGCACCGTCTGCTTTCGCCACTCATCCAGACGCTGAGGGCGTGACCAAGCGCGCCTTTAGGCAGGCCATGGAAACGCTGCTTAGGGCAGGGAAGATCGTTCTTCTGACCGATGGACCAGCGTCCAAGCTGCGCACATTTCTTGCCTTGGCAGAGGCTTCCAACCCCCTTCCAACCCCCCAAAATGGGGCGTTCCAACCCCCTTCCAACCCCCTGCACAACCCCCCTTCCAACCCCCTTCCAACCCCTGTTCCTTCCAACCCCCATACCCCTATGGGGTTGGAACCCCCGCTTGGGGGCGGGGTTCACCCCAGCCAAGAGGGCATCCCCGATGCGGTTTGAACGCACCCCCCCGGCCAGTGGTGGCGTCGTCTCGCCACAGGCACTGACTGACTATCTGCGCATCACCAGCGCCGACCTAGCCGAAGTCACGTCCTTTGCAGATGTGGCGGCGGCTGAGATCGAGGCCTACACCGGCCTTGCGCTTCTCCATCAAGAGATCGTCGCAATCGTGGATGCGGCGGCGGGCCGTGTCGTTGACCTGCCGGTCGGCCCGGCTGCTACCGATGCAACCGCAACGGTCCAAGTTGTCGAGGATGACGGGATACTGACGCCGGTCGTCTCTGGCTTCTGGCTGGAACACGGGCGCTATCCCCGCCTGCGCTTCGCTGCACCGCCACCAGAGGGCCGACTGCGGATCACCTACACCGCAGGCTATGGCGCGACGTCCGCAACCGTCCCCGCCGATCTGGCGCACGCGATCCTGGCCCATACCGCCAAGCTGTATGAGACACGCGGCGACTGTGAAGGTAGCGGTCTGTCCCCCGGACTGGCACTTGCCGCCGCGCGCATCGCCGCCCGCTATCGGAGGGTCGCGCTGTGACGGCTGGAATGGTCCCAATGCCCAAGCCTTTTTGGGGGGTGGGGAACGTGGTGGGGGGTTATCTCTTTTCGCGTCGGCATGGGGGGCGGCCATGAACCCCGCGACGAAAGCCATTCGTTTCCTTGAAACGCTGCATATCCCGGAAGGTCCGAAGGCTGGCCAGCCGGTGAAGCTGGCACCGTTTCAGAAGCAATTCATCCGGGGCGCGTTGGATGAGGCGGTCAACACGGCGGTTCTGTCGATTGGCCGGGGCAACGCCAAGACGGCACTGTCTGCCGGGGTAGCGTTGGGTTCCTTGCTTGGCGTCTGGGATGATCAACCGGCCCGTGAAATCCTCATTGCGGCTAGGACGCGGGATCAGGCGCGCATCGCATGGCAGTTTGTCGCGGGCTTTGCCCATAGCCTGCCGGATGACCTGCAAGGCCAGTTGATCTACCGGCGCGCGCCACGTCTGGAAATCGAGTTTACCGGCGATGGGGGCGGGCATTTCTTGCGGGCCATTGCAGCGGATGGCCGGTCGGCTCTGGGGTCCGCCCCTACGCTGATCCTGATGGATGAGCGGGGGCATTGGGCGGCGGAACGTGGCGACGACCTGGAACACGCGCTGTTGTCCGGTTCGGGCAAGCGGGACGGCAAGGCGCTGATCATTTCCACGTCTGCGGCGGATGATGCTCACGCCTTTTCCAAGTGGATCGATGAGGAACACGCGGGCGTCTACGTCCAAGAGCATCGCCCCCCGCCCGGACTTCCTGCCGATGATCGGGAAAGCCTGCTCATCGCCAATCCCGGCACGGTTCACGGCATCGGGGCCGATCTGACTTGGCTTGAGGCATCGGCGCGACGGGCCATTGCGCGGGGCGGTTCGGCGCTTACCACGTTCCGCCTCTACAACCGGAATGAGCGGATCAGCGGGGAAAGCCGGGATCTTCTGTTGACGGTTGATGAGTGGATGGCCTGCGAGGTTTCCGACCTTCCCCCGCGTGAAGGGCCGGTCGTGATCGGGATCGACCTGGGCGGCTCTGCCAGCATGTCGGCAGCGGCGTTCTACTGGCCAGAAACAACCCGTCTGGAATGTGTCGGCACCTTCCCGGCTTCGCCTTCGCTGGCCGACCGTGGGGCGTCTGACGGCGTGTCCGGGCGGTATGTCGAGATGCACGACCGGGGCGAGTTGTCGGTCCTTGGCGACAAGACGGTCCCGGTTGCGCCTTGGCTGGTCGAGGTTCTCAAGCATGTCGAGGGCGAGGCAATCGCGGCACTGACTGCCGATCGATACAAGCAAGCCGAACTTGGCGAGGCCATGGAACGGGCCGGGGTGACTGCCCCTGTCGTCTGGCGCGGCCAAGGCTTCCGGGATGGGGGCGAGGATTGCGAGCGGTTCCGGCGCGCGGCGTTTGACGGGCAGGTCAAGGCGGCACCGTCGCTGCTGTTGCGGTCGGCATTTGCCGATGCGGTCACGCTGCGCGATCCGGCGAACAACCTGAAACTGGCGAAGGCGAGATCGAAAGGGCGGATCGATGCGGCGGCGGCAACCGTGCTGGCCGTGGCAGAGGGCGCGCGGATGATGGCCCGGCCACGGCGCGCGGCAAGGATGGTCTGGGGATGAGCGACTATTTCCGCCACTCCAAGCGTGTTGCCCGTGGTCCGCGCTGGCACTCCATCCGCATGGCGGTCCTGGAGCGGGACGGCTTTGTCTGCCGGTCCTGCGGCAAGGGCGGGCGGCTAGAGGTGGATCACGTCCAGCCGGTTCGGTCGCGCCCTGACCTGAGTTTCGATCCGGCCAATTTGCAGGCGCTTTGCACGTCCTGCCACACCCGGAAAACAAGATTGGAATGTGGGCATCAGCCTGCATCCGAAGGCCGTCTGAAATGGCGGGAAGCTGTTGCCGAACTGGCGACGAAATCTCATCGAGCAAAAAGGATATCAGATGCTTGATTCAGTCAAAATCGCACGGCGGCAAAGCGAAATCCGCCAATCTCTCGCGGCTCTGGTCGGCAAGGAAAAGCCTTCCGACGATGAGCTGCGCAGCATCGAGGCTCTGGACCTTGAGTTTCGCCAGAACGAAACCCGGTATCGTGCTGCGCTGATCAGCGAGGACACCGAACGCCGCGACGCTGGGGCCGAACTGGAAACCCGGTCGGATCGGGAATGGTCCGAAATGATGGCAGGCTTTGAGCTGCGCCAAGTGGCACTTGCCTTGGATGAGGGCCGGGAACTGTCCGGGCAGACGGCTGAGATCGTCACCGAACTGCGCAGCGCGGGCGGCTTCCGGGGCTATCCGGTCCCGTGGCAGGCGCTGGAACTGCGGAATACCGTGGCCAGCGGGACGCCCGATCCGGTCCAGACGCGCCCGATCATCGACCGCCTTTTCCCCGATAGCGTGGCATCGCGCATGGGGGCGCAGATGATCAGCATCGATAGCGGGTCGGTGGAATGGCCGGTCACAACCTCTGCCGTCACGGCAGGCTGGGCCGATGGCGAAGCGGCGAACGTGGCCGGGCCGACTGCCTATGTCACCACTGACAAGCCTCTCACGCCTGACCACAATCTCGGCGTTCAAATGCGGATCACCCGCAAGGCGCTGAAACAGTCGGGCGCGGCTCTTGAAGCGGCAATCCGGCGCGATATGGCGGGCGCTATGGGGCAGGCGATGGACGCGGCGGTGTTCCTTGGCACCGGGGCCAATGGCCAGCCTCTCGGCATCATCCCCGGCGCGGCGACCTACGGCATCACGTCCACGGCAATCGGCGCGGTGGCCACTTGGGCCGTGTTCCGGGCGGCTGTGACGCGGTTCCTGACTGCCAATGCCGCAACCTCGCCCGATGCTGTCCGGGCGCTGATCCGCCCTGAAATCTGGAACTACATGGACGGGGCCTTGATCAGCGGCACGGCGGTCAGTGAATGGGACCGGATGCTTGCCAGCATCCCGGCGGGCAATATTGCCTTGTCGTCCAATGCCCTTGCCGCGCCTGCCGGTTCCCCGCTGGCATCCAATGCCGTGCTGACCACTTCTGCGGGTGGCGTTGCGCCGATCTTCGTGGGGGCCTGGGGCGCGGTTGACGTGATCCGCGATCCGTTCACCGATGCGCAATCGGGCGGGCTGCGGCTCACGGCATTGGCGACGATGGACCTGACCGTCGCGCGACCGGCCCAAATCGAAATCCTCACCGGTCTGCGGCAGGCCTGATGATGGAAATCGGCGGCGTAGCAGGTTGCGGCGGTCTGGAACTGCGCCGCGAGAATGACGGGAGCGTCCGCCTTGGCGGGCGCTTCCCCTACGGCTCACCCGCGATCCTGTCAGACGGCGGGCGCGGCGGGCGACCGGTCAAGGAAATCATCGCGCCGGGCGCTTTCGACTTCACGATTGATGAGCCTGACACCGACATTCACTTTCTGGCCGGGCATAGCTTTGACAAGGTGTTGGCATCCAAGAAATCCGGCACCCTGACATTCCGCAAGACGGCGGGGGCGCTGATCATCGCGGCGACGATTACCCCGGCCATTCTGCGGGCCAGCTATGCGCAGGATGCGGTTGCGCAAGTCGAGGCGGGCCTTGCGACCGGGCTTTCGCCGGGGTTCCGCTTGCCCCCGGAAAGGGCTGTGCCGCGCGAACAAGCCGAGACGGTCGAGGATGAGCCTGACCGGCCCGATAGGGGCCAGCATCGGGCAGTCATCCGCACCATACGGCAAGCGATCCTTGTGGAGATGAGCCTTGTCACCCGGCCTGCCTATCCAGACGCGACGGTCGAGGCCGTCCGCAATCAGGCAGAGGTCAACCTGCCTGCCTATAACCCCCGAAACCGCTGGAGGCTTTAATGTTTGATTGGCTGTTCAAGAGGGCCGCGCCTGCGGTCGAAAAGCGATCCAGCGGGTCCGGGTTCACGGCGGAAATCATCGGCGCGCGTGAAAGCTACATCAGCGGGACGCGGGGCATCGGGGAACTGACTTCCACGGTCCAAAGCTGCGTGAGCCTTTGGGAAGGGGCTTTCGCCCTGGCCGATGTGCAAGGCACCGATCTGCTAGATCGGCGTTCCTTGGCGATGATGGCGCGGTCTCTGGCCCTTCGCGGTGAAGCGCTGTTCCTGATCCGTGAGACGGGGCTTGTTCCGTGTTCGGATTGGGACTTGTCCACTCGCGACGGGGTTCCCCGCGCTTATCGCGTCAGTATCTCTGAGGCGGGCGGCGGGCGATCCGAGACGGCGCTTGCGGCTGAGGTGCTGCACGTTCGCATTGCGTCCGATGCTGTTGCGCCATGGGCGGGGCAGGCACCCTTGAGGCGGGCGGCAATCTCGGCAAGCCTGCTGAACGAGGTGGAGACCGCTTTGCGGGACGTATACCGGGACGCGCCTTTGGGGTCGCTGATCGTTCCCCTGCCAGACAGTAGCGCCGATGATATGGACAAGATGCGCGGGGCGTTCCGGGGGCGGCGGGGTTCCACGCTGGTGGTCGAGGGCGTGGCACAAGCCACGGCGGCGGGGATGCACCCGCAAGCGAACAAATCACCGGATCACCTTTCCCCGGACCTGTCGAAAAGCATGACGGCAGAGACGCTGGAAGCGGCACGGGGGGCGATCTGTAGCGTCTTTGGGGTTCTGCCTGCCTTGCTGCACTCTCAGGCTCAGGGGCCGCTTGTGCGCGAGGCTCAGCGGCATCTGGCGATGTGGACCCTGCAACCCGTTGCCATGCTCTTGGCTGAGGAAGCGACGGCAAAGCTGGGCGGTGAAGTCGTGATCGACACGCTGCGCCCGCTGCAAGCCTATGACGTGGGCGGCAGGGCACGGGCGCTTGGGGCCGTGATCGAGGCCATGGCGCGAGCGAAGGAATTGGAACTGTCACCGGCTGAGATCAACGGCGCGCTGACGCTGGTCAACTGGGGCGAGGGGGACAAGGCGGCTTAAGGTGGCCGTGCATGGCAGAAGTGCGGCCATTACGGACAGGGACAAGACAGGCGCGGCGTTATTCTGCCAATTGGCAGATTTATCCCAATTCCGCCCTCTCGGCATGTTCGCCACCAGCGCCTCTGGCTGATCAAGATGCAAATTTGCACCTTGATCCGACTTCCGGTCGCCGCCGTGCCCCATGTTGGCAATTTTCGCGGCAACCGCTGCCCGTTGGCTTTCCGTCAGGTGGCGCCGGTGCAGGTTGTGGCTGATGACGAAGGACAGCGGGTCAAGGTTGAGCCTGACAGCGTTACTACCGCCGCCGACCTTGGCTTGCGCCGCGACGGGAAAGGCTTAGGCGTTGCAAGGGAAAACGCCTAAATAGCAACCGCCGCCGATCTTGGATTGCGCTGGCCCGCTTTCGTGGGGCTTGCCACGCAATCGAAAATGTGAGATATATCACGAAATGAGGGTCTGGTCATGAATGATCTGCACAACTTCGCTTTGCGAACGGTCGCGCGGCAGTTTTCAGCCGCTGAGGTTGAGGAAATTACCGGTGTTACAGGGGCTACTCAGCGTGACTGGCGGAGGCGCGGCTTCCTTGGTGAAAAAAGAGAGGGCCGAGCGCACTACAGCCTCGACGACCTGATTGAGATCATGACGCTCAGGTTTCTTACCCAAGCCGGATTGCCCATTTCTCACGCCGCAGACCTTGCTGGCCTAGCAGTTTTGCCAATCTACGCCAACTTTGCGCGCTGGGGTGATGTATCAGTCTTCACAGGCGATCCGATCAATGAGGCGCAGATGGCGCGCGTCAGGGGTGGGACGGTCAAGGGCGTCTCAGATGATGACAATTGGCTCTTTGCGGCGCTAGACGACGAGAACCCGCGGATGGGCCGCACGGACGATCTTCGAAAATTGGAAGGAAGCCTGTTCAGAGCGACCTGCGCAATCATCCTGGACTTGAACAGCTTGGCCCACAAGATTGCCCAAAGGGCACCCTTGCCGCTGATCACCTATCACATCACGGCGGCGGACTGATGGCCAACCGTCGCGCTGCATTTACTCAATCCGATCTGGTCAAGGTCTTGAAGGCCTACAGGGACGCGGGCCTGCCTGCGCCCCGGATCGTGATCGAGCCGCAGCGCATGACCATTG
>Ga0172367_10006361_pt1 | contig 13924 bp, 18 predicted proteins | sample Lak10m_FD_114542 | JGI IMG/M metagenome (GOLD analysis project Ga0172367, IMG submission 114542) | Freshwater microbial communities from Kabuno Bay, South-Kivu, Congo - kab_022012_10m | ecosystem: Environmental > Aquatic > Freshwater > Lake | place: Democratic Republic of the Congo: South-Kivu... | reverse complement strand
CTACCTAAAATTCTCTGACATAGCTACTACATCTGGTTCTAATGCTGGACTTGGTAAAGACTTCTCTGGTAACGCTAACTACTGGACAACTAACAACATCTCTGTTACATCAGGCACAACTTATGATGCCATGATAGATAGCCCTACTAATGCAAGTAGTGGCACAAGACCTGTTGGGAATTATTCCGACATGAATCCTCTTTGGGGTTCTGGCACAAATACTTTTTCTTATGCAAATTTAAGAATGTCACCTGCTGGCACAGGCTCATATTGTAATTCAGCATCAACTATTGCTGCACCTGCTACTGGATATTGGTATGCAGAATTTACTATGTCAGCAAATGTACCTTATGGTGGTGGCAATAATACTGGCGTTGGGATTGTATCAGCATTAAGAAATACACTATCAACTTCAACGGAATTTGGTGGAACTTCAGATTCTTATTGTTATCAAGATAGAGGTGTGTTCAGAAACAATGGCACAACGTCACAAACAGCATCTACTTACGCTACTAACGATGTAATTGGTATTGCTTTAGGCAATGGCAAATTATGGTGGTCAAAAAATGGTGTTTGGCAAGGTACTGGAAGTCCAGACCCTGCTACAGCAACAAGTCCTGCATATAGTGGATTAACTGGCGATTGGTATTTTGGTGTAATGACATTTAGTTCTCCTTATGGTGGAACAGTAGATGCTAACTTCGGACAACGCCCATTCGCATACACTCCACCTACAGGCTATCAAGCACTATGCACTACGAATTTACCTACACCTACTATATTGCAAGGTAATAAGTATATGGATGCAACGCTATATACAGGGAATGGTTCAAATAGAAGCATAACAAATGATGGTTCTTTTAAACCTGATGCAATATGGATTAAAACAAGGTCTGCTGGTGCATATAATCATCATTTAGTTGATTCTGTTCGTGGTGCAAATAAAAATTTAAGACCTAATTTAACTGGTGCAGAAGATACAACAACAGACCAAGTTACAGCATTTAACTCAAATGGATTTAGTTTAGGTGTAGATACTTCTGGACCAGCAGATAGCGAAGTTAATGTAAATGGAAATACTTATGTAGGTTGGCAATGGCAAGCTGGTCAAGGCACAACATCATCTAACACTAATGGCACTATTACATCTACTGTATCTGTAAGCACAACTGCTGGGTTTAGTATTGTGACTTATACAGGAACAGGTGCTAATGCTACAGTAGGACATGGGTTAGGTGTAGCTCCTAAAATGATTATATTTAAAGGTCGTTCTTCAACATTTGACTGGATGGTATATCACACAAGTTTAGGCAATACTAATTATTTAAGACTTAACCAAACTAATGCTTCAGCTGCTAGTTCATCTGCTTTTAACAACACAAGTCCAACATCAACTGTATTTAGTTTAGGTGATGGTTCATTAGGAAACAATGGAAGTTCTACACAAGTCGCCTATTGCTTTGCAGAAATAGCAGGCTTTAGCAAGTTTGGAAGCTATACAGGTAATGGTTCTACAGATGGTCCGTTTGTGTTTACTAATTTCAGACCTAAATTTGTTATGGTAAAAATTACAAGTGCTGCAACTGATGGATGGGTAATTCTTGATTCTTCTAGAAATACTTATAACGTAAACGATAAAGGTTTAGCTGCAGAATCATCAGGTGCTGAATTTACTGTTGCTTTTAGTGATTTTCTATCTAATGGATTTAAAGTCAGAACAACTAATAGTGCTTATAATACTAATGGTGCAACATACATCTATATGGCATTCGCAGAAAACCCCTTTGCAAGTAACAATAGAGCAAGATAACAAAAAGGAAAAATTATGTTTTTATTAAATGGCAAACATTTACCAGAAGGCACATCCTTCTATGACGCTAATGGTAACCAATATGGCTCTGGTTGGCTAAACCAAGCTACAGAGGAACAGAAACTAGCTATTGGCATTACATGGGTAGCTGACCCTATTCCTTTTGACACTCGTTTTTACTGGGACTATGACTTACCTAAAACTCTTGAAGATAAAGCTGAAGTAAAAGAAGATGGCACACCACTTTACAAACAAGTGTATGATAAAGCTACAGAGTCTATGGTTGACACTACAGAACAAGTTATCACTAAAGGTCTAAAGTCTAACTTTATCGCACAAGTAAAAGATACTGCTGGCAAACTATTATCACAGACAGACTGGTATGTTATCCGTAAGGCTGAAAGAAATGTAGATATTCCTTCAGATGTAGTGACAAAGAGAGCTAACATTATTGCTGAATCTGATCGTTTAGAAGTAGCTATTGTTGGTGTTACCACAGTAGAACAACTCATCGAAGTGTTAAACAACCAAAACTGGAGTGAGTAATGACACCTGAAGAACAAAAGCAAGCCATCAAAGAGGCTTTAGAAGAGTGGTTAGATAAGCAATTTACCAAGTTTGGTAGATGGTCTCTTCGTAGCATTGGAGCTTTAGCTCTAGCGGCATTAGTGTATATGTGGGCTATGTCGCATGGCTGGTCTATTAAATAAAAAGACTTTACGACACCTTTATAGTTCGTTTATAAGGCTCCCACCATTTAATAGGTACCCAATGCCTTCACCTCTTAAAATGAGGTTTGATGTAATGGATTCAGATGACAGTGATGGACTTTTTACTCCTAGTAATATGACTATTTATGTAGAAACTAGACAAAATAGTTTTAAAAAGATGTCAGAAGTACTTTTACATGAGATGATTCATGTACTACTTTACAAAAGAAATATGTACACAAATAAATATGCTAATCATGATGGTGACTTTGAAGAGTTAGCTAATGAAGTTTGTAAACTTTATAAATTTAATAGGAAAACATTTTAGATGGACCCAATAACAATATTAGCAGCATTAGGACCCCTAGCAGTTGACTTAGGTAAGTCTTTAATCAATAGATTTGTAGCACCTGACCAATTTAAACCTGCTACTATAGAACAATATGCTCAGATGAAAAGCATTGACCTAGAGTTCTTTAAAGTCATGAATGAAGCTGGTGGTGGTAACCCATCATATCCTTGGGTAGAAGCTATTGTAAGATTGATGAGACCAGTTATTGGTTTACTTGTATTAGCAACATGGGCTACTATGCACTTACAAGGAATTGCTACAGTAGAGGTAGATAACTTTGCTAGTGCTGTAGGATTCTACTTATTTGGAGAACGCAGTTTGTTCTATATTAAGAAGAAATGAAGTTAAGTCCTAATTTTAGTTTAGAAGAACTTACATTTAGTCAAGTAGCAAGTAGAAGAGGATTAGATAATACTCCTCCTCCTAAAGTAAAAGATAACTTGGAAAGACTTGCATTCTTTCTAGAACAAGTTCGTAAACTATTTAATAAGCAACTCCTGATTAATTCAGGATATAGATCGAGGGAAGTAAATGAAGCAGTGGGTGGAAGTAAAACCTCACAACATTGTGAAGGATGTGCAGTTGACTTTAATGTCAAGGGAATGTCTCCTAGTGCTGTGGTCAGAGCCATTGTCGATGCTAATATCCCTTACGATCAGGTTATATTAGAATTTGATAGTTGGATACATTTATCTATACCAAATGTCAAAGGAACCACCCCAAGAAAACAAGCTTTAATTATAAATAAAGAAGGAAAGAGGGATTTTAAATGAAAAAACCTACCACTAAAGCAGGGAAGATGAATAAGATTTCTAAAGTAATGCGTGAATTTAAGGCTGGTACCCTTAATACAGGTTCTAAAAAAGGACCTGTGGTTAAAAGTAAGAAACAAGCAATAGCAATTGCTCTCTCACAAGCAGGTATGTCTAAAAAGAAAGGGAAATAATTATGCCAATGGTCGGAAAAATGAAGTTTGCTTACACAGAAAAAGGTAAGAAAGAAGCTAAGTCTTATGCTAAAAAAACAGGTAAAAAGATGGCAGCTAAACCTATGAAAAAAGGTGCAAAGCGTGGCTACTAAGTCTAAAGTTAATGCAGCAGGGGTTTACACAAAACCCTCAATGCGTAAAAGACTTTTTAGTAAAATTAAAGCTGGTAGTAAAGGTGGAGATCCTGGTGAATGGTCTGCTCGTAAAGCACAGCTTCTAGCAAGAGAATATAAAAAAGCAGGTGGTGGATATAAATGAAGAAAAACCCACAGCAATCTTTAAAAGAATGGTCAGCACAGAAATGGAGAACCTCTGATGGTAGTCCATCTAAAGGTAAAAAGAGATACCTTCCTGATGCTGCATGGAAAGCTTTAAGTGCTGGTGAAAAAGCTGCAACGAATAGAGCTAAAGCTAAAGGAAACAAAGCAGGGAAACAATTTGTAAAGCAACCTAAAAAGATTGCAGCTAAAACTTCAAGGTATAGATAATGATTAAAAAAGGTAAAGAAACATTTTCAGGATATAACAAACCTAAAAGAACTCCTGGTCACCCTAAGAAGAGCCATGCAGTATTAGCTAAAGTAGGGACAACAGAGAAACTCATTAGATTTGGTCAGCAAGGTGTTAGTGGTGCAGGATCTGCCCCTAAGACAGCTGCTGGTAAAGCAAGACAAAAGTCTTTCAAAGCAAGACACGCTAAGAACATAGCAAAAGGTAAGATGTCAGCGGCGTATTGGGCAGACAAGGTTAAATGGTAATAAAGTAGTTGACAAATAGCCATTCTTATGGTATAATTGTTGTATATATAGGAATATTATAATGACTTATTTAGAAATTGTCAATAAGGTTTTAAAAAGATTAAGGGAACCTACAGTAGCGTCTGTCGCTGAGAATTCATACAGTACACTCATAGGTGAACTTGTCAATGTAGCTAAACGAGAAATCGAAGATGCTTGGGATTGGTCTGCTTTAAGAATTACTCTTACAGCAACGACTGCCCCTGACCTTTTTAACTACATCCTTGTTGGTGCTGGAACTCGTTTTAGAGTTATCAATGTTGTAAATGACACTGATAATGTATTTGTAAAACCTAGAGATAGTAGATGGTTTGAATCTAATCTTCTTATGGTTCCTGTACAAAAAGGTAGTCCATTATACTATAACTTTAATGGTGTAACAGAATATGGTGATACACAAGTGGATTTATTCCCTGTACCTGATACAGCCTACACTATTCGTTTTAATGTAGTAATGCCACAAGATGAGCTTACTACAGATGCTGAGAAAGTAAAGATTCCATATACTCTTCTTGTTGAAGGTGCACTAGCAAGAGCTATTGCTGAAAGAGGTGAAGATGGTGGTAATCAGGATCAAGAGATGCGTTATAGAAATATGTTAGCTGATTTAATTGCAATTGAAGCTGGAACAAGACCTGAAGAAACTACTTGGTATCCTAAATAATGGCTGGACAATTAAAAACTACTTCTATCCAAGCTCCTGGATTCATGGGTTTAAACACCCAAGATTCAGCTGTTACGCTTGAAAGCGGTTATGCTTCTATTGCTACTAACTGTGTCATTGACAAGTATGGTAGATTAGGTGCTAGAAAAGGATGGGATACTTTAACTACAGATAATGGTACATTAAATAATGACCAACCTATTGGTAGTATATTTGAATTTAAAGAGGTAGATGGTACTATTACCTATCTATCTGCTGGTGGTGGTAAACTATTTACAGGTACAGAAACTTTAGTAGAGAAAATTCCTAAAGCAGCCGATCAAACAACTAACTCACCTATTAGTCCTCCTGACGATAGGTTTCAGTTTGCAGCACTACCTGAAGGATCTGGTATTACAGCTTCTTCTTATGGTTTTGCAGCACAGATGGGTGTTCCATTTCTTGTATGGAGAAAAGCATCTCATGTAGGTTCATTTATATTCCAACGAGTTGGGGATTATGGAACTAAACCTTCAGGTGTAACTACATTTGACCCTGACTGTGTATTGTCAGCATTTGGTAGAATATGGACAGCAAGACTTACAAGTAATAAAGTAAATGTTTATTACAGTAGATTATTAGATGGTGCAGCATTCACTGGTACTGGTTCAGGAATGTTAGATATAAGCTCTGTCATTGGTAATAATGATGAAATTACAGCACTAGCTTATCATAATAAATATTTAGTGATATTCTGCAAGAATCACATTGTAGTATATCAAGGTGCAGATGATCCATCCACTATGACACTCGCTGATGTGGTTGTAGGTGTAGGATGTATTGCTAGAGATTCTGTACAAGCTACTGGTACTGATTTAATATTCTTATCAAAGAGTGGTGTAAGAAGCTTTAATAGAACAGTACAAGAAAATACAATGCCATTAAGAGAACTCTCTTTAAACATTAGAGATGACTTAGTTGGCTACTTAGCTGTAGAAACACTTAATAACATTAGAAGTGCTTACTTTGAAAGGGATGCGTTTTACTTACTTACATTCCCTGGTTCTAAAGTAATGGTGTATTTTGACTTGAGACAAGTGTTACAGAATGGAGCAGCTAGAACAACTTTATGGAATAATACTGCAGGTACAAACTACACTGCGTTTTGTTCTACAGAAGATAGAGAACTCCTGATTGGACTTCCAGGAAAGATTGCTAAATATAATGGTTATCTAGATGGTACAGATTCATATACAATGCAATACTTTACATCTAATTCTGATTTAGGAAGTGCTACAACAAATAAGATGCTAAAGAAAGCTTCTTTAGTTGTGATAGGTAATGGTGACCAAGACTTTGTATTTAAGTATGGTTATGATTATACATTAAATCCTACAGCACAACCTATTAATAGAAGTTTAGGTTCAGGTATTTATGCTACATTTAATACAACTTATGAATATAATATAGCTAAATATTCTTCAGTAGGTATTGGTGTTAATACAATTGCAGTACCTTTAGGTGGATCAGGTAAAGTAATACAATTTGGAGTTGAATCTGAAATTAATGACAATCCAGTGTCTATTCAGAAAATAGATGTTTATTTACAAACAGGGAAAATGATATAATGGCAAATTACACCAAAGCAACCAATTTCTTAGCAAAAGATTCTTTGGCTTCAGGAGATCCAGGTAAGATTATTAAAGGGTCTGAGTTTGATGTAGAGTTTAATGCTCTACAAACAGCAGTGAATAGTAAAGCAAATAGTATTTCTCCTGCTCTTACTGGTACTCCAACTGCTCCTACAGCTTCAGCTGCAACTAACACTACACAAATTGCTACTACAGAGTTTGTAGCTACAGCAATACTTGATGGAGGTGCTCCTAGTGGATTAATTGCTATGTGGTCAGGCTCTATTGCTACTATTCCTAGTGGTTGGGTACTATGTAATGGTACAAGTGGTACACCTGATTTAAGAAATAGATTTGTTGTTGGTGCTGGTTCTACTTATGCAGTGGCAGCTACTGGCGGTAGTGCAGATGCTATTGTTGTATCTCATACACACTCTGCTACTGTAGCAACAACTTCACTTACTGGTGAAATTACTAGCCAATATGCTAATGGTAGTAACCATGGAGGCACAAGTGGTGTTTTCTCTCAATCAAACTATAACGTAGATGGTGATGGTGGTGAAAGTCGTGCTGGTAGAACTATTTATTTTGATGGTTCACATACCCATACAGTTACTAACTCATCAACAGGTTCTAGTGGTACAAATGCTAACTTACCACCATATTATGCTTTAGCATATATTATGAAGACTTAATGCTTAAAGTAGAATACGCAAATTTGTTATATAGGATTTATGGAAGTCCTAAAGATAATAAAAAGAAGTTCTTAGAAGAAGCTTTAACATGGGAGTATTATCCCATATATAGGAATAATGACACTGTAGCTTTAATACTTACTAAAGGTAATAGAATACATTGTGGTTGTCTTCCTGAGTATAAAGGTAAATGGTTTCCGTTAAAGATGTATAAGCGTATTATGAAGAATCTAATTCTAAAGTATGGTAAAGTAGAAACATCCACTTTTCCTGAATCTGAAGAATTTGTTAAGAGGTTAGGATTTAAAGAAGTAAGTAGAACAAAAGATGTTATTAATTTTATAAAGACAGAGGTATAATATGAGTTTTGTAACAGACATATTTGGTGGAGATGAACCTGACTATAGTAAAGCTGAGTTTACGCCATATTCTATTTCAGGACCAGCAGGTGGAATTTCTTACCAAGGAAAAACTGGTACTATTTCTCTTTCGCCTGAGCTACAAGCCTTATATAATAGGTTTGTAAGTGGTGCTGAGACAGCTCTTCCTTCAACAGAACAAATAAGTTTTGCTCAGGATGTTTCAAACCTAGGTAAAGGTTTGTTTGCTAGAGGTGCAGGTACAGACATTGGGGCTAAGACTAGAGAGTACTATAATAGAGTTATTGAAGGTTTAGAACCACAAAGAGCTGCTGAAGAATCTAGACTAGCTGACACTTTATTTAAAACAGGTAGAACTGGTGCTGCTGTTGGTGTAGCTGGTGGTGGGTATATCAACCCTGAGCAATATTCTTTATTTAAAGCTAGAGAAGAAGCCAATAAAAACATTTTCTTAGGTGCTGAAGATAGAGCAAGACAACAACAACTTGATGACCTTAGAAATGCTTTAGGATATTATTCTGCAGGGCAAGACTATAAGACATCCCCTTATGCAACTTCAGCTAATATTTTAGGTTATGGTACAGGTTTATTTGGTGCTGTTAATCCTTATATTACCCCATCTGTTCAATTAGGACAAGCTGGTGCAGAAGCTGGTGGTAGAATTGTTGGAGCACAACAACAAGGTTATGGTCAAAATCTTGGTTTCTGGGGTAGTTTACTAGGGTAATTATTTAAAGGATTTAATATGGCAAATGTAGTTAAAAGTTTATTTGGAGACATCCTAGGACCATCTCCTGAAGAAGTTCAACAACAACTTTCTCTTCAAGAAGGGCGAGCTCCCTTAGGTCGAACACTTCTTTCTAGAGGTGTTAGAGAATTAGGGTCACTATTTGGTATTGAAGATCCTGCTTTAACTAGGGCTAAAAAAGTTAGACAAGCTCTTTCCGAAGCTCAAAGTCAATTAAATCCTGCAGATTTACAAAATCCTGATGTTCTTTATCCAAAACTTATTGAAACTTTTAAAGCTTATGATTTACCTGAAGAAGCTTTTCAATTAGGTCAGTATGCTATTTCTCAAAAGGCTGACTTAGGTCTTACCGAAGCTAAGACACAAGTACAGATTAAAAAAGCTCTTACTGAAAAAGAAGGTAAACTATCTAATTTAGATAAAGCTCTTAATAACTTAGAAGCTGCACAAACAGCTTTAGAAGCAGATCCAACCAATGTTGCATTACAAAAAAGAGTTAAAGCTTTTGGTGGAGAAGTAGAGAAACTTTCTACAGAGAAAGAATCAACTGATCGTCAATATGCTGAAGCAAATAATGTTCTTAATGATCCAGCTGCTACAGCAGAGCAAAAGAAAATTGCTCAAGCAACTATTGATAGAATTTACCCACTTAAAGCTCAAGGTATGTCACAATTCTTTAGAAACCCTGAGACAGGTGTGTATGAACCTCTTCCAGGAACTCCTGCGGCTGAGAAAGCTATTGATAAAGAGAAGAAAGAAGTATTAAGAATTAACAATCAATTATCTTCTGTTAATCTTGTAGATAAGACTATTGATAAAGCTTTAGGTCAACTTTCTCCTAAAACAACAGGTATTGTAGGTATTGGTGCTTCTAAGATTCCAGGTACAGATGCTTACACTCTTAAAACTACACTTAACACAATTGTTGCAAACTTAGGTTTTGATAAGTTACAAGCTATGCGTGATGCTTCACCTACTGGTGGTGCACTTGGTCAAGTTGCTGTTAAGGAAATTGAGTTCTTACAACAAACTATTGCTTCATTAGATCAAGGCTTAACTCAAGAAGAATTAGCTAAGAACTTATCTGAAATTAAGGCATCTTATGCTAGACTTCAAAAAGCTCTTAGTGAGTCATTATCTGAAAAACAACCTACTACAACTAAAGCTCCTTCTTCAGGAGCCCCTGCTACCACAGCACCTGCTGGTGGAAGTGTACTAGATATTATTAGAAGTTTTAAAGCACCTAAAAAAGGATAACCATGAATATTGATTGGTCTAAATTATCTCAAGAACAACTTGACATAGCTGAGAAAATCGTATTAGAAGCTCAAAAACAAGGTGTAGATGAGAACTTAGCATTAAGTATGGCTAACATTGAAAGTGGCTTTAATGCCTCTGCCAAGTCACCTAAAGGTGCTATTGGTGTTATGCAACTTATGCCTACTACTGCAAAAGAACTTAATGTTGATCCTAATAATGTTGATGAAAACATTAAAGGTGGCGTATCTTACATTAAACAAAACTTTGATAAATATAAAGACCCTTATCTCACTGGTATTGCCTATAATGCAGGTCCAGGTGTTGCAGATAAATTTGTATCATCTAAAGACCCATCTATTCTTCCTAGTGAAACTATTAACTATGTAACTCGTTTAGGAGATTTATATACACCTACAGTGAGTGTAACTCCTACAGAAACACCTACAGAAGCTCAACCTTCTTTAGAGGCTACACCAGGGACAGTACAATCAGCTGTTGAGAATCCACAAAACTATTATGAGTTTAACCCACAAAATATTGGTGTTAGTGGAGCTATTGGTGCTGGATTAAGTTTAATTCCTGCTATTGGTGGTCCATATAGAGTAGGTAGAGTCGGTCTTGAACTAGGTAAAAGAGTGCTAGGTGGAGCAACTTCAGGAGCTATATCTTCTGCTGCTGGTGAATATTATAAAGCAGGAAGACCTGAAAACTTTGAGAATGATGTAACTGCTATGGGTATTGAGTTAGCTGCAGGAGCAGCTCCAACAATTACTCGTGAAGTTATCTCAAGACTTCCTACAGCTATTACAGGTTTATTTCCAGGTGATACTCTTACAAAATATATTGGTAAGCCATTAAAGTCTTTACTTGGTGGTGAAACAGAGTCTGAGTTTATTTTAAAAGAAGCTAAACTTGGTAAGACTGATGCAGGATTTGCTAAGAGAGTTAAACCAGGAACTTCTACAGATGTATTTACTAGAGGTAATGAAGAAACTCAAAGAAGATTCTTAACACAAAATAATATTCCATTTACTCAAGCTGAGACAGCTGATAATGCTGTTCGTAATTTTGTTAAGACAAATATTGATGACTTATATAAACAAGGTAAAGGTTTTGTAGATAGTCCTCAGTATCAGAAATTACAAGCTGATTTAGCACAAAGTATTAGAGATGGTCTTGTTGACCCACAAGAATTAAAGATTATTACTAAAGTTATTGGAAGTCAGAAATCTCCATTAAACGCTGATAAGTTTAAAACTACAATCTTAAACTTAGCTCAACAAAGTGAGACTACTGGTTATAAAGTATATAACTTAGATAAGACAGCTCAGAAGCTTCTTACAACGGCTATGGATGACTATTTCACATCAACTACTGGTAAACCATTATATGGTCTTTTAAAGAAAGTAGAAGAAGATAAATATATAGCTCAAGCTCGTGATAGTCTTCCAGTATTAATACAAAAAGGATTTAAAGGTGATGATATAGATCAAGCTCTTACAAATCTATCTAAGAGTAAAGCTGGTGTAGAAGACTTTAGAAAAGGACTAGCTACCTATCTTAAAGTTATTCCTGAAAAGGATTTAGTAGCTGAGTTTAATCGTCTTGAACCAGTTATTCGTAAATCTAAAGTTATGCCATTAGAAGATTTAACAAAAGTTAAAAGAAACATAGCTGACTATAAATCTGCTGGTGCTAAAGCAGGAGCTGTAGGTGCTGTTTTATTAAAAGATTCTATTCTAGGTCTATTAGGAGCCGAAGCTGCAAGAGTAATGCCTATGTAATAAAAAAGGGGCAATTAAGCCCCTTTCTTTATTCACCTTCTTCATCCCATTCTATCATAAACCTAATGATTAGAAGATCAAGGAGAAGTATCCAACCCTTCCCCTTCCTACCAATCTGTTTATAACTCATGTGTTCAATACCTAAGTTTACACCACTAATTAACTCTGATCCAAAATAAAACATTAGTTCACCTCGCAAGTTCCGCCAGCACAAGCTATGTTATCTTTAGCTTCTGTATGGTCGTCATGTTCAACTACTTTCGTTAAGTCTATCTCTTGAAGATGTTTAAACATTTCTTCAAAGGTTTCTTTAGTACAATCTTCAAATGGAGCTTGTTGATAAGTGCCACCATTATAAGGAAGTACAGAGATACCAGTATAGTCATAGCGATTCTCCCACATCCAAACCCCACATTCTTCCCACTCATCATCTTTCAATGAGATAGTACAAGAAACATTATGCTTATTATCACCTCTATCATGACCATAAGCTACCCATTGGGTATTAAAGCGTTTAACTCTTTCTAGAATGTCTTTATAGCTTTCAGTGCGTAGAATAGATCCTTCAGGAGCTTTCTGAGGGAAACTCATGACAGCTTCTAAGTGAGGTTTAAACACACAGTCTTCTATAAGAGCAGGTACAGTAGAAGTCATGTAAGTGTATAATGGTTCATTCTTACCTACCCTCATCCTACGGATATAATAATCATTGTGCCAAGCATGAATGCCACTACTGCTACCGAGTACAAGAGAAGTAGTACCAGCAGGCTTAACTGTAGTAATTCTGGCAGATTCTTTAATACTGATGATCTTTGCAACTCGTTTGTTTTCTTCTTTCGCTTCACCTGCAGCCTCCGCTAGATTAAGTTTAAGGACACCTCCTGAAGCAATACCAGTCATAGATACACCAAGTAGTGCATCTTCTTCAGAAGTTTCTTTCCATACTTGTCTTAAATAATGGAAGTCAGTGTATCCAGCTTGTAATGTACCAATGAATGATGCAGCTCTAACACGAGCATTTAATGTGTCTTGAGTGGTTACATCTGATACATTAACCTCAACTAGATTACAATAGGAGTTATGTCTTAAACTAATTTCAGCACATGGATTAGTACCTACATCATAGTTATTAGTCCAAAATACACCAGGTTCACCTGCTCCTGATTGTTCTACTCTCTTCCAAATAGAAAACCATTCTTCTTCTGTAATCTCTTCTCTATTTAACACCACAGAGTTATTAGCACGACCTCGTTGAGGGTTTAGTTCCCACCAATCCCCACTCTTAGCTGACATCATATCCATGTCATCTTTATCGAATAGAGATATTAGAGCAGCACGACGGATACCCCCTGATAAGACAGCATCAGCAATATGGCATATCATATCATGCACTTCAATAGGTTCTAGCTTACGCCCAACAGCATTATTAAGAACACTACGCAATTTATCAAGACAAATTCGTAATGGGTCAGGTCCTGGTGCCTTACCCCCTGAAGTAATAAGTCTAGCTCCTTTTGGTCTAATGTCCCTAAAATCAAATACAGGATCAGACTTACCAAGAGTATAAGCTTTAATAAGAACTTTAACAGAGTCAGCCCAGCCTTCAATTGAGTCTCCTACCAAGAATCGTCGTTGTTTAGTGGATGGACCAACGATAGTAGGGAGTCTATCTGTGTGTCTGCGTTGAACGCTAAATCCCACGCCACTTCCGCCAAGTAAGTTAAACATGGTCTCACTGAAAACGGCAGGATGATCGACAGGGGAATAAGCACAATTGAACATACGATTATTGCTAAGTTCAATAGGAGTACCACCAAATTGTAAACTACGCATCGAAGGCAATACTTGACGATTGTAAACATATTTGTAAACATCCTTAATTTCCTCTTTTAATTGTGGGTATTTCTTCATGTGCATAACCATGTTACGACTAACAAGCTCTTCCCAAGTTTCTCTGCGTTGAGCTTCAGGGACATACTTAGCATATTTATTAAATATAGTTATGTCACTTAATATCTTTTGACTTTTATCCATTATCTTCTTTCTTATAGCGTAGTTATATAAATTAATCGGAGGTAAAATTATCTCCAAGTTCCAATTCATTGACCAACTTGTCGAACCTATCTT
>Ga0172367_10006360_pt1 | contig 13925 bp, 15 predicted proteins | sample Lak10m_FD_114542 | JGI IMG/M metagenome (GOLD analysis project Ga0172367, IMG submission 114542) | Freshwater microbial communities from Kabuno Bay, South-Kivu, Congo - kab_022012_10m | ecosystem: Environmental > Aquatic > Freshwater > Lake | place: Democratic Republic of the Congo: South-Kivu... | reverse complement strand
TAATTTAATACATAAAAATAAACATTAATCAATATTAAACATGTATAAATGTTTATAAGTCTGATAATAAAAAAAATTGAAAAATAAAAAGCATGAACACTAACATATGCTAGTATTAATATAAAAAAATAAATATTGTTGATATTACAATTCATAAAATTAATGATGATAAAATAATATATATTATAAAACAAAATAAAATATATCATTAATTTATTGTTAATGGAAGAAATAAAAACTGGTGTTTTTAAAATAACAAATAATATTCCAATATATATAATAGGTGATATTCATGGAGATTATCAATGTCTAATTCATTGTTTGGTTGATTTATGTAATGTTGTATCAATTAAATCTATTGAAAATGATACAAAGTTTAATGAACCCGTTAGAGAAATATTAGAATGGAATGGGAATAATTCAATTGTAGTTTTTTGTGGTGATCTTATCCATAGAAAAAGATTTAAAGATTGTGTGCTTGATGACGAATGTTCTGATATTTTTATTATTTCAACATTGTTGAGATTAAAAAAATCAGCAATTACATCAGGTGGTGATATTATAATTATATCTGGCAATCATGAAATAATGAATATTTTTGACCCTAATGATCCAACATACACAACAGATAAAAATCTACCCTATAATAAAAAATATTTTTCCCAAAATACATTTATTAATGAATATATTGCCAATAGTTACGCTTGGATTAAATTAAATGATATTATGATAGCACATGGTGGATTATGTTCTGATTATTTAAAATTTTTGGATGAATCAAATGAATTAAATAAAATTTCCAATAAAAATCAAAAAAAAAAAATAATTGGAGGATATGAAACAATTATAGGTGGTGGTTTAGAAATATTGTCAAAACATAATATTATGATTGGTGGTAATTTATATGAATTTGGAGATGATACAGTGGAATTTGTTAATGATAAATACAGGAGCTTTTTTACTAATTATTCAGAGACCAAATCTAAATCAGACCTCATAGGTTATAAATTATTTGTAGATTATGATTTTTCTAATAAATGTGCTCATAATGTATTTTGGTGTCGTGAATGGGGATATTCTGGTGTTAATTGCGATGATTTTGATAAAACTGTTGAAAAAATAGGTTGTAATAAAATGATAATAGCACACTGTCCTCAATTTTTATCAGAAGATAAATCTAAAATGATTAATTTTGAATGTGTAGATAATTCAATAAATACAAATACAACACAATATAAAATAGCTCGTGTTGATTTAGGAATGTCAAGATGTTTTGAATATAATAAACCAGATGAATTTGCTAAATTTATATCATATAATTATAACAGAAAAATGTCTGTCCTCAAACTATCTTGGGATAAAATTAATCATAATTATTTTTTTAATTATGATAGTGTAATAACAAAAAAATTATCTTGTCTTCAATATTTACTTATTAAATATGGTATTGAAAAATCTGAATGGATACAAAAAGGTATTAATACAAATTGGTTAGGTTTTAAATATACCAATAATATAATAAAAAATATTAAAGACAATAAAAATGTATTGGAAAAATGTAATATTAAAACTAATATATCTGATACAGAAAATGATATAGAAAATTCAATTTTATGTTTATTATATCCTTTATATTTAAACAAACCAAATTTAAAATCTGTTAAAGAATTTACTAATTTACTAATTTAATAAATCAAATAAATTTATTAAATTATTAGATTAAATTATTGGATTAAATTAAATCATAGAATAAAATTGAACTATAATTTTTTTATCAACATGTGAATTATTTATTATAAAAATTTCAGAATTGAATTTGGATTTAATCAATTCTCCATTAACAACAATACTTTGTGATTTAAATGAATTTTTTACAATTAAATTAGTTTGTTCTGAAAATTTTAAATATTTATCCGAATTTGTATTATCTAATTCAACAGATAAACTTGAATATGGTTTTATTATATATTCTATTGTATTTTCTAACTTTAATTTATCTTCTTTCCATTTAATCAATAAGTAATTATTTGGTGTCAAGTAATACAAACCCAATAATATAAAAATTAATATAAAAATTAATCCAAAAATTATAACTACATAATTCACCATTGTTTTTCTTATTTTACTAAAATCAGTTATATTTTCCATCATAAACTATATTTAATATAAATGGAATATAAAATTTTTTTGTAATTAAATATTTTGTGTTAATTTTTTATATCCAATTATATTAAATTAAAAAATTACATGGGTTCTTTAAATAAAATTGTTGAAGATATGGTTGGTATTAGTCCAGAAATATTAATTGTTATTTTAGGTATTGCTATGTATTATTTTCATTATTTATCAGAACAAAAATTTCTAATAACAAATATTATTATCACTAGTTTTGTTCTTGCTTGTTATGATTTATTTTTAAAAAAAATTTTATTATTTCAAGATGTTGATGATTACTATAAATTAATAATAAATAATATTATAACAATTGTTGTTATTGATTTTTTAATTACTTTTATAAAAGACACATCAAATCCAAAATTAAATTTTATTAATTATTTTAATATTGCTTTTGCTTGTTTATTTTATGAAACTATTGTATTTAAACTTTATAATTATAACGGGCTATGTAATAAACGATTACGAGATATGACAAAAGTTATTATGAGATTAGCAACAATTCATATACTATCAAATTTTCTTAATGGTGAAGAATATGATAAAACTTGGTTTGACTTTTCTTTTGCTCAAGTGTTTAACTTTGCTTTATTTGATACTGTATTTTCTGAATAATATACAAAAAATTTAATCATATAATTAAATTTCAATATTGCATTGCAATCAACATTTGTTATAATATAATATTTGTTGTAAGGATATTGTATATCAGTTGATGAAAAGTAATTTTTTTCACAGAAAAGTTAAAATTATCTTTATGTAAAATACAATTATAATACATTGGAGTTTTTTTATCGCTAATGTCAAGTTTTCCTCTAATAGTAGAATTATCAAAAAAATCTTTACAATTAATATTTGATAATTCTTGTTTGACATTATTATCAGTATTATTTTTCATTCTAATGAATTATAGTTATATAAAAAAATTTTTGTCTAACATCATAAAATTATTATAAATATTTATAATAATCTAATTTATATTATAATTTATTCATTTAAAATCTTTTCAACTAATTTAATATATTTTTTCATTCCATGAGTTTTTTTCATACCTTTATGTTGTTCCCAAGCTTCCCATTTTGCTTTCTCTTTGACTTGCCAAAAACTTGGACATTCAATATTACAATCACCTATTGTTCCTTGTTTATAATAACCATATAATTTTAACAACATATCATTATCAAGATTTTTTCCAGATTGTTTTATTTTTTCAGCAGCACATAAGAATTCTTGTTCCAAGTTTTCGTCTGAACCTCCCATTTGTATATTACTAATGCTATATATAAATATTTATTTAAATCAATTTAAATGTATTTTAATAAATTATTTAATTGAAAATATATAAAAATTAATACAATTAATTGGTATCTTCTTCATCTGAATCATCTGATAATTCAATTGATGTATTATTTGTCTTTTGTTTAGAACTTGTTTTCTTAACAGGTTTTTTATCTTCAGGTTCAGAATCTTCATCCTCAACTTCAGCTTCTACTTTTTTAGATTTAGAACTTGTTTTCTTAGCTGATTTCTTCTTACTTTCAGGTTCAGAATCTTCAGCGTCATCTTCACTTTCTACTTTTTTAGATTTAGAAGCCTTTTTAGCTTTCTTTTCTTCTGTTTCAGCTTTTTGTTCTGTTTCATTAGCATTTTCATCTTTAGTTTCAACTTTATTATAAACATTGATAGATCCAGAACTTTGTTTTAATCCAGTGATATCTAACAAAATCTTTTTAGTATCAGTAAAAGTAATATTGTAAAGAAATTCACCTAAAGCTTTTTCTTTCAATTTATAATTAATTCCAGCTTGAATTTCTTCTAATGATTTAGAACATTTATAATATGCTCCTTTAACATCATTACCATAATATCTTTTTAATTCATTAAATACAGTTGTTTCTGGGTGGTCTTTACTTACACTTACAACACAATGATTATGTTTTAGTACTCCACCATTAAATACATAAGCATATACATATTCAGTAGGGGTTTTAGTAGTTTTAGCAGGTTTAGTAGATTTAGTAGCTTTAGACATTTTTATTACTTTAACTTTTTATTTATATGCTTCTTATATTTGATTATCTCCATTCTGTTTTTTTTTCAACTTTTTTAATATATATATATATATATATATATATACAAACAAATATTATATCTCACAAGATTTAATCCATTCAGCATAACGGGTTTTAGGATCAAATATAGGTTGAGGGTGTATAGATACATTATATTTAGTATCCCATCCATATAAAATTTTATTATCAACGGAGGTTAAATGAGGAAGCCAATTCTTTATATATATACAATCAGGGTCCCATTTTTTTATCATTGAATTTGATATGTTCATAGGTCTTCCAGCAATAGGAGCTGATGAAGGGGCAAATTTCTTCCCTGGAAAGTCTAATTCTGTAATCCATTGGGTGTTTAACTTATTTTGTGATGTAGAACAATCAACAAGATATCTGGAAAACCAATCATTTAATCCTATATATCTACATAAGGGATTAATTCCAAGATATTTAACGGAAAAAACACCTACAATCATTCTACATCTATTATGCATAAAACCTGTATGTATTAGTTCTTGAATAGCTGCATCTACTAATAAAAATCCTGTTTTTGAACCCATCATAAGTTCCCATTCCTTCCAAGCCTTAGATGTTTTGTTAGGTGTTTCTTTAATCCATTTAATTTTTTCATATCTAGAGTCTATATGAAGAGAATATGAATTAGCTTTATCCAAATATCTTAATAAACAAAGATAATATTCTCTCCATATTACTTGATTAATCAACTGAGTAGATGAACCCAACTTTTTAATTAAAGTCCAATAAAATTCTCTCTCAGATATCAGTCCAAAATTTAAATATGCAGATAAATGAGTTGTTGAATATGAAAGTATATCTCGCTTTATATTATAATCTTTGAAATTTTTTAAATTAGATAAAATGGATAAAGCCAATTTTCTACTTCCAACTTCTAATGGTTTATAATCCTCTTTAATATGTGAAAAATAAAATTCATCAATCTCATCATATGTTAAAGTTTTGCTAATAGGTTTTTTTAAAATATCAAATTGAATTTGTTTAGTATCTACTTTATTAAATTTACTTTTATTATTTAAGATATTTTTTTTAAATGCCCCATATTGTTTATATGGTTCTAATTTATTTTTATCCTTCAATAATAGTTCCATATCACACAATACATTATCATTTTCATAAATAATTGTTTGAATGGAATTAGATTTGCAAAAATTTTTTATTTCACCATCTCGTTTAATTGAATATAATGTAAAATCAGCATTGAAGCCTATACAACAATTAGTTGAATTTAATTTTAATTCATTAATAATATGAGATATAACTTTTACAGGATTACCATAAAATATATTTAATTTTGATTTTGATTTAGTTTTACTTTTAATTGTTTCATCAAGGTCTTTAACACTTTCACATATAAATTTAAGAGCAGGAAAAGATAAGTAATTTTTTGTTCCTGAAGTTAAATCTACTTGATAGGGGTCAAAAATAAATACAGATATAATTTTTTTGCAATGTGTTGATAATTCATTAAGTCCTCTATTATCTTCAATCCTCAAATCTTTTCTAAAAATAAATATTCCATATTCATATATCATTTTTTTTTTATTATTCATTGTTTAATTTATTGAAATATATATAATCCTTATATTAAATATATTCTATAATTGTTTTTTAAAATAATTATTTTCTAAAAATCAATAAGTAAATCAATATAACAATAATGACAACAAAAACTAAATCTTTATAATCCCAATTATGTGTATTTGATTTAGAATCTGTTGTAAATGGTTCTTTGGCAACTTCAAGTATTTGAGAAGGTGAATTTGCACCACTAGAAACAAGCACATCAGCTTTAATATTTTTTAATTGAACAGTATCAGGTTGTGGAATATTAATTTTTGATGTGATTTGTTCCAATAATTGTTTAGAATTCATTTTATTATTTTTTGATGATAATTTATGATCTGTTGTAGTTTTTTTAATATAAGAACAAGTTTTAATATTTGAAAGTAAAAGAGAAAGATCAATCATCATATTATCTGTACGATTTTGAAGAACATTAATATTTTTCATAAAACAATCTAAATCAACATAAACACCAGGTGGATTATTACCCATATTAGGTCCTGTTATTTTTTTGGCTTTCATTTCTGTTTCTATTTCAGTTTCGGTATTTATATTTTGATTTGTTGTTTTAACTGCAGGAATTTCCATTGGGTATATTGGTTTTGTATCTGTATTTGATATTGAAATAGGATTTATTGAATTTGGTATTGGTATTATTTTATGTATAGTATTTTTGTTTTGTTGAATTGAATTAATTGGATTAGTTTGTTCGTTAAATATAGAATCAAGTTCATTAAAAGCTTTAACAGAATCTAAATTATTATTTTGATTAGCATTGACATTGGTATTAACTTTACATTTTGTATTTCCTGCAGATTTTTTTATACAAAGTGTTGAATTATTATTATTATCCATTGATGAAGCATTTTTTTTTAAAGTACAAACATTACTTTTTGTATCAAAATTAAATCCAATACAATCAGTACCTGCACTGACACATTTTGTTTTACAATCATTTAAATTAATATTTTTAAATTCTTTACCTAAATTTGAACCTTTAACAACATATCCATCAGAGCATTGAAAATTTGTATCTGTAGCTGTTGATTTTGATGTTGGAACACTGACAAATTCTTCATCTTCATCTATAGCGTTATCTAATGATGAAGATTTGTTTTGTTGAGAATGAATGTTGTCAAATCTTTCATAATTTTGTTTATTTTCAAATAGATTATTAGAATCTATTTTAGACCCATCTAAACTATAAAAATTCATTTATAATATATTATATACTGATATTATAAAAAAATTTAATATTATATTTGAAATAAAAATAATTCATTTATCTGTTGATAATTATTTATTAAATAAATATTTTATATTAAAATATTTATTGAGGTAAATTTTCAGGTCCATAAGCATTATATCCATAAGTAAATGTTGGATTTTTATATAAAGTTCCCCAATCAAAACCAGATTGTTTTGTTGGATAACAAGTTGCTACTCCATCATATCCATTTTCAAAACATATACCATTACATTGATGATTACATTTATCAATACCTGTTTCCACATTTGAATAATCAATCGGGTCAATAGAATATACTACATTAAATGCTGATTCATTTATATCTGATTGATTAATCATATTATTATAATAATATTTATTATTTTTATTATCGACTGATAAATTTTGATTATAATCACGATTATTAAATAATACTTTTTCAGCCACTTGAGACATTTGTTGTGTATCATCATTATTTAATTTATTATTAATTTGTAAATTGGAAGATACAATTTTTGAACGTATTGGATTAAAATTATTTCTAGTTTTATTTAATCCTAAGAAATTTTCAATTTTATTTATTTCAAAATAATCATAGGTATAAATTAAAATTATTAAAATCACAATGAAAATTATTATTCTCGAAAACATATATACTTATAAAATAAAATAATTTATTATATATTAATAAAAAAATAAAAAACTAATATTAATTTAATTCATTTTTCAATTTGTAATATTTAGATTTATATTTTAGATATTTTTTTTTATATATTTCATCTTTTGAAATATTTAAACCTCCTTGTTGAATATATTGTATTTTATTTTCTGATTCTAAAGTTTTTAAGCCATTGACAATATTATCTAAAAATCTTTTTGCTGCTTCTTCTTGATTTTTTTCATTTATTTTTGGATTTATAATTGTATGTTCTATTGGTAAATAATCATTAATTATATTATTTTTATCACTAATATCACGAATATTTATAAAAATAGTTGGATAATATAGAATTTTATTTTTTATATCATTGTGATTGATTATAAATGTATTTTTAATGTCATTATTTTCCATATCATAATCTTCAAATTTAATATTGTATTTTTTTAAAAAATTATTCGATTCGTAAATATTTTTAGCAATTTCGTAAATTGGTTCAAAATTTCTACAATGACCACAATGTCCTGATTTAACAAAAATTATTAAAATTTCTTTTTTCATGTATATATTAATTAACAAATAAAAAATAAATTATTTTATATACAAATTATATATACAATATACAATGACAAAAAAATATTTTATTACAAACGATATTGCAATTGATTCGATTACTTCTAATATTTTTTCTACTTTATTGATTTTATTATGTGTTATGGCCATTGTTATTTTTATATGTAATTATTTTCTCAATTATAATATAAATTTAACAACAATTATAATTCTTTTAATTATTATTTTGTTATGCAAATATATTTTAGATTAGATTTAAAAAAATAATTTAATTTTAATTAAATAATACTGGTATTCCAATAGGTACATCTTCTAATAATACTAATATATTTGATTTATCATTAACATCAATTACATCAATTGATATATCATCACCATCATAAACGGTTTTATTTCCTTGTGTCATAAATTCAATTTTCTTTTTTGTTTCTAATTCAATTTGACTTATTATTTGAAAGGTATTTAAACTTGATGACTTAAAATTAGACCATACTGACAAATTTAAATTATCACCAAGTTTATACACTTGAACCGGAGATGGATTAATGCCATCCAAATAATTTGTATTGAGATTTACAAATCTATTTTTGTATAAATCAATATCTTTTTTATTTTCTATTTCAATATATTTTGAAGATTGATATAATTTAATAACACGGATAAATTCCAAAATTTGAAATCCTGAAATCAATGATGTTGTTGTAATAAGTGCAGGAATGATGTTTCCAGCAATTTTTCTTGTTTCCCACAAATCAGTTTGTGGAATTGAATATTGAGTATTTCTCATATTGGATAATAACCAAATCCATTGAACATGTCCTAAATCATCATCATCCTTTTCAAATTCTATTGGTGTAGTTTTTGGAACTAAATTAATTATTGGACTTAATATTTTAATAATCTTTTCTGAATCTAATTCTTCAATATTATATTCAAATGGTTCAAATGTTAATACTATATTATTATTTTCACTTATAATAAACTTAATATCAGAACTAAATATTTGATTAAGTAATTTATATCCATATTTATAAAATTCTAGTAAAATAGCATAGTTATCATAAAAATTTAGATATTCAGGAAGCTTTTTGTCTCCCAATTCTTCTTTATTTTCAGGTTTAGAATATTTGTCAATTATTTCTTTAATATTTGAATAGAAATTTTCTCTCCATATTGTTCCTAATAATTTGTTAAAATATTCAGAAGTTAATTTAAAACCAGCATATTTGTATAATTGTTTTAATAATTGTTTAGAATCAGCATCATTAATATTTGATAATTCTAAAATATTTTTATATTTATTTAAAAAAGAAGGAATTTGATTAAATTCTGTTTCAAATAATTCTCTTGCCCATTGAATTGTATGTTCTGGTTTGTATGGAAATGCCTTAAGAGTACATATAGGAATACCGGCTTTTTCATCTGGGTCTTTAGAACTAGAATAAGATTCTGTAAGATAAGGGATAATTACTTGAACGTTTCCTTTTGAACCCATTGTTCCTGAATCAATTAGAGGTTTAGAATATTTAATTGCTTGAGTATCCATATAGGTTCTAGCATCAACATTATCAAGAGCATTCAAGTATATATCTATTTTAGAATGAAAACTATCATTAAAATAATCTTCTGTTTCAGTACACATTTTTTGTCCTAAAGATATAACTTCAACATCAGGGTTCATTAATTTAATCTTTTTTGCTGCTGTTTCTGATTTTGATTGTCTTAAATCATTATCAGAAAAAAGAAATTGACGAGAAAGATTAGATTTTTCAATATGGTCTGGGTCTGTAAGATACATTTTCTTAACTCCCATCATTCCTAAATTTTTAACAAGTTCGCAACCAATTGCTCCTGAACCAATAACAAATGGAACAGTATTTTGTATGGACTCCAAAAATCTTTTTCCAAATATACTCACCAATCCATCATATTTTGTTTTTGTTTTGAAATTTCTGCAAGTATAATCAGAATGAGATGTAATTTCATCATTTCCAATTAAATCTAAATAATCCATATAATACCATTGGGTAATAGGAATATATTTATGAGATAAAACTTTTAATATTTCATGTGATACAATTCCACCAATAATAGAACAAATAGGCAAAATATCACCTCTTAGTGTAAAACATAATTTTTTTGCCAACATCATATCAGAATCTGATAAATTTAGTTCTTTCAAAAATTTAGATGAAAATAGTTCCCAATCAGGTATAGACCATGCTTTTGGTAATTCACCAAATTCATTTAGATATTTACTTATACATAGGTGTAATTTATGTAAAAGCTCACTTCTATCAATACCCACAGACCAATCAGCTATAGAATGAGATGGATTAGAAATATTTTTTTTTAATGATTCAAAATTAAATGTTTGAGATATTTTTTTTCTTAAAATTTTTGAATATTCAAATTTATCTTGAAAAGGTGTTTCTTTTAATTCAACTATCAAGGGAGATTTTTTTCTATGAACCATAAATTCTGTTTCACTTCCATCTGGTCTTGATACAATAATAGTATCATCTTGAGATAATTTATGTTCATCCTTAAATTTTAATATTTTGTTTTCTATTGATTCCAAAATTAATGGTTCTGATGTTTCACCATCCAAATCTTGAATTGTAAAATTTTCACCCCAATCATTAAATGTATAACCCATTAATCCATATGAACCACACATTATAAATGGAATGTTAAATTTATGTGTTAAACGATTAATGTCAATAGCATTATCTAATATCGAATTGGTTAATATTACTAGATTGTATTTGTTTATAATTTTTTTCTTATCTAATTCATTATCTTCATCCATAATATTTACCAAATCTATTTTAATTGTTGGATTTAATTTTCTTAAATCATCTAGAGGAATTGAATTATCTTTAATTGGATAATATAAACCTGTTGATGAATAATTTTGTTTTAAAATATTATCATTGCAAAATATATCTATTTTGGATACACCTATCAAAGCCATATTTCTAATTATTTCTTGAGCTAATGTATTATAACCAATTACAAGAACAGAAGCATTTGATAATTTAGTTTGTGCATCTTGTCCAATTGTATATGATTGTCTTGAATATCTATGATCTTGTGAATTTTCAACAAATTGAACCATTATATATGTATATATGAGTTTAATTATATATCATTAATTTTATTAATATTTTTCAATTTTTTGTTCTACTATATATAAAAAAAATTGAAAAATAAATTTATTGAAGTTCTTCATATTCATATATATCATATTGAATTAGTATATATACTTACTATGTCCTCACAAAACAAAATTGATAAACCTTGTAATTTTGGTATTAAATGCCATGGTGCTAAGAGTAAAAAGTGTCCTTATACACATCCAGAAATAATTCCTGTTTGTAAAGAAATAGCGATGTGTAGAAATGGATGGGCTTGTCATGGAAGAGCCAGTGGAAAGTGCTATTTTACTCATCCAACTGAAGCTCCCATAAAAATCAAAAAAGAAATAGCAATGTGTAGAAATGGATGGGCTTGTCATGGAAGAGCTAATGGTAAATGTTATTTTATCCATCCAACTGAAGCTCCTGCAAATATTGCCAAATAATTTAATCAATATTGATTAAATTATTTTTTTATATAAAAACAACATTAAATTTCACAATAAGTTTATCCATTTGAATGTAAAAAATATCATCTCTTATATTGTCTTTGATATTTATTTCATTATTATCATTTGGACTAAATCTAAATATTCCTTTGATATTATGTGTATGAATATATAATTGTGGTATCAATGCTGGAATAATTGATTTTTTATTTTTTATCACACAAATTGTTGGAAATTTTGTTTGTTCTTTAATTTCAATTTGTGAATTATCAAAAATATCATTTGGATCAAATATAAAACAATTAATTTGAGCTTTAAATTTAACTCTAGAATTTGTGATTATTTTTATTGTTTTTTCATCATACTCAAATACTTTTTTTTGTCTCAAATACCAAGTATGAATATTAATATTTTTTTCTGTATCTCTTGATTTTATTGTTTGTTTAACATCAACTATTTGAGAACCTGGAAATTTTTCTAATAAATATATAATATTTTCGTCATAAGCATCTGGTTCTAATTGTGATGAACTATAATCAATAAAATTATACATATCAGAATAATTCCATATAAATGGATAAATTGGAAATTCAAATTCCATTTGTTCAATAAATTATAAAATATTATTATTGATAATTTATTTCAATTTTTTATTAAATTTAATTTCATAACAAAATTTTCTTTATTTGTTCATCAATTTTTATTTTATCAATAAAAAAATATAATTTGAATATATATACTTATAATGGAATTATCAAATGTATATAAAATAATATTTTTATTTATAATTTTTATAATTTGTGCAATAATACTTCCTCAAAAATATGAACCATTTGAACAAGTTAAAATTAAACTTAAACCTAATCCTTTTAATTTAAATTTAAACAACAATATTGTAGCTGGTGGAGGTTGTGGAACTTATAATTATCCCGATGTTGTTGTTCCTGTCTATGCTCCTTGGAGAACTTACTGGCCTGCTAGTTCTGTTTATCCTTATTATCCATTTTATCCTTATTATTATAATAATTATTATTGGCCTAATTAAAATTTATTTTGATTTTTTCATTTCTATCTTATTTTTTATATCATTATCATAAAAATAATTCATTTCAATACAATATTTAATAACTCTTTTATTATCTTTTTCTATTGCCATCAAATAATATTTTTTCATTTCATCATAATTTTTTTCTATATTTTTATAATAATTTGCTAAATTAAACATTGCTTCTGTATCACCTTTTTTAATAGCCATTAAATAATATTTTTTCATCAATTCATAATTTTTTTCTATATTTTTATAATAATTTGCTAAAATAAACATTGCATGATTATCACCTTTCTCAATACGCATTAAAAAATATTTTTTCATTAATTCATAATCTTTCTCTATATTTTTATAATACATTGCCAAATGAAACATTGCATGCGTATTATCTTCTTCTATTGCCATCAAGCAATATTTTTTCATTTCATCATAATTTTTTTCTATATTTTCATAATATTCAATTAATTTAAATATAGCATAAATATGTCCCTTATCATCTTCATAATTCAATTCATAATAATTTGTAAAATCATCAATTATTGTTGAAAAAGAATAAATACTATCTATAATTATGTCAATACAACCAATATAACCACCACAATTTTCTAAAATTTCATGACTATAAATATCTTTACATTTATCAATAGCCATCAAATAATATTTTTTCATTTCGCTATAATTTTCCTCTTTTTCATAATAATTTGCTAATAAATATATAGCATCACAATTATTATTTTCAATAGCCATCAAATAATATTTTTTCATTTCATCATAATTTTTTTCTTCAAATTGATAATATAAGCCTAATTTATACATAGCAAAATCATTACCTTTCTCAATAGCCATCGAATAATATTTTTTCATTTCATCATTATCATTTTCTATTTCTTCATAATAAAAGCCTAATTTATACATAGCATAATCATTACCTTTCTCAATAGCCATTAAATAATATTTTTTCATTTCATCATAATCTATATCTATTT
>Ga0172367_10006358_pt1 | contig 13928 bp, 12 predicted proteins | sample Lak10m_FD_114542 | JGI IMG/M metagenome (GOLD analysis project Ga0172367, IMG submission 114542) | Freshwater microbial communities from Kabuno Bay, South-Kivu, Congo - kab_022012_10m | ecosystem: Environmental > Aquatic > Freshwater > Lake | place: Democratic Republic of the Congo: South-Kivu... | reverse complement strand
TAGTAGCCGCGTGGATTGTCAGGGTCCGCCACGCGCTCGCCGTCGGTCACCGGTTCGATGCCGCCTGCATGGATGGCCTGCATCGCCAGGCTGGTGCCCGAGCGGGGAAGGCCACTGACGACGATGACGGGCTCGGGCATCGGTTGCTCCGTGCTGCACCCGCCTGTGGGGCGGGGCAGGAATCGGGGTGACAGGATTTGAACCTGCGGCCTCTTGCTCCCGAAGCAAGCGCTCTAGCCAAGCTGAGCTACACCCCGTCGTCGGGGCGGCGAGTATAGGGGCAGTGGGGTCGGTTCGCGCAGGGTGGGCTGCGCTTGGGCTATCGGCACCGCTGCACTACCCGGGAAAGATGCCCATCCACGGGAATCATGCGCAATCGATTTGGAAATCGGACCGCATGGTCTAGGTTTCCCGGCCGTGGGCTTCGTGGAGGAGGCGTGCTTTTCCACAACCCCGGACATGGCATGGGCACGCCCCGTGCGATGATTTGTTCCCTGGCCGGCCAATGGTCAGCTGGCTCCGGCGACGGCTGGAGCATCACACTTGGAGACTGGAGAGAAGATGAAGAACGTGAAGTTGGAACTGCACTTTGCGGCTGCGGCCGCGCTGTGCCTGGCCGGCGCTGCGAGCGCCGATGTCGTGGCGTGGGAGAACTGCAACCTCGTCATCCCGAACACCATTGACGGTCTGTACATCAACGTCGAGACGCAGCTGACTGGCAGCGCCGGCAGCGTCGTCGCCGGCTGGGACATCAATCCCTACTCGGCCACCAGCCTGACGTGGTTCAACGCGACCGGCACCGGCATGATGCGGTTCCCCGGCGTGACCACCGGCTCGGCCGGTAACCTCGCCGATGGCACGGAAGTCGGCCCGGCGGGCAGCTTCGGCTCCGGCGCGGTGACCGTGGGTGCGAACCCCGGCAACTGGGTCCTCAACTCGGTCAACAAGTTCGGCTTCCGCTTCGTGGCGGCCGATGGCCAGACTCACTACGGCTGGGGCACCTTCCAGATCGGTTCGTCGATCAGCGGCGCTGACCGCACGATCACGAACCTGTACTACGAGACGCTCCCTGCGACCGCGATCACCGTCGGCAGCGGCGGTGGGCCGCCGCCGGCGTATGACCCCTGCGCGGTCACGAACCCCACCGTTGCCAATGGTGCGAACACCAAGCCGTATCGCGCTGATGCCGCTGACGTGACCGCTTCCTGCGGCTCGATCTACGGTGCGAACTACTACATGTTCACGGCTGGTGAGTCGGGCTCGTACACCTTCGAAAGCTGTGTGGCTGGTGCTGGCGTGCAGGTCGCCGTCATGTCCGGCTGCGACGCGTTCGCGACCGAACTGGCGTGCGGCGCTCCGGCGTGCGGCGGGCTTGGCTCGTCGGCGACGGTGACCCTGTCCGCTGGTGTGCCGGTGTATGTGGTGGCGGGGGGATCGAGCGCCTCGAGCGGTCTGACCACCTCGGTCAGTTTCGCGGTGACCGCTCCCCCGATCGGCGCGTGCGTGAATGCCGTGGTCGCTGGCTACGGCGACAACGCGTTCGACACGGGCGTCGGCAACAATGGCCCGCAGGTCGTCCAGAGCAATCTGGCCGACACGGCGACCGTCACGTTCCAGAAGTCACTCTGGTACGCGTTCACGCCGACGGCGACTGGCCAGTTCGCGATCAAGACCTGTGGTGCGAACGGTGACACGCTGCTCTCCATCGGGACCACCTGCCCGGGTGCGGGTTCGCGCTTCAACACGATTGCCTACAACGATGACGCGCCCCTGTGCTCCAGCGGCGGCACGGCCAACCTGGCCAGCTTCATCGATGCCACCAACAACGGGGCGACCGGCACCTTCGCCGGCTTCCCGCTGACGCAGGACCTGGTCGCTGGCACCAGGTACTACATCTGCGTGGGGCAGTACAGCACGACGGCGACGGTGACGGTTGCGGGTTCGCTGAACATCAGCGGCCCCGAAGGCAGCGCCTGTGATGGTGACTTCAACAATGACGGCACCCGTGATGGTGCCGACCTGGGCACGCTCCTGGCGTCCTTCGGCATCGATGCCGGCGGCGACATGAACGGCGACGGTGTCACCGATGGTGCCGACCTTGGCGCCCTGCTGGCGGTGTTCGGCACGACCTGCCCGTAACCCGCGTCAGTCCTGAGGAATCGAGTCCGGAGGGCACCCATCTGGGTGCCCTCCGGCCGTTTTGGAGGGCAGTGGGTCAAGCTTCGGGTTATTCCGCATCGCTGATGGTGCCGGTGCGTCGATTGGCCCGATGCATCAGGAGCAGTCTCGGGCACGAAAGGACGCACGCATGTATGGCATGGTCAATCAGGCACTTGAGGCGCTGGTGACGGAACGCTTCGGCACCGAGACGTGGGCCGCAGTCCGCCACAAGGCCGGCATTTCGGACCCAGCCTTCATCACCATGAAGCAGTACCCGGACGAGGTGACCTATGCACTCGCCGGGGCGCTGAGCGAGCACCTTCAGGCTCCAGTGCCGGACCTGTTGCGGGCCTTCGGCGTCTACTGGGTGGCCTATGCCAAGCGTGGACCGTGGGGCAAGATCATGCTGGCCAGCGGCGAGAGCACCTACGAACTCCTGACGGCGCTTGACGCCATGCACGCGCGCATCGCGATCAGTTTCCCTGACCTCAAGCCGCCGTCGTTCAAGGTGCGGCCCGAAGGTGACGCGGTGGTGGTCGACTACCAGAGTCATCGGCCCGGGCTTGCACCCTTCGTGGTCGGCTTGATTGAGGGCATCGGGGCGCTCTTCGGGGAATCGGTGACGGTCGAGCAGATCGCCTCGAAGGACGCTGGCGCAGCGGCCGATTCCTTCCGAGTCCGGGCCAGCAAGGCTGCCTGAGCGATGGCCATGCGCGACCTCATCGACGAGCTCTTCCCGTTCCAGGTCACGATCGGCCCAGCCGGCGAGATCGTGGCGGTGGGGCGCAGCTTGCGACGAGTGGTCCCACAGGCTCTGGGGCGTTCGTTTGTGGAGCTCTTCGAGGGCGTGCGGCCCACGTTGCAGACCGTTGCTGACATCGAGCGTGCGATCGGTGACGTGGTCCTGCTCCAGGTCCGGGGTTCGCCGCTGCAGTTGCGGGGGCAGTTCGTGCGGACGTCCGAGGGGCAGATCGCGTTCGTTGGTAGCCCGCGCGTCGTCGGGCTGTCGTCGATCGAGGCGTGGCCCGTGGGGATCCAGGACTACGCCCCGCACGACGCGAGCGCGGACTACGCGATGGTGCTCGAGGCGATGTCCTTGCAGCTCAAGGATCTTGAGACCATGGTCGGCCGGCTGCAGGATGCCGAGCGCATCGAGCGTTCGCTGCGCGAGCGCGCCGAGGCAGCGAACCTGGCCAAGTCGAACTTCCTGGCGAACATCTCGCACGAGATCCGCACGCCGATGACGGCGGTGCTGGGCTATGCGGAACTGCTCCGCGATCCGGATCTTGGGCGCGAGGAGCGGGCCGATGCCGTCGAGACGATCGTCCGCAACGGCAACCACCTGATGCGGATCCTCAATGACCTGCTCGACCTGTCGAAGATCGAGGCCGGCCGCATGGACATCGACTGTCGCGAGTTCTCGCTGGTGCGGTTGCTGCGCGATGTGCGCGATCTGATGGAAGTGAACGCGAGCGCGCGCGGCAATTCGCTGGCGCTGCGGCTCGATGTGCAGGCTGCGCATGACCAGGTGCTTGGCGACTCCACCAGGATCCGGCAGGTGCTCCTGAACCTTGTCGGCAATGCGGTCAAGTTCACCAAGGGCGGTTCGATCACCATCGATGCGGCCACCGAGCCGCGCGGCGATCGCATTGCGCTGCGCGTGTCGATCACCGATACCGGCAAGGGCATCGCCCCCGATCAGATGGGGCGCCTGTTCGAGCCCTTCAGCCAGTTGGACCGCGAGTTCGTGCGCGAGCATGGCGGTACGGGCTTGGGGCTTGCCATCAGTTCGCGCATCGCCAACCTGCTCGGCGGGCGGATCGATGTGGCCAGCACGCCGGGCCTTGGCAGCACGTTCACCCTGCATACGGTGCTCGATGTCCCGCAGCGATCGGCTGGCGTGGCTTCGGGAACTGCTGAATCGTCGGACCAGCCGCTGGCCGGCGTGCACGTGCTGCTGGTCGAGGACAGCATCGATTCGGCGCGGTTGCTCTCGACGATGATGGGCAAGGCCGGTGCGACCGTCGAAGTGCGCGGCGATGGACTCTCGGCCGTGGATGCGGTCGATGCGCAGCACAGCCCCGACGTGATCCTGATGGACCTGCAGTTGCCGGGGATCGACGGCATCGAGGCCACCCGGCGCATCCGCGCCAAGGGATGCAGGTCACGCATCGTGGCGCTGACTGCAGCGGCGCTGGGCGCCGACCGCGAAGAGGCCCGCGCGGCCGGCTGCGATGGCTTTGCGCTCAAGCCAATCTCGCGCTCGGATCTTGTGCAGGCGTGCCGCGGCCAGCCGCTGCGCGGCGGGCTGGGCCAGTTCCGCGATCAGTGATGCACGGCTTGGACGCCCGAGGGCGTCTTGGACGCGAAGCCGACGCCGTCGAGGAACTCGACTTGGCCGGTGGCTACGTCGTACATCGAGCCGACGATCGCGATCTCGCCGCTCCGTGACATCGCCGCGAGCGTGGGGCTGTTGTCCTTGATCCACTCGATGGTGTTGCGCACGTTGATCGCCGCGACCCGGTCGACGAACGCGCTGTTCTTTGCCGAGCGGTCATCCTGCGTGCGCGTTTCCATGCGCACGGCCTCGGCGATGGGTTCGACGATCGAGCCGAGGTTGGTGAGGCCCGTGGCTGCGACGGGATCGACGCCTTGGTGCACGAAGTCGCACGTGGCCTTGACCGCGCCGCAGCGCGTGTGGCCCATGACCAGGATGAGCTTGGCGCCGGCCACCTTGCAGGCGAACTCGAGGCTGCCGAGCGCCTTGGGGCTGGCGACGTTGCCGGCCAGGCGCACGTTGAACATGTCGCCGATGCCCTGGTCGAAGATCAGTTCAGCCGGGGCGCGCGAGTCGATGCAGGAGAGGACCGCGACCATCGGGTGCTGGCCGGCGGCGGTGGCATCGACCTGGCGCACGAGATCGCGCTGCAGGCGACGGCCCGAGATGAACCGCTCGTTGCCTTCGCGCAATAGGGCAAGGACCTTGCCGGGCGTGAGCGAGGCCTGGACTTCCTTCGTGCTGTGATCGACGTACTGCACGCGATCGTCGATGTTGTAGTGGTCCTTGAAGCCGACGAGGCTCGTGGTGATGCCGCGGGCCGGTGCGGTCTCCTTGACGAACTCGTTGATCTGCGCGAGCGCATCGGGATCGATGTAGTCGGTCATGCGGGCATCGAGCACGACTTGGTCGCCCTTGCCGAAGCCCGCGAGCGTGGTCGAGAGCTGGGCGCGGTTCAGGAACGTGGCCTGCGTGCCGAGTTCCACGCGGTGCACGAGGCCGCCGACGTGGTCTTCCTTGATGACCTGCGGTCCGGATCGCAGGTTGCTCCAGAGGACGAACGCCAGGCTGGTGGCCAGGCCCAGGCCGACGCCAAGCAGCAGATCCGTGAAGACGATCGCCGACACGGTGACCAGGAACGGCACGAACTGCGCCGGGCCGGTGGCCCACATCGAGCGGAAGATCGAGGGGTTGGCGAGCTTCCAGCCGGTGAAGATCAGCACCGCCGCGAGCGCGGCAAGCGGGATGCTGTTGAGCAGCCCCGGGACCAGCAGCACGCTGCCCAGGAGCAGGATGCCGTGGAAGATCGCGGCGTTGCGCGTACGGCCGCCCGCGCTGGTGTTGACCGAACTGCGCACGATGACGCTCGTCATCGGAAGGCCGCCCGCCATGCCAGCAAGCATGTTGCCCACGCCCTGCGCCACGAGTTCACGGTTGGGTGGCGAGGCGCGGCGCTGCGGATCGAGCTTGTCGGTGGCTTCGAGGTTGAGGAGCGTTTCGATCGACGCGACGACGGCCAGCGTGACCGCCGCGATCCAGACGCCGCCGTTCATGATCTGGCTGAAGTCGGGCAGCGTGACGAGCGACGACCAGGTGAATCCATCCTTCCCGATCACGGGCACGTTCACGAGGTGCGTGCCGTCGATGGCCAGCGAGGAGCCGGTCCGGATGAAGAGCTCGCTGGCCAGCGTGCCCAGGACGACCGCGGCGAGCGCACCCGGGAACAGGGTCTTCTTGAGCGGCGTCCTGTCCCAGACGATGAGCGTGGTCAGCGCCACCGCGCCGACGATCGCGGCGCCGGGCAGGAAGGCCTGCAACGCATGCAGGAGGGCGGAGAAGGTGTTGTCGCCATCGGCCTGCGCGAACGACATGTCGCCTTCCCAATCCTTGTCATAACCGATGAGGTGAGGGATCTGCTTCAGGATCAGCAGCACGCCGATGGCGGCGAGCAGGCCCTTGATGACGTTGGTGGGGAAGTACTTGGCCAGCACGCCTGCCTTGGCGAGGCCGAAGGCCAGCTGCATCGCACCAGCCAGAAGCACGGCCAGCAGGAAGGTCTGGAACGAGCCGAGGCCGTTGATCTGGGCGAGCACAATCGCTGCCAGACCGGCCGCGGGGCCACTGACGCTGACGTGGCTGCCGCTCAGTGCACCCACGACGATGCCGCCGATCACGCCCGAGACCAGGCCCGAGAAGAGCGGTGCACCGGAGGCAAGCGCAATGCCGAGGCAGAGTGGCACCGCCACCAAGAACACGACGAGGCCGGACACGAGGTCAGGAACGAGGGATGGGCGGTCTGCCCGGGCGGCAAGAGTGGTCATGGGTATTGCGGAGAAATGTTCCGGATTAGTGGGGAGCGCGAGTCTAGGTTGCCTGAGGGAACTAGGTTCGGCGAACCTCGGGAAACTCTGCAAGGTCGGCGCGCGGGCAAGCGGGCGGCGGGGCGCCTTGAGCTCGGCACCAATGCCGACGGCTTATTCGCGGTGCAGGGATTCACCGAGGATGGCTCGATCGTGGTCTCGAACCAAGGCCTGATCTTCGGAGGCCCTGACCCGGCCACGACGCCAGAGACCCAGGCGCCCCTCACGTTGTCGGTGGTCGATCCCCGCCCAGGCGCGGCTTGTGGACGATGGGGCCACGCTGGAGTACGAAGGGCTGAGCTGGGCCGCAGGAACGCTTCGCACGATCACGCGACGTGTTCATCTGGCGGGAGGTGTGGTGCTGGATGCCCCGGGGCAACCACAGCCGAAGGATCCCGAACATGGTGTGGCTCTGATGCCGTCACCTGATGGACGACGCACCGCAGGCGGTGCGGTTGTGCACGGGCGCTGGAAGGCGATCGTCCGGGAGTTCGTGGCGCCGGTGCGGTAGCGTGCGGGCTCGCAACCCCGGGAGCCGCATCGCGTGGACAACACCAAGGTCATCTCGAAGGCACGCGAGCTCGCGGCGCGGCATCTGGTCCGTGACGGCGCGGCGTTCAGCCTCGCTGATCATGATCCCGCGGACACCTGGCCCTATGGCCCATCCGGCAAGGACGATGCGCAGGAGCTGCTGGCCGAGAGCACGCGGGTCCTGAGCGAGCTCCAGGAAATGCTCTACGCGCAGGACCGGTGGTCGCTGCTCGTCATGTTCCAGGCGATGGATGCGGCCGGCAAGGACGGCGCGATCAAGCATGTCATGACCGGGGTCAATCCCCAAGGATGCGAGATCCACGCCTTCAAGGCCCCGAGCGCCGAGGAGCGCGACCATGACTTCATGTGGCGCTGCACCCGGCTCGCGCCGCGGCGCGGCATGATCGGGATCTTCAATCGCTCCGCCTACGAGGAAGTGCTCGTGGTGCGCGTGCATCCCGAGCTCCTGCGTGCCCAGCAGCTGCCCGCCGAGCTCGTGACCGACCGGATCTGGCAGGATCGATTCAGGGACCTGTGCGCGCACGAGCAGTACCTGGCCGCCAACGGCACGATCGTGCGCAAGATCTTCCTGCACGTCTCGAAGGATGAGCAGCGGCGGCGCTTCCTGAAGCGCATCGATGATCCGGTCCGCAACTGGAAGTTCAGCGAGGCCGATGTCGCCGAGCGAGCGCATTGGGATGAGTACATGCGCGCCTATGAGGACGCGATCCGGTGCACGGCCCGGCCGCATGCGCCGTGGGCGGTCGTGCCGGCGGACCAGAAGTGGTATACGCGGCTCGTCGTCGCCTCGATCATGGTCGATGCCCTCGCCTCGGTCGACCTGCATTTCCCGAAGCTGGATGACGCGGCCGCCGCGCGCCTGGCCGCGGCGCGTGCACGCCTCGAGTCGGAGTGAGTGGTCGCTGTCCGGAGCGATGCTGTTGATTAGACTGCAGGGGCGGTTAGCACCTCGGAGATCACCATGCACCAATCATGCTGCGTCCTTCGCCTGCTCATCAGCATGGTCTGTGTGATGCTGGCATCTCCCTCCTGCAGTGACGGGGAGTCGCCACCGCCACCGCCGCCGCAGGAAAGCGCCTCGGCGCCGAAGGCGGCACCGCCGAGCACGGACTCCCCGGACAAGCTGTTCGCTGAACTTGGCGCGGCCTACGCGGACGCAGCCAAGGCGCTCAAGGGCTTCTATGACGGCGGAGGCAAGGATGCACAGGCGTGGGCCACGGCCTTCTCGCTCGAGTGCCGCCGCCTGTCCCTCATCGCGCGGGCCAACGCCATGCTCGCTGCCCATCCGGACTGGAAGGACACGAGCAGGCAGTGGTTTGACCGGACCGTCAAGCCGTCCTACGCGAGGTTCTCCGATCAAGCCAATCGATTCAACTCGGTGATGATGAGCAAGTCCAAGTCCTTGCAGGGCGAAATCGATGCAGGAGACCGGTTCGCAAAGCTGCGGCGCGAAGCCTCAAGGCTCCTCGCAGCATCGGATCCCGCGGCACAGGCCCGCATGGATCTTCTTCTTTCAGATGATTCTGATGCTCGCCGTCAGGATGCGACCAAGTCGGAGGGAACGTGGTCCACCTTCAAGGAACGGCTTGGCCTGCCAGCGAGCGAGTACCGCATCTGGTAACGGCCTGGGGACCCGGCACCGGCGCGTCGACGCGGGAGTTTCCCCGCTGGGCGTGGGTCACGGCATGCTGTGTGCGGCGTTCCACGCCACGAAGGAGCCCACGCCAATCAGGATGACCGCGGCGATCCAGCGACCGTTCACTCGCATGAAGCGCTCGCAGGCCTCCTTGATGGAGGCGCTGCCGCCGGGGCGCACGAGCTCGACGATCAGCGGCGTGCAGGACGGCGTGAGTGCCACCGCGGCGAAGAGCGCCAGGCCGAGGGCCCGGTCGGCTTCGCCCAGGATCTGCATGGCCTGGTGACCGGCGGCGATCGACACCGACAGGCTCTTGGGTGGATGCCCACGGTTGCGAACCCGATCACGCCGGAACGCAGTGCGCGGCGCTTGTTCAGGGAATCATCGAGCCAGCCCCTTGCGGCATAGTATGCGTGACATAGTATGCGGCCCGGAGGTTGACCCATGGCGAATGTCGAAGGCGAGTTCCTGCGCGGTGCCGGCCCGGTGGCGGTGCTCAAGCTGCTTGAGCGCGGCGAGATGTACGGCTACGAACTGGTGGAGGCGCTCGAGCGCCGCACCGAGGGCGTGCTGGCGATGGGACAGAGCACGCTCTACCCCATGCTCTACAACCTCGAGGCCAAGGGATTCGTGGCGGCGCGATGGGACGAGACCGGCGCGCGGCCGCGCAAGTACTACCGATTGACGGCCGATGGCCGCAAGAAGCTCGCAGCCGATGCCAAGAGCTGGCACCGGCTCACCGTGGCGATGGGATCGCTCGGGCTCACCAGCGTGCAGGGGGTGCTGGCATGAATGGCGAACGCAACGCAACGGGCAGCACGCTGCCCGCCGAGATCGCAGCACTCATCGAGCGCGTGGTGCGGGCCACCAGGCTTCGACGCACCGAGCGTGACGACGTGCGCCGCGAGCTGTCGTCGCACTTCGCCGAGGCGCTCGCAGCGGGGTCGGCGCCCGCAGCGGCGATCGCCGCATATGGCGATGCGAAGGCATCGGCGCGGGCCCTGCGCGCCGCCGCGATCGCCAAGCGAACACCGATCGATCGGGCGCTTGGCCAGTTGATGCGGTGTGCGGCGTGGGGTGTGGGGTCGTTGGCTGCGCTGTATGTCCTGTTCGGCCTCTATCTGGCCGCGAATGGGCCGCGTGTGTCGTTTGACCCGGTGGTGCGGTTGGCAGAGAGCCTTCCCAAGCCTACCCGTGCCGGGGACCTGGCGTGGCCGCGCTACCGCGAGATCCTGCCGCGCCTTGGGCTGACGGAGCACGTGGACGATGCGAATGCGGCGACCGACCGGATCGATGGCGGTGCGGGCTGGCCCGGCCGCGCGCCGAGCGATGACGATGAGCAGGGCGCCACGTGGGATGAGCAGCGCGCATGGTGCGATGCCCATGCAGCTGATCTTGCCGCCTTGCGCGCGGCGACGAAGCTGCCTGTGCTTGGCATGCCGCTGACCGAGCCGCTCACCGAGGCCGATCGAGCGATGTTCAGCGAGAGCACGGTGGCGAACAGTCGCCAGCTCTTCACGGACACCCAGCAGCCTTTCCGCGCATTCGGTGTGCTCTTGCCGCATCTGGCGTCGATTCGGCAAGCAGCGAGGATCTTGGCGCTCGATGCGACGGTGGCGGCGAGCCGCGGCCAAGGCAGCGCGGCGGTCGATGACCTTGCTGCCATCATCGCGCTGTCGGTGCAGGTGCAGCAGCCGCGGTTCCTGATCTGCGACCTGGTGGCCATCGCCATGCGTTCGGTGGCGTGCAGCCGTGCGACGATGCTGCTCGAATCGATGCCCGAGGCCTTCACTGATGCGGATCTGGTGCGCCTGCAGCAGTCGCTTCGCTCGGTCCCCAAGGCGTTGACCGAGATGGATCTGCAGAGCGAGCGCATCGCGTTCGAGGACGTCGTGCAGTGGATGTACACCGACGACGGGAAGGGTGGCGGGTGGTTCAGCCCATCGGCGACCAACCTGATGATGCTCGAAGGCCTCGGCGATGGCTCCAGCAACCGTTCGCGGGATGATGCCTTGGCAACCTCCATGCTGGTGCTGACGGGGCCCGCGGCTGCCATGTGGGCGGCGGACCGGCGCGAGCTGATGGAGTTCTACGACGCATGGAGCGATGAACTGCTCGCACGCAAGGCCTGGACCTTGCGCCAACTGCATGATGCGCCGCCGACGACGACCGATGCGCCGCTGCGTTCGGGTGATTGGGTGGTCAAGTCGCGATACCTGATCGCGGCGCTGCTCATGCCGGCACTGGAACGCGTGAACTGGAGCTTTGCAGCCGATCGTGCCCAGCGCGAAGCGGTGGACACCGCTGCGGCATGCGTGCGATTCAGGCTGGCGCGCGGGGCGTGGCCGGTGCGCGCGGCCGACCTTGTTCCCGCATTCCTTGCTGCAGCCCCCAAGGATCCGTGGTCTGGACAGCCGGTGCAGATGAAGGGCCAGGGCAGCGAGTTCCGGGTGTGGAGCGTGGGAGCTGACCTGATTGATCAGGGGGCTGCGATCACCCAGGACGGCCGTGGACTGTCGGCCACCACATCGCCTCGATCCTCGCGCGGGGGATCAACTGAGCCCGCGCCCTGCGACTGGGTCTGGTTCGCACCCAGTGGATCGATCGATCGATGGTTCGAAGAGTGATCGCGCGCCGGGCGCAGCGGTGACCGGGTTCGATGCACCACGCGTGCAGGTGGTGGCTCACTGACTCACGGCGCCAGCAGCGTCTTCATGCTCGAGACGTCAAGCTTGATCCGCGCGGCGCGGGAGGCAGGCATCGGGCAGCCGAAGGGAAGGTTGGGGTCGAGTCGCTCGAAGGCTTCGCGGATGGTCGACTTCATCCCGTCGGTGAGCTTGCGGCCGCTGCAGCCCTTGTGCATCGTGGCGAGCAGATCGCCTTGGTACGTGACGATTGCGGCAGCGTTCAGGCCGAAGTACTCCGATCCGTTCGCGAGTTGCCGGGTTGCGTTGCGTCGAGTGGTGCGCATGAGAGTCCTCCGGTTGATCCTGAGGCCGATGCGCTCAGGGCATCGAGTGCGCGGCGTTCCAGGCGACAAAGGCGCCGGCCCCCAGCAGCAGTGCGGCGGCGATCCAACGTCCATTGGTCTTCATGAAGGCTTCGCACGAGGCCTTGATCGCCGCGCTGCCGCCGGGGCGCACGAGTTCGACGATGAGCGGCGTGCAGGATGGTGTGAGTGCCACGGCGGCGAAGAGCGCGAGGCCGAGCGAGCGGTCGCCTTCGCCCGCGATCTGCATCGCCTGGTGACCCGCAGCGATCGAGACCGAGAGGCACTTGGGGTGGATGCCCATGGTCGCGAACCCGATGACGCCCGAGCGAAGCCCGCGACGCCATGCCGGGATCTCGCGGCCGCCGAGTCCCTTGAAGCGCTCGGCGAACCAGAGCTTCACGCGCGAGGCGATGCTGGGCTTCGAGGCGCCGGCCTCGACGGCCTCTTCATCGGCGATCGGTGCGCGCCGCACCGCGTTGACTGCACGCTGCAATCCAACGCCCACGAGCAGGCCAGCGATCAGCGCGCGCACGATGAACTGCGTCCAGGTGTGATGCACGGGCGCACCCTCGGTCACCGGTGTCGGTGCGACCATGAAGCCGATGGCCAGGCCGAGCGCGAGCCCACCGAGCGCGCCGACGGCGTACATGAGCGCTGCCAGTCGCGGCACCTTCTTGTCGCTGGCCATCACGAGCCCGATGAGCAGGTTCTCGGGGCTGAGCAGGATGGCAAGCCCGAGCGAGAGCAGGACGGCGAGGTGGGCGGACATGTCCGGCAGCGTAACGCCCTGCCGTCAGGTCATGGTCGGTCGACTCGCTCGACCAATCGTCAGTCCCTGTAGGCTTCGATTCGTCCGATCATCAACGAGCAGTCGCGACCGACAGGAAAACCGTCATGAAGACGACCACCATCCGCCGTCCCCTTCTTGCCCTCTCCGCAGCGCTGCTTGTCTGCGGCCTCGCCGCGTGCGGCTCCAACGCGCGTGCGCGTACGGGCTACATCCCCCGTTCGGTGAAGATGACCGAGGTCGACGACATGACGCAGGAGTGGCGCGGCGGAGCGCGCATTGCGGACTTTGCGAGCGTGACCGTGGCCGAGGTCTCCACGCCCAACAGTGGCGCGTACGGCGACATCAGCGACGAGAAGCTCGCCGAGGTGCGCGCGGTGCTCCAGAAGGCGCTCTCCGAGGAATTCGCCCAACTCAAGCCGTCCGGCACGGGTGGACGCACCCTCGTGGTGCGCGCGGCGATCACCGCGATCAAGCCCAACAACCCGCTCCTGAACGTGGCGCCGCAGACGCAGATCCTCAAGCGCGGCTACGGCTACGCCTCGTGCGAGATCTACGCCACCGACGGCGCCACGGGCGAAGTTGTGGCCGCGTTCATGCAGACCGCCGACACGCAGCGCGTGAGCACCGAGAAGTTCTCCGACATCGGCACCGCCGAGCGCGCCTCGAAGGAATGGGCCAAGGCCTTCGGCGAACTCGTCACGCGTTGACCAACGCTGCGCGCGGAGCTGGACACCTTGCTCATCGGTGACCCAACCCGGCTTCAGGCTGAGGTCGCAAAGGTCGATGCGCAAGCGCAGGTGGTGCTTGAGCGCAACGTGCACAGCATGACCGCCGTCGTCACAAGCATCCATGGTGCTTCACCCGGATCGTTGCGCCGCAACCGACCAGGGTGACGAGCAGGGGGGCGGTCGAAGGGCACCATCTGTCCTTCTCAGACGGCCAGATTCCATCAAATCTGTCCTTCTCAGACGGCCAGTTTAGGACTACCCTTGCGCCATGCCCCTGCTCGACGCGCTCCAGGAGAAGCTCAGCGATGCGCTGTTGCCGCTTGCAGCCACCACCCTCACTCGGCGCGACGCCGTCCTCCCCGCCGTGCCGGGGAAGGCGCATGCGGTGATCGGGATGCGGCGCGCGGGCAAGACGTGCTTCCTCAAGCAGCT
>Ga0172367_10006355_pt1 | contig 13932 bp, 23 predicted proteins | sample Lak10m_FD_114542 | JGI IMG/M metagenome (GOLD analysis project Ga0172367, IMG submission 114542) | Freshwater microbial communities from Kabuno Bay, South-Kivu, Congo - kab_022012_10m | ecosystem: Environmental > Aquatic > Freshwater > Lake | place: Democratic Republic of the Congo: South-Kivu... | reverse complement strand
ATTGTCTTGATTTAAATCCCATTTAGCATGTTTTGTTTGGTATTGATAAGGAGTTGGGGATGGAAGATCAGGAGTAACATCCCAATATAAGGGACAATCAGTACAATCACAAGCTAAACTATCAGGTATAAAAACATATTCTATATATGACCATTGTTCCTTTTCATATTCTGCTTCAGTAACTGGGTCAATTACTTTAAGGGTAACTTCCATTAGTCCCTCACATTCAAGTTGGGGGGATATTTCAACTAATGGAAGATTATAACCTGTATAAACTAGATTATTAGCTATATACCACTCATAAGTTCTATTCTCATCTTCAGGAGTAGTCAAATTCCAAAATTTAGCCCCAGTATGTCCTGAGCCTATGTCTTGATAATAATTCATAAAATTAGGACTGACATCAGGTACTATAGTGCCATAGACTGCTAGGAAATCTAATAAGTCAGCAGATGTATAAGAAGTATCAGGGACTACAAAGAGGAAGTTAGGTCCCTTAGTGGAACCTAACTTACTACCTTTAGTTCTAATATATATTTCTTCTGTTATACTTGGTTCATATTCCTGTATAAGGCTTAACTTATCAGTTATAACAACCTCATTATCAACAGGAGGTTTAGAACATGATATTATAAATAAACAGATTACTAACAGCCAGGACATTTTCATGTCCATACATATAAACTATTTACTAAACAATTTATTCCAAATTTGACTTCTTGGATTACTCAGTTTCATACCCAACCATTTACCTAATACACTTCCTCCAATATAAAAGAAAGTGATAAAAAAGTCACCAGCCAATAAACTCTCTAATGAATAATAAACTGATATTAAAGAAACACTATTAATTAATATAGTGTTGATTAATAAATGTTTTATTTTATTTTCGTAAGTATATTTAATTTCTAACACCTTTAATAAGTTAAAAATTACTTGAGATAATAATACTATTAAAGGAACCATGATTATAAATACAAAAAAAGACCCCAAATGGGGCCTTATATTTAAATATTACTTATTTAGTCATTTATTCATTGTTAGGTGCTTCGTAAGTCCAGTTGACTTGATTCTTAGTACTCAAGCTAAAGAACAACTTATTCATATTACCACCCCTACGATTCTTACTAAATACAATGTAGCGCTCACTATCTTGAAACTTCATATGAGCCATTCCAGTTGTCATGTGTTTGATACGATTACTACCTGCAAATGCTCCTGATTTGGTAACTTGTTGAATAATCAAAAACGCTGTATTGGTTTTGGTTTTATTCTTACCCAAATTGTGATCTTCCATCAAGGTCAATACTTTACTAGTAGCTGATTTGTAAGTACCTTTACCATCAAAATCAACAATAGCATTAGCTACCTCAGCCAAACTATCAATCAACACACAATCAAATCCTTCATTCAAAACAGCAGACAATACAACCATAGGATCAACATCTGCATACTCACCCAAAAACAAAATGTCCACATTAGAAAATTTGGGGTAGCGTTTGCAGTAGCCAACCATATCAATGGCGTTCATTTCACCACTAACAAACAATACTTTTTTGCCTTTCTTTTGCAAGTCAGCCAAAACATCCAACAACACAGTTGTTTTACCTACACCTGGGTCTCCAGTGATAACAAAGTTAGTACCAGGCATAACCCCACCATCTGAGCTAAAGAAAGCATCAACTCGAGTTCCAGTCTTCATAGGTGTGAACAACTTTGAATCAAACTGAAAACTTGACATTTTCTTAATCTGAACTTTCATAACCTTTATTTTTTAAATTTATGAGCTAAATATAAGGATTTTTTTTATGGGAACAAAATTCTAGGTGTTCTTTAAAGCTTTAATATGCTTACATTCTCCATCTTTGGCCCTCCATTTTCCAGGGCAATTACAGTTGTATTTTACTCCACCAGTTGGAAGTTGAGTAATTGATGTTTGGTACTTAATGGAGGCATCACTTGAAGAAGTGAATGTTTTAATTTCTTTTTTAGCCTGTTTTTTAACAACAGGTGGTTCCCACCTAATATCACACAGTTCAGTAGCGGAATGAACTTCAACCCAAGTAGGTACTATGAATTTTTTTCCTTCTTGGCTAGTATACAAAACCGGAGGGTATGGATGTTTATGGTAGTAAATGATCCGTTGGGTAGCATAAGACTTACTTCCATTAAGTATAAAATGGTATTGACTAGACCCTTGAACCACTTCTTCATATCTTCCATCTGTCCAAACTCTAAATATAGGCATTTTTTTTCTTTCTTAACATGTTAAATATAAGAAAGATTTTTTAATTATCAAAATTCTTGAAAGACTTACCCTCCTCTTTAAGTTGAATCTCCAGAGACCAGAGCGCACATAAATTATGTAAAAGAGTAGGGTTGGTTGAAGCTATGAAGACCAGCTCCTCTTCAGAAGCGGTCTCCATAACTTCATTAACCGAAGATAAACTCTTAATTTTTTTAGAAGCCATAGTCCATGTCATCATCTTCCAAGTAGTCCATGTAAGATGGAGCTTTGGATTTTTGGCAACGGCGGCTAACCCGCTCTGGATGTTTTTGATCCATCCACTCGGCCCATTCTTGGGAGGCCTTAACATTGGCCATAACACTGTTTTTACTCATCGTCCTTGTCCTTTGTAAATTTTACGGTAATTTTTTGAGTTTTTATTTTTACTAGTTTTTGTTTTAGCGTGAACATTAGGTCTTGAGACCTTTGAATCACCTGGCGCGTATGTGTAAGCGCTTGTTTGTTTAGCCATTTACTTTGTTTTTAAGGAATTTAATTGCATCAACTATTTTTGCACATTCCTCATAAAGTTCTTCTTTCTCGTAGTGAGTTAAGTTTTTTTCTAAGGCATCAATAAAATTATTTCTATCAATAGTTAAATCATAAACCGATTCTTCTTCCTCAACTTCAATCTCAAAAACATGAATATGTCTTTTTTTAGTTTCAAGATTAGTTAAAATAGCATCTACAATAGCTTTAGCTATATTAATATCTTTATAGCGAGCCATATTTAGGAAATCGTCATACTTTTTTACTTTAAAATATGTCGGCATATAATTTTTATTTTAAATATAATAATTTTTATATGTAAGGCCAAACTTCTTCTTTTAAAAGAGATCTAAGAACCTTCCTGAGGTTGGTTTGGTTTTTAATTTTTGGTTTTTTTCATCTTGGTCTAACATCTTTGAAGCTAATTTTTCTAAATGTTTAGCTTTTTGGTTATCATAATCTTCAACTAAGTCTTGGTGTTTTTTAGATTTTTTCATATTCTAGAAATAAAGTTAAACTCTTCTTCCTCATTATCAGCTAATCCTAACTCCCTTAATCGTTGTAGATGATATTCATCTATCTCCCATTCCACCTTACCTTCATTTACTGGTTTAAAATCCTCAATATGTTGTATTTGTTTGTTAGTAAATATATCACCTATTGTTAAAAAATAACAATTGTAACAAAGAAGTTCTATATTGTCTAATTTATAATTCTTTTTATTCTCATCTTTAAAATGCATAAGTAAGGGTACTTTATAATCAAGTACCCTTCTTTCATTGAATCCACAATGGTTACATTTATCTTCTATTAACCCATCATGGATTAATTTATTTTTAATTTTATCAGGTGTAAAATGTGAGGCATCTACTCTTCCTTCAATTACCTCCAAGATACCCATAGATTTTTTACCAAAAGTAGCAAACTTAGGTATGCCCACACCAGCTTGGTTAAGGTGAGATTCAAACAGACTCTGCCCGGTATCTTCATTTATATAGAACTTAGCCCATTTCTTATAATGGATATAAGAAACACCTAAGTAACGAGCAGCAGCCTTGTTAGACTTTGTTTTAGCCATAGCGGCCAAAACCATATCTTTAGATAGTGGTCTCGCTTTCGGCATCTCCTTCCTCTTCTAGATCTAAATACTCTTCAGTTTGACCAGTTTGTTGAAGATATTGTTTATATTGATCTTCTTCTAATATAACTAAGTCATTAAAAGTATCTTCACCCTCACCACTTGTTATTACAACCCCTCTTTTAGCTCCAACATTGGAACAATCAACACAGGTTTTAGTTCCTGGGAGGGCTTTTAAACGGAGAGGATTTATTTCCTCATTACATGCTACACACTTCATTCTTCTTCATCTATTAATTTTTCAGCTACCACAAGCATATACTCCCACAAATCATCTATGGTTTCAAACTTATAGTTGTTTCCTTGGGAGTCAGTAAATAATTGAATTTGACCATCTTCAGTTGTACGGGCGTAAATATAAAATAATATTGCCTCAGCTGCTTCAGTGTCAAAGCAAAAATGAATCATGTCTTCAATTATTCTAAAGAATCTATCATCATAAGTTGAAAGACTGGCTTCATATTTTTCTAATTCAAGTTGTCTTTTCCAAACAAACTCAAAATTACTTATAATTCTATGAAAATCTATTTTTAATTTCTCTTCATCAGGATTAGGTAAAAACTTAAGGTCCAAAGGAGCCCCTAAGATTTTTTCAAGCATCTCCTGGATTTCCCGCTTCTGATTCAATAACATTATATATTTCTAATAATTGTTCTGGGAATAATTGTTTTTGGATTGTGAAATAACTAATAGCTGTGTTTAAGTCATTAGTGGATATGGTATTAATTACCTCACCTCCTTTAGTAGTTAGGGAGAATTTTTTCATATTAAACTATTTTTTATTAATAAAATTTCAGCACATTTATCATAGTCCTCTTTTTTTTCATAAAATTTAAGAACAGTATCTAAAACTTCCTTAAAATTATTTTTATGTACTAAGACAGAACTACCTAAGTTTGAGATGTAAGCTATTTTAGCTTCACCTGATTCATCTTTAACAGCCTTAGATATTACTTTGAAAGCTTCATCCAATATAAGTTGATGAAAATCTTCATCTTCTAATAATGTATCTAACTCTTCTTTATATTCATATAAAATCTCTAATGATAGTATTTCTTTCTTTTCCATAATAATTAATTTAAGAGTTAGTGTTGGATATAAATATTAAAAAACTTCATATTCTATTTCAGTGTCAGAAAATCCCCAAGTATCTGCATTCTTGGAGTACATAACGTGTCCATGGAATTCTTCTCCTTTAAATTGCTCAATCCAATACCAGGAGTCATTATAGTATTGTTTTGAAGGGGATGAACCATCATTGCTCATTCCATTGTGCGACATATGATATAAAGGTATATTATAAATAGGTATTAAATTAAATCCATATAATACTGCTTTCTTTTGCACAAATGTATCTACGAAACAAGCATAAAGCATTAATTCTTCATATCCTTGAATTTTAAACCAAAGATTTCTAGATGCTAATTGAAAATCTCCACAACAATTAAAGATACTGTAATGATCGTTAGGTGTGACTTTTGTTGGGAAGTATCTAGGAGAAGTAGTTTTATCTAAATGTTGTCGAAATAATGTCAAATTATTCGAATTCATTATTACATCATTATATTCAATATCTCTTCTACTTAAAGTATATAATGAATTTTTATTAGCTTGTTTTATAAACCTTTCTAAAGTATCTTTAAAAGGAGGTATTATGTCTGTAGTAGATAAAACTACCCACTCAGCATCAGTTCTTCTAAGTCCTATATTAAATGCTAAAACACTATTGCATACTTGGACTTTTTTATCCCCCATTGTCATCATATCTGCATATTCAGGGGGGATGGCGTAGTGTTTTAAGCGTCCGGTTTTAGGGATTAAATCTAGGACTTCATACAAAAAGCTATTATTAGGAGAATTCCAATCAACATATATAACCTCATCAAAAGTTTCCAGCATGGTAGTTAAATGAATAGCAAATCTTTCTTTTTCCTTATAACCATCATTTCTTCCAAAAACTATAACTGCTGTTTTTCCAGGAACAATAGTAGGTAGGTTAAAATATTCAATAACACTTTTATGAAAACATAAGAAGTTTTCTCCATTCATTATTTTATGTAAATAATAACTAAATTCTTCTTTACTTAAAGGACCAACACAATTTTCTTTTTCATTATGAGGAGAAGCATCATATATTAAATAATCTAGCTCATTTAAAGTATTGAAAAAATCATTAGTTTCCTCTTTACTAAGATTTCTAAATGCTTCCACCATTATTACTGGGTGGGAATTAGATATTATTGGGGATAAGGTTTTAATTATTTCTTTATCATAACCTTCTGCGTCTATTTTAATAAATTTAATCCTATTTAAGTCTGAGGTTGGATAAGTTTTAGTTAAAAAATCATTAAGGTTAACTCCTGTTACTTCAATTTGATAATGGTAAAAATCTTTAATTTCCTTGTTTTGAGATAATTCATCAAAATACCCCCCGTTAACTCCATCTTTATATACATCAGGATCAGAATAATTAAAAATATATGATTTATTTTCCCTAGTACATGCTAATTGATATGGGTCAATGTGTAAATGAGGGTTATTATTAATATTATTTATTAAATTATCAAATATTTTAGGATTAGGCTCAAATGAAATCACCTTACCATTATCACCAACACATTCTCCAAAAATTAAGCTAAAATACCCAGAGTGAGCTCCTATATCTATGACTATTGAATCTTGGGGAATTAATTTTTTAAAAGAATTAATATTAAATTCTATTGAATCTTGGGGAACGTTTAAATATTTAATCATAAAATTATATTGTTACAACTCCTTGTTTTTGGACTACTATAGTAGCACATTCTTGAGCAAACTGAATTGCTTGGTTTATATCATTAGTTTCTAGCCAGCTTAATACCAACCCAGAGATAAATGTATCGCCGGCTCCTGATAGGTCTTTGATTTTAACTTTTTTGACAGGAAATATTTTATCTTGGTATTGACATCCTTTATCAGATAAAGTAATAATTAGTTTACTTTCTAAATTTAGATCTTTCAAAGTATATTTTGTTCTTTCAAATTCAACATGATTTATCTTTAAGAAAGATGCTTTTACAGCCCAATTATCAATAATTTTTTTAGTATCAATAAAAGTATTAATATTATTAGAACAAATATATTCTATATCTTCTTCATCTAAAAATCCTTTATCATAATCACTTATTATAATAGCATCTATATGATTATTTTTATAAATATTATTTTTTATTTCATTTAATTCTAAAGGAGAGATTCTTTTTACTTTATCATTCTCGTCAATTCTGGTGATCATTTGGTTGGTTCTTTCATCTACTAGTCTAGTTTTAGTGATTTGAAGATCATTAGTTAGATGAAAAACATTAGCTCCTAGTGCTTTTAAATTAGCTACTACATTCCCAGACATCCCTGGGTTATCCGTTTTAAACGTAGGATTAAAAACAGGCACAGGGGCTTCAGGACATAGGCGAGTTATTGTTCCGTATTGGAATATATCTTTTCCACTATCTCCTATTACTAATACATTTATATTTGTAAACTCAGGTTTTTTCATAACATTTGTTTAACTTTTTCAAAATTAATTTTACAATTCATTTCCCAATCTCCTCCATCCCCATTATCTGAGATCCATTTTATTGATCTAAATGGGATGTTGAATTTGGAGCATACTTTGGCTATTGCAAAGCATTCCATATCGAATATACTAACTTTTTGGATCATGTCCAAATAATTTTTAGAATATTTATGCTTTTGAGACATATCAACAAAATAATCTGTTGTAAAACACGTAAATGGGGAATCATTTATTGTAATTTCTTGATCATCCTCAAATGGAGTAACACCATACTCACATAATGGAGTACCATCAATATCTTGGTATACTTTACCTACTTCAATTATTTCTCCTGGGGGGAGAAGTAGTGAGCCGCATGATCCTAGGTTAATGATTTCATCTGGTTTTAGAAGACAAACTTTAGTAGCAGTATATGTGGCATTTATTTTCCCAACACCACTAAAGCATATTATATCACCATTGATTTCTATTTCTTTATTTACCTCAATAGGTAACGCTACTATATAAATTCTACTCATATTGAATTAAACTTTTAATATCAGTTAAAGGATGTAATGAAACTAGATCGATAAAAACTAATTTTCCAATAACATTATACCCTGCGTTTGTGCACAACTCTACAGCAGCAGACATAGTCCCTCCAGTAGCGTATATATCATCTACAATTACTACAGACCCATTTCCAGGTTGGATTTCTAAAGTATCGTTTCCATATTCTAATTGATATGAAGTAGAAATAGTAGGAGGAGGTAGTTTGCCTTTTTTTCTCATTAATTTGATTCCTGTTTTACTACGCATTGCTAAAGCAGTAGCAAACATAAATCCTCTACTTTCAATTCCTACATAATAGTCTGGAGTTTTGGTTAGTCGAGACATACCTGCAATAACATGAAAGAACATGTTAGAGTCTTTTAATATAGGCTGGATATCTTTAAATACAACCCCAGGCTTAGGAAAATCTGGGATGTCTATTATGTTGGATTTAATTTGATCTATAAACATTATAATAATTTAGAATTTTGGTCTCGAGTTGATAAAATAGGATTTTCAATTCCCCAATCTATTTTTAATTTAGAATCATTCCATCTTAAACTAAATTGATCTTCTACATCTGGGTATTTACCTTCATAAGCCCATTTATAATAAAACACAGCCTTATCTGATAATACAAGATGTCCGTTTCCAAATCCTGGCGGTACTAAGACTGATGTTTTATTTTTGTCTGTTAATAGAATTGAGATGTAATCTAATGTGTTAGGATCTACAACTACTAATTTTATGTCACCATGTAAACAAGTAATCAGTTTCCAGGATTTAGAATCCCCGTGTATTCCTCTTAATACATCTTTCTTTGACACAGCTATTTTATCATGGTTGAATTTTAATTTTGGTTCAAATTCTTCTTCATTCCATACCGTCCAAAGTTCTCCTCTTTCATCTCTAAAAGCATTATTTGAAAATACTTTTACATCATCTATATTCATATATTATTAAGAGTATCAATTAATGTATCAATTTTTTCTCTTTCTAAGGTTGGGTAATTACCTATATACCAACTGAAGTGATGAACATGATCTATATTTTTAAAATCATCATGGTTAATATTATAGTTCTTTTTAAAATAAGGTTGTCTTAATTGATTACCACCTCCAGATAAACCTCTTCTAAACTCAATACCTTTTTCCTTTAATATTTTTTCTACGTTATCTCTTTTTTCAAATGATGGATTTTTTAATATAGCTATAAAAGCATAATTACATTGTCCTTCAATTTCAAGATCAGTAATATATTTACTTGAATCTAATTTAGATATAAAATAATTAAAATTATCTTTTCTATGAGAATTATTATCATTTAATCTTTTAAGTTGAGATAAACCTATAACAGCATTTATTTCAGTACTTCTAAAGTTATGGGCTGGGTGTAAGAATATAAAATCAGGATTTAAATCAGGATTATTAGTGATAACTTTCTGTTTCATTGTTTCATTAGTCATCTCTCTAGTCATACCATGTGAACGTAATGCTCTACATATTTGATAAAATTCTTCATCATTAGTACAAACCATTCCACCCTCAATTGTAGACATATGATGAGCGAAATAAAAACTAAAATTAGAAGCATAACCAATTGAACCCACTTTTTGTCCTTTAAATTCAGTGCCGTGTGATTCGCAAACATCCTCAATTAATAGGATATTATTATCTTTACACAATTGAATGAGTTCATCTGTTAAACCATTAATACCTAATACGTGAGTTAAAAATATCGCTCTAGTTTTAGGTGTAATAACTTGTTTAAGTTTTTCTATATCAAATGATAAATTCTTTAAATTTATATCGCAAAACACTGGTTTAAATCCACTAAATATAACAGATGATACGTCTGATATCCAAGTTAATGGTGGTACTATAATCTCGCCTTCTCCATGTGTATAATTTAAAGCTAGCATAGTTAATTCATTTGCTGATGCACCTGAGTTAACCATTAGATTATATTTTGTTCCTAACCACTCACCCCAAGCATTTTCGAACTCAACTACTTTAGGTCCATTTGTTAGTTTTGGGATTGGGTTTTGACTTAAAAATTCAATAACTGAGTCTACATCTTTTCTTTCAATGTTATCACTCATTAAGGGTAAATAAAAATTATTCATATTATTTTTCATTATAGTAATCACCATATTCAACTAATATTGTTGAACGGTTATCAGTTCTGTTATAAGCATATTGATATGCTTCAAAAATTTGACTTGGTTCTTCTAATTTAATAACATCAACTGTCTCACACATTGCTCTAAAACCTGCTGTGAAATCGGCTATATGCTGATGTTGTGGATGTAGTGGGCGTTGTGATCCAATACCAACACGGATAATCACTTTAGGAGTATAACCTCCATCAGACATTATTTTAGCTTTATCTAGATGGTTAACAATTTGATTAGCAGCTAATATTAAGAAATTCCATCTAGGATAAATTGAAATTGGAATAGTTCCATTTAAAGCCATACCAATAGACATTCCCATCTGCATATCTTCATTGACAGGCATTTCTAATAATTTACTTCTATCTACATCTTTAAGAGTATTAGTCATGCCTGTGCCGGCATACTCAACTGCTTGGCCTAAGAACAATGTGTTAGATTTTTCACCTAACCAACCCATTGATCGTTTTAGTTCATCAAAATATTTCATAGTTTAAAATTGGATTCGTTTTCCACCCCCAGCGTGAGGATATTTAGTTTGATATTGGTAGTAAATTATTTTTCTAGTCTCATTAGCGAAATATAAATCATTATTCCAAACTTGTTTAGTTTCAGTACAAACTGATTTACCATTGTCTTCAATTACAAATGTAATAGGAAGATCATGATTAACAGCATACTTCCAGTTTTCAAAAAATGTTCCTGTTTCAGATGTCATATCACCTACAAAACACCAAACATGATTTTTTTCTCCTTTACGTTTAATATCTAAAGCTGCTCCAGTTGCAATTGGTATATTACCCGTTACAATCGCTGAGGAGTAAATTCTATAATTAGGGTAACATAAAGTAATTGATTTACCCTCTAATATATCTTTTTTTACTTGTTCAGGTGGAACTCCTTTAAGTAAACATTGATAATGAGATCTCCAAGTACAAAATACCCAATCTTCCGCTTTAACATTCTTAAAAATATCAATCATTTGCTCTTCATTTCCATCATATAAATGGATGGGAGCTTTAATCATAGCATTATTAAAACATTCTGCTATATCAGTTTCAAAATCAACAAGTTGTTGGGGAGTATATTTATTTATATTTTTCATTTATATAAAAATTTTTTTCTTTTTTCTAATATATTTAATAAATCATTTTCCCAGTGATCTGGGTGGAGTTTGTCTTCTAGATGCTGGGTTTCAACTCTTTTAGATATAAGATCTTGTTCAGTTTTTTTATTGTGAATACTATAATGCTCTATTTGAATAATACTAATAGCATCTACTATATCACACATGTTAGATTTTTCTACAAGAAGATATAAACATGTGTCTCCTCCCCAAGTGTTTATTTCTACAGGATAAAACTCTTTTAAATCAGTACAATAGTTAGTTGATATTAAAGGAAAACAACAACTTGGATCTCCTAATATATTTAATAAATTTCCATCTTTATCCCAGTGAGTATCATCATTTATTTTTAAATAACAGTATCTTTTATTTTTTTCTATATTAGAAAATATCTCCGGGGCGCTGTTGTTAATAGCATGGTAGAGATTACTATCCCAGTCTTGGGTAATGAGTTTACAATCATTTCCTAATATCCATGTAAAATATGAGTCTGATGATAGTTTTAGGCCTAGGTTGTAATAATCATTGGGGAGATCAAGTTTTTCTTGTTGTTTTCTACTAATAAACTTAAAATCATATGTAATTTGGGAGGATATATTATGGAATAAGTTTAAAGTTTGTTTATCATCATGATCACAAATTGAGATAACTTCAATCCATTTTTTATTGAGGGTTGTTTCTTCTATTGATAATAAAAGTTTTTCAACTAAATCATATCTACCTCGTGATGGAAAAATAATTGTAACTAATTTTTCTTTATTCATTTTACTAGGGTCATGTTATATTTATTTAATTATTTTTCGTTTTAATTTAATTTTTAGCATATTCAATATATTATCTACTGCTATTTGTCCAAATTTAGTTTTAATTTTTTCTAAAAACGGAGGATAAGAATAATATTCATCAAATGCTTTATCTCTAAATTCTAATACTTCAGCAGCAGTTAAAGAATTTGTGGGAAGAGGAAGTGTTTCATATCCATGAAATGAATAACCTTCATAAGTATTAGGCAATGGTATTCCTTTCTCAATAGCATCCTTATATAATTTACTCCCAGGCAATGCCATAGCTGCATAAGCATTCCACCCAAATGTGCAAAGTTCTTTTGATAAGTCTAAAGTTTTCTGCATACTTTCTTTAGTATCTCCAGGGAGGCCGAAAATGTAGTTGGCCATAACTTCAATATCAGCGTCATGCACTTGTTGAATGACTTTATTTATATCAACATCTTCAAATCTTCCTTTGGATACTTCTAGTCGGACTGTTTTATCTCCACTTTCAATACCTAATGCTAGCCACTTAATACCTGCTTCTCGAACTAGTTTAAGTAAATCGGGTCTTCGTATTGTGTCTACTCTAGAGTAAGCCCACATTCTTAAAAATTTACCATAACCTCTATCTCGAAGCATTTCACATAATGGAACATAATATTTTCTATTAAGTAAAAACATCTCATCTGTTATTTTGATTGTATGAACACCTAATTCAACCAATTTATCAAATTCTTTAATAATGAATTCAGGTGACCAATATCTCATTAAACTATAGTGTCCGGCAACTCCTATTTCTTCTTCATCATTTCTATTTAAGATATTAATCATACAAAAATCACACCCAAATTGACACCCTAAAGATGTTTGAATAGCAGCATACGGAGATCTTTTATTTTGATCATACTCAGCATGCCACATAGGAGCACGATAAAGATCAAGCGGTTTTTCTTTCATAGGAAGCAAATCCCAGGCATATCCTGGGAGATCAATATCCATTCTATCGTTAGGGACTACTCTTTCAGATGGATTTAGTTTAGGAGTTCCATTTTGTCGCCATACTAGACCTTTGATATGGCCTAGATTATAGATATCAATATTATCCTCAGCTAATACGTTTAATAGTGAGTAAACTCCTTCATTAGTAAAACCAAAATCAATTGATGGCTCATCATTTAATGCTTTAATAGGCACAGCTTGTATGTATGACCCTAGGTAGGATATAGGAGTAGTTATACCTTCTTTTTTGATAAATTCAGATAAGTATACTGCTCCACTCATGCTAACAGTACCGGCATTAACATTTTGTCCATAAACAACAAAGCATATAAGACGAGGATTATAACTGTTGATTCGATCAACTACCTGGTTCCCGTTTAGTTGTTCAGCATTAGCATCTATTAAAGCTGTTTTATATCCTTTAGATCTACATGATTCAGCTAATAATAATGCCCATGTTGGTGGTTCAATAGCTGCGTATTCGTTAGATAATGATTGGTAGACCCCAGTAGAGTTACCAGGGGCTATAAATAGAACATCTATCATTTTTTTATTTATATAAAATTAATAATTTATCACATTGATGAAGACCTGAGTATTGAAATTGATGTTTAGGTTCGATAAACATAACATTTGAGTAAAAATGTCTGTATGGTTCAATAGCTTGAGCAAATTTTTCTTCTGCGTAATCTATTCCTTCTCTAACATCAGGATAAATGTCCTCTATAATTAGAATACCACCAGGTTTAAGATATGGGTGCATCAATTCTATAAAATTAATTTGGGTATCAAAATGGTGGCTACTATCTTCTATGACAATATCAAATTCACCCCCAGCTTCTTCCATAGCTTTAACAATAGTATCT
>Ga0172367_10006354_pt1 | contig 13933 bp, 5 predicted proteins | sample Lak10m_FD_114542 | JGI IMG/M metagenome (GOLD analysis project Ga0172367, IMG submission 114542) | Freshwater microbial communities from Kabuno Bay, South-Kivu, Congo - kab_022012_10m | ecosystem: Environmental > Aquatic > Freshwater > Lake | place: Democratic Republic of the Congo: South-Kivu... | reverse complement strand
CCACCGTGCACGGTGCACACCTCAGCGGCGTGCGAGCCGCCAAGGAGATCCTCGACGTCTGAACGCCGGTGCCCGGGGAGGGGTTCGAACCCTCACTCCCTCGCGGGAAGGGGGGTTTAAGACCGCCCCCAACCGTCCGTCTGGTGGTCTTCCGTCCGTCTCGTGTTCTCTGATCTGGCCGTTCCGTCCGTGCCGTCCGTCCAGTGCGCTCCGGTGATGCGCCGTGTCGTCCAGTTCTGTGCACATCGCGTGCACACCCCGGGCTCAGATCTGGAGAACGACCACGTTCGGATGACCGGAGGCGAGTGCCCGGAGATCGGAGGGATCGTGCGTCGCAATGATGCCGCCGCCGAGGCGGACCGCAGTTGCGACGACGAGTGCATCGATTGCCAGTGCGCTGTCAGCGTCGATACGCGCCAGCAAGTGCCCAGCGATTCTCGCCATCCGGGCTCCGGTCGTGACGACTTGCGCGAAGCCACGAGCCAGCACGACGTCGATCGCTTCGTCGCTTCCGCGACCGCGGTACAGCTCGACCAGTACCGCAGCCGGTATGCGGACCGCGGCGTTGCGCAGGTGGGCACTGCGCATCGCCGCCCGCACACGATCGTGACGGGCCGGATCCGTCCGAGGCCGAGCGAGCGCTGAGACCGCTTCGCTATCGAGGACTAGGACGGCCACTGTTCGTCGACGCTCTCGATGAGTTCCGCAGGAACGGGGCCGAACTCCGCGTCGAGCTCGTCGAGGTATTCGTCGAGCAGATCGCGTTCCAGCTCGTGCTCGACCGCGCGAGCGACGAAACCGCTCAGGCCGCGATCACCGACACGAGACTCGACACGCGCCGCGAGTTCCCGTTCCACACTCACGGACCACTTGGTCACGGCCATACAGTGATCCTACCACGGTAGGAATCCAGTCGACAGCATGATTCGAGCGACGTCCGTACGTTGCTTGCTGACCTGCGAAACTTGTCCAGGGGGCAAGCCCATGGTCTGTACCGCGTGCCAGCACGACAACCAGCCGAACGCCAAGTTCTGCTCGGAGTGCGGCGCGCCCATCGCCCGGCCGTGCCCGTCGTGCGGACGGCAGCAGTTGGCCACGGCGAAGTTCTGTGACGAGTGCGGCACCTCACTGACCGCAGCACCACCCACCGGCCCGACTCCCGTGCCGGCTGCTGCTCGCAAGCGCGTAACGGCGCTGTTCGCCGATCTGGTCGGCTCGACTGCGTTCGCCGAGCGGCTCGATCCCGAGGCCGTCCGAGCGGGGCTGGCGCCCTACTTCGAGCTGTTGCAGTCGACCATCGACGACCACGCCGGCACCGTGGTGAAGTTCCTCGGCGACGGCATGTTGGCGTTGTTCGGCGTCCCCGAGGTGGCGGAGGACGACGCGCTGCGTGCCGTGGCCGCCGGAGTCGAGCTGCAGCGCCGGTTCAGGGCATTCGCCGACGAGATCCGGGATCGGCACGGTGTCGAGCTCGGCCTGCGGGTCGGCGTCAACACCGGTGAGCTCGTCATCGGCGCGGACGACGTCGACCTGGTCGGCGACGTGCTGAACACCGCGGCTCGGCTCGAGGCGGCGTGCGAGCCCGGCCGCGTCCTCGTCGGGGAGGACACCTGGCGCCTCACGCGCTCGAGCGTGAGCTACGAGGTGCTCGGCGAGGTGAGGGTCAAGGGCAAGGCCGAACCGGTCGCCTCGTTCCAGGTCGTCGATCACGCCGTCGGCATCTCCGAAGAGGTAACGCCGTTCGTCGGTCGTACGAGCGAGCTCGACTCGCTCAGGGCCGTGTTCCACGATGCGGTCGCGTCGTCGGTCGCCCGCCTGGCAACGGTGATCGGTGACCCGGGCGTCGGCAAGACACGTCTCGCGCACGAGCTGCGCGCCGGCGGCGACGCACGATCCTTCGACCTCCGTCTGGAGCGCCGCGGCTCGACGACGTTCGCCCCGATCGCCGACCTGCTCCGCGAGGTGACGGGCACCGGATCGGTCGAGGCCGTCACGCGGCTGGTCGACGGGCATCCGGAGGCGGCCCGGCTCGGAACCGTGCTGGCGTCGTTCCTCGGTCACGGCGAGCCGCGCACGACCGAGGAGTCGTTCTGGGCAGTGCGCCGACTCCTCGAACTGCTCGCCGCCGAGAGCCCCGTGATCGTCGTGGTCGACGACATCCAGTGGGCCGAGCCGCTGTTCTGGGATCTTCTCGACCACCTGGTGGAGTGGACCGCCGCACCGGTGCTTGCTCTCGCTCTCGCCCGACCCGAGCTGCGCGAGCTGCGCCCCGAGCTCACCCAGCCCGGCCGACGAGTCAGTGCCACCGTCGCGCTCGAAGGGCTGGATCCGGACACCACGCTCGAGCTGGCGGCGCGGTTGCTGGGCATCGACGAGCTCCCGGCCGACCTGGCCGAACGGCTCCCCGCGTCGACCGAGGGCAACCCGTTGTTTGTCCGCGAACTCGTCCAGATGCTCGTCGACGACGGCGTGCTCGCACGGGACGGCGACCGGTGGCGGCTGACGATCGACGCCGATGCGATCGAGGTGCCGCCGACGATCCTGTCGCTGCTGGCCAGCCGCGTCGAACGGCTCCCCGACGACGAACGCCAGGTGGTCGAGCTGGCGTCGGTCATCGGCACCGAGTTCGACCGCGGCACCCTCGCTGCGATCGCGGCGGGCGATGTCGTCACACGGCTCGGCGCAGTCATCGACCGGCTGCGCCGGAAGGATCTCATCGAGCCCACAGGACAGTGGTCCGGCGATCACCCGGTGTACCGGTTCCATCACGTGCTCATTCGCGACGCCGCGTACCGGCGCCTGCTGAAAGGTCATCGAGCCGAGCTCCACGAACGCGTGGGTCGGCACGTCGAAACGACCAGCGTCGCCGACGACGAACGCGATGTGATCGTCGCCCACCACTTCGAGCAGGTGTACCGGTACCGGTCAGAACTCGGCACCGTGGACGATCGGACCCGCGAACTCGCCGTCGAGGCCGCGACCCGTCTTCGATCGGCCGCGGAACTGGCCCTCGGCCGTGAGGACCTCGCGTCTGCAGGCAGCGCCGCGATCCGCGCACTCGGCCTGCTCGACGAAGACTCCGGGGCGGACCGGGACGAGCTGCTGCTGATCGGCTGCGAAGCGTTGCTCTCGTCCGCCGACGTTGCCCGAGGCGCTCCCCTCGTCGACGAGCTCCACTCGCGCTCGACCGACGGTCGGCTCGCAGCGTGGGCCGACTGCTTCCGCGCACAACTGTGGTCGCTGACCGCCGCCGACCGGCTCACCGAAGCCGGCGAGCTCGCCGCGGACGCAGCCGACCGTCTCGGAGCGCTCGGCGACGATGCGGGAGTGGCCAAGGCGCGTCTCGTCCGCGCCAGCTGCCTGGCGCGGCTCGGGCGAGTCGGCGACTGCGAAACCGAGCTCGACCTGGCGCTCGGCGCAGCCCGTTCGGCCGGCGACCGCCGGCGAACTGTCGCGGTGCTCGGCGCCGCCCCACTCGCTGCGCTGTGGGGCCCGAGCCCCGTCGCTCGGGCGGGCGGCAGGTGCCTCGACGTACTCCGCCTCCTGCGCATCACCACGGCGTCACCGACCGTCGAGGCCACTTCCATCCGCTGTCAGGGAATGCTCGAAGCGCTCCGCGGCCGGGACGACGCTGCCCGCGCCAAGTTCGAGACCTCACTGGCAATGGCCCGCGAGCTCGGTCTGCGCCACGCGCTCTACGAGACCGAGCTGTTCGCCGGCCTGGCCGAACTCCTCGTCGGCGACGCCGTCGCCGCCGAACCGCACCTGCGAGCCGCTCGCGACGGGCTCGGTCGTCTCGGTATCGGCGCCGACGCCGGGCAGGCCGGCGCCCTGCTCGCCCGTGCTCTGCTGCTGCAGGGGCGCGTCGATGAGTCGGACGAGCTGGCTGCGACCGCGCTCGAGACCGCCGGACAGAACCTCCAGACCGCCATCGCCGCACGAGCAGTCCTCGCCGAAGTGCGCGCCGCCCAGGGCCGACATCACGACGCGGGAGCGCTGATCGACGAGGCACTCGCGATCGTCGCCTCCACCGATGTCACTCTCGACCACGCCCTCACCCTGCTCGCCGCGGCTCGAGTCGCGACCGCGTCCGGCAACGCTGCAGCGTCCACCCGCCATCGGGGAAGGGCCGCCGAACTGCTCGCTGCCAAGGGCGCGACCATCGCGTTGCACGAATCGAACCCGGCCGTCGCGATCGACGCCGACCGGTCGCGCTCCCTCGTTCCCGATCCCGCGCCCGCAACGAGGCGGCTCTGGAACCAGGTGCTCGAGATCGCGCAACGATCGGCCGAGTTCGCCGTGGCCGGTGACCGACAGTCGTTCACAGCGTGCTACTCGCCCGACCTGGCCTTCGCCACACACCGCGCGCTCCCGGCAGCACTCGGCTACGAGTCCGCACAGGGCGCCACGACATGGGCCGACTTCATCGAGTGGCTCTTGAACCGGTCCGACACGCGCGTCGCGACCGTCGAGCCGCTCGCGATTCGCGGGCAACGTCACGCCTTGTACCGCAGCACGATCGGCTCCGAGGCGGGGGCCCTGGACCGCCTGGTCGTGATGCGTGGCGACGGCCAGGTCATCGTCGAAGCCCACTTCTACGATCCCGGGCAGCTCGTCGAGGCGATCGACGAGCTCGATCGGCAGTGGGTCGAGCACGATCCGTCGGCCATCCCCTACGCCACGCTCACTGCCGGCTCCCGAATGAACACGGCGATGGCCACGGGCGACCCCGAGGCGATTCGAGCGCTGGTGACTGCCGACTTCGTCGCGGTCGATCACCGGCAGGTCGGGCTCGGCGAACGAGGCCTCCACGATTGGATCGTGTCGAGCGACATGTCCAGGACCGGACACCCGTTCCTCGTGACCGCGACCGAGATCCTGGACGGCGACGACCGACGCTGCCTCGCACGGCTCGAAGCAAACGTAGGGGACGATACGTGGCATCTCGTGAGCCTCATGGAACTGCGCGACGGGCTCATCTCCCGCATCGAGCACTTCGACGAAGCCGACGTCGACGCGGCCGTTGCGAGGTATCAAGAGCTGGTTCGACGCGGGGACCATGGTCGCGAGCTCACGAACACCGCATTCGAAGTGAGCCGGCTCGCGACCGAGGCGTTCGAGCGCCGCGACGCCGACCGCTTGCGCGCGCTGCTGGCCCCCGACTTCCGGGCGGTGTGGCACGAGCGACTCGCTCCGACGCCGCTCGAGGCCGATCGGGAGACCTTCGTCGACGTGCTCTTCGAGATCGACGGTCGCGGTGAGCCCCGGCGCCACGAGGTGCGCCCGTTGGCACTGCGCGGCGACCACCTCGCGCTCGCGTGGACCCGGATCACCGTGGCGGGCGCCGAGCAGCACGTGCGGTATCGGGTGAACGAGACCGTCGGACGCCTGCAAATCGCTGTCGAGTGGTTCGACGAAGACCAGCTCGACGAGGCAGTCGCCGCGCTCGACCGTCGATGGCTCGCCACATGCGGGGTGCCCGCGGACGCGGCGATCGTTCGCGCATGGCCGAGTGCGAGTGCGATGCACGTCGAGTTCACCGATGTCGCCCACCCCGCCTTCGAGTACACCGATCATGCCCGCCTCAACGTCCATTCCGGCGCGATCTCGCTCGACGAGCTCGACGACGTGTCGCGTCGATCGGTCGAGGACGGGACGAGGGCGCTGGTCACCATGGTCCATCGCTTCGAAGCCTCTGGTGCCGTCTGGGAGCGCGTCGAGCACAACGACGGGTACGAGATCCGCATGGTCTGGGTGGCGTGGATGATCGGTGACGCATTGCATCGCCTCGATCGGTTCGACCACGAAGACCTCGACGCCGCGCTCGCTCTGTTCGACTCCCGACACGTCTCGCCAGACACCGGAGGTCGACGAGCGCTGACGAACACCGCATGGGAGACCAGTCGGAGGCCGGACGTCGCGTTCGCGCGCAGCGATGCCGACACGGTGCTCGCCGTGCGCGGTGAGCACCTCGCCCTGGTCCGGGGCTCGACCGGCCACGACGGCGCCGATCAGGTCCACTACGTGGTGATCGAGGCGGACAGTGATCGCGTGATCCGATCGGATCGCTACGGGGCCGACCAGCTCGACGTCGCCACCGGTGATCTCGATCGGCGGTATCTGCTGTCGCTCGGGTTCGCCGCCGACGACTGGATGGTCCGGGCCTGGCCGGCGACGTACGCCACCACCGCCGAGGCGCTGCTGCCGTATCTGCATCCTGACGTCGAGTTCGTCGAGCACCGTCGTTTCCTTCAACGGTCCGGTCGGGCCGGGGCGCTCCTTCGGGGTGCCGACGCGCCGTACGGGGGGACCGCCATGGTCACCCGGATCGTCACGGCGACCGAACGGGGCACGTTGTACGAACGGGTCGAGAGCGAGCCCAACGCTCCCGGCGAGGTGCACACGTTCGTCGTGCTCGCCTTCTCCGACGAACTCGTCCGACACGTCGAGATCTTCGACGTCGACGAGTTCGACGCAGCACTCGACCGGTACGAGGAGCTCACTGCCCGGCATGCCCCTCGCGAGCTCGCCAACACTGCGTCACGACTCGGCCTCGTGCTCACCGCTGCGCAGGACGAGCAGGACGCGGACCGGATGGCGGCGCTGCTGGCGCCCGGCTTCACCATCCGCGCGCACGGGCGATGGGCCGAGTGGTTTCCGGAGATCTCGGGACCCGAACTCGCCACGCTCATCGGAACGGAGGCGGATCAGGGCGAGCACATCATCGATGTGGTGGCCATCCGCGGCGAGCACCTGAGTCTGCTCCGAACGACCCGCCAACTCGTCTCCGGCCTCGAGACCGATGCGCGGTTGTTCCTCGTCGCCAGCGACGACGACCGCATCATCTCGATCGACTGGTACCAGGACGGCCAGGATGCCGAGGCGTTCGCCGAGCTCGACGCTCGCCTCCTCGCCGACGAGGGGATCGCCGTCGACTCCGCGCTGACACTGGCATGGCCGGGGCTGTACGGCTCTGGTAGCGCCGCGCTCGCCCCCTACCTCCACCCCGATCTGGAGTACGTCGACCACCGCCCGTTCATCGAGCACCGGGGCGACCTCGACTTCTTGCTCCGCAACGCCGACGCGAGCCGGCGGTCCATCGTGACCGTGCCGCAGGTGTTCCGGGTCACCGGACACAGCGCGGTGCTCGAGCGGGTCGAGGTCGAAACCGGCGAACCCGGCGAGGTGCGGACGATCGTCGTGCTCGCCTTCGCCGACGACCTCGTTCGCCACCTCGAGGTGTTCGACCCAGGCTCACTCGATGCAGCGCTCCTGCGGCATGCGGATCTCACGAACACCTCGACGGCTCCGGCCGGTGCGGCGCCCAACCGCGCCTACCGTCTGGCGGACGAGTTGGGCCGTGCGATCATTCGCCGCGACCGTGTCGGCATGCTCGACCTGCTCGCCGACGACTTCGCGAGCGAGCACCGGGGGTCGGCCCGAGCGACGCTCGGCGTCGTGGCGCTCGGCAGTGGCGCCGAGTTCGTCGATCGTCTCCTCACCGGGGCAGAGAAGGAGCGCGTCGAGTCATTGGCACGCACCCCAGTAGCGGCCCGAGGAGACGACTACTACCTGGCGGCCTCGGCGATGACCACCATCGATGGCGACGAGTTGCTCAACTACACGGTCGGGCAGTCAGACGGCAGTCGACTGCAGCGCATGACCTACTTCGACGAGTCGCAACTCGCCGAAGCGTTCGCCGAGCTCGACCGCCGCTACCGGCTCGCCTGCGGGATCGACGACGACCACTGGATCGCCGGGAACTGGGACACGTTGACGTCGTTCGACGCCGACCGGTACGACGAGATCCTGGCCGCAGACTTCGCGAGCGTCGACCATCGTGTGGTCACCCTGGGACGGGCCGGACGCGACGAGTTCCTGGACTGGATTCGTGCGACGCCAGCCACGTCGACATGGTCCGTACCCGTGATCCATCGACTGAGCGAGTACGGGCTCGTCCTCGAGCACCTGGAGACATGGGAGGACGGGGCCGGCCAGAGCAGCATGCTGGTCGTCGTCGAGTGCGCGGGTGGCCTGGTGACGGCCATGGACGCCTACGAAGCGTCCGACCTGGTCGCTGCGCTCTCCCGCTACGACCAGATCACGGGTGCATCACGTCGGACGCTGACGAACGATGCATGGGAGTCCGCCCGGCGACGGCAGGACACGCAGTCACGCCAGGACCGCGCCGGATTCTCGGCACTGTTCGATCCCAACTTCGTCGCCGAGTTCCACGACCGACTGATGACCGGTGCCCACGGCACGGCGCTCTTCGACAAGTCCGGCTTCCTGGAATTGGTCCTGCACGCGGACATGACCCACGAGGGCGCGGGATCCGAGATGGAGCTGCTCGCGATCCGCGGCGACGACCTCTGCCTGTACCGGGTGGGGATGATCAGCCCGGACGGTGATCTGACCGAACGGCTCATCGTCGACGCCACTCACGACGGTCACTGCACACGCATGGACATCTTCGATCCCGATCAGCTGATCGATGCCCAGCTGGAGCTCGACCGGTGGTACCGACGGGTGTGCGGGATCCACGACGGCCACTGGCTGACCGCAGCCGCCGCGACTCCGTACACGACGGACTTCACCAGCCTGGAGTGGTTCCTCCACCCCGACTTCGAGTACGTCGAGCACCGGCCGCTGGCGTGGCCGAGCGGCGATGCGGCACACCTGCGCGAGTACATGGCGACCTACGGGGCCGTGCCGGAGATCATCGTCCCAACCGTTCACCGGCTCTCCGAGCGCGGCATCGTCTACGAACGGCTCGAACGGACCGTCGACCACGCCGTGACCGATGTCGTGATGGTGTGCCACTTCCAGGACGAGCGCATGCGGCGGCTCATCGCGTACGAGCCCGAGGACCTCGATCAGGCACTCGCCGAGTACGACGCATTCGTCGGTCGTCGGTCGAGCCGGACGCTCACGAACCGTGCATGGGAGATCGCCGAGGACACTCAACGCGTCAAGGTCAGCGGGGATCGGATCCGCTTCGCGTCCGTCTTCGCCGACGACTTCGTCGTCACGAGCCACGACTCGATCATGGCCCAGGTCAACGACGGCACCTACGACAAGGCGCTCTGGTTGGATGCGGCATTCGATCCGGGGGTGTTCGGGCCGACCGGCCACCAGGACCTCGAGCTCATCGCCGTTCGCGGCGACGACCATTGCCTCTTCCGTTCCCAGGCAACCACGCGATCGGGAGACCTGCACGAGCGCCTCAACGTGCTGGAGGTACGCGACGGTTTCGCCATACGCATGGACGTCTTTCCCCACGACCAGCTCCGCGAGGCCCAGATCGAGCTCGACAGACGATGGCTGGCCTCACTCGGTTTCACCGAGGGTCAACCATGGCTCGAGTTGGTCGGACTGTTCTACGACGCAGACTCCACGGTGATCGCCAGCGCGCTGTCCGATGGCTTCCACTACGTCGACCACCGCCGACTGACCTGGCCCGACGGAGATCGCTCTCAACTCCTCGCCAACCAGGACACTCAATTCGAAGCCGTCGAGATCGTCATCCCCCGCTATCTGCGATTGAGCGACAAACTCGCACTCGGAGAGCGAGTCGAGCAGACGCTCGGCGGTGACCAGAGCGGAGGGCTCCACCTGACCGCGCTCGGACCAGACGGCCGCATCGAATACATGGAGATCTTCGAGATCGACGACGAGGCCGCGGCCATCGCGTGCTTCGAGCGCCTCCTCGCCAAGGACGGCGACGAGACATTCGCGCTCGGCCACCTCACGAACACCGCCTGGGTGCTCGCGCAAGACGTCATTCGGGCGCATCGAGTCGGGGATCGCGATCGCTTCGCGTCGTTCCTCGCCGACGACTTCGTCGGCACGGCCCACGACCCGATCATGGCGTCCGTGGACGTCGACGGCATCGTGTTCGACCGGGCGCGCTTCGTCGAGGCGTCGTTCAATCCGTTGCTGTACGGACCGGGCAGCACGGGCGAGGTCGAGCTCATCGCGGTACGTGGCGACAACTACTGCGTGTTCCGCATCCGGATCACCTCGACCGACGGAGACGTGAACGAGCGCATCCACGTGCTCGAGGTGCGCGACGGACTCGGCGTCCGATGGGACTCGTACCAGGAGACCCAGCTCCGCCAGGCACAGATCGCGCTCGACCGACGATGGCTGGCCTCGCTCGGCTTCGACGACGAGGACTGGGTCATCCGGCATTGGGAGCTTGTCTACGGCATCGCCTTCGACGAGTTCGACGACATCCTCCATGACGACTTCGAGTTCGCCGACCACCGACCACTCCACTTCCCCAGCGGTGATGCATCGGCATTGTCGACGACGATGCGCTCACTCACCCACGACGTCGAGGTGCTGCTCCCGCAGGTCCATCGAATCTCCCCGTCGGGCGGCGTGTTCGAGCGGATCGAACGTGCGGTCGGCGAGGTGCTCGGCGAGGAGCACATGCTCGTGGTGAGCCACATCACGAACGAGCGGCTGCGTCGCCTCGAGGCGTACAAGGTCGACGACCTCGCGTCAGCACTGGCCCGGTACGACGAGCTCACACGTCCAACCGTGCGCGAGTTGACGAACCAAGCATGGGAGGTCGTCCGATCGGCCCTGCTCGCTCGTCGAGACGGCGATCGAGAAGCTCTCGCAGCGCTCCTCGCCGAGGACTTCGTACACGCCCCTCACGACACGATCATGGCCTCGGTCGACGACGGGCGCGTGGCGAAGATGGTCTTCGTCCAGACTGCGTTCGATCCACCGCTGTGGGGCCCGAGCAGCAGGACCGAGCACGAACTCATCGCCGTCCGTGGCGACGACCTCTGCCTGTACCGAATTCGGACGACGACGACCGACGGCGACCTGTACGAGCGGATCATCCTCATGGAGGTGAGGGGAGGCCTCGTCGTTCGGTCGGAATCCTACGAGCACGACCAGCTTGCCAAGGCGCAGATCGACATCGACCGGCGACTGCTGGCCTCGCTCGGCTTCGCCGAGGACCACCCGTGGCACGCGGTCATCGAGTGGTTCTACGACTTGGAGCCGACGGTGGTCGCCCGCGAGCTCCCCGAGCACTTCCGCTACGTCGACCACCGGCGGCTCGCCTTCCCGGACGGCGGTGTCGCTCAGCTGGCGGCCAACATCGGCACCCGATTCGGTGTGGCGGTCGTTCCCCGCTACCTCCGCGTGACTGATCGGACGGCGCTCATCGAGTACGCCGAGCAGGCAATCGACGGCGCCGCACAGACACCGGGGCTCATGGTCAGCCAGCTCGGACCCGACGGCCGGCTCGCCCATCTCGAGATCTTCGAGGTCGACGACGAGGCCGCGGCGATTGTCTGCTTCGACCGACTCTTCGCTGAAGAGCGCTCGAAGGACGAGGGGCTCGGCCCGCTTACCAACGCGGCATGGGAGCTCGTGCGAACCGGACGGACGCTTGACGGCGCGACCGGGCGACACGAGCTGATCGCGGTGCGGTCCGATCGGTTCTGCCTCACCCGGTTCACCGGCACGGGCTCCGACGGTCAGACGGTCGAGCGTCTCGTCGTGAGCGACGTCGTGGACGGGCAGGTCGAACGATCGGCCAACTTCGGATCTGACGACCTCGTCGCAGCCCTCATCGAACTCGACGCCTGGTACACCACCGAGATCGACGACCCTGAGATCCACGACTGGATGATCCGGATGGCGGCGGCGTTCAGCCACGGCACCTTCGAAGATTTCCGCTCGCTGGTCACCGACGACTTCGAATCAGTCGACGAGCGCCAGCTCGGCCTCGGGCGCCGGACCGCTGATCAGTGGGCCGCCTCGTACGTCCCGCTCGTGGGCCTCCAGCATCCCGTTGTCGCGCGGGTCGTCGGGCACGACGGACCGATCTGGCTGACCGAGTATTGGGCGCGGTTCGAAGGCGACGGCTCCGAGTGGCACTCGCTGGTCCTGATCGAGCGAGACGGGCGCAGGATCCGGCGCCAGCACGAATTCGACCTCGAACAGGCCGAGCTGGCCTTCGCACGGTACGAGGAGCTCGTCGCAGCGAGGGCAGGCCCTCCGCCCGTCCCGGAGCTCACGAACCGGGCATGGGACATCACCATGGCGTTCAACGACGCATACGTGAACGGTGACCGGACGGCGATCGACCGCCTCGTCGATCCCGACGGCCCGGTCGAGTACCGCCTACGGCTCAGCGTTGTCGAGTCGGGCACGGCAGACAGCTTCCTCGATCTCGTTCTGGCATCGCACGCCGAGGCGAACAACAACCGCCAGCACCTCGAGCTGATCGCCGTGCGAGATGAGCACTTCTGCCTCGCGCAGGTCGACGGTTGGTACGACGACGCCAACCTCCGGTACTGCCTCGTCGTGGAGACCGACGAGGAGCGCGTCACCCACATGGTCTGGTTCGACGACGACCAACTGGTCGAGGCCCAGCTGGAACTCGACCGTCGCTGGCTCGCGTCGATCGGCTACGCCGACCACTGGTTCGAGCCGATCCGTCTCGTGATGTACGACCCGCACCCGGAAGCGATGTTCGAACACCTCGCGCCCGACTTCGAGTACATCGACCATCGCCCGCTCATGTTTCCGAGCGGCGACGCCGAGCAGCTCCGCTCCACCATCCACTCGCTGCAGTACGACGTGGTGTTCACCATCCCCCGTATCCATCGGGTCTCCGACGCCGGTTCGGTGATCGAGCGGATCGAGACCGCCGTCGGCGAGATCGGCCGAACCCACGTGGTGTTCGTCAGCCAGTTCGTCGACCAGCGCGTGCGGCGCATGGAAGCCTTCGACATCAGCGAGCTCGACCGAGCACTCGCCTGCTACGACGAGTTGACTGCCGACCGAGGTGCCGACCCGGTCCAGAAATCCGAGTGACGCGAGCTCGGGGCGAGAGGCATGAACATGTGCCGGGCACCGAACCGCTCGAAGCCTCGCCGACAATCTGTGCACACTTCGTGCACATCGACCTCCGGCCAAAGCCGGTCACCAGCCGGCCGAGATCGCATATCGCCAGCTCACGCTTGGTGCCCAGGACGAGATTCGAACTCGTACGTACGTTCGTACAGGAGGGTTTAAGACTTCACCGCCACGTCCGATGCGTCCGGCTCGGTCCGTCCGTCCTGGTCACGTCCACCGGCGTTGTCCGCCGGTGTCCGTCTGATCTGCCCGTGTCCGACCGGTACGGCCGAGTCCTGTGCAGGAATCGTGCAGGGTTTCGCGTTGTGTTGTCCTACCACCTGTCCTACCATCCTCCCATGGCCCAACGACAGAAGCGATCGATCTCACTTCCCGCCGACCTGGCCGACGCGATCGACGTCGCGGCCACCGCCGAGGGCACGACCGTCAGCGCGTGGATCGCGGAGACCGCCGCTCACCGCCTCCGCCTCGACGCAGGCCGTAAAGGCATCGCCGAATGGGAACGCCAGCACGGCACCCTCACGCCCGATGAGCTCACCGAAGGTCTCGCCCGAGCGAGGGCGATGCTGCGCCGCCAGCCGTCACGCAAGAGCGCCTGAATGGACGGCGCCACCTACGACACAGGCGCGTTGATCGCGGCGGATCGGAACGACCGACGGATGTGGGCACTGCACGCCGGTTTCCTCGCGCTCGAGGTCTCCCCCACCGTGCCGACCCCGGTGCTCGCGGAGGCGTGGCGCGGCGGATCCCGTCAGGCGAGCCTGGCCCGATTCCTCGCCCTGTGCACCACAGAGCCTCTTACCGACGAGCAAGCCAAGGCGGTCGGAGCGTTCGCCGCGCGTTCCGCCCACGGTGAAATCGTTGATGTCGCCGTCGTGGAAGGGGCTCTTCGCCGCCACGACGCCGTGGTGACATCGAACCCGACGCACATTCGCAAGATCGCGGATGCCGTGCGCGCCCGCCTCACCATCGAGACAGTCTGAGAGCGTGCGTCGCGACGACGAACGAGGCTTGCCGGGTGGTCTGGCCTTGCGGGCTCAGT
>Ga0172367_10006353_pt1 | contig 13934 bp, 21 predicted proteins | sample Lak10m_FD_114542 | JGI IMG/M metagenome (GOLD analysis project Ga0172367, IMG submission 114542) | Freshwater microbial communities from Kabuno Bay, South-Kivu, Congo - kab_022012_10m | ecosystem: Environmental > Aquatic > Freshwater > Lake | place: Democratic Republic of the Congo: South-Kivu... | reverse complement strand
GGCCCGCGGACCTGCCGATGTCGCCAAGGTAGCGCTGGGCGAACTGGCCGATGTCGGCCCCCAGACCCGCCACCTGCTGGTCAATGTACGGGTTCTGGCCGGAGGCCCGCTGCATCAGGTTGCCGATGGCCGGGTTGGTGGCGTTGTTCAAGAACCCGCCCGCGCCCTGCATCAGCCCCTGGCTCAAGCCCTGGGAGGCCTCGCCGATGAACCCCTGCTGCCCGTACAGCCCCTGGGCGGCCGAATACAGGTCCCTGAGGAACGGCTGCTGGGGCTTCCAGACCGAGCCCGGCGCCGAGGACTGCTTGTTGCTGCCGAAACTAACCATTGGTCATCTCCAGTACAGAGGCCCGGTAGGTAAAACCCAGCCCCTGCAAAACCCGAATCCACCCTCGCCGACCCTGCACCCGCACCTTTGCGCACCCCTGGTCGGTGGCCAGCTGCTGCAGGAACGCCACCATCTGCTGGATCCACCTGGGCATTCCCCAGCCGGCGCAGGCCACCACGTTCAGCACCCGGTGTTCCCGCTCCAGCACCTCCACCACCACCAGCCCGGTGCCCCCGACCACGAAGGCCAGAAACTGCCCGGACTTGATGCCCTCGACGATCTCCAGCACCGAATGGCCGTCCAGGTCGTGGTCACAGGCCCGCTCAAGGCGCTTGAACCACGGCGCAAGCTCCGCGATGTCCACCACTACCCGAGGTGATTCCATGCCGCACCGTCATACCAGTACACGCCCGCCCCGCTGCCGGGGTCCCAGTCCGTCCCGTCCGCCAGCACCACCATCCCCTCGAAAGGCCGCGCCGGGGTGGCGTGCCAGACCTTCAGGCTCAGGTAGTCCAGCGCCGGGGCCTGCAGTTCCCGGCTGACCCGGTACAGCTCCGCCTGTACGTCCGCCTGCGCCACGGTTCCGGGGGTGTAGGCCATCAGTAGCCCCCGGTCAGTTCGTAGCCCACGTCGAAGCCTGCGCAGCGCCAGCGCAAGCCTCCGGAGGACGCCAGCCGGATGGCGATGTAGCGCCCGGCCGCGCTGTTCATGTTCGCCTTGTCGGCGCTGGCCGTGGCGAAGTTGACCGCGGAGCCGTAGGACAGGGCATCGTCGGGGTTCTGGGTGGCCGACACCTCCACCGTGACCGTCACCGCGCCGTCCGGGGCCTCGATGATCGGGCGCACCCAGGTGATGACCTTCTGCCGGCCGGGGTCCCCGAACGTCAGCCCCGCCCGCACCACGTTGGCGGAGATCGACGTCCCGGCGAAGGTAGAGCCCGAGTCCATCCGCAGCCAGCGGTCATTCAGCGGGTCGGCCATCCAGGTCTCGCCGAACTCGCTGGACCCGCTGATCCCGTCCTGCACGTAGAGCATACCCTGCGCGCTGTCCAGGTCCCGCAGGCCCCACTGCCCGGTGGTGACGTCCACGACCAGGTCCTTGGTCGCCCTGGAGGCACCGGAGGCCGGCCAGCAGCAATGCACCTGCCGGCCCACCGGGTCGTAGTAGACGAAGCTGCGGGCCCAGTTGGTGGTGTCCACGTTGATCAGGCTGCGGGCCTTGGCCGAAAGCATGGATTGCCAGCGGGAGCCGTCCGTCACCAGCAGGTCTTTGCCGGTGAAGAAATAGTGCTGCAGGCCGTCCGAGGCAATGCAGTTGGTGGCCAGTGCCCCCACGTTGCCGAACAGGCGCCGAAAGCCGTACACGTCATTGCCGGCGATCCGCTCGGCGATCCAGATGGCCTGCTTCTTGTAGATCAGCAGTTTGTCGCGCAGGGGCAGGCCGTCCACGATCGCACCCCCGCCGGTGCCGAGGAACGCGCTACCCGCCTGGTTGGTGGCCGAGGGTGTCCAGGTGGACGGCGGCAGGTTGATGCTGGCGGCGTCCGACCAGTAGACCGCGTCGGGCTCGTTGTCCACGTTGAGCGCGAACAGGTGGTCGTTGAACGCCCGCAGCGCCAGGCACCGGGCATTGCCCGTGTCCAGCCACCCGTCGAGCGTGTCGCACAGGGCGGTCAGGGTGTCATAGAACAGCGGCGGGTTGGTGCTGACGTTGATGCAGTAGACATAGTCCGACAGCTGGGTGGTGGTCCAGGTGCCGTTCGTGGTGGCCGACCACTTGCCGTCCGTCACGTTGGTATGCGCGCTGCCGGACCACGCCCACACTTCCGGGGTGGTGCCATCCAGCAGGCCGTAGACCAGCGGGCCTGCGGCCAACACGCCCGGGGAGCTGTAGTAGCGGATCTGCATCCCGGCGATCGGCCCCAGGTGCGTGCCTGAGCTGGTGTCCGAGCTGGCGCTGATCGCCGCATCGCCCGTCACCCGCTCGTACAGGCCGTTGCGGGGGATGAAGTTGGACAGGCTGGTCCAGGCGTTTTCCGGTGCCACCACCGCCGGCAGGTCGGTGTTGAGGGAGTCGAACCGGAAGCTGGCGACCTTCTCAGCCACTACAGGCCACTCCCCCAGGCGCTGGTGTTGGCATCCGATGTGATGACTGCCGGGGCATCGCCCATACGCAGGCGCTGGCTCATCGCGTTGATGGCCGTCACCTGGTCGTTGTACAGCGTCCAGAAGCCCTGGGCGGCCTCGAAGTCGCGCTTGTACACGTAGCCCTCCGCAACGGCGGCGTTGCGCCACAGGTCAGGGTAGGCGGCCATCGTCGGGTGTTCGGTGCTGCCGCTGGACAGGGCGGCTTCCACCTTCCAGTAGGTCACCGTCAGGCTGGTGGCGCCCGGGGCGTAGATGTTGCGCCCGTAGATGGCATAGGCGGCAGGCGTCGTGGCGCTGGCCCACCACTTGATCTCCTGCAGGTTCACGCTGCGCAGCTGGACGTCACCCTCCCACACCGCCCGCACTTCCATGCAGTCCGTGGGCAGTGCACCGATGCCGTCGGTGAAGCTGGACACCGTGCCGGTGGTTTCCTGCTCGGGGCTGCGCAGGTCACGGCCGATGCGCACCCTTGCCGCCTCGATGAAGGTGGTGATCAGGCTGTTGCTGGCGTCGTGCAGGTAGGCGCCGACGTCCGACTGCAGGGTGGTGTAATTCATGCTGGCGGGTCCCTCATAGGCATGAAGTTGGGGATGCGCTCATAGCCGCTGATGCTGCCCCGGTTGGCCCCGGCGTTCCACGTGAAACTGTTGCCCGAGAAACACACCAGCGGCTGGCCCCCGCCCACGTCGCCGGTAGCGCCAAGGTCATAGGGTTTCAGGGTCCGCTCGTCCACGAAGTCCGTCCATGCCCGTTGCTGGTTGAAGCCCACCCAGAGGTCCGCGATGGCGCCCTGGTACTGATTGATGTAGTCGGTCTCGAACACTGGCGGCCCCTGCCCACCGCAGATGGCGTGCCAGTTCACGATGCCGCCCTGGATGTCGTTGGTGGTGGTGGCGTCCGATCTCTCGTAGACCACCGTCCCGTTCTTCCGGCACTCCAGCCCGCCGGCCTTGGTCCAGATCCCATGCAGGTGGGCGGTCTCGCCACGGTCCAGCGGGATCAGGTCGCCCAGCGGCCGGCTGGTCACGTACTGTCCGGCGGTTTCGTCGTAGATCTCGACCGACAGGGCCAGCTCGTTGCGGAACCATCGCAGGCGCAGCATCTGCTCGTAGAACCAGAAACCGGGGTCCAGCGGGTCCTCGTACTGGTGCGTGAACTGGATCACGGTCCCGTCCTGCGTGGTGTTGCCCTCGGGGCGCAGCCACACGCTGAAGGTGACGGAGTCGAAGTCCGGGATGCCCGCCGGCCGGGTGAAGATGTGATACCCCGTGCTAGTGGGGTGTACCGGCGTCCGGCACAGCCAGGGCTGCTCTCGCCTCCGTGGCCGTGTCCGCATAGCTAGCGGCGGGCGGTCTGGCCCACCACCTGGTAGTAGTAATCGCTCTGGAAGATCTTCCCACCCGCAGCCGAGGTCTGAATGCCGAAGGTCGGCCGCACGTTGCCACCGGACCAGCCCGAGCAGTCAATGACCGTCGCATCCGCCACGCCGTCCAGATAGATCGTGATCGTCGCGGCCGTGGGATTGATTACCGCCGAGATGGTGTAGAACGTCCCCGAGACCGGCGCCGCCCGCAGGGTGATGGTCTCGTCTGCCGTGCCGCCGGAGTCCCGGTAGAAGCAGCGCAGGGCCCCGGAGGCCGCCGCCGTGTCCACATGGAAGATCAGCGACTCGATACCCGCCAGCGTGGTGGCCGGGTCGGTGAGCCAGTTGGTGCCAGTCGGCACGCCAAAGGTCGCCACCGAGGACACCAGCCCGAAGCCCGCCCGCACCGCCGTCTGATTGCCGAAGTTGCAGCGCCACTGGACGACCGAAAGGCCGGGCAGCGCCGTTGGGGCACCGAGGGAACCGGCGGTCACGGTGGTCCGGCCGTTCAAGTCGAGGATCACGCCGTCGCCCGAGCTTGCGCCCGTGCCCAGTACCAGGATGCTCTGCCCTGCGCTGCCGGCGGCGGTGCCGATGGTGTTGGTGCCGGCAATGGCCGTCTGCAGCCATTTGCTCGTGGCAATGGTCGTGCCGGTGGTGATGCCGTGGAAGTCGTCCCAGAAGGGAATCCCGTTCGTTGGATAGCCACCGGGCAGGGCAGGCGCCCCCGGCGGCCCCTGCTGGCCGGACACGCCCTTAGTGATCAGCGGGACATAACGTGCCATCACGCCACCGCCGTTTCGCGCTTGTAGGCCGCGTCACCACGGTTGGTATAGCCGTGGTCATGGGCAAGGTCGGCCGGTGAATTGGCCGTGTGGGGATTGCTGCCGGACCCGCCCCAATAGTCGGCCCGCCCTTCCGCATAGGCCTTCGTCAGCCGCGGCTTCCAGGCACCGCCCAGGCCCGTGGCATCGGAATAGCCCTGCATCTTACCGGCCATAGCTCGCTCCTCTCGCAAGCGACGGGTTACCGTCCATGCTTGCCTCCCATCCAGACGAAGGCACGGGACGCGCCCCGCTTCGTCAGGCTGTACTTGCGGCCCTCACTGGTGTTGAGGAACCGTTCCATCGCCCGGGTATCGCCCCGCATGGCGTCCGGGTACTTGGCCTTGAGCGTTTCGTGGGCCTCGTGGTCGAAGCGGGCCATCGGGCGCATGAAGTCGCTCTTGCGGTGGCCACCCTCCCGGTCGGCGGCGTTCTGTTCGAGAACCTTCCGCCGGCCGGGCTGGTGACGAACCGAGGTGATCCTAGAGCCCTCCTGGTACACGGAGTTAACCAGTCCGTGGGAGGCGGTCTCCATGATCTTCTTCGGCATTAGGCCGTCATCGCGGTGCTGGCCAGGATGCCGACGATGCCGGCGCAGGCCTCGGGGTGGAACCGGGTGGACCAGTAGGCGTTCACCATCCGCACGTCCACCAGGCCCTGCTTGGCCAGCGCCGTGGTCGTCGGCCCACGCAGGTACACCAGTTCAAACTGCGAGGGGTCGAAGATCCACAGGGAGCTGAAGGCGTTGGTCAGCGTCAGGGTGGACATGAAGCGGTTGGGCACGAGCTGCAGCAGGCCGAAGTCGGTCTGGAAGTACTCCACCGAGCCCACGGCCCGGCCGTTGCTGTCGCCCGTCTCCTTCACCAGCGAGCCGATGCGGGCCGAGCTGGTGAACATGTACTGGCTGATGGTTTCCTTCAGGTCCGGGCTGCACATGGCCACGAGGCCCGTATCGTGGTCCGCCGCGCCGTTCTTGTGCAGATTCTTGACCGCCGTGCGGATCAGCGACTCGGTGATGCCGCCACGGGTGCAGGTGCCGGAGGGGATGGCCCAGGTGTTGCCCGAGGTCTCCCATCCACCCTGCGTCAGGCCGGAGCCTGCCTGGCTGAAGGTGTCATTGGCCACCACGCCCGACGCCGTCACGTCGAGGATGCTGATGTAGGAGGCGGCGCGGGGGGCCACCGAGGCCGTACCCGCCACCGAGGCGCCCAGGCGGTTGACGATGCTGAACTCGATATCCCGCATCACCTCCTGCTGGGCGACCATCAGGTTGTAGCCGAGGCCGCCGGAACCACCGATGCTCGACACCTGGTCGGCCATCTCGGAGCCAGCCACGGCCTTGACCGAAATCTGGACGTGGTTCTGGAAGCGGTTGAGCGGCGAGGTGGCGGAGCTGGTGAAGTCCGTCACGCCCGAGGCCGAAGCCGCGTAGGTGGCACGCTCCACCCATGCGTTGTCGGCGGCATCGGCCAGCCGGTCGCGCACCCAGTCGAACTTCTGGGCGGTCACGCGGCCACGGCCGACACGGTCCAGGAACGGGAGCGGGATCTTCGAGATGTCCCAGATCTTCTGCATCACGTCCTCGTTGATGGCGCCGCCCGTGGCGACGGCCGCGAGGCCGGTGGATGCGGTGGTAACGTCAAGTCCTGCGAGAACAGCCATGTCACTTCACCTTTGCGTCCCGAAGGATCGCTTCGATGGCCGCGCCACGGGAAACCTGTCCCTTCGTGACGGCGGCCTTGAGCCTGCCGAACTGCTGGGCAGCGGTCTGGGGTTGGCCTGACCGGGGAGCCGCAGCAACCTTGGGCGCCGGCCTCTCGGCCTTTGCCTTGGCTTCCCGCAGCTGCGCCAGTTCTGCCCGGTCACGGGCGTAGGAGCGCAGCAGGACGAAAAGCCGGTGGTCCTCCACGAAGTCCAGGGTGTTGGGCGGGAAGTCGAAGGCCTTGACCAGCTCCGCGATCTTGGCGCGGTCGGCGGTCACGACCCCGGCATCTGCCCATTCCGGGACTTTGCGCAGCAGGGCTTCACGTTCGCGGCTCAGGTACTCGGAGCGGCCAGCCTCATAGGCTTCGCGGTTCCCGGACTGCATGGCGGCGATCTCGCGCCGGGCTGCAATCCGGTCGGCCTCCAGCTCGCCCCGGTCTTTCACCAGGCGCTCGCGGTCGGCCTCGAAGTCCTTCTGTGGCTTGACCCGGTCCTTGAGCTGCCCGATGGTCAGTTCCTCGTCTCCGAGGTTCACCTTCAGGCGGTCGTATAGCTCTGCCGGCTCGACGCCCAGCCTCTCGGCGGCCGTCTTGATGTCCCACGTCTCCGTGGGCGGGGGTTCGGCGGGGGGGTCCGGTGTCTCCACCGGCTGCTCTGCGGGCTTGCCGAAGGCTTCCGCGAGGATGTCGTTGACCTGCTCGCCCAGTGGGCGGTGCGGCTCTGCCGTCTCCAGCAGCTGCGTCATGCCGTCATCCGACAGCTCAGTTTCTACGCTGGTGTCCGTCATGCGTCAAGCCTCCGGCGGGCAGCGGCTAGGGCTTCCATCGCGCCCCTGGCCTCGGCCCGGAACGTCTCGGGGTTGTTCTTCGCCCGCAGCCAGCTCTTCCTATGCCGCTCGGTCAGCTCGGCCTCCGTCTGGTCCAGCAGCACCCGGACCGCCTCCTTCACGGACCGCGGCCAGTTGGTTACGGCCTCGGACGGACTCCAGCTCAAGGCTGGCGGTTGCACTTCCGACGAGCTTTGCTTCTTCGGTCTCGGCATCGAGGCGAGCCTCCCAGTATTTGAACTGCAGTTCCGTGTCGTGCTTGTACTTGTCCAGCTCCAGCTTCTGGGCCTCCAGCTGGGCCTTCATCTGCTCGAACTGGACGGCCAGCTGCTGCTGCTGCGCCCCGGCCTGGGCCTTGGACTGGGCGGCCTGCTGGCTGGCCTGGGACTGGGGATCGGTGAAGTAGCTCTCCACCCCGTCCACATCACTGGCCCGGGCCCAGTCCACCATCGCGTTGTAGAGGTTCGGCAGGGAGATCAGCGTCCCGTCCTGCCCGGCCTGCAGCAAGGTCAGCTGGTGGCTCACGATCTGCGCCAGGTTGGCCTGCTTGCGGGCCCGCTCGCCCGGCGACAGGCCGGCCTTGATGTTTACCTTGTTTCGCGGGCGGAACTGGCTCGGGTCAACCTGCACCCACTGGTCGGCCAGGCGCAGCATCAGGGGTTCGGCCAGCTCCGTGCGCAGGAGCGTGTGCACCAGCATGAAGGCGGACCGGAGCAGGGTTTCAGCCAGCGTCCGGGCGATCATCCCGGCCAGGGCCTCCTGCACCGACATCACACGGTCCACGCCCATGGACCCGACCTGTGCGCCCACCAGCTGGGCCTCGGCATTGGCCATCTGCAGGGCAGCGCCGCCACGGTCGGCCCGCACGCTGTCCATGTAGGCGAGGTAGGACTGGGCCGCGGGTCCGGCGTCGATCACCGGGATGGGCAGGAGGTGGTCGGCCACCCCGCCGATGCCCTTGACCCGGATCACCCCACCCGGACGGCCGTTGACCAGGTCGTCCATGTTCACGTTGTCGTCGGCGGCCGTGCGGGCGTTGTTGCAGTTGGCCAGGTTGTCCAACCACTGCCGCTGGATGGCGGTCTTGGCGTCCTGCACGGTCTTGAGCCGGTCATACAGGCTCAGCCCCCAGAACTTGTGAGGCTCCAGGAACCCGGTACCCGCGGCGTAGGGGATCAGCTCGGCCCGTTCCTTGAGCAGCAGCACGTCCCCGCCCACGAGGCAGCGGTACAGCTTCGTGCTGGCGCTATCCTTGGATTCGGGCAGCTGGGTGTAGCACTCCCAGACGGTCACGCATTCATTGGCCCAGCCGGCGTCCGCCTCGGCGGGGTCGATGCCCTGGTACTGGCGGGCATTGATGCCCTGGTACTGGCGGGCATTGCTGGCTTCCGTGGCATAGCCGTCCTCGGCCGGGACGCGGGCGACCTTGGCACGGGGCAGGCCCATGTCCACCAGCTCGCCCCTGCTGTACTCCTTGCGCTCGGCCACGAACCGGGCGTAGTCCAGCAGGATGCAGCTGGTATCCGGCCCCACCACGAAGTTCGCGGGGTCCACCGCCCCCAGCCGGATATAGCGCCGGCCACCCGTCTCCTCCAGCCAGGCCTTGACGATGCCGTTCTTCAGCAGCAGGGCGTTCTTCACGGCCTCGGTGAACACCACGAAGCCCCGGCCGGCCTCCATCATCACGTTGTTGACAGCGTCGGACTCCAGCCGGGCCTGGGCCTCATCGTTCGGGGCGTCGGGCTCGAAGGCGCAGATGGTGTCGCCCACGAAGGTGGGGATGATCTGGGCCATGACCGCGTGGACCATGTCCGAGACGTCCAGCGACTGGACAGCGGACCTGCCCGGCAGCTCGTCGCCACGAGGCCGGCCGTAGTAGTAGGCCAGCGCGGCATTGGTCTGGTCGGGCGTGGGCCCTGCATCCTGTGCAGCCTGGATTTGGTTGCGCAGGATTGCGACGGTCTGTGCTGCGTCCATGCTAGATCACCGCTCGGTCGTATTTCCGGTAGTCGATCGGCCCCCAGTCGGGGGATTTGCCCTGGCTGCCCACGGCGAAGTACCGCAGGGCATCGGCGTAGTGGCTCTCCCAGCTGTGCAAGGGCTGCTTGCGGAACACCTGGTGCACGTCATCCCACTCGGTGCGGTAGGTCTTCAGGGCCTCCACACCCGCACCGCATTTCTCCCGGTCGAACCAGACGCGGGGGAGCAGGGCACGGGTGGCCTCTATGCCCGCCGCAATGCCGACCTCGGGAACAATGGTGGGGCGAAGCCCGAGCGCAAGTAGCACCTCCTCACGGCTCCGGCCCGATCCCAGCTCCCGGACCTTCGTGTCGTGGGGGAGGTAGTGCGTACCCCAGTTGTAGGGCCTCTTGCGAAGCTCGGCCACCACGTCCGGAAGCGCCGTAGCCTGAAACGACAGGCACTCGATGGCCCGCACCTCGGCGCCGGCAACCTGGCACAGCCAGATAACCAGCGTATCCGCAAAGCCCAGGTCCCAGGCCGTGTGGACTGGCAAAGTCTTGTCGTGGGGTACCTTCCCCACCCGCCCGGCCCGCTCGGCCTCGGCCATTTCCTTGCCATAGAAGGCCCCCTTGATCGCCGCCGACCAGTCGCACAGGAACTCCTGGGCGTACTCCTCCTCGCTCATTTCCCGCTTGAGCGCCACCAGCTCGTCTTCGCGGATGGCTTGGGTCTCGTGGACCGTCAGGTAGCAGCGGTGCCAGTCGGGGAGGGCTTCGGCGTCCCGGTAGAGCTGATAGAACTGGTTGGCCATGCCGAAAGGGGTTCCGATGAACGTTGCATGGCCCTGTCGATCCGCCAGAGCAGGACGGATGACCTCACGCCACACCGCCGGACCCATCTGGGCCACCTCGTCGAGAACGCAACCGTCCAACCCAATGCCGCGAATCGCGTGAGGGTTGTCCGCCCCCAGGAGGTAGATGACGGCGCCGTTGGGGAAGGTGGCCTTGAGTTCGGACTCATTGAACACCGTCCCCGGGATCGCCCCGGCGTAGCGCTTGAGGTAGTCCCACGCCACGCGGCGGGCCTGGTTGTACAGGGGTGCAAAGTACGCGCCGCGCCCATTCTTTATGGGGGCCACACGCCAGATCAACCAGAGGATCGCCAGCACAGTCTTGCCAGCCCGGCGATGCACGACGAGCACGTTGAATCGCTTCAGCTGTGGCCATAGGGCGGACTGCCATGGGCGTAACCCGGTGAACTCGATGTCCACGTGGGCCATCAGGACACCTTGACCGTGACCGTGTGCGTGACCTCGACCTGGCCGCTATGTTCCACGGCCTTCAGCTCGGGCAGGACCTTGTCGATCTTCCACCGCTGGATCGCGGCGTATTCCTTTAGGGCCGGGATCTCGCCCAGGTCCAGTTCCTTGTAGCGGGTGCGCAGCTCAGTCTCCACCCAAGCCAGATTGACCAGGGCCTGCCCGGCACACAGCCGGTCCCGGGTGATCTGGGGCAGGGGTTTGTTCCGCTTGGCCATTTCAGCCCCCGAGTTCCAGGCAAACTTCGGGTTCGATGCGCCGGAAATCACTTAGCCTCAGGTCGGCCACGGTCAGGTCGGCCGGCAGGGCAAAGCCCACGATCTCATAGCGTCCCGGCACGGCGTGGTTCCTGAAACACCAGACCCGGTAGGCTAGCCGCCCCTCACCCTCCACCGTGTCCAGCAGCAGGCGATCATTCAGGGACTCGACTTTCTGCAGCCAGAACCAGTCGGGCATTTCCAACGCGGCAAAAAGAGGCCCCGGCACCGCCAGCAGCAGTACCAGGGCCAAGCTACGGCCTAGGCGGGGGAAGGAACCGATGGCCGTTTACCCTCTCGTCTCGTTGGGGACGTTGCGTGGGCAAATATTGCACAGGTGGCGGGTAGTTTCTACCCCCTCTTTCCCTGCCTAACTCTTTGCAGTTTTTCCTCTCCCCTCTTAGACAGTGTACCCAACGAGCGCGGGAGGCTGTACTCAGCCGAGCGCGCGAGGCGGGAGGGGGTGCAGGGACCTCCCGCGGGATATGTCCTTGCCGGTGTAGTAACCCCCGAGCCTACACCGAAAACCCTCACTTGCACATACCCCAAATGGGGTAGACCCGACAGACGGTCGTGGGCGGTGGATAACTACCGTTCATCGGCTGGTGCTTGCACGGCCAGAGGAAAAAGCTATCTTAGCCATGTCGAAACATCAAACATCACAGGAGAAACATAGTGACCGACCGAACCAACTACATGGCCGCCTCGGCCCGCTGGATGAAGAAGGAGCTGTACCAGCCCGGCGAGGGCGAGGTGCTGACCATCCGGGACGTCCGGGATCACCGCTTCGAGCGCGACGGCAAGGCCGAGAACAAGCTGGTCCTGGACTGGAAGGAGGACCGCCCGTCCCTGACCCTGAACAAGACCAACTTCAACTGGCTGGTCTCCACCTTCGGCGGGGATGACGACAAGTGGGTGCGCCAGAAGGTGCGGGTGTTCCACGACCCCACCATCAGCTACGGCGGTCAGCGCATCGGCGGACTGGTGCTGGAAGCTGCCCCCGCCCCGACCCCCGCCAAGGCCGGCCCCGACCAGGACCTGCGCCGCCAGTTGAACAACCAGCAGCAGCACCAGGCTGCCCAGGAGATCGATGATGACATCCCCTTCTGAGATCCGCCGCGTGACCATCAAGGAGCAGATCAGGAACCTGCCCGTGATCCCGCCCTCTTTCGTTGCCAACAGCAAGTACGAGGCCTCCCGCCGGGTGGCCCACGCGAAGGAGTTCAACATGGTGTTGACGTCGCGCCAGCTCCCGGACGGCCGCTACGGTCTGTGGAGGATCGCATGACCGCCCACCAGCGTATGTGTGGCTGCTGCGGGGCGGTACTCCCGGACGGCCGGCTCTACACCTGCAACGACGTGTGCGAGGCAGCACTCAATGAAGACGTCAACGCCTACATCGATGCGGCCAAGGTCCGGCGCCACCTGGCCGGCGGCACGGAGGACTACATCCGCAGCCGGGATGTGCGCGGCAGCTGGCAGGTGGATTACTTCGCACTGGCCGCTGGTCTGGCTCGTGACCTGGTGCCTGGTCGGCGCAACGGGGGTGTGAAATGAAGCTCGAAGATCCCGAGACCAAGCTGGTGCTGGGCCTGCTGGCGGACTTCCAGCTCCAGACCCTGCGCCGGCTCAAGGGGGATAACGAGGCTTACGCCCAGGTGCGCAGGCTCAAGGCCGACCTGACGCTGGCGGGCACGGCCTCGGCCAAGCTGGTGCAGTCCTTGAGGACGGCCAAGTGACGACCCCCAGGAAGCCGAAGCGGGTGGCGGCATGGGAGGATTTGCACGGGCGGAAATTCTGGGACGCCTCCAAATGGGACCGCGTCGAAGGCGATAAGCCCGTCTGGCTGACCATCACCCCTCGCCGGGTGCGGAGGAAGAAGCCGTGATTACCGTGACCCTGAACCAGATCCGCAGGCATAGCCCCTGCGAGGACGGCTGGCGCAAGCTGCTGGTGTCCAAGGGTAAGACCCAAGCGGACGACGAACCGTTTCCGCTGGAAGACGTGCTGGACTCCAACGGGCTGTATGACTGCATGTGGTGCCTGCGGGCACTTGGGCCGGAGCATCACGGCTGGATGCGTCACTTTGCCGTGGACTGCGCGGAGGACGTGCGCCACCTGTTGATAGATGAACGGTCATTGGAGGCGTTGGCCGTGGCGCGGCGGTTTGCTGACGGCAAGGCGACAGACGATGAGTTGGCTGCCGCGTGGGCTGCCGCGAGGGCTGCCTCGAGTGCTGCCGCGTGGGCTGCCGAGAGCGCTGCCGCGTGGGCTGCCGTGAGGGCTGCCGCGAGGGCTGCCTCGAACGCTGCCGCGTGGGCTGCCTCGAACGCTGCCGCGAGGGCTGCCCAGTCACCCCGCCTGCGGGAATACCTGCGCAACGACGGACGGAGGGCCAAGAAATGAGCAGGGCAGACGCGATTGAGCGGGCGTGCGATACGTTCGTAGCCGACGGCCGGCCTCACAACCGGACCTGCGACTGCGCCGACTGCCAAAACTACGACGCAGTAGCGGCAGCCCTCGCCCTGCCCCCCGACCCCGACCAGATCACCACCGACAACAGCGCCACGCTGGTCAACGCGCTGGAGCGGGTCGCGGAGCTGGAGGCGGCACTGTGGGAGGCTCCGGCCCCTCCGGGATCGGGTCTGTCGGCCGTTGTTCAGGCGGTTGGTTATCGCAATTGGTATGAGGGCGTCCGCGCCCGCGCCCTCGTGGAGAAGCAAGGTCTGGCGCGGGTGCTGAACGCCTACGTCGCCCTTCTCGCCAAGCTGGAGGACGGGCCGTGAGCCTGGTGCGACGCAATCCCAAGCGCGATTCGAACGAGAAGGCCGTCAGGGCCGCCCTGCACGACTGCGGGGTGCGCACCTGGACCCTGTCCGCCCCGGGCCTGCCCGACCTGCTGTGTGCCCTGCGCAAGCGGTTCTTTCTCGTGGAGGTGAAGCGGCCCAACAGCGCCAACGGCAAGGGGGAATGGGCGCAGCTGACCCCGCACCAGCGCAAGTTCCACGAGGATGCCCGCCTGTCGGGCTGGCCGGTCTACGTGGCCCGCAACGAGCAGGACGTTCTGGACATCGTCAATGATTTTGACAAGGGGAGGTACCAGGGATGAAAGACTACCTGCGCAACTGGGGCCTGTACCTGCGGGGCTTCCGCTGGCTGTGGACGCGGCAATACTGGGAATTTGACCGGCAGGGCTATGTATCCG
>Ga0172367_10006352_pt1 | contig 13939 bp, 8 predicted proteins | sample Lak10m_FD_114542 | JGI IMG/M metagenome (GOLD analysis project Ga0172367, IMG submission 114542) | Freshwater microbial communities from Kabuno Bay, South-Kivu, Congo - kab_022012_10m | ecosystem: Environmental > Aquatic > Freshwater > Lake | place: Democratic Republic of the Congo: South-Kivu... | reverse complement strand
TGGGCAACATTGGTAAATAGAGTAGGTCTGCAGAAAAATCCTTTTTTGGGAAGCACGCAATCAGTTTCGAAAAAAGTGGCACCCTCGGCTTTTCCAATTTTTATATAGGCCTGAATAGTTTGTAATTGTTGGGCTGAGTTTATAGCCCCAATGTCCGTATTCTTATCCATGGGATCACCCACTAGCAGCGTTCCGATGCGATCTTTTAATTTTTGAATGAACTTTTTTGCAATCGATTCTTGTACATACAAGCGAGAGCCGGCGCAACAAACATGTCCTTGATTAAAAAATATTCCATTTACCACACCTTCTACAGCTTGGTCAATGGGGGCATCCTCAAAAATTATATTAGCCCCCTTTCCCCCTAATTCCAGGGTTAATTTTTTTTGACTCCCTGCTAAACTGCGCTGGATTATTTTACCAACTTCGGTGGAACCGGTGAAAGCAATTTTGTTAACATCATTATGCTTGGTTAACCAAGCGCCAGTTTGACCATCTCCAGTAATAATATTGACAACTCCGGGTGGCAGCTCTGCTTCTTGAATGATTTCAGCCAGTTTCAAAGTAGTTAGTGAGGTGGTCTCCGCAGGTTTTAATACAACAGTATTCCCTGTAGCTAATGCTGGGGCAATTTTCCATGCCGCCATCAGCAATGGGAAATTCCAAGGTGTGATTTGCCCCGCTACACCTAAGGAATTTGCTTTTTTATTTGGAAATGCAAAATCTAACTTATCGGCCCAGCCTGCGTAATAAAAAAAATGGTTGGCTGCAGTAGGGATATCAAAATCACGGCTTTCTCTAATAGTCTTGCCACCATCCAATGTTTCAGTGACAGCTAATTCACGTGCTCTTTCTTGCATGATTCTTGCAATCCTGAAAATATATTTACCTCTTTCTGTGGGTGAAATTTTCTTCCAATATTTTTCATAGGCCTGCTTGGCAGCTTGTACGGCTTTATTTACATCTGTTTCATTAGCTGTTGCAATCTCACTCAATTTTTCCTCAGTGGCTGGGTTGATGCTGTTGAAATAGGTGCCACTGGAAGGCTTTTGCCATTTTCCATTTATAAAAAGCTCATACCTACCACCAATGGCTGCTGGTTGTTTGCTCTCCGGTGCCGGGGAATATTCCCATTTTTTTTTCTTTGCCATATATCTTTTTAATCAATTGAAAAGTAATTCGGCGATTGATAATTACCAGCTTTTTCTTTTGCAACTTGCATCAGTACATCATTGGCTAGACTGCTGGCGCCAAAACGAAACCAATGTTTGTCTAGCCAAACATCTCCCAATGTTTCTTTGACCATTACTAAATAGTGTAGCGCCAATTTAGATTTTGAAATTCCTCCAGCAGGCTTCATGCCTACTTTCTTACCTGTTTTCTGGAAGTGGTCACGTATAGTCTCCAACATTACCAAGGTAACAGGAAGAGTGGCAGCTGGTTGAATTTTCCCTGTTGATGTTTTAATAAAATCAGCACCCGCAGCTATTGCAATGGTGCTTGCTTTTCTCACCTGATCCAAGGTGCCTAGTTCGCCCGTTTCCAAAATAACTTTGAGCCGGGCTTTACCACAGGCTGCTTTTACGGCAGCAATTTCATCAAAAACATAAGTGTATTCTCCAGCATGAAATTTTCCCCGGCTAATTACCATGTCTACTTCATCTGCGCCTTGCTCCACCGCCAGTCGTGTATCAGCCAGTTTTATTCGAAGTGAGGATTGACCGCTGGGAAATGCGGTAGCCACTGAGGCCACATTAATCTTGGTTCCCTCTAATGCTTTTTTGGCAACGCTAACCATAGAGGGATAAACACATATAGCAGCAACAGTGGGGAGCCCAGGTATATGATCGTGTAGATGTTTGGCTTTGGTACACAGTTGGTTTACTTTCCCTGGCGTGTCTTTCCCCTCCAACGTAGTAAGATCAATCATACTGAGTACCAGCTCCAGCCCCTGCATTTTACTGGGACCTTTAATACTTCTTTTAGTAAAACGAACGGATCTCTCCTCTACACCGGTTTGTTCTACAGGAGGATGATTGAGAATCTGTGGGTTAAATACAGGTTTTTTACCAGTCATCAAATTGAAGCCTTTAGTAGGTTAAAAGTAAAACTAATTACCTATCATTGCTGTCCGTAATTTTTATTTCAATTAAAACTCTGGCTATGCGATTCTACAAGCTATTTATCTGGATGTTGCTGTTGTCAGCCACGTATGCTGTCCAGGGGCAACCCACTTTTCCTGAAAATGGAGTGGCTGATCCCCGCTCAGGTTTTTTTGTATTCACCCATGCAACTATTGTAAAAGATGCAGGTAACACATTGCAAGATGCTACACTAGTAATTCGCGATGGCCGCATTTTAGCTATTGGTTCAGGATTGTCTGTACCAGTAGGGGCAGTTGAAATAGATTGTAAGGGCAAATTTATTTATCCTTCTTTTATTGACTTGTACGCGGATTATGGTATCCCATCTTCACAGCAGCGGCCAGCCGGTCAGCCTTTTGATTTTTTTCGTAGTGCACAATTAGAAACAAACCAGAAAGGCCCTTACGGTTGGAATCAAGCTATACGAAGCGAGCAACAGGCACATACTGTATTTACTTCCGATGAGAGCAAGGCCAAGGCGTTGCGTGAGTTAGGTTTTGGAACAGTGCTAAGTCATATTCGTGATGGAATTGCGCGTGGCACAGGTACACTGGTAACGCTGGCAAATGAAAAAGAGAATTTGATTATTCTCAAGGACAGAGCTACTGCACATTATTCTTTTAATAAAGGGAGCTCTACACAAAGTTATCCCAGTTCCATGATGGGTAATATTTCCTTGCTGCGTCAAACTTACTTAGATGCACAATGGTATAAATCTCAACCCCAGGAAGAAGGATATAACCTGACATTAAAAACATGGAACGAAAATCAATCATTGCCGCAGATTTTTGAGGCCAATGACAAATGGAATGATTTGCGGGCCTCTAGAATAGGAAAAGAATTTGGCGTACAGTTCATATTGAAAGCCGGGCAAAATGAATACCAACGAATCAGTGAGATGAAGGGCTTGGGCACGTCCTTTATTCTTCCGTTAAATTTCCCAGCAGCTCAGGATGTTGAAGATCCAGCAGAGGCTCGTTTCGTAGCACTCAATGATATGAAGCATTGGGAGTTGGCGCCCTCACAGCCTGCAGCTTTTGAAAAAGCCGGGATTCCCTTTGCCTTGACAACAGCAGATTTATCCAGTGTAAGTCAGTTTGCACGCAACCTGCAAAAAGCAAGAGAATATGGACTATCTGATACTAAAATTATTGAGGCACTTACTAAAACCCCTGCAGAAATCCTAGGTGTTTATGATAGAGTGGGTAGTTTGGAAAAAGGTAAGTTGGCTAATTTTTTAATTACTACCGGTCCTCTATTCCAAGATAAAACTGTCTTATTACAGAATTGGATTCAGGGTATTAAATATGCAATCAAGGAAGATGCAGGAAATGTAGCAGGAACCTACCAGTTAGTAGTTACTACACAAGGGGGTAAAGAAAACTATACATTAGAAGTTAAATCTGCAGGTGCCGCAACTTTATATGCAAAGGATACCTTGCTTTCGCGTTTTAACTTTGATGGCAAGCAATTAAAAATATATTATGCACCCGCCCCGGTTAGACAACGTCCAACAATGGACAGCACACGTGCAAGAGGCGCGGGTATGGGTGCTCGTTTCTCGGGAATAGCAGAGCAGCCATTACCATTAACGGCCACTAGATTGAGCGGTGTTGCCAATGGGAATGAATGGAATGGGGTAGGCTCTGATTCATTAGGCAATCCATTAACCTGGACTGCCACCTTGGTTAAGCAAGGGGCCATTACAATCGATAGTGTTCGTAAAAAGGACTTGCCTGCTGTGGGCAAAGTAGTTTATCCGTTTTTGCCATTTGGTTGGGAGGAAGGGCAGCAACCCAGATCAGAAACAATCCTGATACGAAATGCAACCGTATGGACAAATGAGGCACAGGGAGTGATCAAGAATGCAGATGTTTTATTAAAAGATGGAAAAATTGCAGCTGTTGGCCAAGGTCTTGCAGTGCCCACCGATGCGAATGTGATTGATGGAACCGGTAAACATGTTACGGCTGGAATTATCGATGAACATTCCCATATTGCTGCTGCCTCCATTAATGAAGGCGGCCAATCGGTAACATCTGAAGTTCGTATTAGTGATAATTTAAATCCAGATGATATTAATATCTATCGTCAACTTAGTGGAGGTGTTACTACCTCACACATTTTGCATGGCTCTGCAAACGTTATTGGCGGCCAAACGCAATTGATCAAGCTACGTTGGGGTGCCAATGATGAAGGGTTGAAGTTTGCAAATTGGCCCGGTCAAATCAAATTTGCATTAGGAGAGAATGTCAAACGTTCCGCCTCTCCCAATGGAAATAATCGCTATCCTGATACGCGTATGGGAGTAGAGCAGGTATTGATCGATGCTTTTACGCGCGCAAAAGATTACCAAAAACAATGGCAGGATTTTGAAACTGCTCGCAAGGCCTTTGAGGCAAGTAAGAATAAAAAATTATTGACTGCACCAGTTGCACCTCGTCGTGATTTAGAATTAGACGCGCTGGTAGAAATTTTAGAAAAACGCCGATTCATTACTTGTCACTCGTATGTTCAAAGTGAAATTAATGGTGCCATGGAAGTAGCCAATAAAATGGGCTACACCGTGAATACATTTACGCATATTCTAGAAGGGTACAAGGTGGCGGATAAAATGAAAGAACATGGATCCTTTGCGTCCACCTTTTCTGATTGGTGGGCCTATAAAATGGAAGTAGAGGATGCTATTCCTTACAATGCTGCCATCATGCACAAGGTTGGATTAACGGTGGCCATCAATTCTGATGATGCAGAGATGGCACGTCGCCTGAACCAGGAAGCTGCTAAAGTGGTGAAATATGGTGGTGTCACAGAGGAAGAGGCGCTCAAAATGGTGACGCTGAATCCTGCAAAAATGTTACATGTTGCTGATCGCGTAGGTAGTTTATTACCCGGAAAGGATGCAGATGTAGTAGTATGGAGTGATCATCCACTGAGCATTTATGCTAAGTCCTTGTATACAATCGTGGATGGAACCATTTACTTTGATAGAAAGAAAGATGAAGAGTTGCAACAAAAAGTGGACCAAGAGAGAACAAGACTAGTGCGCAAGATGAATGGCGAAAAAAGAAGTGGTGCTCCTGTTATTCCTGCACAACCAAGCTATCAGCTGATGCACAGTTGTCATGATCACGGACACAGCCATGGTTTACTGGTAATTGATATTGAATAATTGAAATTGAAAAAAGCAGTATTATGCAAAAGATAATTGTAAGTGCACTTTTAACAGCTTCTTTATCCTGTTTACAGGCACAAGAAACCGTATTACCTGCTAAAGAGCAGAAGGGTAGTTTTTATTTAACGAATGCTACTATTCATATTGGAAATGGTAAAGTGGTTCAAAAAGGCACTATTAAGGTGACCAATGGCAAAATTGAAGCGGTAGGGGATAATATACCTGTACCTGCTGGTGCAGATAATGTCACTGATTTGAAAGGACAGGATCTTTATCCTGGGTTAATCCTACCCACCAGTACATTGGGGCTTATTGAAATCAGTTCTGTGCGTGCTACACAAGATGCGCGAGAAATTGGTGAGTTAAATTCCAGTGTTCGTTCTATTGTAGCTTATAATTCTGACTCTAAAGTAATCAACACCCTGCGTTCAAATGGAATTTTGCTGGCGAATGTGGTCCCACAGGGAAATTTTGTTGCCGGTACATCCTCTGTTGTACAATTGGATGCCTGGAATTGGGAAGATGCTGCTTACAAGACTGATGCAGGTTTACATGTTTATATGCCTTCTTTACTTCCTCGTCCAAGTTTTGGTGGCCGTGGGGGTGGATTTGGAATGGGAAATTTTGGTGGACAAGGTGGTGATCCTGTGAAAGAGGGGTTGGAAAAAATGGAGGGGTTAAAAGCATTTTTTCGCGAGGCAAAGGCTTACCAGTCATTAACAGATCGGAAAGCTACCAACTTGAAGTTTGAGGCTGTGAAAGGGTTATTTGAAAAAAAGCAAAAATTATATATGCATGCCACAACTGCAAAGCAAATTTTAGTGGCACTTGATTTTGTAAAAGAATTTGGTTTTGAAATGGTAATAGTGGGAGGCAGTGAAAGTTATCAGGTTGCAGACCTATTGAAGCAGCATGATGTTTCAGTGATTTTACAGCAACCACATAGTTTGCCTACTGCAGGAGATGATGATGTAGATCAGCCTTACAAAACTGCGGCGCAGTTAAAAAAAGCCGGTGTATTATTTTCCATTTCTGATGATGATAGTCAAACGCGTGGAAGAAATTTGGCTTTTAATGCTGGTACAGCAGCTGCCTATGGTTTAGATAAGGAAGAAGCGTTGGCGGCTATTACACTAAATGCGGCACGTATTATGGGTGTAGCTGATAAAACAGGCAGTATTGAGATAGGAAAAGATGCAAATATTGTGGTGAGTAGTGGTGATCTTCTAGATATGCGTAACAGCAATGTGACAGCTGCTTACATACAAGGAAGAAAAATTGATCTGACTGATAAGCACAAGTTACTCAGCGATCGATTTGAGCAGAAATACGAACTGAAAGCACCTCGGAAAGGATTTTAATTACAAATCTCTTCCGTGGCATTGCTTGAACTTCTTGCCGCTTCCACAGGGGCAAGGATCGTTTCTTCCAATTTTTGGTCCAGTTGTTACAGGAGCGGGTTTGTCTTGCTCATTGGCTGCATAATCTTGTCCGGCATTTTCAACGTCCTCTTTGTTGGCACGCATGCGACTCATGTCTGTGCGTTGCTGACGGCCCTCTTTTAATCCTGCTTCCTGCTGTTGAGCTGGCAGGGTAGCATGACAAAGGAAGTTGACAATATTACGATTGACGTCTGCATTCATGTTACGGAACAACTGATAAGCCTCCATTTTGTAAATCACCAACGGATCTTTTTGTTCGAGGTAAGCTGTTTGGACACTTTGCTTCAGGTCATCCATAGACCGTAGATGCTCTTTCCAGTTTTCATCTATAACGGCCAGTGTCACTGACCGCTCTAGGGCTTGCGAAAGTTCAACACCCTTTGAGTCCAGCGTTTTAGCTAGGTTGGCCAATACGTTATATCCTTTACGACCATCTGTAAATGGAACAATAACATTTTCAATATTGGCTCCTTGTGTTAATCGGATATTTTTAAAAACAGGGATTGCTTGTTTTTCTATTTCTTCTTTGTGTTGGTTATAACTGGTTATGGCTTCTTGATACAACCGGTCTATAAGCTTTGCTTCATCTGCTTTTAGCAATTCTTCTTTTGTAATGGAACTGTCCAGCCCAAAATTCAATATGCAGGCCATTTTAAATCCATCATAATCCTCTTGTTCCCGGAATGAACTGATCAAACCTTCTGCCTGTGCAGTAAACGCACTATCTATATCTAGTGCAAGACGTTCTCCAAACAATGCATGATTACGTCGCTTGTAAACTGCATTACGTTGCATGTTCATCACATCATCGTATTCAAGCAATCTTTTACGAATTCCAAAATTATTTTCTTCCACTTTTTTCTGCGCACGCTGGATACTGTTGCTAATCATGCTGTGTTGGATCACATCCCCCTCTTTATATCCTAGCTTGTCCATGAGACCTGCAATTCTATCACTCCCAAACATTCGCATAAGATCGTCCTCCAGTGATACGTAGAACTGGCTGGAACCCGGATCTCCCTGACGACCCGCACGACCACGCAACTGTCTGTCAACACGACGACTTTCATGTCTCTCCGTACCAATAATGGCTAATCCTCCCGCTTCTTTTACACCAGGACCTAACTTAATATCAGTACCCCGACCCGCCATGTTAGTAGCAATAGTTACCGCGCCAGCCAAACCAGCCTCTGCTACCACTTGGGCCTCCCGGGCATGTTGCTTTGCATTAAGTACGTTATGTGGAATTTTCTTTTGTTGTAGCATACGACCCAGCAATTCACTCACCTCCACAGAGGTGGTACCAACCAGGCAAGGGCGTCCTGCGTTTCTTAATGTTTCAATCTCGTCAATAACCGCCTTGAATTTTTCACGTTTAGTTTTATAAACCAAGTCATCGCGGTCATCACGAATCATGTTCAAGTTAGTGGGGATACTTACTACATCCAACTTATAGATGCTCCATAACTCAGCAGCCTCTGTCTCAGCTGTACCTGTCATACCCGCTAACTTGTGATACATCCTAAAATAATTCTGCAGGGTAATAGTGGCATAGGTTTGTGTAGCCGCCTCAATCTTTACATTTTCTTTGGCTTCCAGGGCTTGATGCAGTCCGTCACTGTAGCGTCGGCCTTCCATGATACGGCCGGTCTGTTCGTCCACAATTTTTATGGCCCCGTCCATAATGACATATTCAACATCTTTTGCAAAAAGCGTGTAAGCTTTTAGTAACTGTTGAACAGTATGAATACGATCGGCTTTTTGTGCATACTCGTTAAGAGTAGACTCTTTGAGCTGCATTTTTTCTTCTGCTGTTCGTTCACTCTTTTCAACTTCAGATAAACGAACACCAATGTCAGGTAGTACAAAAAACTCTGGATCTTCACCACTTCTGGTGATGGTGGACAAGCCTTTGTCTGTCAAGTCAACAGAATTATTTTTTTCGTCTATGTGAAACAATAGCTCTTGGTCCACTTGTGGCATGTACCGTTGCTGATCCTGCAAATAATAATTTTCTGCTTTTTGCAGCAGTACTCTGACGCCAGGCTCACTAAGGTACTTAATAACCGGGCCGTACTTGGGTAATCCACGGTGTGCACGGAATAAGAACAGGCCGCCCGTTTTAGGATCGTCTTGGCCTGCCGCTATTAGGCGTTTTGCTTCGTTAAGACAATTACGAACAATCTTTTCCTGTTCCACTACCAGCTGTTGTATGCGTGGTTTGTGAATATGATATTGCTGGTCGTCGCCTTTGGCAACCGGACCTGATATTATTAGAGGCGTTCTGGCATCATCTATTAACACAGAATCAACTTCGTCCACCATAGCAAAATGGTGTTTGCGTTGTACCATCTCCTCGGGGCTATGAACCATGTTGTCCCTTAAGTAATCAAAACCAAATTCATTATTGGTTCCATAGGTTATATCCGCCCCGTATGCTCGTCTTCTTTCCTCTGAGTTAGGTTGATGTTTGTCTATGCAATCAACAGTGAGGCCCAGCCATTCAAATAAGGGGCCATTCCATTCCTGATCTCGTTTTGCTAGGTAGTCGTTAACCGTGACCAAATGAACGCCTTCTCCAGGTAATGCGTTCAAATAGGCGGGAAGCGTAGACACTAAGGTTTTTCCTTCTCCCGTAGCCATCTCTGCAATTTTACCCTGGTGTAGTACCATACCTCCAATTAGCTGTACGTCATAATGCACCATGTTCCACGTTATGGTAGCGCCCGCTGCGGTCCAACTATTAGTAAAAATGGACTGATTGCCTTCAATTCTTATATAGCTATTTTTAATACTAAGGTCTTTATCCAGCTGGGTAGCTGTAGCTACCATTTCTTTATTTTCTTTGAATCGACGTGCGGTTTCTTTTACAACCGCAAAAGCCTCGGGTAGTAATTGCTCAAGGATCACCTCAATTTCCTTGTTACGTTGTTTGCGAAGTCTATCCACCTCTTGGTAAATGGCATCTTTTCCGCTCAGGTCTGAAGGGAGTAGATTTTCTGCTGCTAGATTTTGTGCTGCAATTTGTTCATCAATTGGTAACAGGTGCAATTTGATGCGGTTCCTAAAATCTGTTGTTTTAGCACGTAACTGGTCATTACTAAGCTGCTGGTATTGTGCAAAGAACCCATTAATTGCAGCTACCTGTGGCTGTACTTTTTTGACGTCTTTTTCAGACTTACTGCCGCCAAATATTTTGGAGATATATCCAAGCATAAGGCGGCAAATATAAGCCAAAAAAAACCCTAAATTTGCACTCCAAACAAGCGTACATGGCAGGCCAGCTAAAAGAAGTCAGAAACCGAATCAAATCAGTACAAAGCACACAGCAAATCACAAAGGCTATGAAAATGGTAAGCGCGGCTAAACTTCGTCGCGCGCAGGATGCCATTCTTCAAATGCGCCCCTATGCTCAAAAGCTCCAAGACATGCTTTCTAATATTGTGAGCGCTAGTGAGGCCGGTGCGGAAATGGCTTTAGCGGCTGAGCGTCCTTTTGAAAAGGTTTTGCTGATTGTAATCAGCAGTGACCGTGGGTTAGCGGGGGCTTTCAATGCCAACGTGGTTAAATTGACAAAGAGCACCATTGAGGAGAAGTATGCTAATCAGGCAAAAAACGGAAACGTTACCATATGGAACATTGGTAAAAAGGCATACGAAAATTTGACCAAGTTAAACTTCAAGACAGACGCTACTTTCAAAGATATTTTTCTACAGCTCAGTTTTGAAAAAGTGCAAGAAGCTGCTGCGGCAGCTCGGCAGGCTTTTCTAAATAAGGAATTCGATGTGGTAGAGATCATCTATAGCCAATTTAAGAATGCTGCCACTCAACGCTTTGTAGCGGAGCGCTATTTACCAATTCCGCGTGCAGAGAAAAAAGAAGGCGTGACGCAGGCAGACTTTATTTTTGATCCAGAGAAAAATACGCTTGTTGCTGAGCTTATGCCTCGCATTTTGAATACCCAGTTGTACAAAGCGGTGCTTGATTCTAATGCCTCTGAGCATGGTGCCCGGATGACGGCAATGGATAAGGCTAGTGAGAACGCAAATGAAATGTTACGCTCACTTAAAATTTCTTATAACCGTGCTCGACAAGCCACTATCACTACCGAATTGACCGAAATTGTTAGTGGAGCTGCTGCTTTGCAAGGTTAGTAACACTGTGTACAATTTTCTGTTAGCCCTATTCTGCTTCTTTGTATTTTCAAGTTTCCTATCATGCCAGAAATTTCAACCTTATTGCCTCATATTGAGGCCTTGATATTTGCGAGTGATCGTCCATTGACAACGCTCGAGCTGACAGACTACGTAAATAATGCATTGGGATTTTTAGAAGACAGAGCCACTTTAGATCAGGTGGAAGCTGCTTTGACTGGAATCACGGAAAAGTACGCCTCTGATTTTTACCCCTTTGAGGTTGTACAGAGTGGAGGAGGTTGGCAGTTTCTTTCCAAGAAGGATTATCATCGAACCATTGCACAAATCAATGGAGATAAGTTTTTAAAAAGACTTACTACGGCCTCTTTAGAAACCTTAGCCATTATTGCGTATAAGCAACCGGTTACCAAAGGAGAAATTGAATCTATACGTGGTGTGAGTTCAGATTATGCGGTACAAAAGTTATTGGAGAAAGAACTAATTGTAATAGCAGGACGTAACGAAAAACTCCCGGGACACCCCTTGGTCTATGCAACATCAAGAAGTTTTATGGACTATTTTGGTATCAATTCATCAGATGATCTTCCAAAAATTCGTGAAGTGCTTGCAGAGCAATTGATTGCTCCCACTTACGTTCAAGATGAGGTAATAACTGAGTCACCTGCCAGTGAAAGCCAGGAAGATTGATATTGTTATCTTCGTCTCATGTTTCCTCGCACTGAACCAGCTATACTAATTGAAGCGGCCCGACAATACGGCACTCCACTTTATTTCTATCACGCGGAGCGAATTCAGTATCAATACGAAAGTATAAAGCAAGCTTTTTCAAGTTGGGATGTTCGTTTTTTTTATGCAGCCAAAGCACTCACTAATCTGCAGGTGCTTGGTTATATAAGCTCTTTGGGTTGTTCTGTGGATTGCAGTTCTGTTAACGAAATCAAATTAGCCCAAAAGGCCGGGGTACCTAGAGAAAAAATATTATACACCTCCAATAGTATTCATTTTTCTGAAATCGAGGAGGCGGTTGCATTGGGGGCATTCGTGAATGTAGATAGTTTATCAGCCCTTGAAAAATTTGGGAAGCGATTTGGTGATTCCTATCCCGTGGGAATTCGGCTTCGTCCAAATATTATGGCGGGAGGCAATCTTAAAATTTCCACTGGCCATGCAGCCAGCAAATTTGGTGTTCCTGTTGAACAGTTGGATCAGGTACTAGCGTTAGTAGCTACTTATAAAATAAAGGTTCACACCTTGCACATCCATACAGGAAGTGAAATAAAGGATGCAGGAATTTTTATACAGGGCGTACATCTATTATTGGATATAGTGGCAGACTTTCCAGCTGTTGGTGCCATTGATTTGGGAGGCGGATTTAAAGTTCCGTATTATCCAGGTGAAAGGGGAACTGATATTCAAGAAGTGGGACATGCAGTGGCATCTTTATTCACTGCCTTTCAACAAAAAACAGGACGTGCCTTACAAGTTTGGTTTGAACCTGGTAAGTATATGGTTTGCGAGGCAGGTTACTTGCTTACTACCGTTAATGTAATAAAGGAAAATGAGGCCTTGACATTTGCAGGAGTAGATACCGGACTGAATCAATTGATTCGCCCTATGTTCTATGATGCATACCACCAAATAGAAAACCTAACTAACCCCACAGGCCCTGTTCATACCTACCAAATTGTTGGTAATATTTGCGAGACGGATACCTTAGGGGCCGATCGTAGTTTGCCTGCTATTCGTGAAGGAGATTTATTAGCGATTCAAAATGCAGGTGCTTACGGATTTGAAATGGCTTCTCAGTACAATGCAAGGTTTAGGCCCGCTGAAATCTTTTACAAAGACCAACATTTAAAGCTAATTCGACGAAGAGAAACACTTGATGATTTAGTACAAACACAAGAGGGATTATAAATAAAGTATGGAAGCTTTCTTTAAATTAATTCGTAATCCTTTTTTATTTCGCTTCTTTTTATTGACTCGTTTACCAGCTGCTTTTTTAGCAGGACTTCGATTAGAAGTCATCACGCCCGAACATGCAGTGGTAAAATTGCGGTATCAGTTTCTGAATAAAAATCCCTTTAGGTCTACTTATTTTGCCTGCTTGGGAATGGCAGCAGAAATGAGCACAGGACTATTAGCCATGGCGCATTTATATCAACGCAAACCAGCAATCTCTATGTTGGTTATACGTATTGAGAGTCATTTTTTTAAAAAGGCAACTGGTGTTACCAGGTTTACCTGTGCGCAAGGAAAAGAGCTGCAACTAGCCATTCAAAAGGCTTATGAAACAGGAGAGTCAGTGGAGCTTTCAGTGGTTTCAACGGGTTATAATCAACAAGGCGTAGAAGTGGCTCGGTTTTTAATCACCTGGTCCTTCAAGAGAAAAGGTTAAATTACTATTCACAACAAACAATTATGAAAATCTCTTTTCATGGTGCGGCAAGAACCGTTACCGGGTCAAAGCATTTGCTGGAACTTTTGTCCGGAAAAAGAATTTTATTAGACTGTGGACTTTTTCAAGGCATGGGAAAGGAAACCAATGCCCTTAATCGTCAATTTGGTTTTGATCCTGCCACAATAGATGTACTGGTGCTCAGTCATGCCCACATTGATCATGCGGGTTTAATTCCAAAGTTGGTAGAGGAAGGGTTTGTTGGAAAAATTTGGTGTACTCCCGCTACCAAAGAATTAGCAATGGTACTCTTGGAGGATTCTGCTCAGATTCAAGAGGACGATATTCGATATGTAAACAAACGAAGGAAGCAGTTGAATCAGCCCTTGTTGATGCCACTTTATACCAAGGAGCAAGCACAAGCCTCATTTAATTATTTTGAAACAGTGGAATATGGAAATTGGACTTCCATTCTCGAGGGGGTAGAACTTCAATTTACTGATGCGGGACATATAATTGGTAGTGCTGCTGTTCACCTTCGTATAAAGGAAAACGGAAATATTAGACAGTTAACATTTAGTGGAGATATAGGTAGATATCGAGATGCCATTTTGCGTTCGCCC
>Ga0172367_10006350_pt1 | contig 13939 bp, 13 predicted proteins | sample Lak10m_FD_114542 | JGI IMG/M metagenome (GOLD analysis project Ga0172367, IMG submission 114542) | Freshwater microbial communities from Kabuno Bay, South-Kivu, Congo - kab_022012_10m | ecosystem: Environmental > Aquatic > Freshwater > Lake | place: Democratic Republic of the Congo: South-Kivu... | reverse complement strand
GGTTCCATGTATATCTTCGTCGGCCTGATTTTCTGGTACGCGAAGAAGATGGATGACATTGACCGCGAATTCGACGTACACGAAGACTGAGGAGCGACCACACATGGATCTGCAAACCTGGATTTACCTCGTCGTCGGCGCCAGCTTCGCCCTATACATCGGCATTGCGATGTGGGCGCGCGCCGGGTCCACGAGCGAGTTCTACGCCGCGGGCGGCAGCGTGCCCCCGGTGATGAACGGCATGGCGACCGCAGCCGACTGGATGTCGGCGGCTTCCTTCATCTCGATGGCCGGCCTGATTTCGAACATGGGCTATGGCGGCGGCCTGTTCCTGATGGGCTGGACCGGTGGTTACGTGCTCCTCGCCTGCCTGCTGGCTCCCTACCTGCGCAAGTTCGGCAAGTTCACCGTGCCCCAGTTCATCGGCGACCGGTTTTACTCAAAGGCGGCGTCGACGGTGGCGGTGCTGTGCCTGCTGACGGCCTCGATCACCTACATCATCGGCCAGATGACCGGCGTTGGCGTGGCCTTTTCGCGCTTCCTCGGCGTCTCCAATGAGGTGGGCATCTACGTCGGCATGGGCATCGTGTTCGTTTATGCGGTGTTCGGCGGCATGAAGGGCATCACCTACACACAGGTTGCCCAGTACATCGTCCTGATCTGCGCTTACATCGTTCCGGCGATCTTCATTTCGATCGCGCTGACCGGTAACCCGGTTCCGCAACTGGGACTTGGCTCCGGCCTGTCCGGGCAAGACGTTTCGCTGCTCGCCAAGCTTGACTCCGTGGTGACCGACCTCGGTTTCGGCAAGTACACGACGACGACCGCCGGTAGCACGCTGAACATGTTCGTCTACACGTTCTCGCTGATGATCGGTACCGCCGGTCTGCCGCACGTAATCATGCGCTTCTTTACGGTGCCGAACGTCCACGCTGCTCGCATGTCCGCCGGCTGGGCGCTGGTTTTCATCGCCCTGCTGTACACGACGGCACCTGCGGTTGCCGCAATGGCGAAATACAACCTGCATGCGACAGTCAATACTGCCGTCAAGTCGGGAGGCGATCTTTACGCTGTTGAATCGAGTCTGAAGAATGAGGATCGTCCTGACTGGATGAAGCGCTGGGAGAAAACCGGTCTTCTGAAGTGGGCGGACAAGAACGGTGATGGCCGCATCCAGTACTACAACGACAAGTCGAAGAACGAGGCCTTCAACGCCAAGGCTGCCGCTGCCGGCTGGAAGGGTAGCGAGCTGACGGTCAACGCTGACATCATCGTGCTGGCCAACCCGGAAATCGCGCTGCTGCCCAACTGGGTGATCGCGCTGGTGGCCGCGGGTGGTCTGGCTGCTGCTCTGTCGACCGCTGCCGGACTGCTGATGGCCATCTCGGCCGCCATTTCGCATGACCTGGTCAAGGGTGTCTTCAAACCCGATATCAGCGAACAGGGCGAACTCATGGCGGGCAAGATCTCCATGGCCGTCGCAATTGTGGTTGCTGGTTACCTCGGCCTCAATCCGCCGGGCTTCGCGGCCGGTACGGTGGCCCTGGCATTCGGTATCGCGGCATCCTCGCTGTTCCCGGCAATCATGATGGGCATCTTCTCGAAGAAGATGAACAAGGAAGGCGCCATGGCCGGCATGCTGGCGGGCCTCTTCATCACCCTGTTCTACGTGTTTGCGCACAAGGGCATCTTCTTCATCAAGGGAACGGACTTCGTCGGCATGATCGGCGGCCCGAACAGCTTCTTCGGCATCACGCCGGAAGCCTTCGGTGGCGTTGGCGCGGTGATCAACTTCCTCGTCGCCTTCGCGGTGGACAAGGTGACCAAGGAGCCGCCCGAGCACATCCAGCACATGGTCGAGGCCGTGCGTATCCCGCGCGGTTCCAAGGCTGTGGATGGTGCCCACTAAGAAGTAGCACACCGACGCAGGCCGCCCGGAACATCGGGCTGGCCGGTCACCGGCCCCGCCATCGCGCGGGGCCGTTTCTTTTGCGCGCACTTAACCCATAATCGTGCGCTCTAGCAACCCACGGGAGTTCCGGATGGTCTTCGATATCAGCGTGGCAATGACCTGGATACTCTTCCTGGCCCTGTTTCCCATCAGCTTCTTCTGGCTGCGCCACGTCTGGCGCATCGCCGTGCGCAAGGACCTGTCGGAAGTGGCACTCAAGCGCGGCGAGCCGCCGGCCAATCCGCAGAAGTACGCGCCCTACGCCCTGGCCATCAACCTGCTGGCGTCAATCTTTCTCATCGTCGCCATCTTTGGTGTGGTGTCGGGCAGCATGCCCTATGAAGTCTGGTCCGCCATCGCCGGATCGACGATCTGGCTCAAACTGATCCTCGACTTCGCCCTCAGCCGCCATGCCCATTTCAAGGTGGACAAGAAAAAGCCCGCCGGCAAGGCGGGCCCGGTCGATAAGTAGCCCCGGTCAGAGCTGGTAGTTCAGCTTCAGCCTCTGCTGCAGGGATTTTGCCTGGCGGAAGGCTTCCTTGAGGATGCGCCGGTCGAGCTGGTTCAGGCGACCGATGAATATGCGGTTGTCACCGGGCCGGCCCTGGCCCGCTTCCAGATGCTGATGGCGCAGGCGCAGCAGCTGGATGTAATGGAAGGCATCGATCAGCGCCTCCACTGCCTCGCTGCCGCCATGCTTTGCCGCCGTGCGGCGCAGGCGCAGGACGGTTGAAGCCGACTCGACACCCTCGGCCAACGCCAGAACGCGGGCGCCGTCGACGAACAGGCGCGCGCCGGATTTCTTGAGGTCGATGTAGGCCTTGCCGTGATCGTCATGCTCGACCACGAAATCCCGGATCATGCCCAGTGGCGGCGCCGTGGTCAGCGCGTTTTCCGCCAGCATGCGCTGGAAGGTCGAGTTGCCCTTGCTCTGGCTGAAAAGGAACTCGTGCAACTGGGCGGCGAGCTCGCGTTCGCCATAGATCGGGCGGAAATCGAAGAAGATCGTCGCGTTGAGCAGGGCCTCGGGTTGCGGCGAACGTATCCAGGTGGCGAACTTGCGCTTCCATTCGTCCAGGCTCAGGCACCACTCCGGATTGCCGGCCATGATGTTGCCCTTGCACAGCGGGAAGCCGCAGAGGTCGAGATCGCGGTTCACGTCCTTGGCGAAAGCCAGCAGGCGTTCGCGGCAGGCATCCCGCGTCGCCTCGTCCGGCGCGACGAAGATGATGCCGTTGTCCTGGTCAGTCGCCAGGGTCTGCTCTTCGCGCCCTTCCGAGCCGAAAGCCAGCCAGGCCCATTCGATGTCCTTGAGGTCATGCATGGGCAGGTTGATTTCGAGAATGCGCTCGGCCACTGCGTCGTTCAGTGCCGAGATGTACTGCGTCAGCTGTTCGGCGCCGACGCCCTGGGCCAGCATGTTGAAGGCCGATTTCTGCACGTCGCGCAGGGCGGCCTGCAGTTCCCCGATGTTCTCCGCCGAGGCGATGGCCCGGCGCACCTGGCCGACGCCGACGCGCTGCAGGGCGAACAGGTCGCGCTCCGAGATCACGCCGGAAAGCCGGCCGGCATTGTCCACCAGCAGGGCATGGCGGATGCCGCGCGAGGCCATCAGGAACATGGCGTCGTAGGCGGTTGCGCCCTCCGGGAGTGTCGCCGGATCGTGCGTCATCACGGTGGTGATGCGCTTGTCCAGGCCGGCGCGGCCGAGCACCACGCGGCGTACCACGTCCGACTGTGTCAGCAGGCCGATGGGGGCGCCGTCACCGTCGACCACGATCACCGATCCGGCCTTGTGCTCGCCCATGATCTCGATGGCATTGAGGATCGAGGTCGCGCCATTGACCGAGATCGGCGGACGCTTGATCAGGTCGATCAGGCGGGTGTTGAGCGATTGCGTTTCGCTTGCCTGTTGGGCAAAGCGCGCCTGCAGTTCCTGGCGCGACTGATTCACCAGCGAAGCCAGGTAGCCGTTGCAGTGGCGGCTGAACACCGCGCTCAATGCCACCAGGGCATGGAAGTCGGCTGCGGCAAGCACGTAGGCGGTGACCTCGGAAATCGCGGTGTAGGTGTTGGCGGATGCGCGCCGTCCCGAAAGTGCGTCAATCGGGAAGCATTCGCCGGCGGAGAGCATCAGCTTGGGTTCGCCGGTGGCGCCGACCGCCTGCACCTGGCCCGCCACCACGATGTACAGGGCCGGGGCCTGGCCCTGGTCCGGCGAAATCAGCAGCTGTCCGGCGGGAAAGCGCTCGCGCTTCAGGTGCTCGTCGAGGAAACGCAGGGCTTCAGGCTCGAACTGGTCGAAGGGCGGGTAGGAGCGGATGGTGGCGGATGCGGCGGGGGTATCCATCGGTAGCGCGTACGAAGTTGGCTATCCCTTGATTCTAACGCTGCGGTGCAGCATGTGCGCTCCGGGTTTCTACGGTACCCGCGGTGAAACGCCGTCCCGTCAGCGCCGACTTTCAAAAAAAACCCGGCCGAAGCCGGGTTTCCGTGAGGCACTCCAGTAGGAAGGAGGGTAACGGGAGGAAACCTGGGTTTCCTCCTGTTCGATCATTCCGGCTCCGGACGGAGTCCGGAGGGAACCTGCCGACCGCGCCTCAGTCTGCCTTGCAGTTATCCGAGTATTACAAGGACCAAGGCCAATACGAAAAAGCAATTGGGATGGGGCTTCGCGCCTTGGCTACGGATGCGCTGGATCAGAGCCGCATCAACAACGCCGCCGCCCACTTGACCATCGGCCTTGCGGGAGAACGCCTCTGGCTGGAGGGCGCAACAAATGGCCAGGTAGACCGCCGCATTGCCCCACAGACCTTCCTTGCCCACTATGCGGCAGCGCTTGATGCACCTGACTGCCCTCCGTTCGTCAAACGAGCGGTCGAAACAAGAAGCGCCACGGTGCGCGGCCAACTGCGGGCGGAAGGAGTTTCCGGCGGCGAAATCGATGCACTGTTTGTCGGAGCCGGACTGGTGCAAGAGCAAGGCGGCAAGACAAATGCTGAGGTGATGCGCTTGCTGAACGCCTTGCAGGAGTCCGGCGCCGACATCGGATAGCAATACTCCGAAAGTCGGTGCTGATGAAGCCCCTGCGCAGCAGAGCGGTCGAGCAAAGGACGCTCTCCTCGCCGCTGCGGATGGCGGGACGGCGGTTCAGCCTATCAGCCGGGCGTACTCAGCGTGACTGCCGATCCAGAACCACTGGACACCTTCCGGCACGGGCACGCCGAGCGCCCGGTAATGCAGGCCGATCCGCACGCTACGGAAGCGGCCCGCATGGAGTGGCTTGAACTGTAGGGACGGGTGCGCCGGATCGATCTTCAACAACTCTTAGTTACGTTGGGCAAGCCGCTGGATTTCGGCCGGCAGGGTTTCAAAGCACTGCCAGAAACGACGCGAGGCAAAATGCCTCAAAGCTCACGAGCCTTGCCGGATCTGTAATCGGCGAGCGCCTCGGCAGCCAGCGCGTCCAGCTTTCCGGTGGCCGCGTCGGCCTCGATCTGCTGGTCCCATGCCGCAGCATCGAACTCGGCGAACCAGCGCCGGAACTCGGCAAGGTCATTCGGTGGCAGCTGGCTGATGGCGGCTTCAAGGCTTTGGACGGTGGTCACGGGCTTGGCTCCTGTTACCGTGTTTCCAAGTATACAGGGGCAGCACGGCGATGGCGCACCGGATCGCCGTCCCGCCCGCGCCGACTTTTCGCGCGCAAAAAAGCAAACGCCCTGCACGGTTCCCCGCGCAGGGCGCTGTCCAGTAGGAAGGAGGGTAACGGGAGGGAACCTGGGTTCCCTCCTGTTCGATCATTCCGGCTCCGGACGGAGTCCGGAGGGAACCTGGGTTCCCTCCTGTTCCTTTCTTTGGGGTATGGCCTGTAATTCGGCGGAGCCGAATTACATTCCCATACCCATGCCGTCCATGCCGCCCATGCCACCCATGCCGCCGGGCATGCCGCCGCCGGCCGGCTTGTCTTCGACCAGTTCGGCGACCATGCAGTCGGTCGTCAGCATCAGGCCGGCAACGGAAGCCGCGTTCAGCAGGGCGATGCGCTCGACCTTGGTCGGGTCCAGTACGCCCATGGTGACGAGGTCGCCATATTCGCCGGAAGCGGCGTTGTAGCCGAAGTTGCCCTTGCCTTCGAGCACCTTGTTGACCACCACGGAAGGCTCGTCACCGGCGTTGGCGACGATCTCGCGCATCGGCTGCTCGATGGCGCGCAGCACGATCTTGATGCCGGCGTCCTGGTCGTGGTTGTCGCCCTTGACGGTGACACCGGCGCGGGCGCGAATCAGCGCCACGCCGCCGCCCGGGACAATGCCTTCCTCGACGGCGGCACGCGTGGCGTGCAGCGCGTCTTCGACGCGGGCCTTCTTTTCCTTCATCTCGACTTCGGTGGCGGCGCCGACCTTGATCAGCGCAACACCGCCGGCCAGCTTGGCCACGCGCTCCTGCAGCTTTTCCTTGTCGTAGTCGCTGGTGGCTTCCTCGATCTGGGTGCGGATCTGGGCGACACGGCCCTTGATCGCGTCCTCGGAGCCGACGCCGTCGATGATGGTGGTGTTTTCCTTGGCGATCTCGACGCGCTTGGCCTGGCCCAGATCCTTCAGGGTGGCCTTTTCCAGCGTCAGGCCGACTTCCTCGGCGATCACCGTGCCGCCGGTCAGGATGGCGATGTCTTCCAGCATGGCCTTGCGGCGGTCGCCGAAGCCCGGGGCCTTGACGGCAACGGTCTTGAGGATGCCGCGGATGTTGTTCACCACCAGGGTGGCCAGCGCCTCGCCATCGACGTCTTCGGCGATGATCAGCAGCGGCCGGCCAGCCTTGGCGACTTGCTCAAGCACGGGCAGCAGGTCACGGATGTTGGAGATCTTCTTGTCGTGCAGCAGGACGAAGGGATTGTCGAGGATGGCGATCTGCTTGTCCGGGTTGTTGATGAAGTAGGGCGACAGGTAGCCGCGGTCGAACTGCATGCCTTCGACGACTTCGAGTTCGCTGTCCAGCGATTTGCCGTCTTCAACGGTGATCACGCCTTCCTTGCCGACCTTGTCCATCGCGTCGGCGATGATCTTGCCGATTTCAGCGTCGGAGTTGGCGGAGATGGAGCCGACCTGGGCGATTTCCTTGGAAGTCGTGCAGGGCTTGGAGATCTTCTTCAGCTCTTCGATGATGGCGGTCACGGCCTTGTCGATGCCGCGCTTCAGGTCCATCGGGTTCATGCCGGCGGCGACATACTTCATGCCTTCGCGGATGATCGACTGGGCCAGCACGGTGGCGGTGGTGGTGCCGTCACCGGCGATGTCGGAGGTCTTGGAAGCGACTTCCTTGACCATCTGGGCGCCCATGTTCTCGAACTTGTCCTTGAGTTCGATTTCCTTGGCGACGGAGACGCCGTCCTTGGTCACGGTCGGGGCGCCGAAGGAGCGCTCCAGCACGACGTTGCGGCCCTTGGGGCCGAGGGTGACCTTGACCGCATCGGCCAGGATGTTGACGCCACGAACCATGCGCTGACGCGCGGAATCGCCGAATAGGACTTCTTTAGCTGCCATTTGTATGTATCTCCTGAGATTCTGTGGGAATTAGAGCTCAACCACGCCCATGATGTCTTCTTCGCGCATGACGAGGAGCTCCTCGCCATCGACCTTGACTGTCTGGCCGGAATACTTGCCGAACAGCACGCGGTCGCCAACCTTTAGCGCCATCGGGCGGACCTTGCCGTCGTCCTGGATCTTGCCGGCACCAACGGCCGTCACTTCGCCCTGGTCGGGCTTCTCGGCGGCGTTGTCGGGAATCACGATGCCGGACGCGGTGCGCTTCTCTTCTTCGAGGCGCTTGACGATCACGCGGTCATGCAAGGGACGGATTTTCATGGACTTGCTCTCCTCTTCAACTGGGTGGTTACAAACAGGAAACCTGAGCGGCTATGCCGCGGGACTTTACGGACAAGCACTTATTAGCACTCACCGTTAACGAGTGCTAATAATAGGGGCTTATTCGCCCATGTTCAAGGGGAGGGAACACAAAAAATCACTGCCCATCCACCCGGGCGGGTGGCGGGTGGCGGGCGGGTGGCGGGCGGCTGTTCAGGCGGTGGCAAGCCGGTTATTGCGATAGTCGTCAATCGCCTGTTCGATCTCGTCACGGCTGTTCATGACAAAGGGGCCGTACTGGACAACCGGCTCGTGCAGGGGGCGTGCCGCCAGCAGGAGGAAGCGCGTCGCGCCATCGGTGGCACCCAGCACCACCGCCCCGCCGTCGCCCAGCACGCCGGCCGCGCGCGGCGGCACCTGGCGGGCAACCTCACCCTCGCCAACGCCAAGGCTGCCTTCATATACATAAACGAAGGCATTGTGGCCGGCCGGCAGATCCTGCGTGAAGCTTTCGCCGGCGCCGAGGCGCACATCCAGGTAGAGGGGTTCCGTGCTGACTCCCTGCACCGGGCCATCGGTCGCCGACCCGGCGACGCGGACCTGGCCGGCGATCACGCGCACTTGCCCGCCGCCGGGCAGGGGCACGGTCGGAATCTGCTCCGGGCGGATGTCACAGTAGGAGGCCGGCTTCATCTTCTCCGCCGCCGGCAGGTTGATCCACAGCTGGAAGCCGCGCATGCGCCCGCTTTCCTGCTGCGGCATTTCCGAATGGATGATGCCGCGCCCGGCGGTCATCCACTGCGCGCCGCCGGGCAGCAGGTCGCCTCGATTGCCGAGGTGGTCTTCGTGCAGCAGGTGGCCGTCGAGCATGTAGGTCACGGTTTCGAAGCCGCGATGCGGATGGGCGGGAAAGCCCGCGATGTAATCGTCCGGATTGTCCGAGAAGAACTCGTCGAGCATCAGGAAGGGATCGACGCGCGCGCCGGGCGAGCTGCCCAGGCTGCGGCGCAGGCTGACGCCCGCGCCGTCCGAGGTGGCGACGGAAGGAATGATCTGCTGCAGGCGGCGGTTCATGGCGGCTCCTCGTGTTCGTGTGCTGGCAAGATGGGCCCGAATGCTTTCGATCGCAAGTATCATGGCCGCACCACAGTGTTGCGAAAATCCGCCCATGACTGTCCTGATCCTCGGCCTGCTGCTCTTCCTCGGTGTCCATTCGCTGCGTATCGTCGCCGACGGCTGGCGCAGTGCGCAAATCGCCCGGCTTGGCGAGGGGCGCTGGAAGGGTATGTACTCACTCATATCGGCAGTTGGCCTGGGGCTGATTGTCTGGGGCTACGGCCTGGCCCGCAGCGAGCCGGTGCCACTGTGGTCGCCGCCGTTCTGGACCCGCCATGCCGCCTCCCTGCTGACGCTGCCGGCCTTCATCCTGCTGGTGGCGGCCTACGTTCCGGGCAGTTACATCCGCGCCCGGGTCGGCCACCCCATGGTGGCCGGCGTCAAGCTCTGGGCGCTGGCCCACCTGCTGGCGAATGGCAATCTTGCCGACCTGCTGCTGTTCGGCGGTTTTCTCGCCTGGGCGATTGCCGACTTCATCTCGGCGCGGCGGCGCGACCGCGTTGCCGGCCGGGGCTACCCGCCGCGCGGCGCGGCGCGCGACGCCGTGGTGATCGCCATCGGTGCGGCGGCCTGGGTGACCTTTGCCTTCTGGGGTCACGCCTGGCTGATCGGCATTGCCCCGTTCGCCCGCTAAGCCTTGAAGTCCTCGCCGGTGGCGAAAAAGGCGCCGCCGGACAGGTAGTGGATGCTGTGCCTGCCGGCCTCGGGAAAATGCCAGCGCCCCTCTGAAAATGCCGCCGGATCGGCCCAGGCGGCAAGCACTTCACCGAGGAACAGGTCGTAGCCGGCCTGGATGTGCGGTTCCGGGATCACCCGGCATTCCAGCCAGGCCAGGCAGCCGTCGATCAGGGGGGCGCCGACGCGGCTCGCCGCCGTACCGCCAGCGCCGACTTTTGCCAGCTTGTCGATGCCGCGCCCGCTTTCGCTGCCGGCCGCCAGCGTCAGCGCCGCCTGCTCGCGCGCCGGCACATTGAGCACGAATTCTCCCGAGGCTTCGACCAGCTCCCGCGTCAGCGTGGCCTTGTCGATCACCACCGCCACCTTCGGCGGGTCGAAATCGAGGGCCATGTTCCAGGCCGCCGCCATCAGGTTGCGCTTGCCGCCATGGGCGCTGGACACCAGCACGGTCGGGCCGTGGTTGAGCAGCAGGTAGGCCTTGGGCAGGGGGACGGCGATGCGTTCGCTCATGCGGATTTCTCCATGGCCGCACGGCGCGCGGCGAAATCGACGAACCACCGCAGGCTCGCCGGATTGGCCATGGCATCCGGGTTGGCGACTTTCTCCAGCGGCTGGCCGAGCAGCAGCTTCTTCACTGGCAGCTCCATCTTTTTGCCGGAAAGCGTGCGCGGAATCTCGGCCACGGCAAGGATTTCGTTCGGCACGTGGCGCGCCGAGAGCGCCACCTTGATGCGCTCGCGCAGGGCCGCATCCAGCTGCGGTGTCAGCGCATGGCCGGGGCGCATGACGACAAACAGCGGCATCCAGGATTCACGCCCCAGGTATTCGAGGTCGACCACCATGCTGTCGAGGATCTCGGGCAGATCCTCGACGGCGCGATACAGTTCGCTGGTGCCCATGCGGATGCCGTGGCGGTTGATGGTGGCGTCGGAGCGGCCGTAGATGATGGCGCCGCCGCGCGGCGTGATGCGGATCCAGTCGCCGTGGCGCCAGACGCCGGGGTACATGTCGAAATAGCTCTCGCGGTAGCGGCGCCCGTCGGCGTCGTTCCAGAAGTGCAGCGGCATCGAGGGCATCGGCGACTTGCAAACCAGCTCGCCGACCGCGTCCACCAGCGGCCGGCCGGTGTCGTCAAAGGCGTCGACGTCGGCGCCGAGGCAACGGCATTGCATCTCGCCCAGATACACGGGAAGCGTCGGCACGCCGCCGACAAAGGCGCCGGCGAAGTCGGTGCCGCCGGAAATCGCATTCAGCCAGAGATCGCTGCCGACGTGGTCGTAGATCCAGCGATAGCCTTCGGGCGGCAGCGGCGAGCCGGTCGAGCCGACGGCGCGCAGCGCGCCAAGGTCGGCGACCTGCCGTGGTTCGACGCCGGCCTTCAGGCAGGAGAGGAAGAAGGCCGCGCCGGCGCCGAAGAAGCTGACCCGGTTGTCGCCGACGAAGCGCCACAGGCGGTGCCAGTCCGGCCAGCCCGGGTTGCCGTCGTAGATGCAGATCGTGCTGCCCAGCAGCAGGCCCATCATCTGGCAGTTCCACATCACCCAGCCGCTGCTCGAATACCAGTGGAAGCGATCTTCCGCGCCGAGGTCGAAGTGGAAGGCGCCGAGCTTGAGGTGCTCGACGACGATGCCGCCGTGCGAATGCACGATGGCCTTCGGCATGCCCGTGGTGCCGGAGGAGTACACCACCCACAGCGGATGCTCGAAGGGCAGCGGCTCGATCTCCAGCGCCGCATTGCCGGCGGTGGCCTCCGCCCAGGTCACGGCATCGGGGAAGGTGCCATCGCCCGCGTCGCCGCCGAGCGCCGGCAGCAGGATCAGGTGCTCGACGCTGGGCAGTTCGGCAAGCAGCTCATGCAGCAGGTCGCGCCGGTCGTAGGCCTTGCCGCCGTAGCGGTAGCCGTCGACGGCGATCAGCACCCCGGGTTCGATCTGGCGGAAGCGGTCCACCACCGCGATGCGCCCCATGTCCGGCGAGCAGGCCGACCAGATGGCGCCTATGCTGGCCACGGCGAGGAAGGCCACCGCGGTTTCCGGCACGTTCGGCAGGTAGGCGACGACGCGGTCGCCGCGCCCGACGCCCAGCGCGCGCAGGCGCGCCGCCAGTGCACCGACCTGGCGCTGCAGCTCGGCCCAGGCGATCTCGCGCCGCGCACCGGCTTCGCTGTCGGCGACGATTGCCGGGCGCGCCGCCGTGGCATTGCGGAAGACCTGCTCGACGTAGTTCATGCGCACACCGGGGAACCACTGCGCGCCCGGCATGCCCGAGGCGGCAAGAACGCTTTGCCGCGGCGTCGCCGAGGGTATCGCGAAGTAATCCCAGACCGCGCCCCAGAATCCGTCGAGGTCGCCCACCGACCAGCGCCACAGCGCGTCGTAGTCGTCGCAGCTGGCGCGCTGCTCGCGCGCCAGCCAGTCGATGAAGTCGGTCACCCGCGCACGGCGTGCAACGTCGGCCGATGGCGACCAGGCGGGCTGTTCCATGGGATCTCGCTCCTCGTTTTGTCGGTCGATTCTAGCGGTGTGCGGCCGGTGTCGGCCGCCCGGCGCTAAGATGCTGCCATGCGCAACCTGCTGATCCTGTTCGCCTCGCTGTGCGCGATGTCCGCCCATGCCGAGGAGCTGCCGGCCACCGTGGCACAGGCCCTGAAGTCGGCCGCCATTCCGCAGTCGGCGGCATCCGCCTGGGTGCAGGAGGTCGACGCGCCGCGGCCGCGCCTGGCGCTGAATGCACGCACAGCCTTCAATCCGGCGTCGACCATGAAGCTGCTCACCACGTACGCAGCGCTCGACCTGCTGGGGCCGGCCTACGTCTGGAATACGGCGGCCTTCGCCCACGGGCCGGTGGTGGAGGGCGTGCTGGCCGGCGACCTCTACCTGCGCGGCGGCGGCGACCCGAAGCTGACCTACGAGCAGTTCGGCCGCCTGCTGAGGATGCTGCGCGGGCGCGGCATTCGCGAAGTTCGCGGCGACCTGGTGCTCGACCGTTCCGGCTTTGCCGGCAACGGCGGCGATCCCGGGCGCTTCGACGCCCAGCCGATGCGGCCCTACAACGTCCTGCCGGACGCCCTGCTGCTGAACTTCAATGCCGTCACGCTGCAACTGGTGCCCGATACGGTCGCCAACAGCCTGACCGTGGTGGCCGAGCCGGCGCCGGCCAACCTCGACATCGTCAACAAGATCAGCCTGGGCAATGGCAACGGTTGCGGCGACTGGAAGGAACGCTTGCGCGCCGACGTCTTCCGCTACACCGAGACCACGCGCCTGGTGCTGACCGGCGTCTTTCCCGGCGCCTGCGCCGAGCAGCGCTGGAACCTCTCGGTGCAGGAACATCCTGCCTTTGTCCTCGGCGTCTTCCGCCAGCTCTGGGCCGAGTTGGGCGGCAGCCTTTCCGGCGGCCTGCGCGAGGGCGCCGTTCCCGTCGACGCGCGCCAGATCGCCGTGCTGCCATCGCCGACTCTTGGCGAGGTGGTGCGCGACATCAACAAGTATTCCAACAACGTGATGGCGCGCCAGCTGTACCTGACCCTGGCCATGGAATCCGGCCGGCGCCCGGCGACCGCCGCCGATGCCGATGCCGCGATCCGCGCCTGGCTCGACGCGCGCGGCATCGCCCTGCCCGAGCTGGTGCTGGAAAACGGCTCCGGCCTGTCGCGGCGCGAGCGCATTTCCGCCGAAGGCATGGGCCGCCTGCTGCAGGCGGCATGGAAGAGCGCGGTGATGCCGGAACTGGTGGCTTCGCTGCCGGTGGCGGCCACCGACGGCACCATGAAGCGGCGCCTGAAACAGAACGGCGTCGCCGGCCAGGCCCACATCAAGACCGGCTCGCTCGAAGGTGTGCGTGCCATCGCCGGCTGGGTGCTCGACCGTGCCGGTCGGCGCTGGATCGTGGTGTTCTTCGTCAACCACGCCAACGCTGGTGGCGCCCAGGCCGCACAGGATGCCCTGCTCGACTGGGTCCATGTCGGGGCCGGCAAGTGAAGCGCCTGCTGCTGCTCGCCGCCGCCTTCGGCTACATGGTGCTGCTGATCGAGGCGATCCGCGCCGCCGTGGCCTGGTGGCGTGGCGAACTGCCCCAGCCCGGCTGGGGCGATGTCGCCCTGATCGGCCTGCTGCCGCTGCTCGCCTGGGTCTGGTGGCGCTACCTTTCCCCCTTTGGCCGCGATTGCCCGAAATGCGCGCTGCCGCCCGAAGGCGGCAGCGGCTCCGTTTAGGCCGAACTTTGGTCTGCCGGCCCGAAGAATTTTATTGTCTTCATGAGGTTGCTTGCTTGCGGTGGGGTAGCTACTGGGTACGCGGGAGGGGGACTCCAAGCAACCTGAAGGCTTTTTCCT
>Ga0172367_10006349_pt1 | contig 13939 bp, 13 predicted proteins | sample Lak10m_FD_114542 | JGI IMG/M metagenome (GOLD analysis project Ga0172367, IMG submission 114542) | Freshwater microbial communities from Kabuno Bay, South-Kivu, Congo - kab_022012_10m | ecosystem: Environmental > Aquatic > Freshwater > Lake | place: Democratic Republic of the Congo: South-Kivu... | reverse complement strand
GGCAGCAGCGCTTAGCGCTGCTGCATCAAAAGGAGCGGCAGCAGCTCGAGGTCCAGCAGGACCTTCTGCTCAGCAGCGAGCAGGCCGACGCGCTGCAGCGCCAGGCCGATGCCCTGCTCTGTGAAGCCCATCGCGATCCGCTGGCGGCCACAGAGGCTCAGAAGCTCTACCGCAGGGCCAAACGTCTGCGGCGCTCGGTGGCCGCGGTGCAGGCCCGCATCGACCTGCATCAGCAACGCCTGGCGTGGCTTGAGGCCAGCCTCACCTACCTCGACCAGGCCGATTCCGAGGTGGTGCTGACGCCACTGGTTCTTGACCTGGCGGCTGCACTCGACGCCGGTGTGGCCGGTGGCGGCAGGCGCCGGGGACAGCGCAGGGGCGCAAGCCAGCCGGAGGGTGTCCCCCAGCCCCTCGAACTGCGCTCGCCTGGGGGACTGCGCCTGCAGGTCGGCCGTAACCACCGGCAGAACGCCTGGATCAGCCTGCGCCAGGCTCGCCGCGGCGACCTCTGGTTCCATGCCCAGGAGTGTCCGGGCAGTCATGTGGTGCTCAAGGCCTCGGAAGGACCATGGGGCGATGCCGATCTCGCCGCCGCCGCCGATCTGGCGGCCTACTACAGCCGTGCCCGCGGCAACGGGCGCGTCGCGGTCGTGATGGTGCCCACCGACGACCTGCAGCGCATTCCAGGGGCAGCACCCGGCACGGTGCGCCATCGCGGTGGCACCGTGCTCTGGGCCGTTCCGGCCCAGGCGGCCGCGTTGCTGGCTTCTCCCCCTACCCTGCCGGTGGAGGCCATCCCATGAGCGACAGCGACAGCGTGCCAGGCGGTTCATCGGCAGGCACCAGCAGCGGCGACACCGGGTCGGGGCCGCCGCCGCCGATCCGGGTCGCGCCGCGGCTCAACGAGTGTCCAGGCGAGGTGGAGATGAGCCTGGTTGACCACCTCGAAGAGCTGCGGCGCCGCATCCTGCGCAGCCTGGTGGCCGTGGTGGTGGCCGCTGCGGGCTGCCTGCTGCTGGTGCGCCCCCTGGTGCGGCTTCTGGAGATGCCTGCCCATGGCATCCGCTTTCTGCAGCTGGCCCCGGGCGAGTTTCTGCTGGTGTCGCTCAAGGTGGCGGGCTATGCCGGGCTCACCCTGGCCCTGCCCTACGTGTTGTACGAAGTGCTGGCGTTTGTGCTCCCCGGGCTTACCCGCCGCGAGCGCAGGCTGGTGGCTCCAGCCGTGGCCGGTTCGGCGGTGCTGTTTGCCGCGGGTCTGGCCTTTGCCTGGTGGGCCCTGGTACCGGCTGCCCTGCAGTTTCTGGTGAGCTATGGCGCCGATGTGGTCGAACCGGCCTGGTCGATCGAGCGCTATCTCGATTTCGTGCTGCTGCTGATGCTCGCCACCGCCCTGGCGTTTCAGTTGCCGGTGCTGCAGCTGCTGCTCGGAGCCCTTGGCCTGGTCCGCTGGCGCACCATGCTGGGCGCCTGGCGCTGGGTGGTGCTGGTGGCGGCCGTGGCCGGTGCGGTGCTCACACCGTCGACCGACCCGCTCACCATGCTGCTGCTGAGCGGGGCGATCACCGCGCTGTTCCTGATCGGTGTGGCCCTGGTGGCCCTCACCGAGGGCCTAAGCCCCGCCTAGAGCACAAATTCGCTGCTGCGGCCGGCGGGCAGCTCGAGCGCCAGTGACAGGGCCTTGCCCAGCCGTGGCCGATCGGGGCAGCTGCTGAGCCAATGGCGCACGGCTTCAGCGGCGCCAAGGCTGTTGAGCACCAGCACCAGTTCGCCGATGTGGCGTTCGTAGTCAGCAGCGCTCAAGGGGAAGGACTGCTGCTCCTGATAGGCCCACATCACCTGCAGGTAGACCCGGCCCCGTCGCTGCACCAGCTGCAGGTCATAGGAGGCCTGCCAGCGCTGCTGCAGCAGGGCGATCACCTCGCCGGCGCTCAAAGGGGCATCCATGGCCAGGTGGGCGGGGCCGTACCCCTCACCCTCGCATGAAGAATCACCAACACCCCATGGCGGCTCAGATGTCTGCTTTCTCGCCGGCCCTGGCACCGCCTTGACCGCTGTGCCGGCAATGCTCAGATTTCAGAACCTTGCGGCCCGTGCCTTGCCCATGGGGACAGGGGCCCGGCCGGGGCAAGGCAAGTTCTAATGTGGCCCGACGTTGCGCCGGCTTCCGGACTGCCCGCATGACCCAGATTCCAGCAGCCTCCTCGGCCGGCGATGTGCCCGGGATGGGCCGTCGGCAGTTCATGAATCTGCTGACCTTCGGGTCGGTCACCGGAGTGGCCCTCGGTGCCCTGTACCCGGTGGTGAACTACTTCATTCCCCCTCGGGCCGCCGGCAGTGGTGGCGGCACCACCGCCAAGGACGAGCTCGGCAACAACGTCACCGCGAGCGGCTGGCTCGCCACCCACAAGGACGGTGACCGCAGCCTGGTCCAGGGTCTCAAGGGTGACCCCACCTATCTGATCGTCGAGGGCAGCGATGCCATCGGCAGCTACGGCATCAACGCGATCTGCACACATCTGGGCTGTGTGGTGCCCTGGAACAGCGGCCAGAACAAGTTCATGTGCCCCTGCCACGGCTCCCAGTACGACGCCACCGGCAAGGTGGTGCGCGGCCCGGCACCCCTGTCTCTGGCCCTGGCGCACGTGTCGGTCGAAAACGACAACGTGTTCCTCAGCCAGTGGAGCGAGACCGACTTCCGCACCGGTGACAAGCCCTGGTGGGCCTGATCTCGTCTTTTGTAACCGCCATCAGCCCTGCCATGCGCCGTCTTCTTTCCTCCCTCACCGGTTCCCTGCTCGGCCTGAGCCTGGTCTGCACCGTGATGTTCAGTGCCGCGAGCCCCAGCTGGGCCTACCCCTTCTGGGCCCAGCAGAACTACGCCAGTCCCCGGGAGGCCACGGGCAAGATCGTCTGTGCCAACTGCCACCTGGCCAAAAAGCCTACCCGTGTTGAGGTGCCCCAGGCCGTGATGCCCGACACCGTCTTCAGGGCCGTTGTGGAGATCCCCTACGACACCGCTGTGCAGCAGGTTTCAGGCGACGGCAGCCCCACTGGTCTCAACGTGGGTGCCGTGATCATGCTTCCCGACGGCTTCACCCTGGCCCCCCAGGACCGCATGAGTGACGAGCTGAAAGAAGAGACCGCTGGCGTCTACTACACGCAGTATTCCGACGACCTGCCCAACACCTATATCGTCGGCCCCCTGCCTGGCGATCAGCACCAGGAGATCGTCTTCCCGATCCTCTCGCCCGATCCCGCCACCGATAGCGCCATCCACTTCGGCAAATACAGCATCCATGTGGGCGGCAACCGTGGCCGCGGCCAGGTCTACCCCACCGGTGAGAAGAGCAACAACACCGTCTACACCTCCCCTGCTTCCGGCACCATCGCCTCGATCACCCCGGCCGACAACGGCGCCCAGGTGGTGGCAATCAAGACCGCAGAGGGTGGCAGTGTTAATGAGACGGTCCCGGCCGGTCCCACCCTGCTGGTTGCCGTCGGCGACAGCGTCGAGGCCGGTACGGCCCTGACCAACGATCCCAACGTGGGCGGTTTCGGCCAGATCGACACCGAGATCGTGCTGCAGAGCCCGGTTCGCATCATCGGTCTGCTGGCATTCTTCGGTGCCGTCGCCCTTGCCCAGATCATGCTGGTGCTCAAGAAGCGTCAGGTTGAGAAGGTGCAGGCGGCTGAAGGCCTGATCTGAACCCCCTCGATTCCCATTGTTGGCGACCTTCACATCTCCGGGGCCCCTGCTATTCCAGCTGGGCCCCTTTGCTGTGCGTTGGTATGGATTGCTCATCGCCTCAGCGGTTCTGGTGGGCCTGGCCCTGGCCACACGCCTGGGCCGCGCCCGTGGCATTGACCCTGGTCTGATTGCCGATCTGCTCCCCCTGCTGGTGCTGGGTGCCGTGGTCGGTGCGCGCCTGTATTACGTGCTGCTCGAGTGGCGCCAGTACAGCGCCGACTGGCCCTCGGCCCTGGCGGTGTGGCGCGGCGGAATTGCCATCCACGGCGCCCTGATCGGTGGAACCCTGACGACCGTGTTCTATTGCCGCTGGCGGCGCCTGCGGTTCTGGCCCCTGCTTGATGTGCTGGTGCCGGCCGTGGCCCTGGGCCAGACGATTGGCCGGTGGGGCAATTTCTTCAACAGCGAGGCCTTTGGCCTGCCCACCGACCTGCCCTGGAAGCTGGCGATTCCGGCAGCCAACCGCCCGCCCGAATTCCTGGCACAGCTGTATTTCCATCCCACGTTTTTGTATGAATCGCTCTGGAACCTTGGGGTCTGCGCCCTGCTGCTGCTGCTGTTCAGGGCCGCCGGCCGAGGCCGCATTCAGCTGCCTGCCGGGGCCATGAGCTGCATCTATCTGATGGCCTACAGCAGCGGCAGGGTGTGGATCGAGGGCCTCAGGCTCGATCCCCTCTGCCTCGTGGGGGTGCCACCGTTCTGCAGCGGCGGGCTGCGCATGGCTCAGCTGATGAGCCTGGTTCTGATCGCCGTGGGCGCCCTGGGACTGTGGTGGCTCTATGGCCGCCGGCGCCCGTTGCCCGATCCCAGCGGCGTGGTGGCATGAGCACCTTGCATCCGGTCTGGATCGTGGGTGCGGGCCCCGGGGCCCCTGACCTGCTCACCCTGCGGGCGGCGCGGTTGGTGGAGCAGGCCGAGGTCCTGGTCTGGACCGACTCGTTGGTGAATCCCCAGATCGCGGCCTTGGCCCCCCAGGCCTGCGAGCGCATCCGCACCAGCAGCCTCACCCTCGAGGAGGTGATGGCCGTGGTGCTCGAGCGGGCCCAGGCCGGCAGGCGGGTGGTGCGCCTGCACGACGGCGACCCCTGCCTCTATGGAGCCCTGGCCGAGCAGATCGTGCGGCTGGCCGATTCCGGACTGGCGGTGGAGGTCGTGCCCGGTCTGAGTGTCTACCAGGCGGCCGCCGCAGCCCTGCAGCAGGAGCTCACCATTCCAGGTCTGGTTCAGACGATCGTGCTGAGCCGGGCGGGTGGCCGCACCGGCACCCCCGAGCCTGAATCGCTCGAGCGCCTGGCTGCTTTGCAGGCCTCCTTGTGTCTGTACCTCAGTGCAAGGCATGTCGAGGAGGTTCAGGAGCAGCTGCTCCTGCACTACCCCCCCCAGACCCCGGTGGCCATCGGTTACCGCCTCAGCTGGCCCGACCAATGGCTCAAGGTCGTGCCGCTCGCCGAGATGGCTGCCGCCAGCCGGGAACAAGGATTGATCAGGACCACGCTCTACGTGGTGAGCCCGGCCCTGGCGGCTTCGGCAGAGGCGCGATCCAGGCTCTATTCGGCGGCCCACAGTCACCTGTTCCGCGGCGGTGCTTAAGGTTGGCCACGCCTGACGCGTTGTCAGACCGGGCCCCTGCCCATGCCCTGCCGCCGCGCGGCTGTTCGGCGCCCTGGCCCTCACAGCACCAGCACTGGGATGACCCCAGGCTGGACCCCAGCTCGCGGCCCTGACCAAGGCCGTCAACCCGTGCATCGCCCTGGGGCGGCCTGCAGCCTGCCCCGCTGCGCCGTGCACCGGCCTATGCCAAGGCTGGTCTCTACTGCCAGGAGCAGATCACCGAGTTTGGCCGGATGCCGTTTCGCCATACAGCTCGGCGGCGAGGCGATCGCGGTCAAAGCGGCAGCCCAGCCGGTTGGCGATCGCTTCGACATCGGCGGCGCCGTTGCCCAGGCAGCAGGTCCCACCAGGTGAGGGGGTCACGTTGAACACAAGTCCTGGTCGCGCCTTGATGCTGGCCTCACCGAGCATCAGCCGCTGCTGCCGCTTGTCGATCAGTTGGGGGCGCACGCCGCCATATCCCTTGGCGAAGCTGAGGTCGGCCAGTGTCATGTCGGGCACGATCTTGCGCGCGTCGGCCAGAAACAGCCAGCGCCGCAGCCAGGGCACCTCGAACAGCAGGTTCTTGAGGATGTAGTTGCGGATGTCGGCCACCCTGAACAGCTGCCAGAACACCGTCAGCACAGCCCAGTCGAGCCGCAGCACCTTGAGAAATTCCCAGAACGAGGCGGGTCGGTAGCGCTCCAGCATTGGCAGCAGCAGCGCGGTGGGTCCAAAACGGGTCTTGCCTGGGGCGCGCACATCGGGGTCGCCGTGGATCGCCGCAAAGGGCAACCGGTCGTTCTGCACCGTGTAGACCTTGCCCCTCAGCAGGTCTGGGGTGAAGTAGAAGCTGCCTGCCACCGGCAGGCAGGAGTACTCCAGGCCATAGCCCATCTGCTGGGCCATCAACAGGCTGTGGGCGCCCGCGTTGACCACCACATGGCGGGCCCTGATCTGCCGTGGAATCCCGTGGCTGCCGCCCTTGGCGGGCCGCAGTCTCACCAGAAAGGTCGTGCCGTCTTGGGGGGGTCCGGTTCCGTTGGCCTGGGTGATGCCTGCGTCGTGGTTTTCGATCGCGATGTGCTCCACCGTCATGCCGAGCTCGACGTCGAAGCGCCGGCCGTTGCCAGAGATGGCCGCCTGGGCCTGCTCCACAAAGGAGGCTGAAAGGGCCTCATAGTCGACGGCGGTGTAGGCGTCGCGGATCCCGATCGCCACCAGCTCCTCGCTGCGCAGCTCACCATGGCGGTGGGCGACCTGGGGTTCCCAGTCGACGATCTGCTCCTTCTCCAGCCATTCCATCGTCGGGAAGTGGGGTGAGAAGGTCGTGAACCGCTGCCGCAGGAAGCGGCATTCGACCGCACCCACTCCCAGCACCATCTTCGGCGTGCGAAACACGCAGCGCTCCCGCACCTCTGGCGCGAGCAGTTCGGCGTAATGAACGATCATCTCGGCCGTGCGCTTGACCCTGATCGCTTTCTCGAGGCTGTAGTTGGTCTCGATGTCGCCGCAGTGAATCGTCTGACTGTTGTTGGTGGCACGCGAGTTGACCTGGGCCAGCTGCTCGTAGCGTTCCACCAGCAGCACCCTCGCCACATCGGTGTAACGGGCCAGCTCAAACAGCAGGGCCGTGCCGCAGACACCGCCGCCGACGATCAGAACGTCAACGGTTTCAGGGGTCTGCGCTGCCGATGCGGGTGTTGCTGACCCTGGATGCGCTGGTCGTTGCGTCACCATCCACCTGTGATCTGAATCCCATGCTGGCCTGCCGCAGGACCCCGCCGTGCCGTGGTTTAAGGTGACCTAATCCCCAGCTGGCGCTGGGCATGGGCGATTAGCACAGCGGTAGCGCACTTCCTTCACACGGAAGGGGTCACTGGTTCGAATCCAGTATCGCCCACTTGTCTGGAAACCTTCCGCGGTCGCCAGAGGGTCTCGCCGGGGATGGCTGTTGGCCTGTTACCGGTGCAGTCCTTGACGGGGTGACCAGAATTGTGAGCGTGTGCGCACAGGCCTCCGTTGCCGGCCGATCCTCAGATTCACGACAGCTCCTCTTGTCTGGACGACGCCCAGCAGCTGGAGCAGCCGCTCGAGATTCCTGAATTGCTGGCACTGGCCCAGGCCCTCACCCGGGCACGGCAGGCCCAGGGCCTCAGTCTTGAGGCGCTGGCCGCCAAGCTGCACATGGGGGTGGAACAGCTGCAGGCCTTTGAGTCGGCGGATCTGACGCGTCTGCCTGAACCCGTCTTTGTGGTGGCCCAGGCCCGCCGCATTGCCGACACGCTGGCAGTCGATGTCGGCAGCCAGATCGAGTTGCTGCGGGCCAGTGATGCGTTTTCAGCCCTCAAGCCCGCCCTGAGCACCGAGGTGTTTCAGCAGGCGGCCCGTCTGGCCGCTTCCTCAGCCTCCAATGCCCAGGGCGAGGCTGGCACCCCGTCCTCTTCGCGCCCCTGGGGTGAGCCCGGGCCGCGGTTCAGGCTGTGGTGGCTGGCGCCGCTGCTGTTGGGTGCCGGCGCGCTGGCGGCGGCGACGGTGGCGTGGCAGCAGCCATCCCTGTGGCGTCCGTTGAAGGTTGTTCAGCAGCAGAGCAGCCCAGCCAGGCCACTCAAGCCCCCGCTGGCGGCGCCTGTCCCCAAGGCCGTGGCACCCCAGCCTGCGGCCCAGGTACCAATCGCGTTGTTGATCAGCTCGCGCCAGCCCAGCTGGCTGACGGTGCGGCCCCTTGCCGGCGGCAAGCCGCGTTATCGCGGCAGCTTTGTGGGGGAGCGGCGTTTCCCCCTGGGTGAGGGCCTGCTGCTGCGGGCCGGGCGTCCCGATCTGGTAATGGTGAGCCAGGGTGCCGCGGCCCCCAGGCCGCTGGGCAAGGTCTCTGACATCCGTTGGATTACGTTCAGGCCCGCTGCCCCCCTGGGGTCGGCGCCTATGCCGAAGGCACCAGGTCAGGGGCCGGGCTCGTCGTGACCTTCAGTTCGATGCCGCTGGCCTCCTGCACGTAGCCGCCGCAGGCTTCGAGGCTCCAGCGCTCGAGGCTCAGGTCGGGCTGAGGCTCCTTGCCCGCGGTGGCGATCGGTTGCAGGACGATGTGCACGGTGGCGGCACCGTCGCCCGCGGCCCGCTCCACGGTCGCGGCCAGGTTCTCGATCATCGGTTGGGGTCGGCGGTCGAGGGCCGCTGCCAGGCGCAGCAGCAGGGCCATCGCCGCCACGGTGTGGCGTGCGTTGCGGCCATCGAGCAACTGCCACGATTCGTGCCTTTTTTTCGGCAGGCTGCGGCGGTGATAGCGCGCGATCGCCGCCACCATCAGGTGCTCGTTCTCGGTGTAGCCCAGAAGCTCGCCGTGGCGAATCAGATACCAGGTGTGTTTGTGGTAAGCACCGATGTTGATGTGCTGGCCGCAGGTATGGAGCATGGCAGCGGCCCACAGCAGCTGACGCCCCTCACCGTTGTCATCGTGAAGCACCCCTCGGGTCTGGTCGTACAAGCTGAGGGCATGGCTGGCCACGCGCTCCGCCCGCACCAGGTCGACGCCGAATCCCCTGGCCAGGTGCAGCACCGTTCGCTTGCGGATCGTGCTCTGGTAAGCGAAGCGGTCGTCGAGAAGGCGGTTGCGCAGCATCCAGTCAACAATCAGCCCCTCCCGCAGGGCCCGCTCGCAGATCACCAGTTCGGGGATCTGCAGGCTGGCCATGGTGGTCTGCAGGATCAGGGCCCCCGGCACGATGATCTCGGCGCGCCGTTCATTGAGCGCCGGCAGCTCGCGGCGTTGCTGGGGGGTGAGCGCCACGAGCCGGTTGACCAGCTGATCAAGCCGTTCGCGGCTCAGGCGGTATCCCTGCAGTTTGAGGGGTGGCCTCGGGTCTTCGGCAGCCGCCAGGGCCGCCAGGGCCATGGCCGTGCCGCTGGTGGCAACCAGCTGGGGCTGCTCGCCGGGTTGGAGGGCGGCCTTGACCTGGGAGACGGCCGGATCCATCGCCCCCTGGATGTACGCGATCAGAAAGGAGCGCCGTTCGGTTGGCAGGGGATCGCTCTGGCAGAACTCCCGCTGCAGCCGCACAGCGCCGATGCGGCTGCTGCTCAACACCCGTGCATCCCGACCGTCGGCCAGGATCAGCTCGGTGGACCCACCGCCGATGTCGATGATCAGGTGGGGCTGTTCGCCGAAGCTCATGCCCGAGAGCACACCCAGGTAGATCAGACGGGCTTCTTCAGGGCCGCTGACCAGGTCCACCTCCAGCCCCAGTTGCTCCTGCACCGTGCTGAGAAATTCACGCCCGTTGGGCGCCTCGCGCACGGCGCTGGTGGCCGCCGTGACGATCTGTTCGGCCCCGTGGCTGAGGGCCAAATCGCGGCAGTGACGCAACGACAGCAGGGCGCGTTCGATCGCGGCGGGAGATAGCTCGCCCCGATCCGGATCGCGCTCACCCAGGCGGGTGGTCGATTTTTCGGTGACGACCACGTTGAAACTGCCGAGCACCGGGTCGACCGCGGCGATTAGCAGATGAATCGAATTGGTGCCGATATCGATGGCAGCAACCCGGCGGGTCTGGTTGGAGGCCTGGGGCATCGCTTCACAGCGGCGGCGTCACTTTGCCACCAAAGCTGCGCCTTGCCGGCGTAACTTGCGCCCAGTCGAGTGCCATTGATGCTCCCCGGCCGCGCTGGCGCCTGGTTGGAACTGATTCGCTGGCACAAGCCCAGCGGGCGCCTGATCCTGTTGATCCCGGCCGGATGGAGCCTGTGGCTAGCGGCGGCGGGCTCCCCTCCCGGATCCCTGCTGGGCTGGATCGTGCTGGGGGGCCTAGCTGTGAGCGGTGCCGGTTGCATCGCCAATGACCTCTGGGACCGGCGCCTCGATTCCCAGGTGCAACGCACCGCCACCCGCCCCCTCGCCTCCGGCCGGGTGGGCGTTGGCGAGGCGGTGCTGTTGCTGCTGGTCTGCCTGTTGCTGGCGCTGCTGGTGGTGCTGGCGCTGCCGCAGGGCAGCCGCCCCTGGGTGCTGGCCCTGGCCCTGGCAACCCTGCCATCGGTATTCCTGTATCCCTCGGCCAAGCGTTGGTTCGGCTACCCCCAGGCCGTGCTGGCCCTTTGCTGGGGGTTTGCGGTGCTGATCCCCTGGGCGGCGTTGCGGGGGACGCTGGCTGGCGGTTGGCCCCTGGGTCTGTGTTGGTTCGCGGCCGTCTGCTGGACCTTCGGATTTGACACCGTCTATGCCATGGCTGATCGACCCGACGATGCGCGCGTCGGCATCCGTAGCAGCGCCCTGAGTCTGGCGGCCCGGGCGCCCGGGGTGGTGGCCTGGAGTTACGGCGCCACCGCCGCCTGCCTTGCTGGGGCGGCCCTGGTTGGCGGCGTGGCGCCGCCGTTCTGGCCGTTGTGGGGTGTCGCCGCCGCGGGCATGCAGCGCGAGGCGCGGCAACTGCTGCGGTCCGATCTGCCCGCTTCGGCGTATGGCCAGCATTTTTCCCGCCAGGTGCTGCTGGGTGCGCTGCTGTTGCTGGCCCTGGTCGTGGGATTTCCGTGATGGCTCCTGCAGTGCCACCGCTGCGTCGAGGCGATCGGGTGCGGCTGGTCGCCGCCAGTTCGGCCCTGGCGCCCGAGAGCCTGCTGCGGCTTGAAGCCGGCATCGGGGTGCTGCGCACCTGGGGGCTGCAGCCCGATCCGCATGCCGCCTTGCAACGGCGCTGGGGCTACCTGGCCGGGCTGGATCGGCAGCGGGCTGCCGATCTTGAGGGCACGGCGAGTCTGTGGGCCTGCGTGCGCGGTGGCTGGGGGGCGGCACGCCTGCTCGAGAATCCCAACCTGGCCCTGCCGTCGGGCTGGCTGCTGGGCTTTTCGGATGTAACGGCGCTGCTGTGGGCCCAGCGGGCTCGCGGGCTGTCAGGCGGCATCCATGGGCCCCTGCTCACCACCCTGGCGTCTGAGCCGGCATGGAGCCAGGAACGCCTGCGCCAGCTGCTGTTTGGTGAGCCCCTGGCGCCGCTGCAGGGGCAGTGCTGGCAGCCGGGTGTGGCCGAAGGCCCCCTGTTGGCGGCCAATCTCACCGTGGCGACCCATCTCCTGGGCTCGCCCCATTGTCCGCCTCTTGAGGGGGCGATCCTGGTGCTCGAAGATGTCGGGGAGGCCCCCTACCGGCTCGACCGGATGCTGACCCACTGGCGCCTCTGTGGGGCGCTGCACCAGCTGGCGGGGTTGGCGCTGGGGCGGTTCGACGACGGCGACCACACCAACGGCGACCATACCGACGGCGACCACACCGAGGCCGAAGGTTTCAGCACTGCCCAGGTGCTGCACGAGCGCACGGCCGATCTGGGCATTCCGGTGATCGCTGGCTTGCCGGTGGGCCACGGCAACGCCGGCAACGCGGCCCTGCCGTTCGGCCACAGGGCCCGCCTGGATGCCAGCGCGGGGTGCCTCAGCGTTGAAAGCCCCAGCGTTGAGAGCCTTAGAGCCGGCAGCGCTGGCTGAGCACCGCCTCAGCGATCGTGAGATCAAAGGGTGTGGTCAGCTTGATGTTCGAGGCCGGAGCCTCCATCACCTGCACCGCCAGCCCCAGCCGTTCAAACAACGCCGCGTCGTCGGTCACATCCCAGCCTTCGCGTCGGGCTTTGGCATGGGCGTCGCGCAGCAGCGCGACGCCAAAGCCCTGGGGTGTCTGAGCGGCCCAGAGGCGGCTGCGCTCGGGGGTGGCGCTGATGCTGCCGGCGGCGTCGACCAGCTTGATGGTGTCGGTCACCGGGGTGGCCGCGATCACGGCCCGTCCCGCCGTCACGGCGGCGGCACAACGCTCCAGCAGCTCGGGCTCGACCAGACAGCGTGCCCCATCGTGGATCAGCACGCCGGTGGCGTCGGGCGGCAGCGCCGCCAGACCCCGGCTCACCGACTCCTGGCGCGTGTCGCCACCGACGATCCAGCGCACCGGTTTGTCGGGCGCCGCCGCGTCGATGATGGACTTGATCGGTGCCTCATCAGCCGGCTGACCGATCAGACCAACCCAGCTGATCACCTCGCAGCGCAGCACGGTCTCGAGGGTCCAGGCCAACACCGGTCTGCCGGCCACGTCGAGCAGCAGCTTGTTGCCGCTGGCACCCATGCGCCGACCCGACCCGGCTGCAGCGATCAGCAGATGCACGCTTGGCCTCCCCGCGGCTTCACCGCTACAAGACAATCCGGATGCTCTCCATACAATCAGGCCACGTGCCTGACCCTCGCCCATGCGCGCCCTGTTTCTGATTCCGGGCGATGCCGTGCGCCAGCTGCAGGCGATGCCGGCCGTGGCGGCCGTCGCCGACCAGCTCAAGGCCACCGTGCAGGTGGTCTGCGCCCCGGGCCTGGCGGCTGGCTGGGGGTTGCTGGACGCCGTGGAAAAGGTGATTCCCTTCGACTTCGAGGCGGCCAACCTGGCCGACTGGGCCAACCTGCTGGGGTCGGTGCGGGAGCCTGATTTTCAGCTCTGCGTCAACCTGGCCAGTGGCCGTCAGGTCGACCTGATGCTGTCGATGAGCCACATCCCAAACCGGCTTGCCGCAGCGGGTTTTTCGGCTACCGAAACGGTCACTCCCGAGGTTGGGGGCTGGCCTGCCCAGAGCCTGGAGGCCTACCTGCGCCCGGTGGGCGTGACCCTCGACGCCGCCGCCTTCAGGCTCACCCTTCCCAGGGCCGAAATCGATAAGGCCGCCTCCCGGTTGCCCGGCGGCGACGGTCCCCTGCTGCTGCTGGCTCCCCGGGGCGGCAGCAGCGACTGGCCCGCGTCCCGCTGGCAGGAGCTGACTCCAGGGATTGCCGCACGCCTGCCCAACCTGCGCAGCTGCACCCTGACAGCGACCGATCCGGCGGGTGCACGCCAGCGGGCGGCCCTGCTGGCCGGAGCCGACGTGGTGCTGGCCAGCGATCCGCTGACGATCGAACTGGCCCTGCTGCTGGGCCTGCCCCTGGTGGCCCTGGGGCGCCCTGCCGCCAGTCTGCCCACCCGCGCCGGCGTCAACGGCCTGGGTGGGCAGGCCGACCTGGCCGACCTGCCGCCGGATCAGGTGTTGCAGGCCCTGGGCCTGACCTGAAGCCCCACCCGCATGCCGTGGCCATGGCCCCTGGGACAGCAACGGCGCCGCCGACCGCCATCGACCCGCTCGCGTCACCCCTGGTTACGGCCCGTGCTGGCCCTGGCGCTCGTGGTCAACCTCTCGGCGTTGGGCTATCGCCTCACCGAGGGTTGGGACTGGGGCGATTGCTATTGGATGGTGGCGATCACCATCCCCACCATCGGTTATGGGGAGGTAGAGCCCCTCTCGACGCCAGGTCGCTTTGTCACGGTGTTTTCGGTGGTGGGCGGGCTGGCGGTGGTGCAGCTGTCGGTGCAGAGCCTGCTGGGCCTCTCGGAGGCGGGCTATTTCAGGCGCCTACGCCACAGGCGCTTTCTCAACTGGGTTCAGACCATGAATGACCACGTGATCCTCTGCGGCTACGGCCGCATCGGCCGCGAGATCGGCGATCAGATCAGCCGTGAAGGGGTCGACGTACTGGTGGTCGAAATGGATCCCGAGCGCAGGCAGGCGGCTGAGGAGGCTGGCCTGCCCGTACTGATGGCTGACGCCACCCTCGATG